>WNFO01006554.1_pt1 | contig 13436 bp, 15 predicted proteins | sample 5400251 | NCBI WGS metagenome assembly WNFO01 (sample SAMN13153354, study PRJNA577476) | soil metagenome | isolation source: 100 cm saprolite under Madrone tree | place: USA:California | collected 2016-06-14 | reverse complement strand
CCGTATAGTCCAGCCAACGCTGATTGAAGAAGTCTGCGGAGCCGTCCGGATCAGCGGACCATGCCAACGTAGGGATGGTGTCGACTACAAGGCGAATGTCCTGTACATCTCCAGGTTCTTCGAAGCCATGCTGCATAAGGATGCCATTGCGCGGATTATAGACCCATATGGCGGACCAATCGGACCGAAATTGCGCTGTTCCTGCCCGCCACGGATGACAGCCGAGCTTTACCGCGGTCGCAGTAAGACATCTAGTTTCCAGTTCGAGGGCGAGATGGTTTCCGTATTCAACGCTGGCAATCGGATTGGTACCGGGAAACGCCCTTGAATGATCTCGCGAAAGTCTGGGTGCAATAAGAGTCTGTACGGCGACGGTCACCGGAGATCACTGGGAAGTTAGCCTAGGCCGCCTGTTTGCGAGGCAGACGCTCTAGTCACGCATCCAAGCCAAACCTCCGGTTACAGACCGAATGGTCGACCAAGTCTCGAAGTCAGAATGCGCGCTCTGCAGCCACTAGAAACTATTCTGCCACCCGGAAACGTAGACGTGGTATTACGTCTTTATGACAGCGCTTCTTGATTCTGGACACGTTCCCCAGAAGAAACTTCCCGTTCAACAACTTCCGCGAACCTAATCGGCAATACATTCTCAAGCATTCGGTCGAGAGCCGAATGCTCTGCCCAAACTCTGTAATTGCTATGCATATAGCACCATAAAAGCTCCTGATAAGTGCGAGGTCGGTGGTTCAAGTCCACCCAAGCCCACCATTCAAATTACCAGTAAATACGCGGCTATTCTCACTCTTCCCCTTTCGGGGCATCTCTTTCAAAAAACCAATTTGCCAACTATTTGCCAACTTTACGATTGGCCGGATGGCACTACACTGAGGGCGTTAAGGCCCTTCGGGTGAAGGCCGAACGGCTGAAATCGATTGGGCTATGTCGAGAACGCTGCCCTGTCATGACAGTTTCGGGCATTGGAAAGCAATGAACGGAACGGCTGGGAGCGGGAACACATAGTAACGCCGAAGCAGTGGGGACAGCGCCAGCATCTCCGAAGCACGGAGCGCGGTTGCGGCGCAGGTGAGCACCAACGTGAAATGAAGAGGCGAGGGGGGGACTTCAGGATTACAAGCGTTTGCGCTTCCTCACCTCCGGCGCGGAGGACGGGGAGCAAAGCCTGCTCGACCGCTGCCGCGCCTACCGCACCGGCGTCGTGCTGGCCACGCAGTCCATCGCTTCCATTGCCTAACGGCTGGAGCAGTGCGCGGGGGGAAGCAAGAGCGCCTTGCAGATGAGATCCTGAACAATTGCGGAAGCGCACTTTATTTCCGCACGCCGGACATCCAGACGCAGGAGAATCTGGGAGCAACGTATTCCGGGACCTCCCGTTTTAGGACGCCCGAACGTCGTCAAGGTGCGACCGCTCACGAGCCTGAGTGTCGGGCAATGCTACGCCCTGCGGTGTAACGGAAGCTGGGGGCTCTTCAAGGTTCATCTGGCGGAGGGGGTGTAAGTTACTTGATTGCCCGGGGTGGACAAAATCGGCATAAAAATCTAAAATACTGAGCATAAGCTCTTGTTTCTCTCCTTCGGCAACGGAGGAGTTCCCGGGGGGTGGACCCGTGATAGCCCTGCCAAACCCCTATATCGCTGGAAGGTCAATAGACACCCAAGAGGGACTTTACGGGCGCGAGGATTTCCTGCGCCATGTCCTTCACGACCTTGGCGACGGCCGTGGAAGGGTCGTCGTTATATCCGGACAACGACGGATTGGCAAGACCTCGATCCTTCGGAATCTAGAGCTGCTCCTTCAGCAATCGGGATACGTTCCCGTGTTCTTTGATTTACTCCTGGCGACTGGGAGCGCGGCTGGGACCCTCTCGGAATTGGGAATCAGGTCCCTTAAAGCCCTTGGCCTTCCTGAAACTGTTGTTCCCTCAGGGAAACCCGGATCTGATTCCTGGTATAAAGAGCTCCAGTCGCTTTCCGGGTCACGCCGTTTCATTTTCCTACTCGACGAATTTGACACGCTTGACCATCCGTCTCCTGTTGGACGCGGCCGGAAGGAGTACGAGGGTCTCCTTAACCATTTGCAAATGCTTACATCACGCCCGCTGGAATTTTCACTGATTGTTTCGATGGGACAGGGTTCCGAGTGTCTTCCCGTAGCTGCGCGGTCTCTCCTGAAGACAGCCGTGAGCAGACATGTGCGATTCCTGGACCATCCAAGTGCACTCGCGCTGGTCAAGCGAGGTGAGGTTTCAGAGGGCTTGTCCTTTGATGCGGGAGTTCCTCAGCAAATCGTTTCGATCAGTGGAGGGCACCCTTTTTTGATCCAGCTGATCTGCCACACACTTTGGGAGTCATTTGCCGGTAAGACCCATGTTCACGCTGTGGATCTCGAACAGGTAGTCCCTTCTATCTTCGAGAAATGGCGACATGGGTTCGAATGGATTTGGTCTGGCATGACTAATCAAGAGCGAGCGGTTCTCTTTGCAATGGCGTCGCTGGAGGGCCCGTCGACGAACTGCGACGATGTCGCCCAATTTCTCGCGGAAGAGCATTTCCGTATTTCGGTAGTCGATATCGACAGTGCATTTGAGAGCCTCGTACGCAGAGATTTGCTGATTGCCGCTGATGGCAGGTATCAATGCTCGATGGAATTCTTCAGGCGATGGATTTCTGCAAACAAGAACCTGTCGGAGATGAGCGAACTCCGTGCTCAGGCACCTGAGGCTGAGGCTCGGCGACTCGCTGAGAATTTCTACGAACAGGGCAAGCTGCAGGGGGCAGAAAGGATTGTACGGGGTGCGTTCGGGGATGATCCCATTGACCCGGAAGCACTCTTGCTATTGTCGAGGATCGCAAGCGATTCTGGCAGACCAACCGAAGCTGTTGCCCACGCTGAGCTGGCATATAAATCCGAGAGTTCCAAATCTCGACACACTCTCATTCAACTTCTCATGGGAGAGGCTGAGCGGGCGAAAAGTGATAGCGAGAAGTTGGGACACCTTGAGCGGCTCCTCAGAGCCGTCCCTGACTGTGAAGAGGCGATGGTGACGCGACGGTCGATTTGGCTGAAACGTACCTGTGACGCCATTCAAAAAAATAGCTTTCGGGCGGCGACGGAGCACTATTCCTTTGCGGTTTTGCTTGGATCTGATGCCGAATGCGAAACAGTGGCCGCTCAGTTGATGACGGCAGCTAAGTTGGAACAAAAGCGGCGAAAGTTCTCAACCGCGCGACTGATTTACAGCACGCTTGCTCGATGCCATCACGAGAATGACAAATATGCGAATGCGCTTAGAATCCTGCGTATTGCTGAGACGCTGAGCACAACTGCCCGGTCCCCGCGAGCAGTTGTCGGCACAGTTTCGGTTATATGTGCCGTTGTCGTGTTAACGCTTGTCGCCCCATCCCGACCGAAAGCCAGCCCCTCGATGCCTGGCTACGCGATACCTGCCAATACCGTTGGGGCCGGCTATTACCATGCCGGTCCTGGACAAATGTACGGTTCCCCCTTCAACTATCCAATGCAGTTTCCCCAAATACAGCCGGTTATAATTCCAGCGTTTACTCCGATAAAGCTTCCCAAATTGACGCTGGCAGTAAGGGAAAGACCATTGACCACAGGAGAAATCCAGGGGCTGCGATCTATCATACCAACGGGGACGCGAGAAACTAAGTACGCTTCCCCGGCTGCAGAATCTGGCAAAGAGCCAACTGAGTTCATGGATTCCACAGGGAATGTTTATCAGTTGGCACCGTCTGGAGGCCGAACCCGCCCCATTCCTCCACCGAAGCCCGAGGAGAAGTAATGGGCGGCCTTTCAATCCTCGGTGCCCCCGTGAATCCCTTTACCCACTCCCGTCCTGTGCCCTCGGCTCTTTTTGTGGGTAGAGAAGCAATCATCCGTGAGGTCCTGTCGCGCGCGGCGTCGAGCCAAAGTTCAGCGATCGTTGGACAATCCAGAATCGGCAAAACTTCGATGCTCGACTACATCGAAGAGAGATGTTCCCAGCGAATCAAAGATGGCGCCATGGATACGCAATGTTTTTTGGTAAGTATGGATAGTCACCTGCTAGGACATGAGGACGGGAAGGAGTCATTCTGGAAATACTTACGCAAACGCGCTGCCGATGTGCTGCCGGAAAAGTTGCAGAGTGGATTGAAGAAAGCCTGTGACGATACAACGAATATCGAGCGCGAGAGGTTTTTTCGCGATCTCGGAACTTCGAAAGCTCGGATCATCTTGTTGTTGGATGAGTTTGATTCGCTCTTATATCATCCCGGCCTTTCCAACGGGGACCTTTTTTCTGCGTTGCGAACGTTATCCACTACCACTCGCGGCCTTGCACTCATCACAACAAGCCGATTGTCTTTGGCCGCGATGAACGACCGGGGAGAGGAACTCCGAAAAGCGGGGTCGCCTCTTTTTAACTTCCTGGTGGAGGCACCCCTCCCACCCTTGAATTCACTCGATATCGAGACACTTCTGAAAAACGCCCTGGCAGGCACTAGAATAGTGTTTTCGTCCGACGAGCGGTCCTATGTCCAGCGCTTGTCAGGAGGACTGCCTCATCTAGTCCATCTCGTTGCTTCAAGTATCTTTGAATTGCACGTGAATGGAGCGTCTCAGTCCAATGCCTTACTCGCGAGCTTGATAGAAGAAGGTACTCCGTATTGCACAGAACTCTGGCGACATCTGCCCCTGGCTCAACAGCAGACCCTGGCGCTTTTGCTATTGGGGCAAAATAAGGGACGCCTCGGACCCTCGCATTTTGCGACACCGGAGTATCAGTGTCTCGCGCAGTTTGAAGGTCAGTTGCGATCCTTGCAAGCACGAGGCCTGGTTCTGAAAGATCACGTACTTGGCGAGGACCGATGGCGTATTAGCAGCGAACTGTTTTCCGGGTGGCTAGCTTCTGCACTGAAAGGCCGGGACCAAGTCCCTGAGATAGGGGAGTGGCTCGATAATCGAAAGCGTTCATTTATGCTGACTAAGGCTCAAAGGACGCGGTGGTGGAATGTAGTCACACGGATTCCATTCAGTCGCATTTACCAAACATCAAAGGAAACTTATGATCGCTTTTGGGGATCTCACTGATGTGCCGTGGACTTAGGACGTGCAGAGGAGACCTAAGTCGCGTCTACTTTTTGAGAAGATCCTGGACTTGCTTCTGAATGGAATCAAAATCGATCTGCTTCTCAAGTACCTCTTCACTCGACCATTTGAGGTCCTCAGACCAATAAAGAGACTTGTTCTGAAGCCTTGCTGCCAGTTCGCTGCTCGCGTGTCGCGCCTTGGTCGCGGCCTCCGCCCAAAGCTGTGAAAGATTGTATTCCTCGTTGCGGTCGAAAGAATTTACGCCTCCGCTCTTCTCGACGTAGCGTTTGGTTTCGATGAGGGCCTTATTTATGGCCAGCAGCGCTGCGTCAGTCTTTTCATCCTTGTAGTGCCGTTCTGACTGGAACGTGCCTAGTAAATTTTGGAGCGGGCCAAATAGGACGGATAGGCTCATATGGTGATTTTTCCTCCCCGGTTAGCTAACGGTGGAAACCACTATTTCCACTCTCCTGTTCTTCTTCTGCTGTTCCTTCGTGGCATTCTCCCTTGTCTGTGAAATTCTCGGACTCCGCTCATAGTATGTCACACGCTCGCAACAGCATCTCTGCGTAGGTAAACGCTGCAGTGCGCACACTGGACTTGGTGAAGAAAAACATCCAAGCAGCCGCCATTATGCTTGACACGATTAACGATGCAGTCGCAGGCTCGGGCACATGCCACAACGCGCCCACATTGACGATCCTCCAGGTCGAGAAGGAAATGACGCTCTCCTTCGCTAAGACCCAGAGCAGAGATGCGATGGCAATCACGACGCCGAGCGGCTTCGTACCTAGCGCGTTGCGACGAAAGCCGTAGGCAATATTTTCCTTAAAGAGCAGGTCAAACTTTTTGCCGTCCTCTGGTCGAGTATGGCCCAGGAGCCAGCTCACACCGGATTGATATGTCTCATCGGCTACCTCTGGCTTGCTTGCTTCTTGCTCGGGGTCAGGAAAGGGCGCGTTGATTTTCGCCGCGAGAATGACGTGATACCTGCGCTTTGTCACCGCCTCAATAGTGCTGTCACGGTGCCGGAGTAACTGGGTGCTTGGTTTGCCTCCCCATTCGCGATAGAGGCCTTTTTCAAGGCGTCCGCCCAATTCACGACATACGTTTGTCATTAGGTAGAGGCCGCCGCACGATACCGCAATTGTTACGGCGCCTGTGAGAGCCGATGCCTTCGGACCATACAGCAGCGCAACGACTGCAAACAAAGGCAACAAAGCCAACAGCGCCGGATACAAGCGCGCCTGCCGGTCATACGGGTCTGTCACCTTCGCAACGACATCATCTATTATTGTCATTCTCTTTTTCTCTGTTCACCAAAGCCATCCCTGGAACGCGATACCTGTTGTTGTCTCAGTATGCCCCCCAAGATTCGGGAGTGAATTCAAAACCAATGCGTCCGTCGCAGCGGGTTGTCAAGACCCTGCGGTTTGGCTCGCTTCGAAAGGGACCGCCCTTGGCGATACGCTGGTAGAAAGGAAGAGTCTCCTGCGTTTCGTACTGGTAGCCCTTGTCTGAAATCACAACGTAGTACACGTTTTTCAGATATGCGACTGTCTCTTCACAGCACCCGTTCTCCCTCCCATGATGCGACGCTACATACACGTTCGTTTGCAACAGAGCCTGCCTGAAAGATTCGAGCTTCAGCAGCTCCTGAAAGCCCGCTTTCTCTAAATCACCCGGAAACATAACTCCGGTGCCATTACACTTGAGAAATAGCACCATACTCAAATTGTTCTCGTCATCGAAATGGGGATAGTTGTTGTAGAACACCTGGCGCGTAACACCCTGGAATAGCGGCTCCTGTACTATCGGTGCACCGGGTCCGGTGAAGACGTAATCAATGACGTGGGCCAGCCGATTGATTCCGGGTCCTATTCCGTCCTCACGTTTCAGCATTTTTATGGTGGCGCCGGAGACGGACGCGTTTCGCAGCAGCCACGCAACACGCACCTTGTCAAAGAGGTCGGCGGAGGCACTCGCGTGATCCTCGTCGTAGTTCGTGATCGCAAGCATGTCCAGGTCGGGAATGCCCTGCTGCACAAGGTACGTCCCGGGCTTCCAGCCCGTCGTGGCGTTGTGCCCGCAATCAATCATTAATCGTGTGTTGTTGTCTGCCGTCAGCAATGAACACGCGCCGTGCTCGACATCAAAAATTTGCAGCCTCATACCGGGAGCCAATCACAAAGCCTTCGCAGCAGCGGGAGCGAAGTGCTGAACGAGCTGCGTATCGAAATCGTCGCCGAGGCGGCGGGTAAGCAAGCACATCCCGCCCTCCGCGTGGGTGGAGAATACGTGCCTGGCGACCTCGCCATATACCTTGACCGCAGATCCGTAGGGATGTCCGTATGAATTGTCTACACCGGCGCTGATGAGCACCGTGTTGGGCTTGACGCGCAGGAGAGTGGCTGGATTCAAGCCGCTACGGCCGCCGTGATGAGAGGCTGCCATCACGTCGGAAGCCAGATACTTGCCAAAGAAACGATTGATGCTGTCCCACCGCTCAGTTTCGGTGTCGCCCGTGATCAGATAGCTGAAACCTGTCTGGTCGAGGCCAGTCAGCTTGAGAACAATGCTGCTGTTGTTGGAGCTGTCCATGTCGTCCATGTGGGGAGAGAACAGCTCAAACGAAAAGTAAGTCGCCAACCCCGTAAGCTGGCGCGATTCGACGCGGTCTACGCGGACGGATTTGCGCGAGAGGGGACGTGATGTTTTCTCGCGGCGCTTTTCGTGGCGGGTGATGATGTCGAACACCTCTCCGGCCGCATCCGTATCCTTGTAATACTTCGGATACATGATCCAGTTTGGCTCATATTTCGTGAGAATCGACTCCACGCCAGCAGGGCAAGCATGATCCCTATCCAGGCCCGTGAGTATAAGTCCGCGAACGCTGCTCCTGGAAAGGTAGCGCTCAAGACTCTGCTCGATTTGTGGCGGCGTGATGTCGTCACAATCCGGCATGTGCGCATCGACGATTACCGCTTCGTTCCCGGCGCAGACTGCGGCCAGAGCCCCCTGCCCTACATAGAGTGTGAATATGTCCATGACCCCTCGCTTCAGCGTGAAGATTTTGTTTCGCGTGAACGGCCCTGATGTTCGTAAAGCACGCGATTGCAAATGCGTTCCGCCGTGATCAGCGCCGCACGCGCCGACGGAAATTCTCTTTTGCCGAGTTCCTCGGCAACGCCTTTTAGTACATCGGCGGGCTCGCGTAGAGTGGCGGAGTAAGTGGGCTTCGAGGTCGCAGAGTCCTCAAGCACGACGACCTGCACCTTGGAGTCGTCTAGCAGCTCAAGAGCGCCGCGCCAGTAAAAACCGAGCTTTTCGGAAGAGTATGGACGGAACTCCTGATAGAACTCGCCCAGGATGTCCCGGTCGTAAACGCGTTCCGGCTGCGCACCGAGATGGGGCGCTTCCAGGCGGTGTTCCTTTTTCATGTCCGGCATCGCCGTCGGCCATACCAGCGGTTCATTGACGATTTTGATCAAGTCGGGCGACACCTCGTAATACCTCTCATCGCCACGGCGGAAGACGTAATGCCGTAAGCTGTAGCGGCGGAGCGGGTCCTTGGTTCTATTTTTCGTCGTAACCAAAAGCGCATAAAAAAAGGAAGTGTTGTGCTTGCGGTGATTTACCGTGCGGCTGTAGGTATCAACATCGCCGCCGCTTAGAGTCTGCAGTCCGTTGACGTGATGGGTGTGCCAGTTACCGAGATGTTCGGTTTCCCGGTGACGATCCTCGATTTGCCGGAAAATGCGTTCCTGGTGCTTACCGTCCTGGAAAAAACTGACGGGTGAACGATCCGCCTGCGGGCCGGACTCGATGATGCCGGTGACCTGCACGCTGAGCTTGCCGCCGTGCTCTTTGAACGTGCCGACAACGCGACCGCCAGTCTCGTCACGCTCAAACTGATCGCACTCGTCGAAGATTACCGTCAGCGCCTTTTCGGGCATTATGACGCGGACATCGGACGTGATTTCACATTTCATACGCGGTCTCCGTTCTTGCAGACCAAGCAGCCATCCTGCGGAGGCAGGGTTATGCGCTGCAGTTCAAAATGCTTCTGGAAGGGGTGCACCGGCCGGTTTCCCCAGATGACGTAGTTATGGGGAATTGGCGGCAGATGCTTCGGGCGCTCCGGCAACGCACGGGCGATGGCGTCGAGCACGTACCGGGTATGGAAGGAAGTGATAAACGAAATATCCACATTTAGCCCCGGCGAATCCTTGATTTCCGCGATCTCCATGCCATACATCTTTTCCCGTTCTTCCTCAGGGACTAAGTCAATCTCTCGGATGCCCTCGCGGAACGGCGTGCGCTCCAGCCTGCCCTCCAGGCAGGCAAGGCAGCCGCCTTCTCCGGGACGATAGCTGAACACTTCTCCCCCGATGCCTCGTGTGAACACGCGGCCCACGACAAATGCAGTCTTGGTTTCTACGCATATCTGATTGAGCCGATAGCGCGTGGCCTCGTTGTCGGTGGCCAGCACGACGACGCTGCTGCGCTTCACATGATCTGCGAGATCTGAGCACGCCATCAGATCGACGTGGTGGCGGTCGATTTGGATTTTGGGGTTTCGGTCAAGAAGGACATCGGCCAGCGCGTCCACTTTGCGTTGGCCGAGATAGCGGAGGCCGCACGCGTGCCGAATCACATTTTCCATTTCCAAAACGTCGGAGTCGAACAGGGAAAAATTACGAACTCCGGCCATCGCAAGCTGCAGGGCGACCTGGCTACCACCGGACCCGCAACCGGCCATGAGTACGCGCGCCTCGCTCAGCGCTCCCACGTCGAACAGCGGCGCAAGGCGCGCAAAAAGCTTGTCATCATCACTCATCTGATATCCCTTCCTGCCTGGGCCACTGCCCGGATTGCCGCCAAGCCTCGTAGTGCCGCAGCCATTGGCGCGCGAGTGTCAGCGTTGAAGATGCTGTGTGTTTTCCCGGATTCCAGCCGCTCATGACTCCGTATAAGCAGAGAGCGCCGTCCTGCCATCGATGGGGCGGCGTATCGTTTATCGGACTTGCATAAACGCGCGGACATGTGTTCGGGTATCCGTGAGGCAGAACGATTTCTATCTCGACCGCGCTGCCATCTGCGAGCTTGTGTGGAAAACGGAAAGCCAATTCGCGGCTGTCGCTGATGGAAGTGCTTGGTTCCTCACCTTGGTCCGTCAGCTCGTTCATCTCGGCCGCGATTCTGGACGGAGAAACATCGGGGAAGAAAAACGACAGCGGCACCAGGCATGCCCTGCGCCGTCCACCTCGCTCGATAAGGAACATCTCTCCGCCGTCTGCGACGCGATCCAGAATCTCACCCGGCCGCGTTCGTAGTTCCGTCATGGAAAGCAGTGCAAAATCCAGGTGCATTAGTGATCCATCCCTGCGCCCGGCCAGCGATTCATCACTAACCAGACTTCGTATTTGTTGAGCCATTTGGCGATATGTTCGAGCACGAACAGCAAATCATGCCGCCCCGGATTCCACATGTTGGGGTGGAGATAGCAGAGGTTACCGGCGTTATAACGATGAGGAGCATCGTTTCTGATGGCCGGTTTGGTGACGAAGACCTGCGGCATGCGGTTGGGATATTCTGCAAACTGAACGGCAACGACATACCCCTTGCCGGCGGAAGTCTGGAACCCCGCCTTGACGTAAACCCCGCCTTCGGGGGTCGGGTACGTTTCAACGAGCGCGAATGCGGCCGCAGCGCGAACCACTTCTGAGCGAATACGCTGGATGTCCATCATCCGACTACATCCTCCTGTCCGAGTATTCGCCGCCAAGGTTTTCGCGCATCGTTAGCGGCTTACGCCCGCCGCGCTCCGTCGTCGTCGAATCTCCCACTGCGCGGACTTCCCCGTTCGGCAAAATCTCAATCTCTACTTGCTCTTCGCGATCAAGAATGGCCTCAAGATCCGCGATTGTTGGTCTACTCATGAAAGCCTCCATATGTAGTCGTGCGGTCGTGCGATAGCACGATTGAAAGAATATCGAGAGAGATTTGGAGCTGTCAAGGGAAATTACAGCGTTACGGCGTAACAATAGAGGATACGTTCCCAATGTCTTGACATTGTCTGGCAAATGGACTATCTTTTTAGCATTGCAGGCAGCGGCAGCGGCTTCCAATCGTTCCGTCAGTGAGTTTGTTCTGGAGAGTGCGCTGGCGAGGGCTGATGAAGCGCTTGCGGATCGCCGCAGCTTTGGACTGACTGCGACACAGTGGAAAGAATTCATGGCGGCGCTCGATGCGCCTCCCCGTCCTCTGCCCCACCTCGAACGCCTTTTGAAAGAGCCTGGGTTCTTTGACGGGGGAACTCGTCAGTGAGCGATGCCCGGCGCGTCGAAAAACTCCGACGCGATCACCCGGTCGAAACCTTCGATTGCGGCCGCGAGGAATTAAATCGGTATCTGGTACGTTATGCCTGGCAGAACCAACAGGCCGGGGCCGCGCAAACGTACGTCGGCATAGTGGGCGAAGTCATCGTCGGCTACCACACCCTTGCGGTGGGCCACGTAATTCTGGAAGACGCTCCAGAACGCCTGACCAAGGGTCTGGCAAAGCATCCGGTGCCAATCATGCTGCTCGCACGGCTTGCCACTGATCATCGATGGCAGGGCAAGGGTGTCGGCAAAGCCTTACTCAGGGACGCGACGCAACGCACATTGCAGGCGGCCGAGATCGCGGGGATACGCGCGCTGGCCGTGCATGCAAAAGACGAAGAGGCGCGGCGCTTCTACGAACATTTCGATTTTGTCCCCTCCCCTACCGATCCCATGCACCTCTTCGTGCTGCTCAAGGATGTGCGCCGGATCATCGTGGAATAAATGCCTGTAAATTCTATTTCACTGCGGGCGCGGAGAGGCCTGCCGCTTCGCGAGATTGAAGCTGTCAGCAGCGTAATCATCGCCACACTACTATGCATATAGCACCATAAAAGCCCCTGATAAGGGCGAGGTCGGTGGTTCAAGTCCACCCAGGCCCACCATTCAAATCAGTAAATACGCGGCTATTCTCACATTTCTCCATTTCGGGAATCTCCCTCAAAAAACCGTTTTGTCAACCGTTTGTCAACTTCACGTTCAGCCGGATCCCATTGCACTCAGGGCAGTCCGAGGCTATGTAGCTAGTTCATCGACAAGATTCGTGATCGGCAGGGCATTCGCCTGCTGATTCAGACACGGACGGAATTTTTGCCTTCCACAGCTCAGGCGGATCAAAAGAGCTCGATGGGTGCCGCATGGCCCGAAACAGAAGCGAGTCGAGCATCCCTTGTAACTAGCGCAGCTCCGAGCTTCTCGGCAAGCACGATGTAGGCGGCATCATAGGCTGAAAAATTGTGACGGAGTTGCCAAATTCGGGGCAGAAGCACGAGATGAGGATACCGAGTCACACGGAGATCGAGCAGATCGCGGACCGCCTCGTCTGCACGAGGTGCAGAGACCACTCCATGCAACGCTAGACGCCTCAATACCTGCGTGACCTCAAGATCTAGGAGGTGAGGCGCATGCAGGGTTTCGTGACGCGAATAAATGCGCCTCTCGATGTTCTGCCCCGCAGATGTCTGAAGAAGCCAGTCCACGGCAGCAGAAGCATCCAGGACGATCACCGCGCCTCGCGCTCTTCTCGCACCAGATTAGCGGTATCGATCTGCCCTGAAACCGGATTACGTGTGTGCAATCGCTCCCGCAATTCTGCGAGCGTTGGCCTTTCCGCGATTTCCTTGATCTCAGCTAACAGATAGTCCGAGAGCGACATGCCTGCCATGGCAGCGCGAGCTTTCAGGCCGCGGTGCAGGGCTTCGGGTACATTACGAAGCTGAATCATTTTTGACATGCTACCAGCATACTTTCATGCCACTCACATGTCAACGCTATGCTCTTCACAGAACCACATTTCTTGGTGGGCTACTAGACCTAGACTAACGACCTCAATACGACCACGCCGGCCTGATTGGCTGCTAGCATATCGAATATCAATATACAGCTTGACGAAAAGCGATATGTAGGTTATCGTTATTCAATAAGACGATGCGATTCTTGCTGAAGACTAAGGAGACGGCCTCATGACCAAATCGTACCCTAACACTCTGACGCTGTCGCGGAGAGCCCTCCGCGTACTGACCAAGCTGAACCTGCTCATGGGCGCCCTCATCCTGGCATTGCTGATAGCCAGCCTGATTGGCGAATCCTGGGTCATGCGAGCGCTTGGTGCACGGCCTGCGCCCGGCAATTCGATGCTGTTCGTGGGCATGCGCCTAATCATGGTGATTGGCCTTTGCGGGGTTCCAATTGTGCACCTCATTCTGGCGCGGCTACTGACC
>WNFO01004452.1_pt1 | contig 13437 bp, 12 predicted proteins | sample 5400251 | NCBI WGS metagenome assembly WNFO01 (sample SAMN13153354, study PRJNA577476) | soil metagenome | isolation source: 100 cm saprolite under Madrone tree | place: USA:California | collected 2016-06-14 | reverse complement strand
TTCACTTCGTCGCCTCGGCATAAAGCGTTTCCAGACTGCGCATTTCGCTATCAACTTCAGCACCGAGGCGGCCTTGAGCAAAGGCGGAATGCTCAACGGAACTAAAGCCGGCCTCGCAGCAGGCAAGCGCCAAAGTCTCGTAGTCGTACGTAGCCCTATGCCCATGATGGAAGAAAATCTCGCTCATGGCAATTGCTTGCGTCGGCCGACCTGGCCGACAATCATCGATGATCGGGTCCTTGCCATGGTAGGCATGAATATAGCGCTCGAGGTCAGGCACGCCAATGCGGAGCACGCCGCCCGGTTGAAGCACTCTGTGGCACTCGACAAGTAGCGCAAAGCCTGCAGCATAGTCGAAATGCTCCAACAGATGCTCCGAAAAGATGGCCTCGACACTGTCATTAGGAAAGGGCAGACCTCGACGCAGGTCCCACATGAGATCCAGCTCCTCCTTTCCACCGGAGCGTTTTCGGACAACCCAAGCCCGCAATGCTGTAGGGCTCGGTTGAGCAAGGTCGATATTGATCCATCCCCGCTTATAGAGGGGGCCGCAGCCCAGGTGAAGGCGAATCGGCTGGGTAGAGGCATACAGGCGAGCCCTTCTCCTTTGCAACGGCTGCAGCGCGGTATTGGCTGACCACGTGAGCAGGCTTCGTAAAAGAGCCCAGCGGTCCTGATGGATGGTCCCGAAATATTCGATCAATGAGCTTCTTGCCAGCGTGGCTTCGCCGCTTGTGGCCCTGCCGGGGATTGCTGTTCTGCCGTTGCCAAGATCATCAATTGCTGTGCGTGGCTTCTGTTCTTGTGTCATGGTCTACTCCTTATCTCATTTACATCGCAAGCCGTCAATCGTTCCTGTTGCACATGCTCCGTGGACGAGGAGCCGAACTGTTCGGGTTCAGGCTCTCTACGCCTTGCAGTTCCCCACGGTGGAAGAGATCTGCAAGGTCTGCATAAATAACTTATCAGAGGCCGGTTAAGAAAAGGTTGAGATACTCGTTAAGATTTCGGAACAATTTTCGTCGTTACGCCTTTATAAGCATCTAGGATGGGTGCGTTTGGTCACCGACTGTTAGAAGAGTCACAAACTGATCAAAATGGGGTTGCCTTCTCATTACCAACGCTGAACGCATAGCGATGATTTCGTTTTTCAGCATCGTCTGTTCACTCAGCATTTTTTCTATCCCGGCTGCAATTGCCTCTGGCGTGTTGGTAACATAGATAAAGCCATTTGTGAAGCAACGCCTTAACCCCGGCCAATCTGAGATAATGGCTGGTTTCTCCACGGCCAGAGCCTCATAGGCCCCACAGTTCAAAACATGCCGCTCATTTAGTCCAGCATAGGCATCATCTGGCAGGAAACCAGTTAGGATGACATTCTCTGGCTTTTGTCTCAGCAACTTGGCTGCCATTCCCTTCGGGTCGCCACTGAGATAGTAAGTAACGTGCGGCGAAAACCGGGCGGCGGCAAAAATCTCGGGCACCGGCTCGTCGGCAGCAAAGCTGCTTATGACAGCCACCCGCGCCTCTCCCTCAGAGCCGACTGTGCCAGTGGCCGGACTAAGTGTAGGAAGCCCGTCTACGAGGAAAATGCCTGGAACCCTCCAATTCTGTAGAATGCCTAAGGCTGCCTCACTGGCAACAAGGGTAACAGCCGCTCGTCGTGACAGCAAACGGAGTAGGGGCAATGCCCAGCTCCACCTGCGACCGTAAAAGGTGCCGGTGTGGCAATCTATAGCGTAGGGTATCTGATGCCCTGGAAGCCCAGTTTTACCCCGCAGTTCGCACCATACAGCCACAACCAGGGGCGCGAAGATTGGCGGTGCCTGAACTAGTACTACATCTGGCTGCTCCCGATCCAGGAGACGCCAGGTCTTCCAACCCTGGACCAAGTAGCGCAGCGGTGTCAACCAGCGTCCCTTTAGACGAGTTTCATAGAGGAAGTTGATTTGCCCCCCCAGTTCGGCTGCCAGAGTCTCGGCACGCCGCGAGTAACCATACCAGACTATGAATACTGATTTAACGTTCATAAGTATATTTATCTCCTTTAGTGCAGTTCTGGGCCTGCAGAGGTACCCTTAGTCGTTATTGTCGTCCTTCTGTGGGCTCTGCTCAGTTGCGAAGGGCTGTCCCCACCGTTCCTGCCAGCGTTGTACAAGGCCATTTGACTCCATATTATAGGAGACTGCGGCAGGGCGAAGCCACCACGGGACTTCAAGCTGAGGGTCAGTTTGAGCGTATGCATCAGAAAGATCCAGCATATCTTCTGGCGCTAATTCGATCTCGGAAAGAGAAGTGGACGATAACGGTGTGTCAATCGCAGAAAATGAACTCTGTATCTCTTGTATACCACCATGTATCGATTGAACTCCTGCAAAAAGGGAGGGCAAGATCTCAGTAGGCTGATCTGCTATGTCCATAGATGAGAGTTCTTGTTGGTTTACAAGAGATTGTGTAGACACGTGTACTTTCTGTCGTAATGCACTGTACAGCGCCCGAATGTCTTCTCCTGGTATGGTACGAAGCAATGTCGCGGTAGCAAAATAGACTAGCATTGCAATAGGTAAAACCACAAAAATATTGACAATGTGGAATGTACCCAAGAGCCAGATAGCCAGTACCATGACGAAGCTTGCCAGAGTAGCTTTAGCTGCCACTCTCAGGCTCCCTATAGGCAGGAGATGTTTAGGCGTAAATATGACGGAGAGGCAAAGCAAAAGTAACTCGGTCAGTGAAGTGACGATGGCGGCACCTACATGCTGATATAAGGGTATCAAGAAAATGTTGAGTCCGAGATTGAAGACCAGGGCCATTGCGGCCATAATAGTGATCTTTTTTTCTCGTTTCGTGCTAATGATGACGGTACTAAAGACTGTATTGGCATAAAGAAAGACGAGACCAGGAGCAAGTCCCTGGAGTGCAGGAACAGTATGGCTAAATTCAGCCCGATGATAGAGAAATGCAACGATAGCAGGTGCAGTGACTGTCAGACCTACGCTCATAGGCAGACCGAAAAAAAGCAGGAAGTTCATAGACTTCTCGATGGCCAGTTTCAACTTCGTCTCCGAGGTCACCGAGAGCTTTGAGAAGACAGGGTACATGACGGCGTTTATCACGAGATTTGCTAAAAAGGTCATTGTATCAAAGAGACGATACCCTGCACCATACCAACCCACTATGGCTGCGTTTGTCATCAGGGAGAGGAGAATAGTATCGATCTGATAGTAGACCACAGTCAGCGCACCATAGATCATGAAGGGAACACTAGTACGGAACAGTTCACGGATGAGTGCCCGATCAATGACAAAGCTGGCTCCCATCAGGCGGAAGAAACACAGTGCTTGCCAGAGAGTGCTGACGAGTGACCCCCCCAGCAGCACAAAAGCCATAACTTGTACACTAGCCCCGTGCTCGAGTAAGAGGATGCCAATGAGTGCAGATAGTCCTCTTTCAAGAATATTACCCACCACTGGGAAGATAACTCGTTCAAAGGCAATGTACAATGCTCTAAATGTATTCGTAATCGAGCTACTCAGAAGGGTGAAGCCAGCGATCGCTACAAGGACACGCTCTTCAGCATTGTATTTGAGGAGCCAGCAGATGAGGAGAACAAAGCCGTATAAGATAAGCCAGAGCACTCCCTTGATGAGGAGAGTATTGCAAAGATAACGACGGGCTTTGTCTGGCTCTTGTGCTACATCACGGGTGAGTTGCTGATTAAAACCCAAGTCCAAGGGAAACCCGATCAGCAGTACAAAGGCAGTGGCAAAATAGAGTTCGCCGAACTTAAAGTCACCGAGAAAACGCCCATAAGCAATAGTCAGCAGCAATGTTGATGCCCAAGTGACTGCTTGCCCAATAAGTGAAATAACAGTATTACTTACTACTTTACGGAGTCTATTCATAAGCGTATACAGCGCCTTTTCTGCGATCTAACTCTTCAGGGAGTTTCAGGGGCCTTGCAGATCCCTGGAACTTCTCCTCTCGCCGCCGAAGGTGGCGCGTAGCTCCAGGCTACCTGATTAGTTACTCTACGATTAAGGTAGACAGCATTGAACAGATTGCTTGGCGTTTTCGTCTAAGGTCAAAAATACCATGAGCATGTGCTGAGAAGATATCTGTGAAGGTAGAAAATTAGTGGCGTTCCGTGGAGAAGGTGCAGAGAAATAATCCGCGTGTCTAGTATCGTTTCTCTACCTGGGGATAGCCCTCTCAACAGCTTCTCAACATTCACGAAAACCAATTTACTATGGAGCATAGTGTAGTCTTGCAAAAGGTTCTTCTTTCTTTCCAAGGAGAGGTAGGCAGTTATGCACCGTACTCTTGAGGTAGTTTTTCATCAACCTTTACGCCTTTTGCTATTGTTTGTGCTGCTCCCAGTGGTGAGCTTAGCACTTGCATACTTCGTTGTCCCTCGTACCTATCAGTCGACAGCCACACTCTGGGCTTTGAGTTCTTATGGAATCTCTGGTACGACTAACGTAGGAACTGGTCAACCCACAACAGCAGCTCAAACTCAGACAACTGCTCTTTCTGAATTACTTCAGACGCGTAGCTTTGCACTGGCTGTCGCGCATGAAACGGATGTCGCAGCAACACTGAATCTTGATCAAAGGGTGAGGTCCGACCCCCATTTGCTGGATGATGCGCTTTTTGACGAAATTTCTCACAATGTGGCTGTTGAGGCTCTAGGCAGTGATTTGTTTGAGGTCAGCTACGCGAACCGCGATCCGCAAATGGCTCGACGGGTAGTTGAGTCTATAGTTTTTAACTATGGTTTACAAAGCACAGGATTAATTACTTTAGTAAACCAAAGTCTCTTGAGGAACTATCAGAAGCAGCTCATAATTGCACAGCAGAATGCAAATGCTGCGGTAGCAGCCGAATCGGCGTATCTCGCAGCGCATCCAAAGCTGACACAGAATCCAAATCTGACACCAAGTCAGCTACTAACCGATCCAAACTATGCATTGTTAGATCAACAGAGGGTACAGGCGCAGGCCACATTAGGGAATATTGAGAGCAGCATTGGTAGCCTTAATCAAACAATTAGTAATCAAGGCACAAGCACTGATAGCCTTTTTAAGGTAATTGATGCTCCCCAAGTGGCGCATCGGCCAGTGTCACGTTTGAGACTGTACCTCATTGTTGGAGGAGTTGGATTGGCAGTGGCTATGCTGGGATGTGCATTCTACATCGTCATCTCTGCGCGTCGCGACCATGGAGTGTACACAGTTCGTGACCTGCAGAAAGTGACGGCTCTACCTGTGGTGATGCAGCTTCCCCACCTGACGTCCGCAACGGTGCCTCTGCTCATCGAGGAGTCTGTGTATGCTGATACCACGTTAGGGAGAAGAGGCACAGATAGGGCCAACGACCAGTTGTGGTAGACTACTAAGAAGTGAGAAATAGTTATGCCTGAAGATAGAGAAGAAGAAGGGGCCATCACGCAGAAATTGGTGATGCCAAGGAGGACGCACCTTACAACACCAGATATACCCGTTGTTAAGACGGCTGCAAAATCGTTCTCTCATGAGGAGTACCAGGTGAATAATCCAATGCAAGCACTCCAGCAGGAGACGGAGAGGCCCTTCATTCCTTCAACGCCGAAAATCGTGTATGCGAGGCGGGCCAGACCTCCGCAATCGAAACGAAGCAGCCAGAGTGAAGCAGCACAAGCTCAAATGGTCCAGGAGCAATGTCGGCAGTTGTATCTCTCTGTCTTTTTTCGCGAACACGCGCCAGTACGTAGTTTAGGCTTCACCAGTTCAATAGCTGGCGAGGGAAAATCTTTTTTGGCGATGGTAACGGCTGAAGTGCTAGCAAATGATTGTGCTAGTCCAGTCACCCTGTTGGAATGTGACTGGGAACATCCAAGCCTGGCCGAATACTTTGGATTCCCAGTGGTACCAGGCCTTGCAGAATGGCTCCGTAACGAATGTAGCGAAGTACATATTCGCTATCAAGTCAGTCAGAATCTGACAATCATTCCGGCGGGCAACGAGAAGCAAGGTGCGGTAAAATTGCTGCAACAAATACGTCTGAGAGGCGGCTTAGTAAATACACTTGTCTCTTCAAATGAGTTACTGATTGTCGATCTCCCTGCAATTGCAACAACAGGGTATGGTTCATTGGCAGCAAGTCTGGTAGAGTCGCTCATTGTTGTTGTTCGGGCAGGAGTGACTCCTGATCTTCAGATAGCAGAGACATGCAGACAACTCAAAGACTTGCCTGTTCAAGGAATAATGCTTAATCAAGTGGAAAGCCGAATACCGCGTTGGATACAAGAGCTGCTGTCTTAGCAAGGAGCAAACGGATGCAACTCATCTTCGTACTCTTATTGCTTTTCCTGGGCGTCGGCTTATTCGCTCAGCAATACAATACCTGGATTCGTTTGCTGATCGCAGTCGTAATTGCTAGTATATTATTTTTGCTGTATTTCATGTAATATGAATAGGTATATATGCAACCAGTGATTATTCCTAAAACAAAATTTAATGTTTCTGATCTACTCAGCATGTCTAAGCGGAATGATGTGCTCCTCTTCATAGTGATATTCGTCACCGTGTTTAGCCTCACTCCACTGCTGGTGCTGGGTGGGGTGACTGTGGGCTTTGGCCTGGTGCTAGGTATTGTGGTATCTCTCACTATTGCCGCTTTGATTGTTCGCTGGCCTCTCACTGGAGTATATGTAGTGGCTGTGTGCGCTGTTCTTATTGAAGACGCACCACTTCCCACCCCAATTCTGACTGACCATCTGTATATCTTCTACTGGCCTCCAGGGCTTGAGGGCTTGATTGAACGGCCCATTGGTTTTCTGTTCCTCTTCACTCTGTTCATGCTTGTTTGCCATCGCCTGATCAATCGCCAAAAGATGCTAGAGGGAGGAGCACTTCTCCTGCCTTTCCTGCTGTTTCTGCTCTGCGTGGCTGGCGGCGTGCTACATGGGTTGACTAGTGGCGGAGACCTTAAAATCACTGTTGTAGAGCTTAGACCATTTTGGTATCTGTTTATATCATACCTGTTAGCCTACAACCTGGTGACACGCGTAAGTCATCTGCGAGCCTTCTTTTGGATCGTGATCCTGGCTGCTGGTATCAAAGGCTTACAGGGAGTCTATATTTACCTTGTGGCGCTGCATGGCAACTTGACAGGCATCGACACTATCATGTCACACGAAGAATCCTTCTTCTTTGCGGCGCTGCTCGTCCTCACGATGCTGCTTTGTTTGCACCATCAGTATCGCCCGCAGTTGTATGCAGCATTGCTTGTACTGCCGTTCGTCGTCATTGCATTGGTTGCTAATCAGCGACGTGCTGACTATATCGCGCTGGCGGTGGCTATTCCAGTTGCCTGGTTGCTCATCTTCCGCGTCAAGCGACATGCACGCAAGCGGCTGTTCGTCATTATGCTGATCGGCGCCGTGCTCAGCGTTGGATACGTTGCTACATTTTCGCATTCCAGCGCAGGATTTGCCCAACCTGCGCGAGCAATCGTGTCGGTTTTTAGCCCTGATAACACAGATACCAGGGATAGTAACTCCAACTTGTATCGCATGATAGAAAATGACGACCTGAAGTACACAGTCAAGCAGAGTCCAGTATTTGGTCTGGGGTTTGGCAAACCGTATCTCCAGCCTATTCCGCTGACAAGTGTTTTCGCAGGTATTTTAGCCGCTGATATGTACTACGGTTATGTTCCACACAACAATATCTATTGGGTTTGGATGCGTCTCGGAGCTATTGGATTCTTTGTATTTTGGTACCTATTTGGAGCGATGATCGTGCGTGGGTGTCTCATCGCACGTCGGCTTCGAGACTCATATTTGCAATTGGTGGCGATCTATATCGTCGCCATGGTATTTATGGAAATCACTGTGGCTTTCGCCGATTATCAGCTCTTCCTCTATCGCAATGTTATCTACGTTGGGCTGCTGATCGGCATCTTGATGAAACTACCTGCGCTAGATGAAAGTAACACTTCAGTAGGGAATGTTCCCACCTCTTGTCCTCATTCTGTCGTTGCGGATGGCACGAGAGAAAGGAAACCTGAGTAGTTACTCGGAGCTGAGGATTGATGTTTTAGACGGTGATGAACCTGCTGAAGGTATAATGATCAGTAGGCTGATCTTGGAAGCTATAGACAAGGGGTGCAAGGAATCGGGGTTGGAAGATGCCACTTTGGATAAGAAGGTGCAGTGCGAAGGATACTAGCCATGTATGTTGTTCTCGTATCTGGCACTGCACCAGGGAGTATGAGCAACTGACGTGTCGACAAGTGCCTTCCTTAGATAGCGGTTATGAAGAGCTTTTCAACACATCGGTTGCTCATTTTTAGGAGCGGCCAAGTAGGTTAGAAACCCTGTTTCAACCAGTCCTTATTTGCATAATCAGTCTGGATCTTTTTGATATAATTAACCGCTCCCTGATCATACCAACCTCCGCCATACCACCTACCCACACACCCCCAGATATCGCCTGCCTGGTAATTGGGGTAACCCGGGAGAGGCGTCCTTTGACTGAGATAGGTCGTCCATCCCTCGTAACAGGCGCGAATGATGCCATACATATACTCGGCGCTGAATGCCGTATCATCTCTGCTCATTGACCACGAAGATGCATTGTATATGTATTTGATTTGGAGGATACCATAGCTTTGGTAACACCCCGATCCATTCCAGGTGCCAGGGGGACAAAGCCCTTGACTGGTTGAAAAATCGCCTGTTGTACTCTGATGCCAGGTGGATTCTGCCTGTGCTTCTGCTCTGACAATGTCTTCGTCAATGCCCCACTTGCAAGCCACCCATTGCAGAATTTCATCTGTTGTCCCCGTAAAGTTACCTGTAATTTGTTGTCGCAGGCTGTCTGCTTTGATGTCCTGCCCCATGCTACTATCCCATGGATGCAAGCTCGCTATTTGCGCAGCAGTGGGTACTTGATGATTTGCAGTGTAGTTTTGGGGTCTAGGCTCGAAGGAAGAATATCTCACGCGGGCAGCACATTCACTTTCGCTGGGCAGCGGTGACCCAGGTGGCAGAGTGGTGAATCTTCCCGTAGAGGCGGCAGTAGACGTAAGAGTAGGAGCGAGAGTTGGTGCAGCAGTAGGAGCAAGGGTTGGTGTAGGAGTAGGAGCAAGGTTGGGCATAGGGGTTGGCGAAGAAACCGAACCCGTTAAACTAATCGAGTCAAGATATAGTGTCCCAAGCCTGCTGGTGAGGGTCTGAATAGCAACATCTCTGATTTGTGTTGCATTGGCGCTCAGGTCTGATAACGGAATATTGTACACTTTCCAGGTTCCAGGTACTGGATCACCACCGTAGTTAGCAAGGTGCACCTGGGACAGTTCATTATCAGCACCATTGTAGAGCATTACAGCATAATACTGCCTGGTTTGGCTTGCTTGTGCAGCAAAGTGAAGGAAAGAGTACGGGGTGGTATCCACTGCCGTATCTGTATACAGGGAAAGACCAGCCCACTTTTGAGTAGGAGTAAATGCGATCGATCTGCCCCCTGAATAGGTAGGTGCAGTATTGTCGAAGTTTATACTACTAACCCATGATCGATTCTCCCACCCTGGAGCAAGCGAATCATCATAGATGATGTAGCTGATTGAGGAAGGCGCACCTTGCACGCTCCTGAGGTGTTGCACCATAAAAATGGTGATGGGAAGTACAAGCACAATAAGAAGCACAGTAAGAAGCTTACTGGAGTTGCTATGTTGCTGCTTTCGCATAAATACGTTTGTTTCCTTTCCTGGCCCCGTCGGTTACACGCACTAATAAGACCTTCCTACTACTATTAGCCAATGGATGCTACCCATATACCTGTCTATTCTTGTGCGTTCCATCCTCACAGAGCCGCTACTGAAAACAGACTCCGATGGAGCAAATCTCTTCGAGATCTGTTTTTCTTGTCCAAATTAGGATCTATGCTCCATGAGAGCATAGTTTATGCCTTCACGAAGAACTCATTTTACTGAAAAGATGCAGTCATGAGACAAACTGTGATCTGAAATGAGTTCTAGTGACATGTATTGTTACTCTGTGACATCCATTGCGATCTTATCATAAAGCTTTGTGGATATTCGTGTACATGTTGCTTACAGTAGTATGAAGGTACCAATGTGGGTTAAGGTTTTTAGAGCGCTGCCTATGAACCTTGCTTAAGAAAATGATATCCTTAAGATGTGAGGTATCGAGACAAGCAGTGAGAAGGCCTACTTTTGCCAGTAACTGTACAGAGACTTCGAGTAACGGAAGGGGCGTAACATGAATCATCAACAAGAGGAGTCCAATTCAAGGGAAAAAGCAAAAGGTTTTTGGATGCGGTACCGGTCCAGGACTATCAATACTGGTCGTCATACAATCATTCTGGCTTTCCTCGTTTGTGTATATGCTATATTAGCAGGGTGCGAAAACGTTCCAGCATTTCTTCCGGGTCAAGTAACAGGAACACCACCCAAAAAATTTACTACCCTACCACCAGGGTCGCCACTGCCCAGCGAAAGTGAATGCGCTGCCCGCGTGAGATATTCTTCCTTTGAGCCTAGACCCCAAAACTACACTGCAAATCACCGAGTACCAACGGCCCAACAAATTGCAAACCTCGCTCTGTGGAATGTATCGATTGGCCTGAATTCCAGGGCAGACAGTTTGCGACGACAAATCACAGGCAGCTTTACGGGGACAACAGATGAAATTCTGCAATGGGTGGCTTGCAAGTGGGGCATTGACGAAGACATTGTCAGAGCAGAAGCACATGCAGAATCTACCTGGTATCAGAGTACAACAGGCGATTTTTCAACTCGTCGAAAACTCTGTCCTCCAGGTACCTGGAATGGTTCAGGCTGTTACCAAAGTTACGGTATTCTCCAAATCAAATACATATACAATAAATCTGCATGGCCAATGAGCCGAGATGATACGGCGTTCAGCGCCGAATATATGTATGGCATCCTCCGCACTTGCTATGAGGGATGGACGAGCTATCTCGGTCAGAGGAGGTCACTTCCGGGTTACCCCAATTACCAGGCAGGTGATATTTGGGGGTGTGTTGGGAGGTGGTTTAGTGGAAATTGGTATGATCAGGAGGCTATTGATTATATTGCTAAAGTAAAGACAGACTACGCAAACAAAGATTGGTTGAAGCCTGGTTTCTGATCCTCTCGTGTTAGTTTTTTCGGGTATCAGAAACCAGCGGATTAAAACTCTTTGGGAAAAGCTTCTGGTATGCAAGCAAGAGATTCATTTTATCATTTTCCCAATTTAAACCCTCTTCTATATACTTGCGCCCAAGAGCACCCAGCTTAAGCCGGAGATCTTCGTCATCCAATAGGGTCTCAATTTTGTTTGCGAAGTCTTCTACCAGGTTGGGCGTAGCATAGAGGCCTGCATCCTGAGCCGAGAAGCGTGCCTCGGCAAGATCGAATGCGACCACTGGCATTCCCATCGCCATGTATTCCATGGTTTTGACCATTGTGCAGTACTCATTGAGACCGTTTTGCGGATCAGGCGTGAGCCCCACATCCGCCACGCTAAGATAGCGTACAATGTCTTCCGCTTCCACCCAACCAGTGAAATGAACGTACTCATCAAGTTGGAGTTCATGAGCGAGCGCTTGCAATGTAGGGAAATGACCTCCACCTCCCATCAGTACTAATGCAACATCGTGCCGACCACGCTTATGCACCAGTTCATGGAGTGCGTGCAGGGCGTAGTCAACCCCATCCTGAACTTCCATCTCACCTACATAAGCCAGGAGATACCGCCGCCCTCTTTTCAGTTCAGGCTCAGCGGGAACGACGTGGATGCGTTGCAGATCAGGCCCATTACGCGCGACAAACACCCTCTCACTATCGCACCGCCCACGTTCAATCGCGAAGCGTTTCTGGGAGACGTTTGTAGTGATGACAACTTGAGCTGATCGGTAAGAGCACCATTCCAGGAAGAGTAGCAGCCTGTGAAGTAGCTTCATGCGGCTCTTAAATTTGATCTGGAACATCTCCGGTGCCAGGTCATGCTGGTCAAAGACGAATTTTTTGCCGAAGGGCCGATAGAACAAGCCGATCAGGAAGAGTATATCGGGAGGATTGGCAGCATGAATCACATCAAAGCCATGGCGGAACAACACCTTCAAGCTTAACAAAAACATCATGAACATAGTGATGGTGTATTCCAGGAAGTAGGCACTATATTTGTTGGTATTTGTAGGTAAGAAGTAGCGGTAAATATGGATACCCTCAATGCAGATATAGGGCTCTCGATCCATTATTGGCCCCTTGGGGCCAATAATGCTCACCTCAAAGCCGTAATCGCGTAGCGCTATAGCTTCAGCCCAGACACGGTTGTCTAATGGCACAGAAGCATTTTCTATCAGCATGAGTACTTTATGGGTTTTTGTCATGAACACAACCCTCCCCGAGCTAAGGTAATGAGTGTTGTCAACGACACCTCCAGACAAATAGCTATTGACTTGCTTTCCAACTTTAAGGATAGAATTTTTTTATGGGAATCCGGTTGTTGCCAACGTTGAGTTTGCGTTGCAAGAGGTATAATATGGTGTTTATTCCTAATCCTTAGACTCATGTGGCCAGCATGCTACCAGTCCTTTGCAAACACAACCATTTTTACATAGTGAAAGTTATCAAATCTACACCGCCCTATAGTAGGGTCTTAGGAAGGATATCTATTTGGAGAGGAGTTATAAAGGTATGTCCTCACTTCACATTGGTGTAATCACCTTTGATTGGTACCCCATGCATTCCAGAGTGCGCCGCCTTGCTGAGGCAGCAGCGGATGCCGAGTATTCAGTAGATGTCATCTGCCTGCGTCAATCAGAAAAGAAATATTATGAAGTATACAATGGTGTGCATATTTATCGTATAGCACTGAATCGCCATTTCGACCGCTCACTTCCCATAACAATCCTCAGTTGGTGCTGGTTTCTCCTACTGGCCGGGGTTACTGTTACCTGGTTACATCTGAAGCGTCCCTATGATGTGATCCATGTGCACAATCTGCCAGATTTCCTCGTCTTCTCGGCTCTGTTCCCCAAACTTTTAAAGGCGAAGATCATTCTGGATGTGCAAGATGTCAGCCCAGAGCTTATGGCAGTGAAAGTGAAAGGGCCTCTACGTAGAATAGCAACACTTCTGGCTGCCTGGCAGGAGCATGTTTCCACAGCCTTTGCGGATCATGTAGTTACGGTTGGATTGCCTTTTGAGGAGTTGTTGCTGAAACGTGGAGTTCCTAAAGAGAAGATAATGATTATTTTGAATAGTGCTGATCCCAAGCTCTTTCCTCCTTCGCGTCGATCTCTTCCTTCTATGACTCTTCCTAATGAAGCACAGCCTTTCATTCTCATCTATCATGGCACAGTATCGGAGCGGCAGGGGCTGGATACAGCTCTCCGTGCTTTAGCCCTGGTGCATCCCATTGTG
>WNFO01011242.1_pt1 | contig 13438 bp, 10 predicted proteins | sample 5400251 | NCBI WGS metagenome assembly WNFO01 (sample SAMN13153354, study PRJNA577476) | soil metagenome | isolation source: 100 cm saprolite under Madrone tree | place: USA:California | collected 2016-06-14 | reverse complement strand
CAGCGTATTGCCTCCGTCCACGACTGATATCTATTGGTCGCAGCCCCACGCGACCCAGTCAACGGATGGTCGCATTGTCCTGTTCGGAAGCAATATGCTTAACGGGCCGCGGCTGGATGTCTTTCTGATGGAAGTTCCAGTGTTGTGATGGAAGGCAGAGCCCCAATAGCGAGGCTCCTCTTGACTCAAGGATCAGGCAAGGGGCGCCGGGCATCGAGAATGAGCACCCGGCGTCTGACGAGCGCGCTGGCAAAGACCAGGGCGAGGATAGCGGCATTGATGCCCGTGACCGCGAATACCGTCAGCGCCGCCGTCGAGTAAAGGCGCGGCCAGCCCCTGTGATGGATCTGCGCCACGGCTGCCACGACCTGCAGCACCGGTATCAGGACATAAACCGCTAGCCAACGATGGCGCTCGCGCGCCGTGAGTCCCCGCTCCGGCGGCGGATTGGGCCGCCTGGCGTGACGGACCCAGAGCCATAAGGCCAGCGATACTGCTGCTATCCCAATCACTGAGCTGCCGTGCTGCACCCAGCGATACAAGTGCCACTGAGAGCCGCCCAGCTCGGGACTAGGCTCGCCCAATACCGGCAACATGCGTACGCCGCGTCCGTCTTCATGCGTGAAGCTGTCCCAGATGATGTGCGTTAGCGCTCCGAGCAGCACCGCCAATCCCGCATAGAACCACGTCTTGACGCTCGCGAACCGCGAATCAAGATGCTCCGCACGCAGCCGGATATACACCCGGTCGGGCAGCACTTCGATAAGCGCTGGCTTGATCAGCGCTTGAAACAGCGCCCAGGCGGCGAGCCCGACGGGCAAGCAGAATGTCAGCAGGGCCAGATGGCCGTGTGTCTGCTCGCGCGGCAGTCGGGTTGGCAGCATCAGATCCAAGTCCGGAGCCATGGCGCCGATCGCCGCCGCCGAGAGCAGCCCCAGGCGGCGCAGCGGCTTGTGCAAGGGCAGGACTGCGGCAACGTGCGAGACCGTAAAAGGCATCAGAGCGCTCGGACAGTCATCTGAACATCGCGCTGATCATCGCTATCGCGCTGATCATCGCTCGAGTCTCAGGGAATTGAGATAAAACGGGTGGGTTGGCCCACTGCCGTCCTCGAACAAAATAATGCTCTGCATATGCGCCAGGTCAATCTTGGAGCCGTTCGGTGCCGACTCGATTTCCGCTACGGGTATGCGGATTACGCGCCGACTCAGAGGTGCAAGTTGGAACGTTTGGTTGTAACGGTCCTTGTATTGTGGGTCAGGCCGGCGGTCATCGATGCGAACAAAGACCGAGAACGCTTGCGTACCCGTGTCGCTCAGGTCGATGACCAGCGTGGAGTAGCCGCGCCAGTCGGGCCAGACCTCTTCCAGCAATACACCCGGCCAGCGGCCCCGGTCGGGTTGCACCCGGAGGCTACCGTCTTTGGTGGAGACAAAGTGCGCATCTGAAGCCAAGAGAAAGTGGCGGCCGAGTCTGGAATCCAACTGCACGAGTTGCGGTAACAACGAAGCGCGTCGGAGGTAGGCCGCCGTTGTCAACGTGGTCGGAGCCACGATTAAGCCCCCGCTCAGCAAAGCGATAGCTTCGAGCGTGAGTCTGGTCACCGTGTAACAGCGTATCGTGATTGTGGCTCCGCCCGCGTCAGGGAATGACCACCGCGCCCGTATTGGACTAGCCGCCCTCACTTCCCGCCGAGTCAAGGGCCGCCACTCCGAAACGCCAGGCGCTGGAAGTCAGCTTGCTTAGCGTATAGCTTATGGTGCTGGGCGCGGCCATGGACACCTTGCGGTACCAGATATGACCGAGCGGGACATGAGGGCGGCTCCTAAACCAACGTATACCGTGCGCCCTCAGCCGGTCGAGGTCAAGCGCCTGCGAACGGAACGTGACGACACGCTGGTGCCTACATTTGGGGTCTTCTGTCTACTGACGTTCTGCTTTGTGACATTCTCGCAGAAGTTGCCGCTCGGCGCAGTTTCGGCGGCGGGGGCCATCATAGCCGCGGCGTTGCGAGGCAAGCAATTCGTAATCCCTTCGTTCTATCGGTGGTATCTGGGTTACATCGCCATCGGTGCCGTCGGCTGGGTCACCACGATCTACTCGAGCGTCGTGTCGGAGCAACTCGTCGAGGCCCTCAAGATTGCTTTCATTGGAATTGCAGCCTGCAATGTCATATACACCCCGCAATCCGGCCGAACATTTGTGGTGTGGTATCTGGCGCTGTTTGCGCTCTTCCCCGTGCGAGGAGCGCTATATAACTACATTCATGGCTTCACGGAGTTCGGTCGAATATCGTGGAACTTCTTTTTTCGCAATCCCAACGACCTCGCAATGACGTGCTTTCTTCCTTTGGGGCTATGCGCCTATTTAATATTCGTGGAAAAGAAAAAATGGCTACGGTGGTCGGCGTGGGTTGGCGTGGTAGCGGTTACGGGCGTCCAAATGCTTACCCAGTCGCGGGGGACAATGTTGGCTCTGGGCGCGGGCATTCTGTATTTTGCCGTGCACACGAAGCGCAAGGTCCGTACGTTGCTGGTGATCAGCGCGCTGTGTGCCGTGGCGATTGCGGCGACGCCCGACGGCGTCTGGACTCGCGTAGCCGGACTTTCGAAGCTTACCTCAGGGGACCTGTCCGAGGTCGACCCCGAGGGCTCCGCCGCTGGGCGAGCAACGCTGATGCGCCTCGCCTGGCACGTCGCGTTGAGCAACCCAGTTGTCGGGATTGGTCTCGGTGCCTACGCGTACGAGAATGCAAGGATTACCCGCGGAAACCTGTCCATTGGACGAGATGAACGCGGCAAGCGTGACGCTCATAGTACGTATATCCGTGCGGCCGCTGAGACCGGACTGTTAGGTGGATTGTGTGTGTTGTTGAATGTAGTGGCGTCAATTGCATTTTGCCGCGCGAGCAGAAAGAAGGTACTGCGCGAGGATAATGAAGGCCGTCGGGCAATGGCGCTGCTGGCGCTCGAAGCGTCGATGGTGGCCTACGCCTTGGGAGCAATTGTCAACTCCGCCGAGCGGAGCACGTTTTTCATGCTGCAGTTCGTGATTCCTTGCGCGCTGGCATCAATCGTCGCGCATGGAAAGCGACAACGCGAGAGAGCCAGCGCTGCTGGCGAGAGTCTCAAGTCTCGACGCGGAGTCGAGACGCTGTGAGTAGGAGTTGCCACTCAACTCGAGCTCGGGTTTGCTCCGAGATCGGATACTTGCCTAACAAGTTGCCGATACAGACTCACCCATTGGTCGCGGATCGGAGTGGCGCGGTATTTGTCCACTTCACGGCGGCCCGCCGCCGTGAGGCGCCTGACGAGCGATTCGTCCTGCAATAGCCTGATCATTTGACGGGCCGCAGCCACATGATCATCCGGCTCAACCAGCAATGCAGTCTCCTCGTCGGTGACGATATGCGGAATTCCACCCGTTCTGGTCGCCACAATCGGAATTCCGGAAGCCATGCACTCGAGCAGCGACCCCGGCATGCAGTCGATATTCGGGGTGGTTATGTATATGTCTGCGCTGTCGTACAGGTGTGGGATGCGCGATGGGGAGACTTTCCCGATGAACTCATAGTTGCGAAGCTCAAGCGACGCCGCATAATCGCGAAGATGCGCTTCGGAAGGTCCGACGTGCGCAATTGTCAGTTTGGCGTCGGGGTAACTCTGCTGCACGATCTTGAAGGCGCGCAATATGCATTCAATGTTATAGAGCGGCTCCAGGATCCGGTTTGTCATTATCAGCGGCCGCAGCTTTGCGCGGCTGCGGTAAATAAATGTGTCCGGATCTATGACATTGGGAATAACCCGTGCCGTCAAGCTGTATTGCGCGAATATCGCGACCAGAAATCCCGTCGGAGAGACGATCGCGTCGGCCATTCTCATTGTTCGAGCGGCGGAGGCAAAGTTGCGCAGGTGCTCTTCCGCCTGCCCATCTCGATAGTTGACAATTACTCTTGTGCCAAACAACCGTCCCACGATCAGCGCAGGTATGGTCCAAAGCGTGTACGAATACAGGCCTGCGCTGAAGATGTGGAACACGTCAGCCCAGATCGCGTGCATCACGACTCGCGGCAGGTACAACAACATTGTTAATGTCGTTCGAAGCAGCGGAATATTCTTCACCCACTGCAGATATGAGGGGAACAGCGGGTTGATCGCCTGAAAGCGCAGATCGATGCCGGGAACCTGGCTGATTTCTGCAGCGAGGCGCTGAGCCTGGACGGCTTGCCCCCCGAGGATCTCATTCGCAGGTGCGAAAAGGAGCACTCTGATCGGCCGGTTCATGCCTACAGATACTCCTGCAGATCAATCGGTCGTGGGGCGCCTGATCTCGCAGACTCAAGTGCGCGTATGCACGCGATAGAGGCGCGCACGCCGTCAATGACCGTCACCTCCGGTGAAGTGCCATTGCGGATTGCATCTATGAAGGCCGCGAGCTGCTGGTCGTAGCCCTTCTTCGGCAGCCACGAAGAGGTCGTCTTTGAGATCTGCCCATTGATCGAAAGTCGCCGAAAGTTCTGGCTCGTAATGCCCAGGCCCAGTTGGAACGCTTCGACGAGTTCGCCCTGGGAGGTCTTGCTGCCAATCGTCGAGTAGGTCAGATTGCCGATTGAGCCGTCAGCGAACAGGAAGCTAGCCACTAGGTTATTCGTTCCGACGGGATCCTTCATGGCGGACGGCAGGGTATAGGCACTGACTTGGGTCGGTTCCGCGGCAAGCATCCAGGACATCAGGTCCACGAAATGGCACGCCTCGCCGAGAATTGCCCCACCGATTTCGGGATCCGCCATCCAATAGTTTCCGGAGATGCCCGGGGAATTTACTCGGCAATGCACAACCGCCGGGGCAGCGCGCGAATCTAGCTTCTCCCTGAACGGTATGTAGAACGGCGAGAATCGTCGATTGAAGCCGACAGTGAGTACGAGGCCGCTTTGCTTGACTGCACTGACCAGATCCCGACACTGCGCTTCGGTGATCGCCATCGGCTTTTCAACGAAGACGTGCTTTCCAGCCAGAAGTGCCTGCAAAGCCTGGGGCGCGTGGAATTGATTGCGGCTGGTGATCAAAACCGCGTGAACGGCAGAATCTTCCAGGATGCGCTCAAATTCGGTCGTGCAATACTCACAACCATACCTGGTGGCGACGCTTTTTCCTCGCGCCCCACTTGAGGAGTGGATTGCCACCAGCCGCGCATTCGGAATCTTATTGAGCGCCGGCACGTGCGCCCATTTTGACAGTACGCCGGGACCGACGAGCGCGATACCAATTTCCTTGCTTGCTTTTCGCTCGGGAGCTGTCCGGTTTACGTGCGCGAAGCGTGCAACCGCGGTCTTGCGACGCGGTAATCCGCCGGTGTCTGAATATTGGAGAATAACTCCGAGTGTTTCGGCCGCGGGATCCATAATTCGAGCATAGGCGTCAGCCGCTCGTTCCAGCGGAAACCGATGGCTGATCAGGGCATCCAGCTTCAATTGTCCGCGTGCAATTAGCCGCAGCACCTCCTCCATGTTTCGATTTTCCGTCCAGCGAACGTAGGCGAACGGATAGTCGACGGCTTGCTTTTCGTAGGAGGGGTCATAACTGCCTGGTCCGTAGGCACGGGCCATGATGACGCGAATCTCCTTGAGGTAGGCCTGGTGCCAGGGAAATTCCAATGCCACGGCACCTACGACGACGATCTGTCCACGGTCACGGCAAATCTCCAAGGCGGTCAGCGCCGGGCCAGAGGACTTGGATGCAGCGCATAGGATGACCACATCGGCTCCTCTTCCCGCGGTAATCGCCCTGACCCGATCCGCGAGCGAATCGCCGCCGGCAATGCCGAAATCGGCACCCGAATCGACTGCGAGTCGAACGCGAGCCGGCCGCAAGTCAATCGCTATGACCTGCGCACCCTGCGCGCGTGCGAGCTGCGCAGTCAATTGCCCGATCAAACCGAGACCAATGATCGCGACCCGATCGCCTAGTCCTAATTGCGCAGTTCGGATCGCATTGAGCGCAATGGCGCCGAGGGTGGCGAACGCAGCGTGATCGAAACTTATGCAGTCGGGTACCTTTGCGATGAGATTGCGCCCGGTGACAATGGATTCGGCGTGGCCCGTTCCTTCGCCACCGTACGCGACGCGATCGCCGATTTGAATGTCGGAAACACTCCCGTGTATCTCACCGACGATCCCCGCGCCTGAGTAACCGATTACTGCGTACTCATCCCGGAGCTTGGCGCGAGTTTCGCGGATTGTTGCCGCAGGTCCTTCCAGCTTCATCACGTCGAGGACCATCCGAATTCTCGACTCCGTCACCTGGCTCGCGATGCTGCCCGTGTGTATGGAGGCGGTCTCAGTTCCGCTCGAGATCAAAGACGATACCGGCCTCACCAGAACATGGTGTGCCGGTATAAGGGGGTCCGGGACCTCCTCGACAATAATGTCACTCACGCCCTTTCTTACTACTTGCTTCATGTTCACAATTCCCGCATTCGCGGTTGTTGTCTGGACTAATTGATTGTTCTGAAGCACTCCTCATAACGTAACCAAGTCTCAAGCGCATGCACATACCAGAGCTGACGCGGTGCTTCGCGACGCGCCTGCGCATCTGCCCACGCGCGGACCAAGGCCTCGCGGTCGAGGAAGCCAAGCTGTGCGAGTCTCAGGTCCCTGAGATTGTCGGTCATCTCCTGACGCCACGCGGTTACCAACCATCGCTCGGCGGGAATCGTGAATCCACGCTTCTTTCTGCTAGCCACCCGCGGACTGATTCTGCGACGCACCAGTTCACGAAGAATCGCCTTTAGCTCTCCATGGCGAAGTTTCACATCACTGGGCAGGTGCGCCGCGAACTCCCACAGGTCTTGATCCAGAAACGGTGATCGCGCTTCAACGGCGTACCACATGGCGCCCCCGTCCACCTTGGTCATGTACTCGCCGGTGAAACGGCGCTCAATTGAGCTGTCGAGGTACTGTTGTAAGAGACGACGGGCCGACCGAACGCTCCATTCTGATGGCGCCTGCCATGGGGCTTTGGCAATGAGGCGCTCTCCGGTGAGGCGCCAATGTGTGAAGTAGGCCTGGCTATCGTGTGCCGAGTCGACCGCGCCCAGACCGCCTGCCATGTAATCAACGAAGCGCAGCGCGCGCCCGGCTCGCGAGGCGGCAGGACCGCGTTCCGCAGCTCCAGCCTCACGAAGCATACACCAGGTGCGGGCAAGTCCCGCGGGGATGTATTGAGATATTTGCTGTGCGTACCGAAGATGTCGATGAATCTCGTATCCAAGGAAGACGTCGTCGCCGCCATCGCCGGTTAGCATTACAGTGGCTTCCGGCTTCACGAGCTCAGACACTGCTAACATTCCAAACGCTGACGAGCATGGGAACGGTTCGCCATAAGCTTGCGCGAGAATGCGTGGATTCGGCACTGCATTGGAATCCAGCGGCAGCACGCGATGGCGAATCCCGATCTGCCGCGCCGTGAGGGCGGCGTCGGCTGTCTCATCCACGGGCTCGCCAGGCGCCCCGACCGTGAAAGTCTGAATGTCGGCACCAAGTTTCGACGCCGCCCAGCAAACCAGCGCTGAATCGATTCCGCCGGAGAGGAGTGCAGCCACGGGCACGTCTGCATCCAGTCGCCTTTGTACCGCCTGCAGCAGGAGTCGCTCCGTCTCTTCTACCGCGTCTTCAAAGCTTATGTGCAAGCTGCCGGATTCCGGCTGGCTGTAGTACCTGCGAAGCTGCGCTTCCGGCTTTGTAGCCCCCGCCGGCAGGCGCCATTCCACCAGGCAGCCGGCCGGAACTTTGCGCATGCCTTCGTATACACACAAGTTGTCCGGTATGAAGCCGAACTCCAGCACCGAGGCAACCGCGGCATCCGACAGGCGCACCGCCGCAGCGACGGAAGCGAGAGCGCGGGCGCTCGAGGCGAAGGCCAGTCCACCGTCACGCTCGACGAAATATAGCGGCTTTACTCCCAAACGGTCTCTCACTAACCAGGCTGTCTGTGAGCGATCGTCCCAGATGCAAAACGCAAACTTGCGGAGGTCGCGCCAGTTATAGATGCAACCATTGAAAACAATGCCGTACCGGCCATCGGCCGAGAGCATTGGCTGGCGTCCTGCGGGTGACAGGTCGAAAATCGCAAGGCGGCGATGCCCCAGTACCACGCCGGGCCATTCAGCGAAGCCTTCCCAGTCCGGCCCTCTATGCGCCAGTGCAGCGACCATCGACCCAACGGCCGCTCTCGCAACGTCCGAAGACTTGTAGCCCAGTTGGCCCGCAATACCGCACATCAGTTGGTCCCAAGAGCGCGCGCTGTTCTAGGGTCACCAGCACAGTCCCTGGTAATGATCTCCAGACACTCGATTGGGGACGGCTCTGGCCAAATCGACGACCATTCGTCCGTTCAAAGCATCTCCCAACTCTCTATATTCCTTGGAAGAGTTTCCGATGACGATGATTTCGCTCGGTTCTATGACTTCAGCTGTTGTCGCTCGCATCAGCGACCAAAGGTGAGGTATCTCGCGCTCAACATACTCCCGATTTGCACCGATGATGTTGGCCTTCGCGACATCGCGATCATGGATCAGAACGTCGCAACCCTTGCCAATCAGCATTTCGACCAGTCCGACGGTGGGCGACTCGCGCAGGTCATCGGTCCCTGCCTTGAATGCAAGGCCGAGCAGTCCGATGCGGCGTGCTCTCGAAGCCATGACCATGTGGAAGGCGCGCTCGATTTGGTTGCGGTTACTTGTCAGAACTGCTTCGAGAATCGGCATCGCAACGTCCTCGATGCGCCCCCGATGCACGATCGCCCGCAAGTCCTTAGGAAGGCATGACCCGCCGAACGCGAAGCCCGGCTTCAAGTAGGCTGCGGAGATGTTCAGCTTTTTATCTTCGCAGAACAACCGCATCACTTCGTGGCTGTCGACGCCCATTGCCTTGCAAAGATTTCCGATTTCATTTGCAAAGCCTACCTTGAGTCCGTGAAAGCAGTTGCACGCGTACTTGACCGTTTCAGCGACACGCACGGGGACCACATGACTGGGTGTCTTAATGTTCGCATAGAGATCGAGCACCGGCTTGGCGTGAGCAGGCGCAATGGCGCCGACGATCGTGAACGGCGGATCCTTGAAATCCTCGATGGACGTTCCCTCTCTCAGGAATTCCGGATTCGAGCACACCGAGAAGTCTTGGCCATGCTTCAATCCGGACGCCGCTTCAATCGCGGGAATCACGTGCGTGTCAATCGTGCCGGGCATCACGGTACTGCGGATGACCACCGTGTGCCAACTGCGCTTTTCGCGCAATACTGCACCGATCTGCTGAGAGACCCTGAGGACATAAGTCAGGTCGATGCTGCCGTTGGCGCGGCTCGGGGTTCCGACGCAAACCAGCGATATGTCGCTCGCAATCACCGCCGCACGCGCATCCGTTGTGGCGCTCAGCCGACCGTCGCCGACTACGGCCGCGACCATCTCGGCGATGCCGTTCTCGACGATGGTGCTGCGACCGGCGTTGATTTGACCAACTTTCGCTTGGGAGACGTCCACACCGATAACGCGGCGCCCCTCGGCGGCGATGCACGCTGCCGAGACGCAACCCACGTATCCCAAGCCAAATACGCTAACCGATGCTCTCATGAGCCATGTTCCTTTGCGCGCGCGCTTCGACCGCTCTCACGTCGCGGCAGCGATCCAAAAAACGATTCGTCACCGAATCCCAGCTGCCATGCTCCCTTACCCATTTAAGAGCGTTGCCAGCGAGCTTGGAAGCGAAGTGCGGATTCTGAAGTAACCGAGTAATCGCGGCCGCTTGGTCCTCCGGAGAATCGGCTATCAACAAGTGTTCTTCGTTGCGCACCGGCAACCCCTCGGCGCCGATGGTCGTCGAGACTACCGGTATCCCCATTACCATGGCCTCGTAGATTTTCAGCCGCGTACCGCCGCCGATGCGGAGAGGCACCACAAATACTGCACCTCGCTCGAGGTAGGGGCGTACGTCAGGGACGGTCCCTGTAACCAGGATTCCGGAATCCTGTTCCGCAAGTTTGCGCACTGCAGATCCGGGGGCCCTGCCGACAATCGTCAATCTCACGTTCGGCAGCTGCTGCCGGACGCAGCCGAGCACATGTTCGGAGAACCAGCAGACGCCGTCTTCGTTGGGCAGCCAGTCCATGGAGCCGACGAAAAGCAACTCCGGATTGTCTTTCGGCCGCGGCGTGCGGGGCGAGAAGTACTCGAGATCTACTCCAGTCGGAACATCGGACACCGAGCGGACCCCGTACTCGTTGCGGAAAATGTCCGCGTCGCTCGTGGAGACAGCCACGACGTGATCGAGCCGGCGACATTCCTCGCTCTCAAACCGCCGCATCCGCCGCCATTGTTCGCGCATGTAGGCTCTTCGGATGAGATTTTGCGGGACCGATGCGCGTCGTTCCCAGATCATCGCCTCCACGTTGTGCTGAAACAAGATAGTCGGTACCTGCAGGCCAGTTGGTACTGCATAGGAGGGGAACACGAAATCGCAAATTACGAGGTCGTGCTGAGGAGCAAGATGTGTCACACGCTCCTTCAGGAGTGGAGACCGGTAGCGGGCAACGGCGTAGGGAAGGCTTGAAAACACATTCTTCAGGAGATCCAGAAAAAAGGCGGCACTCCCTTTCTTGGCTGGATGAAACGGCACGGTCACGAGCCTCGTACAGTACTCACTCGCGCTTTTTCGATCCTCCGATGATGCGCTGCCGTCATCCAGGCAAAGGTACGTAACGTCATGTTGACGCACGATCGAGCGCAGCATCTGATAGGTGCGAATCTTTCCGCCTTTGTCAAGGGGGTGCAGCAACTCAGTCTTGATCCACAGAATTCGCATTGGCTACGCGACCTTGCTGGCCGGCGCCTCGAGCGACCACAGTCCATCGCCATCGAGAAATATTCGAGCCCAGACCTCGAAAGTCAGCAATGCCCAAAGCTTTTCAGAGTGGTTAATTCCGGAGAGGTGCTCGGCAACAAGGCCTTTGACCGTATCGCATTCAAAGATCCCTCGGGAACGCGCGCGGTCGCTGATGACGTACTCATCGAGCAATGGTCTCCACCGGGTACGCAGCCATGCGCCGACCGGCACAGGAAAGCCCATTTTCTTTCGGGACAATATCGGTGCGGGCAGCTTGTTCTTCATGGCCTCGCGCAAGATCCACTTTGTGGTGGTGCCACGCAATTTCATCCTTTGCGGCAGCTTGGCGACCCACTCGGTCAAAGGATGGTCCAGAAACGGTACTCGGCTCTCGATTGACGCAGCCATGCTCATCTGGTCCTGCTTCATCAACAACTCGTGCAGGTAAGTGCTCACGTCAGCGTAGAGGATCTGTGACAACAGCGGCTTTCCGCTGACCCGCTCCAGCGCAGCATGGTACGCGCCGTAAGGATCAACTCCGGCGACCCTCGCCTTGGTTTCCTGCGTCAGAAGGCGATCCTGCAGCGCCCGCGGAAAGACCGCGAAGTTATCGAAATACAGGTCGTCGATACTCGAACCTCGCGTCAGAAAGGTTCGCGACGCGATCTGGCGTATCCTCGATTTCAGGGGCAGAGAGGTGAGTGCGCGCGCGGTTCCGCGCCTGGCGAAGCCCGGTACAAACCTTTCGTAGGCCGCACTCAGACGAACGTTGTACTCGGTGACGCGATACCGATTGTAACCCGCCAGCGTCTCGTCGCTGCCTTCACCTGTTAGCACCACCTTGACGTGCTTCGAGGCAAGCTGCGACACAAAATAAAGAGCAATGCTCGAGGGATGGGCAAGGGGTTCGTCTTCGTGCCAAATGAGACGGGGCAATTCCGCGAAAAACTGGCAGGGAGTAACAAGCACCTCCCGGTGCTCGGTGCGGTAAGCCTCGGCGACCATTCGCGCATACGCGAATTCGTTGGCTTCGCGCTCCGCGAACGCCACCGAAAACGTGCGGATCTGGTCCTTGACGAGGGTGGCCATTGTTGCCGTGATCGCAGCAGAATCGATGCCGCCCGAGAGGAACACGCCGAGCGGCACATCGCTCATCAGCCGTATCCTCACGGCTTCCGTAAATCGCCGCATGTAGTCTTCGATCAGATCACGTTCCGCCGTCGCGCCGACGGGAGGGGCTGTTCCTGCGTCGCCATATTCCAGGTCCCAGTAGCGTTTGATGCTGATTCGGCCCTCACGCCAGACCAAGGTATGCGCAGGGGGCACACGCTTGATGCCGGAAAACAGCGTCTCTTCGCCTGAAGGTGCGTGATTGGCGAGGAAATCCGGCAGCGCGGAGTAATTCAAAGCCGGGCGACCAGAAAGAGCCGGCAGGAGCGATTTGATCTCAGAACCAAAAATCAGCGAGCCGTCGGATTGATGAACGTAATAAAGAGGCTTCACTCCGTAGCGATCGCGAGCCAGGAACAGACGTCGGGTCACTTTGTCCCAGATGGCAATCGCAAACATGCCGCGCATTTCTTTGACCGCGTCGTCGCCGTATCTCTCAAACAGATGTAGCACGGTCTCGGTGTCTGATCTAGTTCTATAATGAACGCCAGTTGCTTCGAGCTCCGGCTTCAGCGTTGGATGGTTGAAAACCTCGCCGTTGTACACGATCACGTAACGCCCATCATCGCTGTACATCGGCTGTTGCCCGTGCGCCACGTCAACAATGCTCAGTCGGCGGTGGCCGAGTCCCACACCTGGACCAACGTGCGTTCCAGCGCCATCCGGCCCTCGGTGCACGGTCCGGTGCGTAAGAGCGCCGCGCACTCACGATTCCGCAGATTCCACACATCAGCCGTGCTCCTGGCCCAACTGTGGATCACTCATTGGCACGATTGTCCATGACCGTGACATGCGGCTCATGACCAAGTCGTAGCCGGCCGGCTCTGAATCGCGACTCAGCAGCGGTGGACCGCTGGGTGGCACCAATCGTCGAGCTCCGATGGCCACGACGAGGTCGGGTTGCCCGCGGGAATCGCTCCCGCTGAAGCTACGCTCGACGCACCAAAGCAAGTCGGCGTCCGCCTCCCAGCCCGCAACCAGAAAGGTTGCGCCGGGGTTCTTGGGAAGCGCAATACGGTGATAGCCGAACGCGTCCTTCCATGGCAATAGTTTCAATGAGTTGCCTTCAACACCGCCATTTTCGCGTATCGGCCCGATGGTTGGCAACGACGTTGCGGGCAATATGAGAGAAACCAATCGAAAGTGCTCGTCTGTAAGCGCCTCAAGGACGATTGCCGAGGATTTCTTGCCATAGCGCAGCGACGCATCGCGCACTTCCATACGGACAGAGCTCGCAACAGGCAGCGCCACGTGCGCGACTGGGTCGCCATGGGTGTCTGTAACGTCAAATGAATTGTCGCCAGCGGAGCTGACCAGGAGTCCGGGCGCCAGTTGCCAGCGCAGAATAACGCGCGAGCGCTCAGACCTGAGCCCTCGGTCCAGAAACACCCA
>WNFO01003625.1_pt1 | contig 13438 bp, 9 predicted proteins | sample 5400251 | NCBI WGS metagenome assembly WNFO01 (sample SAMN13153354, study PRJNA577476) | soil metagenome | isolation source: 100 cm saprolite under Madrone tree | place: USA:California | collected 2016-06-14 | reverse complement strand
AGGTGAGAGGTAAGGGGTTGGCGGTGATGATCAAGACGACCATGACTCCGTCGAATTCGTCAGCGCTCGTGAGGATGAATGCGGATGGCTCGGCGGTGTTGCTGACGAGCAGTGTGGAGATTGGTCAAGGGACGCAGACTTCACTTGCGCAGATTGTGGCGGAGGAGTTGGGATTACCCGTGGAGCGGGTGAGCGTGACGTTTCCAGACACCGATGTTACGCCGTTTGATCAGTCGACGAGCTCAAGCCGGACGGTATTTACCATGGGGAGTGCGGCGCGGCAGGCGGCGCACCAGATTCGGCAACAGCTTTTGGAGATTGGCGCCCGAGTGCTTGAGGCCGACGTTGAGGATCTAGAGTTGGTTGAAGGTTTTTTGGAGGTGAAGGGAGTGCCGGAGAAGCGGCGGAGTATTTCGCAACTTTTCCAGGCGCGGTATGGGGCGGCGGTAGGGAACATGGTTGGGAGTTATGACAATCAGACCACGGGTGGGCTCGATCCGCGTACGGGGAAGGGAAAGGGCTCGGCATTCTTTTTCTTATCGGCCTGTGCAGCGGAGGTGGAAGTGGATACGGAGACGGGAAAAATAGCAGTGCAGCAGGTGGTATCGGCGGTGGACGCGGGGAAGGCGGTCAATCCTCGGCAATGTGATCTGCAGAACGAGGGATCGATGATCATGTCGTTGGGTTCGGCGTTGTTCGAGGAGATGGTGTTTGATAACGGGCAGCCGATCAACTCGACGTTTTTAGAGTATATGCCGCCATCGATGGAGGATCATCCGCAGAAGTTTCGGTCGTTGTTGGTGGAGACGCCGCATCCGGAGGGACCGTTTGGAGCCAAGGGAGTAGGAGAGGCGGGTCTTGGGCCCGTGGAGCCAGCCATTGGGAATGCGGTAGCGAATGCTTTAGGGGGGATACGGTTTAAGGATTTGCCGCTGCGGCCGGATCGAGTTTTGGCTGCGGTTCGATCGGTGAGAGGGGAAGGCGCATGAAGATTGAGATTCGTACGGTGATCAATGGCCGGGAGCTGGAAGCGGCGGTAAAGCCGAATCAGACGCTACTGGAGTTTTTGCGTGATGATTTAAGTTTGAGGGGGAGTGTAGAAGGGTGCGGTGTGGGAGTTTGTGGTTCCTGTACCGTGCTGGTTGAGGGTCGGCCCGTCAGTTCGTGTTTAATGTTGGCGACGAATATTGAGGGCAAGGAGGTTACGACCATTGAGGGTTTAGCGGTAGGGGACGAGTTAGATCCTGTGCAGCAGGCATTTCTTGAGTATCAAGCATTTCAATGTGGGTACTGCACGCCGGGGATGATTATGGCTACCAAGGCATTGTTGAGCAGCAATCCGCGGCCTACAGAGGAAGAGGTCCGTGATTATCTGTCGGGGAATATTTGCCGCTGCGGTACTTACGCAGAAGTCCTAGCCGCGGTTAAAAGCCTGTCAGAAAAAACCACAACTCTTACAACGCCCCTCGCGGCTTCTCACCGCTGATTACGATCGTCGGGCGTGAGCTAAGAAAATCCTTCACATAGACAGGGAGGAAGGAGAGAAATGATAAAGATACTGCTCTTGTCGGCCCTTTTATTTCTCAATTGCCCGCGAATCGTTTTTGCCCAAACCCAATTCATTCATAGTCATTCCGGAACGAGCAGCACCCAGTTGGCGGTCTGGGCTGCAAAAGACCTAAATCTGTTTACAAAATACGGACTTGATGTCGACTTGGTGTTTATTTCCGGTGGGGCGCGTGGAATGCAGGCCTTAATTGGGGGAAGTACACAGTCTTCAGATTCAGATGGAGTAGCTCCAGTTCATGCGATCCTCCGTGGAGGTGACGCTGTCATCGTGGCAGGCCTCAACAACAAGACGTTATTCAAATTTGTAGCTCAAAAGGACATAACGGAGCCTTCACAGCTGCGCGGCAAGAAAATCGGTGTGGCGAACTTTGGAGGCTCGAATGAGTTTGCCGTGGTGTTAGCATTGAAAGAATGGAATATCCCGAAAACTGCGGTAACCCTGGTTGCCGCGGGGGGAAGTGCAGTTCGTCTGGCAGCGGTAGAAAAAAAAGCGCTTGATGCGACCGTTCTTCCTTATGATCACGCGCTTATGGCCAGTAGAGCCGGGATGAGGGTTTTGGCGGACATACCTAACTTGGTTCCAAATTTTCCGGACAAGGTCCTCACTATGCGCCGTACCTTCGTTCAAAAGGAGCGCGACACCGCCAAAAGATTCCTGCAGGCGATGAGCGAAGCCATTTATCAAGTCTCCATAAGTCCCGAAAAAGGCATGTCGGTTCTGCAGAAACGCTTAGGAGTGAAAGATCCGAAAGTGATCGAAGAAAACTACAACACTTATGGCCGCATCTTTGCGTTTCCTCCGCGGGTTGGACGAAGAGGTTTGGAAGGCGTTATAGACCAAATTCAACCACAGACGGGTGGTGCCAAAGCTGACTTCGAGTTGGGACGGTTTCTGGATGAAAGCATCATTGATGATCTAGAGCGCGAAGGCTTTTTCAAAAAACTCGCCAAAGACGGCCAAAAATGACGTGCTGCTCCGGAGTTAGTTTTGAAGAAAGAAGATGAGGATCAATCTCCGATGACGGGGGATACCGGTTGGGATGAAGAAGCCGATGTCGTGATTTTGGGCTGTGGCGGTGCCGGAGCTGTCGCGGCGATTACGGCATGTGATGCGGGCGCAAAGGTGATCGTTGTCGAAAAGGGAGACTGTGGCGGTAACACTCGGCTTGCTACCATGGCCTTCCTGTGTCCCACGAATAATTCGGCCGCAAGGGAACACATCAAGGCTCTGTCCTTTGGGATGTTAGGAGAGGACATTATCGATGTGTATGTCGAATGGACGTCACAAAATATTCGCTACATAAAGCAGTTAGGCGGCGAGGCGGAGAAATGTTTTCCGGATGCATCATTTCCTATGTTGCCGGGTTCTGAAACTATGCTGCGTTATCGGGTCAAGGCTAGGGGAGAAGACGAGCTAGGTGGCGAGTCGCTGTGGCATCTGCTCTCAGAAAATTTGGCACGGAGAAAAATTCCCGTACACCGTCACACGACTGCAAAAACAATTATGCGATTCGGCGATGAAGTTGTCGGTGTGACGACTCAGAAAAACGACAAGCCCTTTAATATCCGTGCCCGGAAAGCGGTTGTGCTGGCAACAGGAGGCTTTGAGTACAACGAGGAGCTCAAGAGGGAATTTCTGGCGGGCTATCCGATCTTTGCCTATGGAAATGTCGGAAACACGGGGGATGGCATCAAGCTGGCGCAAGAGCTTGGAGGGGATTTGTGGCACATGAAAGCAGTGGCTGCGCCCATGGGCTACAAATTTTCGGAATTCGAGTCCGCGTTTATCATGCGTATGCCTGCAGATGGATATATTATCGTGGATCAGAATGGTGAGAGATTCTGCAACGAGACCGGCCTTGAACACTACAGCATGTGGATGGCAGTCACATCCTTTGACATGGAGTCTCTCGGGTTCTCTCGAATACCGTCCTATTTGATATTTGACGAGCAGACTCGATCAAAAGGACCGATCACGCGCGTTGGGCATGGTGCTAACCGCGCGTATAACTGGAGCCGGGACAATTTTGAGGAAGTTAGACGTGGATGGATTGTGAGCGCTGGCACTCCCGCGGAGCTTGCGGAAAAGCTGGGGATCAAAGCGGCTGAGAAACTGACCGAGACAGTTAATGCTTATCAGGCGGCCTGCAGAAACGGGACTGATGAGAAATTTGGGCGTTCCAAGGAAACCCTCGTGGAATTTCGCGGTCAGTGCTATGGCGTTCCGCTGTGGCCGTGTTTGTTGAATACTCAGGGAGGCCCCAAAAGGGACGTGAGAGGACAGATAGTTGATGTTTGGGGTAAGCCTATAAAGCGGCTTTATGGTGCCGGGGAGGCGGGCTCCATCTGGGGATTTTTGTACCAGAGCGGGGGGAACTTGGGGGAGTGCTTAGGCCTGGGTCGAATGGTAGGGCTAAATGCAGCCGGGGAACTTCCTTTGGCTTAAACGGAATGAGTGGGATAGTGGCGGCATAGCACTCAAGAGGGGGAAGACAATGCTAAGCGCGAGGCTGAGTGAGTGTCTGGCTTTCATTATCGTTGTGCTGGCCATGGCTTTAGCGACCGCAGGAAACGCATCGGCTCAATCGGGTGACTCAGTGGCGGAATTTTACCGCGGCAAACAGTTGCGCTTCATCACTGGCTATTCTGCGGGAGGAATCTTCGATACTGCAACGCGAATTTTTGCCCGGCACATGGGCAAGTTCATTCCGGGAAACCCAAATGTGTGGGTTGATAATATGACAGGTGCGGGAGGTCTGATCGCCACGAATCATTTAGCCAACGCCGCACCACGAGATGGCACGGTGCTCTTGAACCTTGACGGTGCTCTACTCAGATTGCAAACGCTTGGCAACGCGGCGGCGAAATTCGATGCCCGGCAATTTAATTGGCTCCCTTCCCCTGGTCCCGATATCCAAGTTTGTTGGGTAAGTAAGACGAGCGATTGGTCCAGCATCGCAGAGGCGTTCGGCTCTTCGAAGGAACTAAAGTTAGGCGGTCTTGCCCCGGGCACTTTTCCTTCTGACAACGCGCGTATTCTTCAGGCATCGCTCGGCATAAACTCCAAGCTTGTGGATGGTTTCAAAGGAGTTACAGAGATCCGACTTGCGACGGAGAGCGGCGAAGTGGATGGCTCTTGCTCATCCTATGAAGGCGTGGTTAGAGGATTTCCCAGTGAATTGAAAACTGGGGATATCAGGGTAATCGCTCAGATTGGGGAGAAGGCTTGGCCGGGTCTGGAAAAAGTGCCCAACGCTTTGGACTTGGCTAAAACCGAAAAGGCGAAATGGCTGCTCCAGGTCGCTATTATCGGTCCAAATGACATAAACCGATTATTTACGCTGCCGCCTCGGGTACCTTCGGAACGGGTGGAGGCGCTCCGCAAAGCGGTCAATGCTACGTTCGGCGATGCAGAGTTCAAAGCTGAGGTAGCCAAAGCTAGGTTAGTTCTGCGGCCCATATCGGTTGAGAGGATTAAAGAAGTTGCTTCGCTGTGGTTGGATATGCCAGACGCAAACAAACAGGAGCTGCAGCAGATTCTAAAAATTAAGTAGGCAATAACATAATCTTGAGTTCGATCCCCAGCGCTGCTGTGGTTTCTATAAGATAGGGAAAATTCATGTTGAGCCGGTGCTAATATTTATCTAAGCGCTTTTCAGTGTCCTCGCCTGAGGATGCATGTATCGTTTCCTGTATAACAAACAACAGCGCGCTCTGGGGGAAGCCCGAAGGCCTCACAGTTGACGCCCGAGGATATCGTGGATCCGAGCATTTGCGAAAGACTGGATGAGAGCGGCTTCATCGATCGTCTCTATCAATCTTATTCACCTAGCTCGATTCACGGCTTGCTGTCTGAGAGTCGAGACCTTATTAAATGCAGCGATATTTGCGGCGCAACTTTTTGAATGGCGCTGTTTGCATGGAAGATAGCATGACTATCGTAGGAGTCTACGTTTCCCGCGGTCAGTTTCTTGGGTGATGGGCAGCGCAGAGTAGGCTGCCGACATTGAGTTCCTGTGCCAGAATATCGGAGGCCTTTAGTGGAAAACTACAGAGTCCGCCCTTAGACCTTGGATCCAGCCTTTTCGGATAATAGATTGATCAGCTGATATCCCGATTTTCGGCTATTCTTCAAATGGCATTCAGGTTAACAGTTTAATTGTCCTGTGCGCGAGAGACCCTCCTGATTCATAAAAACGCGATCGATTCGCGGCACTCAACAAAGGAACACAGCGGCTCTGATTGTTCGCCATTTGAAACCGTAACCACGAACAGGAATCTTGTTGTATGGCGAAGTTCTCTGAGGTCGACCTTTTTTTGCCTCGTCAATTCCTCATCTTGCCAGCGCGTATTTGAGCCAGTGCACATCTTCTTTTGGTGCATTTTGCGAAGTACGAGGGAAGCAGACGTCGTATAAACTCCCAGCCGCTCGATGGGTATAGCGCAATGTCATGTTAATCGTCTTGCGTCCCCTCAGCGCTTGAATCGTCCACGGATCGATCGCCATAATGGTGGACGTTATAGGCGAATGTACTGACTCAATCGTTTGGAAATGATCGAATCTTTTCTGTATAAAACTCAGTGGGAGGAGCTAATTTTGAAGAGGCCGGAATGTATTAGAATTTTGGATCGAAAGCTGGATAACGATGTGCTTGTGGTCACACCGACTGGCAGGACTTACATGTACTGGGAAGCAACCGGGAGAGAAGCTCAAATGTCGCAGGTGAATCTGGGTCTTTGTTTGCCGGTAGGTCTGGGATTGGCTTTGGCACTTCCCCACCGCAAAGTCGTAGTGCTGGACGGCGATGGGAATTTGCTCTTTAATCTTGCTTCTCTTGCGGACGTTGCTGCTCATAATCCTGGAAATCTGATCAGCATCGTCTTTGACAATGAATGCTATCAGTCTTGCGACAGTCTTCCATCCGCTACCTCCAGAGGCGTCGACATAGAGGGCGTAGCGAGGAGTTGCGGGATTAAGAATACGGCGACGGTTCGAGAATCCAGCCTATTCGAAGAAATCCTCGACAAAGCTCTTACGGGCAATGAGCTAGCAATTATCGTAGTGAAGGTTGATCCGGGTGAGGAAAATGTCCCTCTTCCTAACCAAGAAGGCAGAGAAAACAAATACAAGTTTGTCAGGCATATCGAGAGGACGGAAAACATCCGCGTCATCAATCCCTATTCGCGCCGCCGAAAAAAGGATGTCCTTCCACCGGCATAGGCATAGTCGGGAATCGACCTGTCGAGAGGATTTAGCGATTACGTCGAAAAGATCCAGGATGCGGTGCCCGTCCCCAATTCAAATGATTTTGCGAATTCCAGCCGTCTAGAAGTTACTTGTTGTTTTTCGGACTTCTTCGAGTATGGAATAATCAACAAGCCCAGTCAGCGGCACTGGAGGGGTATTGGCCGCCTGCTTTCTAGCGTCTTCGTAAGGAGCTGACAAGTCCGCTAGATCAATCTCTCCGTTGGGGAGAAAAACCCTCATGGCGTCATCGTAAATAGCCTCAAAATTTTCAGGTTTTACGTCCAGTCGTTTGGCAAAGACGCCTTTAACTCGATTACGATCCGTCTTCATCACTATCAAGGCCCGATACATAGCTTTTATACTTCTGCGGATTTCATCCCTCCTGTCGGTCATCCTCTGTACGCCGGCACCGAGACCTCCCACAGGTTGCCTGAGATATTGGCCGGTGAAGAGGAGCGGCTTCATTCCGGCTTTCTCCGCCGGGATTTTTTCAATATTGTTTAAGATGGCAGAATCCACATGCCCCGAAACCAGGGCGGCGATGCGCGTCGGTCCTCCGCCTATGGCGAGTATTTTCACGTCTTTACTCGGATCCAAATTGAAGTGACGGAAGGCGGCTCTTGCATCGAAGTCGGTGGCCGAGCCATATCTTGAGATAGCCACCGTCTTACCCTTCAACTGGTCAATATTTGCGATGCCCGGCTTCGTGACGAGATAAAAGAAACTTCCATTAAAAAAGTTGATCAGAGTTTTAACCGGAGCTCCGATTGCGCTCGCCTTGACCACGCTGCTAATGCTCGATGCAAAGTCGACGTCTCCACTGATCAGCCCTTTCATGGCGATATCGGAGCGAATCACGACAATTTTTGAATCGATTCCTTCTGCTTTTAGGTATCCTAACTCTTCTGCAACAAAGATGGGCGAGGCCGAGACGTCCGTCGCCGAGACCGCAAATACCACGGACTTGAGACTTTGAGCCAAAATAGGTCTCGCTTCGAGAATAGCAAAGACAGGAAGCCATAGGAGGCTGAGGAAAACGTTCGATTGCCGCCAGTTCACCCTGCGATTCGTCAAACAGTTTGTACGCCGCTCACCGTAGCTATCTTCGGCATGAAAACTGGGTTTCATTTGTCACTCCTTTAAATCTCGTCAAAGATGATGTCACCTGTTAAAAGCACAGCAGCTGGTCGTAGCCAGGCCTCAGCCGAGAGTTGGGCGCGCTTGATCGCCAACGCAATTTCCTCAATCTTATCGACAACGGTGTAGGCAACGTGGAGGTCTCTTAAAACCGGCTCAGTAGTGAAGTGGTAGGGTCCCATAAACCAAATGCCGTCGCCCAGACTGCCTCTATAAGGGACGACCATCAGGACCGGTATATTTTTCTGCATATTCAAAGTGGTCAACGGAAAGGCAGCAGCCAGGATCCCTGCGGTAGGGATGAGCAGGGCTGGCTTTTTTCCACCCAACCATGCGCCAGCGCAAACACCGACTCCTATGGCCTCGTTGCTGACAGAGACACACTGGAAGGATTGGTCGTTCATTGCCGTTCGCTGGACTTCGGCCCAATCCGAGTCCGGCAGTATGGCAATGAAGTTTATCCCGGACTCCTTTAGCCCGTTAATGCTCGCTTCGACTGCTTCTCTTTTCATAGGCCGTAACTGTTCCCTTTCGACTTCATAAAAGCATAATGGCGCGATTACTTTACAAGAGGCGAATGTGATCGAAGCCGCAAGGACAGTTTTTTCTGTTTCTTCGATATGCCCCGCAAAGATCGATTATTCCGGCAGATGTTTTTTGTCAAGTTTTTTTCTAATGAGTTTTATTGGGAGATTGACATTTCCTCGTGTGAGGTGGTAATTGCAGCAAAATGGTTTTATCTGTAACAGCCAGATCACACGCATCCGTCCACCCGAGCCCTCCCCCTTGCCTTCTCAAACTACGCGGAGCGTTACCGTCCATTCCGCCCCAACACGCGCGCATTGCCCACTTCATCATGTTGAATCCCGCTGATTTTCTAGAACTGGACGCGAGAGAAATCGGTTATCAGTGCGGCACAAGTGAAGCCACCGTCGTGCGATTCTGTCAGCGAATCGGCTATAGGGGACTGAGCGAAATGAAAAGGATACTCGCGCGAGAGCTCGCGGCGAACCTCATGTCGCCACGACCCAGCGCTAGAACGGAGGGCCACGAGGTTCTTTTGGAGCACGTATTTTCTGACTGCGCCGAAGCCGTGCGGGATACTTTGTCGGGGGTTGACCGGGTTAAGCTCAATTCGATCGCAGCGGCAATCGCCCGCAGTGAGCGGTTCTATCTGTTCGGTGCTGGAGGCTCCGCCCATATCGCCCAGTTAGCGGCGCTGAATTTTCTCTCTTTAGGTTTTCAAACGGTTGCGTTTGTAGACCCGATCCAGCAGCTAGCCGCTGCCAAGCTGGCAACCTCCCGAGATGTTGCCCTCGCGGTCACCTATTCCGGTAATCAGAGCGATGTTGCTGAAGCGCTGCAAACAGCAAGAAGGCGAAGGGCTTTTTGTGTCGGGATCACGAGTTTTCAGCAGAGCCTAATTTCCAAGAGCGCTCATGAGCTTTTGTTGATGTTTATCCCCGCAGAAACTTTGCGCGGACAGGCGGGGGCCCATCGGGTTGCTCAGATTGCGCTTTTGGATGCATTGGCCGTGTGTGCCGGAAAAATTAAAAGTCGGCGCAATGTGGTTAAGGCGGCGAACGAAAGTTAGAGATCTCAGGCGAGTGTTTATGAGGCAGGTAACCGTAACTCAATCGACCGTACTCTTGCTTTGGCTTAACCAGTGAATACTAACCCGCCCGTGAGAAATAAGGAGGAAGGCGAGTAATGGCGAATTATCGGGTGATAGGAACTCCGGTAGAACGAGTGGATGGGCCAGAGATGCTTTCGGGACAAGCGCTCTATGGCCCAGATATGAAGCTGCCCGGCATGCTATGGGGGAAAATTTTAAGAAGTCCGATACCTCACGGTAAAATTTTGCGCGTGGACGTCGAAAAGGCAAAGAAATGCCCCGGCGTGAAGGCGGTCATTTCCGCCAAAGACGTGCCCGCGCGCCGGTATGGCTACGCCATTGAGGACGAGCATATTTTTGCAATCGATAAAGTGCGTTATGTCGGCCAACCTGTCGCCGCCGTCGCGGCTGTGGACGAGGATACTGCGGAAGAAGCGCTGTCACTGATTGAAGTCGATTACGATGAAATACCGGCGGTGTTTGACGCCGAAGACGCGATTCGAGACGGCGCACCCTTGGTGCATGAAGAATTGGAACAACTCCATGCGCGGTCAGTTTACTTAGCCTCATGGCATCCGGTGAAGGGGACAAACATCATTCATCGGGCATCTAACCAACGCGGGGACGTGGAGGCCGCGCTGCAGAAAGCGGACTACGTTTTCGAAGACACTTTTCGTGCTAGCCAAATTCACCACTCCTATATGGAACCGCATGCGACACTCGTGGCGGTTCTTGGAGGTACGATCACCGTCTGGACCTGCTCTCAAGAAGTTTTTGAATTACGAACGGTCATGGCGGGTCTCTTCAGTGTTCCGGAAAGCAAAATGAGGGTCATCTGTACGAAAGTAGGTGGAGGGTTCGGTGGCAAGATCGAACCACGTCTCGAACCGATCACCATCGCCCTTGCGATGAAAAGCGCCAAACCGGTGAAAATCGTCATGACAAGGACCGATGAATTTACCGCAGCTGCCGGTTCGACGCCCGCAACAGTCACGCTTAAGACCGGGGTCATGAAGGACGGGACCCTGGTCGCAAGAGACATCAGCTTTCTCTGGAACACCGGCGCGCATGCCGAAGGATTAGCGCCTAGCAATCGAGCGATGAAGGACGGCATCGGCCCGTATCGTATCCATGATATCCGCGTAACCTCCACCTTGGTGTACACGAATCGGCTTCGCGGCACGCAACTGAGAGGCCTGGGTGTGCCGGAGGGAGCTTGGGCTATCGAATCTCAGATGGATATGATCGCAGAGCGACTGGGCATGGATCCGTTGGAGTTGCGCCTGAAAAACATCCTTCACGAGGGAGATATAAATGCCATAGGCGATGCGGTGCAGAGTATCGGCCTGCGCGAATGTCTGGAAAAAGTCGCGGCGGCGATCGGCTGGGGAAAATCCAAAGAGAAAAACGTGGGGCGAGGTCTGGCAGTGATTGCCAAATCTCCGACGACTCATTCGAGCATTTCGGGCGCCCATGTTCACTTGAATGAGGATGGAAGTGCTCAAGTCTTGGTAGGAGCATCTGAAATAGGTCAGGGGATGTGTGTGGTCTTGTCGCAAATCGCCGCCGAAGAGCTCGGGATTCCGGTAGAAGCCGTAGGGATCACCTGCGCGGACACAGGCGCAACGCCCTACGATCGCGGAACTTTCTCGAGTCGAGTGACTTTTTATACCGGGATGGCCGTCAAGAAAGCCGCCGAGGATGCGAAACAACAGCTTTTCGAAATCGCGTCCAAGATGTTGGAAATTCCGACAACTGACTTAGTGTTGGAGAACCAGCGTGTTGTGTCCATGCGACAGCCGCAAGCTTCCCTCAGTTTACGGGCCGTTTTGGAGCACGCTCACAACCGCGAGAAGCCTATTTTGGGTAGAGGATGGTACGGAGGCAAAGGTGATTATCCGTCGCTCCCGCATAAGGCGCAAGGAAAAGAATATGTGCCGGGATGGAAATATGCGGCTCAGGCGGTGGAGGTAGAGGTTGACGAGGAGACCGGGATGATCAAGGTCAAAAGGATCGCCTCTGCGCACGATGTCGGTACGACTTTGAACCCGATAAGCGTCAAAGGTCAAATCGTCGGCGGCGTCGTCATGGGACTCGGGTATGCACTGCATGAGCGGCTCCAGTTCGAAGACGGGAGGGTCATCAATCCGTCGTTTATGGACTATAAGTTGCCATCATCCCAAGAAATTCCAGAGATCATTTCCATCCCGGTTGAGGTTCCGCTTCCCGAGGGACCCTTCGGCGCCAAAGGTATCGGAGAGCTGGCCGTGGTTGGTATTGCTCCCGCCATCGGCAATGCGATTTATGATGCGTCCAAGGTAAGGATCAGGGATCTGCCCCTTTTCCCGGAGCGGGTTCTATCCGCCATCGAAGGTGGAAGCGCGAAGATGCCGTGAGTATCTCTTGAGGACGCTCTGAAGGAGAAAAGGGACGCAGAATATGAAACGGATCGTCACCTATTTTTTCGCTCTCTTGGCGCTAACCATCTTGGTCCACTCCGCTGACGGCGCGGAGCTGACAAAATTGCGGGTGGGAAGTCTGATTACCGGAGAATTCAGCCAGGCCTACATCGCGCAGAAAAAGGGGTTCTTCGAGAAATACGGGCTCGCGGTGGAGCTGATTTATTTTCAGGGTGGCTCTCAAGTGATTCAAGCGATGCTCGGGGGCGATCTTCCACTGCCGGTAACCGCAGGTCCGGAAGGCGTCGTCGCTAAACTTCAAGGCGCCGACATCGCGCTATTGGCGGCCAACAACCCGACGATGTTTTTCACCCTTTTCGCGTCTCCTGAGATTAAAAATCCAATTGAGCTAAAGGGAAAGAGAGCGGGTGTCAGCCGGTTCGGATCCTCGTCGGATTTCTGCATCAGATACATCTTCAAATCAGCAGGTCTCGCGGAAGGTGATGTGACGATAGTTCAAATCGGTGACAATCCGAGCCGGCTGGTAGCGCTCAAAACAAACGCGATTCAAGCAACCGTGTTCACGACGCCGAACACGGTTCGAGCCAGGAAAGCCGGCTTCATTCCCCTGGTGGACGCTCACAAACTGGGGCTCAAATTTCATGGGAGCGGTATTGCGTCCACCAGCGCTTTCCTGCGAGAAAACCGGCCTGTGGTAGAGCAGTTTTTCAAGGGATTTTTAGAGGGCGTGGCGTATGCCAAGCAACATAGGGAGGAAAGCATCAAGCTCATTAAAGAGTTCCTTAAGCTCAAAGACCAGGACGAAGCCGAGGAAAGTTACCAGGTCGTCATTCAACAAATCCAGCCGCGCAAACCCTATCCCCTGAAAGAAGGCGTGGAGACGGTTCTGCGCAGCATCGAAAGTACTGTTCCGAAGGCAAAGAACGCGAAAGCGGAAGATCTTGTCGATGATTCGGTTTTAAGAAAGTTGGACCAGAGCGGCTTCATCGATAATCTCTTTTTTTTGGTTAGCGCCCTGATTGCGCATTGCTGGTCGGTCCAGGTGGCAGCGCAAACGGAGAGAGTGAAGATCGCCGTCTCGAGCCGGAGCATCGCATTTATTGACCTTTACATCGCGCAAGACCGCGGCTTTTTCCGCGACGAAGGACTAAACGCCGATCTGATTCAAGTGTCGGCGAACGCGGCGACGGCGGCTTTGGTGTCCGGTGAGGTGGACGCGTTGGGAGCTGTGGGCCTGGCGGCGCGCGCGAGCCAAACGAGTTTGCCGATCAAAGTGTTGGCGGTAACGGGTCACCGTGCGCTTTTCTGGCTTGTTAGCAAGCCCGAGTTCAAATCGATTTCAGAGCTCAAGGGAACTAACTTAGGAATTACCTCTCGTAATGGCAGCCAGCATCTGGTCGCCAACCGGCTTCTAGCGGCCGGAGGTGTCGATCCTGCCAAAGACATATC
>WNFO01009635.1_pt1 | contig 13440 bp, 18 predicted proteins | sample 5400251 | NCBI WGS metagenome assembly WNFO01 (sample SAMN13153354, study PRJNA577476) | soil metagenome | isolation source: 100 cm saprolite under Madrone tree | place: USA:California | collected 2016-06-14 | reverse complement strand
CGCCCCGTTTTCCTGTCGTAGGGGTTCTTCGGAGTGCCGAAATGCGGATTCAATCCGACGCCGCCGAAGGCGAACTCGACCATGTTGGTACGGCCGAGGATCACCGCGCCCGCCGCGCGCAGGCGCGCCACCGCCGGCGCATCGGCTTTCGCGGGCGCAGCCTCGGCGCGGATCTTCGAGCCGGCGCGCGTCACGTCCCCCGCCACGTCGAACAGGTCCTTGAGCGAGATCGGCAGGCCGTCCACCGGCGAGCGGCGGATGCCGGCGCGGCGCAGCCGGTCCGAGAACTCGGCCTCGGCGCGCGCCGTGTCCGTGTACAGCTTGAGGAAGGCGCGCGCGCCCTCGCCCTGCGGAGCGGCGATGCGCGCCAGCGCCTGCTCCACGAGATCGCGGCTGGTGATCCTGCCGGCCGCCAGATCGGCGGAAAGCTGCGCTACAGTCCACATGCCGAGACGATAGCATGCGCGAATTCCTTTCGAATCTGCTGTTCGGCGGCAGCTGCTTCCTTTGCCGCGGCGCGGCGCGCGGCATTCTCTGCCCGGCCTGCGACGCCGATCTGCCGCGGCTCGCCGGCACGCTGTGCCCGCGCTGCGCGCTGCCCTCGCCCGCAGCCGCGCTCTGCGGGCGATGCCTCGCCGATGCGCCGCGCTACGATGCGACCGTCGCCGCGCTCGCTTACCGCTTTCCGGCCGACACGCTGGTTCACGCGCTCAAGTTTCGCAGCCAGCTCGCCCTGGCACCGCTTTTAGGAGATTTAGTCCTGAAGTGCATCCCGGCGACAGAAAGGGTCGACTGCGTGTTTCCGGTTCCCCTGTCTCGCGAGCGGCTGAGGGAGCGCGGCTACAACCAGGCAGCGGAAATTGCCCGCCACGTCGCGGCACAGCGCGGCGTGCGCCTGGAGTTCACCGCGATTACCCGGGAGAGAAACACCCAGGCCCAAGCGGACCTGCCGTGGTCGGACCGGGCGCGCAACGTACGCGGCGCGTTTCGCTGCGAGCGCTCGCTCGACGGCGCGGCGATCGCCGTGGTCGATGATGTCATGACGACCGGCGCGACGCTCGATGAGCTCGCGGCAACGCTCAAGCGCGCCGGTGCGGCGCGCGTAGTCAATTGGGTCGTTGCCCGAACCTTCCCGCCCGATGCTTGAGATCGTCCTCGTGCAGCCCGAGATCCCGCCGAACGCCGGCAACGTGATCCGGCTCGCGGCGAATACCGGCGCACGCCTGCATCTGGTCGAGCCGCTCGGCTTTTCGATGCACCACCGGCAGCTGAAGCGCGCCGGACTGGATTACCAGGAATTAGCCGACGTGAAAGTCCACCGGGACTGGAATGCGTTTCATGCCTCCTTCGCCAACCGGCGAATGTTCGCGTTCACGGCCAGGGCAAAAAGAATTTTCACCGAAGCGAGATACCTGGAAAATGACGTGCTTGTCTTCGGCGCGGAAACCACCGGCCTGCCGAATTCCTTGCTCGATCAGTTTTCGGAGGAAATGCGCCTCAAGCTACCGATGCGGACAGGCAATCGCAGCTTGAATCTGTCGAATGCCGTGGCGGTAGTGGTGTACGAAGCCTGGCGCCAGCTCGGCTTTCCCGGCGGCGCCTAGCGCTCCATCTTCGCGTCGCGCGACAGCAGCAGCTCGACCGCCGCCGCCGGCGTGAGCCGCCCTTCCAGCACCGCCTTGACCGCGTCGGTGACCGGCATCTCGACGCCGCGCGCGGCGGCGAGGCGCGAGACTTCCTTTGCCGAGCGCACGCCCTCGGCGACGTGCCCGAGACCCTCGAGGATCTCGCGCAGCGCGCGGCCGCGCGCCAGCTCGAGCCCGACGCGGCGATTGCGCGACAGGTCTCCGGTCGCCGTCAGGATCAGGTCGCCCGCGCCGGCCAGGCCCATGAAGGTCTCGGGTGCGCCGCCGAGCGCCGTGCCCAGGCGCGCGATCTCGGCAAGGCCGCGCGTGATCAGCGCGGCGCGCGCGTTGTGCCCGAGCCCGAGACCATCCGAAATGCCGGCGGCAATCGCCATCACGTTCTTCACTGCGCCGCCGATCTCTACGCCGACCAGGTCGGCGCTGTAGTACACGCGCAGGCGCCCGCCGTGCAGCAGGCCGGCCGCCTCGCGCGCAAAAGCGGCATCGCGCGACGCGAGCGTCAGGGCGCAGGGCAGTCCGCGCGCCACCTCTTGCGCGAAAGAAGGGCCCGAGAGGGCGCCGCAGCGCGCGCTCTTGCCGAGCGTCTGCTCCGCGATCTGATGCGGCAGCGAGCCGCTGCCTTCTTCGAAGCCCTTGCACAGCCAGACGAACGGCTGCGCTGCAGGCAGGCTTTTAAGGAGCTCGCGCAGCCCGGCTACCGGCGTCGCGGCGAGCACGAGCCTGGTTTTGGAAACGGCCTGTTCGAGTTGCGAGGTGACCAGGACCGCGGCGGGCAACTCGATGCCAGGCAGATAACGGTCATTCTTGCGCGAGGCGGAAATCTGTTCGGCTTGGGCGCGGTCGCGGGCCCACAGCGCAACCTCGAGCCGGCTCGAGAGCGTGCAGGCGATCGCGGTGCCCCAGGCGCCCGCGCCGAGCACCGCGACGCGCTCCATGCCGCCTCAAATTCCCCAGACCAGCGCGGCGCGCAGATACCCGTCCGCACCGTCGGCGTGGCGCACGTGCACCCATCCCGCCGGGGCGGATTCGAGCAGCTCGAGCGCGACGTTCTGCGAGGCGACGAACGCGACCGGCGCGTCGTCCTCGGGCCGCAGATGCGCGTCCGCGCTCGCCGCGGTGACGACCACCGTGCGCCGCTCGCCGAGCTGCCTCTTCTCGATCCAGCTGATGGCGCCGGCGGCGTCGCGCACCTTGGCCCAGGCGTCGAGCTCGACCAGCACCTCGAGCGGATAGTCGCGCGACAGGACGTAGACCGGCGTTGCCTCGCGCGAGGGCGCGTCGTAGAGCACCGCGCCGCTTTCCTCGACGGCGCGGAAAGTCCCCGCCGTTGCAGTAAAAGTCACAAAACACAAGATCGGCAGCAAAAGCAAACGCATTAACGCGCGACCTCGATGCGCGGCCCCTCGCCGCCCTGCTGCTGCTGCCGCTGCTGCAGGCGCTGCACGTAGAGCGCCTCGAACGAGATCGGGCTGAGCAGCACCGGCGGGAAGCCGCCGCGCGCGATCAGGTCCGAGATGGTCTCGCGCAGGTACGGGAACAGGATCGTCGGGCACGCCACGCCGAGCAGCGGGTCGAGCTCCCCGCTCGGCACGTTGCGCACCGAGAAAATGCCCGCCTGCACGGCCTCGGCGAGAAACAGGGTGCGCTCCTCGACGCGCGCGGTCACGGTCGCCGACACCGTCACCTCGAAATAGAGCTCGGCGAATTGCGACGATGCGGTGTTGATCTGTACTTCGACCTGCGGCTGCGCCTGCTGCACGAACACCTGCGGCGCGTTGGGAATCTCCAGCGAGAGGTCCTTGACGTAGATCTTTTCGATTTGAAAACTTGCCTGCGGCTGCTGCGCTTCGCTCATGGCGAGCCCTCGAGGAGTGGGTCCAGCTTGCCCTCGCATTCGAGGGCGTAGAGATCGTCGCAGCCGCCGATGTGGCGCTCGCCGATCCAGATCTGCGGCACGGTGCGCCGGCCGCTCTTTTGCACCATCTCGGCGCGCCGCGCCGGCTCGAGGTCGACGCGGACTTTCTCGATGCGCACGCCCTTGTCAAGCAGCAGCCGCTCCGCCGACTGGCAGAACGGGCACGCTGCGGTGGTATACATCAGCACCCGCGCCGTCACTTTTCCACCGGCAGGCCGGCCTGCTGCCACGCCGACAGGCCGCCGGAGAGGTTGACCACCCGCGTGAAGCCGAGCTTCCTCAGCGCCGCCGCCGCCTTCGGGGTGCGATCGCCGGTGTCGCAGTACACGATCAGCGGCTTGTCCTTGCGCTTGGCAGCGTCGCCGCCGCGCTCGTCGATGTGATCGAGCGGCCAGTTCTTCGCGCCGAGGATGTGGCCGGCGCCGTATTCGCCCGGGTCGCGCACATCGACCACCAGCGCGTCCTCGCGATTGATGAGCTGCGTCGCCATGGAGGCGTCGACCCACGGCCCGCCCGTCGTGCGGCGCAGGAGCGGCCATATCAGCATCGCGCCGGAAACGACCGCGACGACGATCAGCAGGAGGTTATTGCGTACGAAATCCACTGGGGTCGGCCATTATAATTCAGCGTGATGCACAAGCTCGTTCTTTTGCGGCACGGCGAGTCGGACTGGAACCGCGAGAATCGCTTCACCGGCTGGACCGACGTCGACCTGTCGCAGAAAGGCGTCGAGGAAGCGCGCGCCGCCGGCCGTGGCTCGCGCTCGACGAGCTGGACCGGATGTGGCTGCCCGAAGTGAAGGACTGGCGGCTCAACGAGCGCCACTACGGCGCGCTGCAGGGTCTCAGCAAGTCGGAAATGGCGGCCAAGTTCGGCGAGCAGCAGGTCCTCATCTGGCGCCGCAGCTACGACACGCCGCCGCCCGCGCTCGCGCCGGAGGACCCTCGCAGCGAAGCCCGCGACCCGCGCTACGCCGGAATCGTCGTGCCGCGCACGGAATGCCTGAAGGACACGGTGGCGCGGGTCATCCCTTACTGGGAAACGGCGATAGCGCCGCAGGTCCGCGCCGGCAAGCGCGTGCTGGTCGCCGCGCACGGCAACTCGCTGCGGGCTCTGGTCAAACATCTCGATGCCGTCAGCGACACCGACATTGTCGGCTTAAACATCCCCACCGGCATCCCGCTCGTCTACGAGCTCGACGACGAGCTGAAGCCGCGCAGGCACTACTACCTCGGCGACGCCGAAGATGTCGCGAAGCGCATCGCCGCGGTGTCGGCGCAAGGCAAGGTCAAAGCCTGAGGCGGTTTCTTCTTCTCGCGCTCGCGTTTGCCGCGCTCGCCGCGCAAGGCGCGCCGCGAGAGGAAGATCTGCAGGCCCTTCGTTCCCGCATTGATTCGCTGCAGCAGGAATTGGAGGGCAAGGAAAGCGAAAAGCGCGAGGCGCGCGATGCGCTGCGCGATTCCGAGCGCGCCATCTCCAACGCCAACCGCACGCTCGCCGCGCTCGAGACGGAGGGCCAGCGCCTGCGCGCCGAGGCCGCGCAACTCGCGGAGCGACGCCGCGCGCTCGAGCGCACGCTCGCCGAGCGCCAGACCGCCATCGAGCGCATGCTCGCCGCCCGTTACGCCGGCGGCGGGCCCGGCGCCCTGCGGGTGGCCCTCTCCGGCGATGACCCCTCGGCGCTCTCCCGCACGCTGCACTACCTTGGCTATGTCTCGCGCGCCGCGGCGTCGCTGATCGCCGCCCACCGCGCGGGCATCGCCGAGCTCGAGCGCCTGGCGGGCGAGGCCCAGGCGCAGCACGCACGGCTGCTGGCGGTGGAGCGAGCGAGCCGCGTCGACCGTCAAAAGATTGTTGCCGAGCGCCGCGAGCGGCGCCGCGTGCTCGAGCGCGTCGCCGGCGAGGTTCGCAAGAGCCGCAAGGAAATCAAGGTGCTGCGCGCCGACGAGGCGCGGCTGGCGCGGCTGATCGAGCGCATCGGCCGCATCCTCGTGGAAAGCGTGCCCGAGCCCGGTGACAGGCACGTGACTTTTTCCACGCTGCGCGGCCAGCTGAGGCTCCCGGTGCGCGGGGAACTGACCGGCAGGTTCGGCGCTCCAAGGGGAGCGGCGGGAACCGAAGCAAAGGGCGTGTTCATCCGCGCCCCGCAGGGACAGCCGGTGCGGGCGATTGCCGGCGGCAAGGTCGTGTATGCCGACTGGATGCGCGGGTTCGGCAACCTGCTCATCGTCGACCACGGCGAGGCCTACCTCTCGATTTACGCCAATAATGAGTCGCTGCTCAAGCAGGTGGGCGACAGCGTGGCGCTCGGCGACAGCATTGCAACTACCGGCGCGAGCGGTGGCAACGAGGAATCGGGTTTATACTTTGAACTGCGGCATCTTGGCCGCGCTTTTGACCCGCTGCGCTGGGTCAAGTTGAAATAAGCGATCCCTATGCATAACAAGTTTCGCAACATCGGGCTGATCTTCATCGGCGTCATCGCCGGGGTGCTGATCAGCCTCAATTTCCAGGCCGTCGCCGACCGCGCGACGCGCACCGTGCTGCCGATCGAGGAGCTGCGCGCCTTCACCGAGGTGTTCGGCGCCATCAAGGCCAACTACGTCGAGCCGGTCGAGGACAAGAAGCTCATCACCGAAGCGATCAACGGCATGCTGACCGGCCTCGACCCGCATTCCGCCTACCTCGATCAGGAAGCGTTCAAGGAACTGCAGGTCGGCACGCAGGGCCAGTTCGGCGGCCTCGGCATCGAGGTCGGCATGGAGGACGGCTTCGTCAAGGTGATCTCGCCGATCGAGGACACGCCGGCGTTCAAGGCCGGCATCAAGCCGGGCGACCTGATCGTCAAGCTCGACGAGACGCCGGTGAAGGGCATGACGCTCACCGACGCGGTGAAGAAGATGCGCGGCAAGCCGAACACGCAGATCACGCTGACCATCTCCCGCAAGAGCGAAACCGCGCCGATCGTGGTCACGCTCACGCGCGCCATCATCCGCGTGCAGAGCGTGAAGTCGAAGGTCATCGAGCCCGGCTATGTCTGGGTGCGCGTGTCGCAGTTCCAGGAGGCGACCGCCGAGAACCTCGTGAAGCAGCTCGATGCGCTGTTCAGGGCAGGGCAGGTGAAAGGCCTGGTCCTCGACCTGAGGAACGACCCCGGCGGCCTCCTGCACGGCGCGGTGGCGGTCTCCTCGGCGTTCCTGCCGGCCAAGTCGCTCATCGTGTCGACCGACGGCCGCGCCGAGGATGCGAAGAAGAAGTTCTTCGCCACGCCGGACGACTACGTGCGCGGCAGCCGCGGCGAGGACGTGCTGAAGAGCATTCCAGCGGCGGTGAAAACCGTGCCGATGGTGGTGCTGGTGAACGGCGGCTCGGCGTCGGCCTCCGAGATCGTCGCCGGCGCGCTGCAGGATCACAAGCGCGCCACGGTGATCGGCACGCAGACCTTCGGCAAGGGCTCGGTGCAGACCATCATGCCGCTCGGCAACAACACGGCGATCAAGCTCACCACGGCGCGCTACTACACGCCCGGCGGCCGCTCGATCCAGGCGCTCGGCATCACGCCCGACCTGATCGTCGAGGACCCGTCGGACACCGCCACGGCGACCCGCGTGCGCGAGGCCGACCTGCAGCGCCACCTGGAGAACGGCAAGGCCAAGATCGAGAAGGCCGAGCCGGCCGCGCCGCGCGCGAAGCCCGCTGCCCCCGTCGCCAACGTCGCGCCGGGCGAGCTGAAGCCGCCCGACTTCGGCGGCAAGGACGACTTCCAGCTCCTGCAAGCGGTCGCCTTCCTCAAGGGCGAGCCGGTGAAGGGCCAGTCGCCGACTGTCGCCCAGACCAAGCCCGCATCGTCCAACTAAGCTTACTGAACGACGAGCAGCTCCTCCGGTACAGCCGGCACATCCTGCTCCCCGAGATCGGCATCGAGGGGCAGGAACGGCTGCGCTCGGCAACCGCGCTGATCGTCGGCGCCGGCGGCCTCGGCTGCCCGGCAGCCCTCTATCTCGCCGCGGCGGGCGTCGGCCGGCTGACGCTGGCCGACGCCGACAAGGTCGATCTCACCAACCTGCAGCGGCAGATCCTCTATCGCACCGACTCGGTCGGCGTGCGGAAAGTCGAAGCGGCACGGGCGGCTCTCAACGCCGTCAACCCGGAAGTTGAGATTGTCGAGGTCGCGGCGCGCGTCGAAGGCGATCAAATCGAAAAGCTGATCTCGAAAAACGATGTCGTTCTCGACTGCACGGACAACTTCGCCACGCGCCACGCCCTCAACCGCGGCTGCGTGCGCCAGCGCAAGCCGCTCGTTTCGGGGGCTGCGATGCGCTTCGACGGCCAGCTTGCAGTTTTCGATCTAACCAAAAAAAATTCCCCTTGTTATGCGTGCCTCTTTCCCGAGGACGCGGAGGTCGAGGAAGTCCAGTGCTCGGTGATGGGCGTCTTCGCCCCGCTCACCGGGGTCGTCGGCGCGCTGCAGGCGATGGAAGCGATCAAGCTGCTGGCCGAGGTCGGGAATTCGCTGAACGGCCGGCTGCTGCTGCTCGACGCGAAAGGCGCCGACTGGCGCAGCGTCAAGGTCGCGAAGGACCCCGGCTGCAAGGTTTGTAGCCGATAATCAGGGACAGACCACGTTTTTCAGAGAGCCATGGCGGCAATCCGTTACCTCACCAAGGACGTCGATCGTTCCATCGCCTTCTACACCGAAGATCTGCCCGCGCGCGTGGCGGCAATGAAGCAAAAGGGCTTGAGCTTCCGCAACGAAATAGAATTCGGCCCTGGAGGAAAGCAGATCCAGCTGCAAGACCCGGACGGCAATCCGATCGAGCTGTGAGCCGGCTTAAAAAACGTGGTCTGTCCCTGTTTCTATAGCAGGAAGCGGCGCTGGGCGTTGAAGTTCTCGGTGGGCTTCTTCACGAAGCCGCTCTTGGCGAACTGGTGCAGGCAGCCGATCGAGTAGCGCAACAGCGTCCCGGCGCGGCTTGCCGCATCCCCGTCCTCCGAGGCGCGCAGCGACTGCTTGAGCGTGGCCTCGAAGCGGTCGAAGAACTGGTTCATCCGCGCCTGCAGCCGCTCGTGCTCGCCGACCAGCGCGTCCCCGGTCATCACGCGCACCATGCCGGGGTTCTTCTCGGCGAACGCGAGCAGCATCTCGACCAGCTTGTCGGCCTGGCGGCGGCCGTCGGATTCGTCCTCCGCGATGCGGTTGGCAAGGGTGAAAACCGAGCTCTCGATGAACTCGATCAGCCCTTCGTACATTTGCGCCTTGGAGGCGAAGTGCCGGTAGAGCGCGGCTTCGGAGACGTCGAGCTTCTCGGCCAGCGCCGCGGTGGTGATGCGCTCCCATTTCGGCGCCTCGAGCATGTGCGCGAGCGCCTTCAGGATCTCGAGCCTGCGTTCGCCTTTGGCGCGGGGCATGGGGGAAAAGGACCGACCGGCGCAGATTCTAAGCCGAGCCCTAGCGGAACACCAAGCGGGGCAGTTCTGTCACCGAGCGCACGCGCCAGTCCACGAACGGCGCGCGGCGCCGCTCGCGGCTGACCCACACGGTCGACATGCCGAGGCGGTGCGCCGTGCGCAGGTTCTCCAGCGCGTCGTCGACGAAGGCGCAGCGATGCGGGTCGAGGTCGTGGTTGCGCAGCAGCATGTGAAAGCCGTGCAGGGCGGGCTTGCCGAGATAGCGCGCGTCTTCAATGCTGTACACCGCGTCGAAGAAACGCCCGACACCGAGCGCCCGCAGCACCTGGTCGACGTAATGGCGCGGCGCATTGGAGAACAGCAGCTTCCTGCCGCCGAGGCGTGCGAGCGCGTGCCGCAGCGCGTTCTCGCGCACCACCATGTCGGCCAGCTCCGGAAACCGGTGCGTCTCGCGCAGGAAATGGCGCGGGTCGGTGCCGTGGTGGCGCATCAGGCCCTTCAGGGTGGTGCCGTAGCGCAGCCAGAAGCGGCGCCGCATCGCATCCGCCCCCGCCTCGTCGACGCCGAAATGGCGCTTCAGGTAGGCGTTGATCTGCTCGTGCATCGACGGAAAGATGCGCGCCGCCGCGTCGTGCAGCGTGTTGTCGAGGTCGAAGATCCACACCCGCCGTGAAGGCTCTAAGCGTGCAACGCGCACCAACTCCTCCGGGCGATCCTCACAGCTTATTTGCTGCGGATGAGGGTGCCGACGCCCTGGTCGGTGAGCACTTCGAGGAGCAGCGCGTGCGGTACGCGGCCGTCGATGATGTGCACGCTCTTCACGCCGCTGCGCGCGGCGTCGAGCGCCGAGCCGATCTTCGGCAGCATGCCGCCCGAGACCACGCCTTTCGCCACCAGGTCGTCGATCCTTTTCGGCGTCAGCCCCGTCAGCAGCTTGCCGGCCTTGTCGAGCACGCCCGGCGTGTTGGTCAGCACCACCAGCTTCTCGGCGCGCAGCACCTCGGCGAGCTTGCCGGCGACCAGGTCGGCGTTGATGTTGTAGGTCATGCCGTCCGACCCGGTGCCGATCGGCGCCACCACCGGGATGAAACCGCCGCCCTCGAGCGCCTGGATCACCGAGGGGTCGATCGAGTCGATTTCGCCCACCTGGCCGAGGTCGATGTGGCCGTTCTCCTTCGAAGGCAGCAGCATCTTGCGCGCGCGGATGAAGGCGCCGTCCTGCCCGGTCAGGCCGACCGCCTTGCCGCCCGCCTGGTTGATGAGCTCCACCACTTCCTTGTTGACCTGGCCGCCGAGCACCATCTCGACCACGTCCATGGTCTCGCTGTCGGTGACGCGCATGCCCTGCACGAACTCGCCCTTCTTGCCCAGGCGCGCGAGCAGCTGCTCGATCTGGGGCCCGCCGCCGTGCACCACCACCGGGTTCATGCCGACCAGCTTGAGCAGCACCACGTCGCGCGCGAAGCCGGCCTTCAGCTCCTCGTCGGTCATGGCGTTGCCGCCGAACTTCACCACGATGGTCTTGCCGTGGAAGCGCTGGATGTAGGGCAGCGCCTCGGCCAGGATGCGCGCCTTCTCCGCGGCCTGCGGGTTGTGGTTATAGGGGGCGTTCATGGCGCCCCCTGATTCTACAAAAAAGACTTACTGGATCGAGATCTGTTTGCGGGCCGCCGCGGCTTTCTTCGGCAGCGTCAGCTCGAGCACGCCGTCGTGGTACTTGGCCTCGGCCTTCGCCTCGTCCACTTCCTGCGGCAGCGTGAAGCTGCGCGTGACCTTGCCGAACGTGCGCTCGGTGTGGAGCACGCGCTCGTCCTGCGAGACTTCCTTCTCCCGCTTGACGTCGGCGGACAGCGTTACCTGCGCGCCGTCGATGCTGACCTGGATGTCTTCCTTCCTGACGCCCGGGATCTCGGCGGTGACCACGTAGGCGCCGTTTTTCTCGGCCACGTCGACCTTCATGCGGGGCAGCTCGGCGCGCCCTTCCAATGCGAGGGGGCGCACCAGAAAGCCCTTGAACAGGTCATCGACCAGCTCGTTGAACGGATCGAATCGGGTAATGTTTGCCATTTGCTTTCTCCTTTCCTGAGACTTCGGTACGCTTCATGTAGGGGCTCCCTCTCCGGTTTCAAGACCCCTAGAATCCGTGGCAATGAGCGATTTCCGGACCCGGGTGGAAGGGGAGCGGCCGTACCTCCTGCGCTTTGCCTCGCTGCAGCTTCGCGACCGGCATACCGCCGAGGACGTCGTCCAGGAGACCCTGCTCGCGGCGCTGGCCGGCGAGGCCGCCTTCGCCGGGCGCTCGAACCTGCGCACCTGGCTGACGGGAATCCTCAAGCACAAGATCGTCGACGCCATCCGCCGGGCGAGCCGGGAAGCGCCATCGGCCGACGAAGACCTGATGGAAGAACTGTTTGATGAGAGTGGCCATTGGCGCGACATGCCGTCTGCCTGGGCCGATCCGGACGCCGCCCTCGAGCAGAAGGAGTTCTTCGCGAAGCTGGAGGAGTGCCTCGCGCGCCTGCCCGCCAGGACCGCGCAGGCCTTCATGCTGCGCGAGCACCTCGGCTTCGAAACTGACGAGATCTGTAAGGAACTCGGCGTGACCGCGACCCACTGCTGGGTGCTGCTCTACCGCGCGCGGATGGTGCTGCGCCTGTGTCTTGAACAAAACTGGTTCGGCAAATGATGCTCTCGTGCAAGGAGGTCTCGCGCCTGGTGTCCCAGGGTCTCGACCGGCGGCTCGGCTTCGCCGAGCGCCTCGGGCTGCGCTTGCACCTGATGATCTGCGACGGCTGCACCAATTTCAAAAAGCAAATGGAGTTCCTGCGCAAGGCGGTGAAGCAGCTTGGAGGATAGAACTCAGAACGCCAACTCATAAATCATCTTGAGCACCCATCGGTCCGACGAATCCGTTGTGCCTCGTCCGAGTCCGACATTGATGTCCGAGTTTCCGAGTTTGCCGTCCCAGGCTACATAGAAGACCCTGCTCTGCTCGTTGACAGGGAGCCGATTGCGCAGCGGTCCAGCGTCCACGTAGTACTCGATCCCAAAATCGTTCTTGCCGAAGGCGCGGTACGCAATCTTCGCCGCGGGCTGGTAATTCACGCTGCCAGAGGCGCCCGATACGGCCTTATCGAGCCCCGGATTGGCGACCAGATGCCAGCGGTCAAGTCGATATCCAAAGATCGGGATTGCCTCCAGGTTCCAGAAGCGCGGCTCTCCCAGACGTTCCATGCGCGCAAGCTCGAAGTTCAGTCCCCAATAAAAACCTTCGACCGCGTCGTGCGGAGCAACGTATTGCAGCTCCGCTCGATAGCCCTCCAAGCTACCTCCGTCTTGCTTGAACGCGGCAGGAAGCTGCAGACTGAATTCCCAGTTGTGCCAGATGCCGTAGGAGTATTCCGGCATTACCTGGAGCGGCGTACGCCGGTTGGTTAGTCTCCCTCCCGCCCGGCTCGCCTTGTTGACGTGAGTTTCCAGCGTATGCTCGCCATAGTTCGCAAGCTCGTCGGTAAAGACCTTGATCTCATTTGGTGCTGCGGCAGTCGTGCCAGCAACGGAACAAAGGATCAAACCCAGGACCGTAGCCTGTTGCCCGGTCTGCGGCGCGCAGTTCGAGTGCGGCGCCGGCGAGGCTGAATGCTGGTGTGCCGCCTTGCCCGCCCTCACGCCGATCCCCGGACAGGGGTGCCTTTGCAGGAGATCCTTTGCAGGGGATGCCTCGAAGAAGAGCTGAAAAAAAGCTCTCCTCAGAGAACGTAGCGGGCCAGGTCCTCGTTCTTCGCCAGCTCGCCGAGCCGGGTGTCGACGTAGGCGGCGTCGATCGTCACGGCTCCCGGGCCGCGCTTGCTGGCGTCGAAGGAAACCTCCTCGAGCAGCTTTTCCAGCACGGTGTAAAGCCGTCGGGCGCCGATGTTCTCGGTCTTCTCGTTCACCTGGAAGGCGATCTCCGCGATGCGGCGGATGGCTTCCGGCCGGAACTCCACCTTCAGGCCCTCGGTCTCGAGCAGCGCCTGGTACTGCTTCACCTGGCTGGCATCGGTGGACACGAGGATGCGCTCGAAGTCCTCGACCGACAGCGAGTCGAGCTCGACGCGGATCGGGAAGCGCCCCTGCAGCTCGGGAATCAGGTCCGAGGGCCGAGCGAGGTGAAACGCGCCCGAGGCGATGAACAGAATGTGGTCGGTCTTCACCATGCCGTAGCGGGTCGAGACCGTGGTGCCTTCGACCAGCGGCAGCAGGTCGCGCTGGACGCCCTGGCGCGAGACGTCGGGGCCACCGACCTCGCCGCGGCTCGTGATCTTGTCGATCTCGTCGAGGAACACGATGCCGTTCTGCTCGGCGTTGGCGAGCGCGCGCGACTTCAGCTCGTCGTCGTTGACGAGCCGCGCCGCCTCCTCCTCGGTGATGAGCTGGGCGGCTTCGCGGATCTTCATGCGCCGCAGCCGCCGCCGCCCGCCGCCGAGGTTG
>WNFO01012056.1_pt1 | contig 13442 bp, 21 predicted proteins | sample 5400251 | NCBI WGS metagenome assembly WNFO01 (sample SAMN13153354, study PRJNA577476) | soil metagenome | isolation source: 100 cm saprolite under Madrone tree | place: USA:California | collected 2016-06-14 | reverse complement strand
CAGCTTGGTCTCCGATCAGCAGCCGCGCCCGATGTGGCATCTGGAACATAGGCATTTTGCCTGTGTGCCCAGCAGAAATGTCCTCCGCTGCAGCCGGCACAGCAGGTTGCAAACCCGCTGGGCGCACAGACTGCAAATCTATGTTCCGAATCAGACGAGCTCCCACATTCAATTCAGCAAGCAAACAACGCAGGAGATTTACTGCAGTTTGCGATGCAGGATCGAGCTCGATTTCTTCGAGCTCGGAAAAATGGCCGCGATGTGCGACGACCACGCTGTAAACCGGTCCGTCAGATGAAATGGAAACGTCGTCCACGATTCGATAAATCGGGTTGCGCAGAAATTCGAAACTTGAGACAAGCGCCACATCGAGCTCGCCATCCGCCAATCGTTTACACAGTGCCGATGGGTGGTCGAATTCCACCTCGCCGGACCAGCCGCGAATGAGTGGACGCGCGTTGAAATATTTTACGCAGCCGATGCGGAGCGCGTTCACAGAATAACAGTGATCTGTGATCAGGAAAATGCGGCTCCGATCACTGTTCACCGCTCACGGATCACGTTCATCCTCAAGCGCAGACTAATTCGCGCTCATTAGGCCGTCTGGATCGCTTCGCGCCGTTCAAATGCCGATAATAACTGTCGCGCTGCACGGGCACGCGGCCGGCCTCCCGGATGGCGTGTTCGAGCGCAGCCACGGTTTGCTGCTGCGGTGTCGTCGCGCCCGCCATATGGAAAATTTTCTCCTCCAAAATTGTGCCATGCAGATCGTCCACGCCATAGCTCAGCGAGACCTGCGCGAGAGGTAATCCCAGACTGACCCAATAAGCGGTCAGATGGTCGATGTTATCGAGGTAAATTCGGCTCACCGCGAGATTGCGAAGTTGTTCGAATGCGGAGGCCCGTTTGATGTTGGCAAGGATCCCGTGGGATTGGGCCGGTTCAAACGCGAAAGGAACGAACCCGGTGAATCCGCCGGTCTCGTCCTGCAGTTCCCGAAGTTGGCGGAGATGATCCACCCGCTGAGCAAGCGTTTCGATGTGGCCATAGAGCATCGTGCACGTGCTGCGGCCGCCCATAGCGTGCCAGGCGCAATGCACATCAAGCCATTCAGCGGCAGTTTCTTTGCCGCGGCAGATCTGATCACGCACAATGGGATCAAAAATTTCGGCGCCACCGCCAGTGATCGAACCGAGACCGGCTTCGCGCAGAGTTTCCAAGGTTTCGCAGATAGGCATGCGAAAGATTCGTTGCGCCAAATGACGAACCTCGATCGCAGTGAATGCCTTAATGTGAAGCTCAGGGTCGAGCGCGCGCAGCTTGCGCAAAAGATCCAGGTACCAATCTTTCTTCAGGGTAGGATGCAGCCCGCCCACCATGTGCACCTCGGTGATGCCAAGAGGAAGCGCGTCATTCACGGCGGAGACGATTTCGTCAATCGCATATTCGAAGGCATGTGCATCGCGCTTTTTGGCAGCAAAGGCACAGAACTGACACGATAAAACACAAATATTGGAGTAATTGATGTAGCGGTTGTGAATGTAGGTCGCATAGTTGCCGTTTTTTCTCTCGCGCACGACATTGGCGATCATGCCAAGCGCGTTAAGGTCGTTCGCACGATACAAAGCGAGAGCGTCGGCCTCTGAAATGCGCTGATGCGCCTCAATTCTTTCAGCAATCGGCCTGAGTTCTTTCGGTATGAGCTGGTAATTCATGCGCACACGAGGGTAAATCGCTGGCCAAGCATGCACAGGCCGCTTCCGGCTTGCAACAAAAACCGTGGCTCTGAGTCCTACCGCGTGATTTTTCGCCAGTTTCCATTTTTCTGGCAAGTTTTGTCCAGTGTGAATGTCTAAATGACCAATGCCTGGCAACGAGGAAGGAAATCGAGGGAGATCGGAAGACGACGCTGACGACTTGCGGCTCATGCAGCTAGTGGGTCGAGGCGATACCGGCGCATTCGAGCAGCTCATCGAAAGACATCAAGCTCTGGTCGCGGGGACCGTGGCGCGCATGCTGGGCAGCAATTCGGATGTGGAAGACATCGCGCAGCAGGTCTTCATTCGCGTCTGGAAAAGCGCCCGACGATATGTGCCGCGTGCCAAGTTCACGACCTGGCTGTTAAAAATTGCGCGCAACCTGGTTTTCAACGAGATGCGGCGCACCAAGCGTCGAGCGCACGTTCCCCTTCAGTCAGAACCTGGCGCAGAGGATCCTCCTTTAAAGGACGAGCTGACCCTCGGCCCGGATGTCTCCCTTTTGGAGACGGAACTTCAGCAAACGATCGAGGAAGCAATTTTGCAGTTGCCCGAAACTCAGCGAATGGCGCTTGTCCTACGCAGGTACGAACAGCTCAGCTACGAGCAAATCGCCGAGGTTCTCGATCTGTCCGTTCCCGCTGTAAAAAGCGTATTGTTTCGCGCGCGCTCAGAGCTCCGCTCGCGGCTAAACAAATATCTCACCTGATAATCGAATTACTCACCTTGCTGGCGCTCGTCGTCTTCAACAATTCTGCCTCGGACGCGCCGTATCTGAGTATGATGGGTCAGCACATGCACACGCCCATCGCTCCCTCGAAAAAATGCGCTCAAAATCCAGCTCACGATGCTGATGACTATCGCGCCCCAGAACGCGCTCCAGAAGTGATCTACATGGAATCCGACCACCACACTCGGAACGACGAGCAGCAACAGCCCGTTTAGAATGAGAATGAAAAACCCGAGCGTAACGAGAATAAGCGGCGCACTGAGGATTAACAGGAAAGGGCGAATAAACGCGTTGAGAATACCCAACAGAAGCGACGCGCCAATCAACGCCGCGACAGTGTCATAACGGATTCCGCGGATTATCGAGGAGGCAACCATTACGGCGATGGTTGTGATAGCCCAGCGGAAAACGAAATGTTTCATGCGACGAACCAGCTACGATTCTGCACCGAACACGCCCGAGAAACAACTTGCCAATCATCCGATGCGCGTTAAACGGATTGAAATCATCAACACCAATTAATTCTGTGCCGAAAAAGAAAAAAACTGTCGAAGCCGAAATTGCCGGTGGCGGTCCGCCCGAGACAGGCGGATCACGTGCCGAAATGAAAATGAAGAAAACGCCGGCGGTACGCCGAACGTCGACGGCGAAAAAGAGTGCAGCCGCGCCTAGGAAAAGTACGACTGCAGCGAAAACAAAAGTTTTAATGTCTCCTGGAGCGGGACAGGGAGCCGAGCCCGCAGACGAAACAATTCGGCTCAGCGCGTATTTCATTTCCGAACGCCGTCGCAGATTCGGTTTGCCCGGCGACGCGGAGTCGGATTGGCTCGAAGCCAAGCGACTGCTACTCTTCGAGGCTGGTCCCCGCTGAGTTGCGAACATTACTAGCAGACTCTGTGGAAAAGGTTCTCGTTGATCTGGCGCAGGCCCTGCGAGAACGCCTCGCGATCATCCATGATGAAGAAAGCCGTGGCGATGAGGCAAAACACATCGAGCGATTGAAAGCAGTCTCGGAAAAGATCGACAAACTACAAGAGGCACTTCCGCAGCCGGTCGAACCCCGGCTGGCGCATTATCTCCAGCGCAAAAGTTACGACAAAGCGCTGGAGTATTTAGAAGCAAACTGTAACTGCGGTCTATGACCGCCGATCATTTCACGGCTACATTCGGCGCTCACAGGGCGCCGCCACAGATCACCGTGAATACAGCTCAACGATGAGCTGTTCGTTCACGATGGGCTGCATCTCTTCCCGCGACGGGATGCGCGCAACTTTGCCGCTGAGCGCGTCGCGATCGGCTGTGAGCCAGTCGGGCACGGGAACGATTTGTGTTAGGTCAAGGTTTCGGAGCACCAACTGGCGAGATTTCGGTTTGTCTTTGATCGTGATCTCGTCGCCTGCCTTCACATTATAGGAAGCGATATTGACGGTGCGCCCATTGACCAGCACATGGCCATGCGACACCAGCTGGCGCGCAGCGCTGCGCGTATTGGCCAAGCCAAGGCGATAAACTACGTTATCCAGGCGCGTCTCCAGCAATTGGAGAAGTGTCTCACCTGTCACGCCGCGCTTGCGCAGTGCACGTTGGAAAATGCGCCGGAATTGTTTTTCGAGAAGTCCGTATTGATAGCGCAGCTTCTGTTTCTCGCCGAGCGCAATCGCGTAATCGGATTGTTTGCGCCGGGCACCTCTCGGGCCGTGCTGCCCGGGCGGATAATTCTTTCGCTCCAAGGCCTTGGACGAACCAAAAATCGGCACACCGTAGCGCCGACTTACTCTTGTTTTCGGTCCTGTGTATCTGCCCATGGAATTCGTTATTCGTTGAAACGTTAAAGCGGCCTGATCAGACGCGGCGTTGTTTCGGTGGACGGCAACCGTTATGTGGCACGGGCGTAACATCGCGGATTACAGTGAGGTCGAGTCCGATTGCCTGCAAGGCTCGCACTGCCGACTCGCGTCCGGCTCCCGGACCTTTTACTAAAACTTCCACTTCTTTCAGCCCATGACCCATCGCCTGCCGTGAGGCGTCCTGCGCAACCATCTGCGCCGCGTAAGCGGTGCTTTTGCGAGAACCCTTAAAGCCGACTTTGCCAGCGCTCGACCATCCTATGACATTGCCTTTCAGGTCAGTGATCGTCACGATTGTGTTGTTAAACGTCGAGAGCACATGGGCGATGCCTGAATGAACGTTCTTGCTGCCTTTGGCTTTGACGACCTTTGGCTTCTCGACTTCGTCGGCTGAAAGCGAAAGATTCTCCGAAGCTCCAGCGGCCGGAGCTGACTGCTCTTTCTTTTGTTTCGCTGGTTTTTTGGCAGGTTTCGCTGCTGCGTCAGCCTTTGCAACCGGCGCCTTCTCGCTTTCCTGAGACTTTGGAGCTGGCGCCTTCTCAGCTTCCTGCGACTTTGGAGCTGGCGCCTTTTCGTCTTCCTGCGAAGCCGCCGGAGCCGGCGTTGGCGTTGACTCCTCAGCTTTCGGTTCTTCGGGCGTCGACTTGGTTGGTTCCTCTGGCTCAGCCATAAATTTTGGTTAGCCGCTAAACTTTGCCGGCCTTCGCTTCGGGATTACGGATCACGCCTACGGTCTTGCGCGGCCCTTTGCGCGTCCGCGCATTCGTCGACGTGCGCTGTCCGCGCACGGGCAAGCCTTTTCGGTGACGGATACCGCGATAAGAATTTATTGCCTGAAGCCGTTTCAAATTACCCTGCACGTCGCGGCGCAGATCGCCTTCAATCTTGATCTTGTTGTTCGTGATGGCGTGGATGATTTCGTTCAACTGCTGCGGCGTAAGATTTTTCGCGCGAATGTTCGGATCGATGTTCGTCTGCTCGAGAATCCGACGGGCTGTGCTAAAGCCAATTCCGTAGATGTAAGTGAGCGACGCTTCGATGCGTTTGTCTGCGGGAATTTCAACTCCGAGTAATCTGGGCATAAATCAATACTCCACTACTCCATTTCCTAGCCTTGCCTTTGCTTATGGCGCGGGTTTTTGCAGATCACGTGCAACACGTTCTTGCGCTTCACGATCCTGCAACTGGCACAAAGTCTTTTTACTGATGGTCGTACTTTCATAATCTGCGAAATGGGAAACGCGGGACGTCTCCGCGTTGTCACTTTTGGCGATAAGTAATTCGCCCCTTCGACAAATCGTAAGGAGAAATCTCTAGCATAACTTTGTCGCCAGGCAAGATCCGAATGAAGTGCAAACGCATTTTTCCGGAGATGTGGGCGAGGACACGATGCCCGTTGGCTAATTCAACGCGAAACATGGTGTTGGGCATCAGTTCGACGACCGTGCCTTCTACTTCAATTGCGTCTTTGCGCGCCATGTCAGAATTTCTGGCTCATCCCGCGTAATCAAGACAGTGTGCTCAAAGTGCGCCGAAGGCATTCCGTCTGCCGTGCGCACCGTCCAGCCGTCATCGAGCAATTTCACGTCGGACGTGCCGATGTTGATCATCGGCTCAATCGCTAGTGTCATGCCTGCTTTTAGTTTTGGACCACTGCCGCGTTTACCGTAATTGGGAATTTGTGGCTCCTCGTGCATTTTCCGTCCAACACCGTGTCCAACAAATTCGCGGACCACTGAAAAACTAGATCGGCGAGCCTCATCCTCAATCTCTGCACAAATGTCCCCCACGCGCCGGCCTTCGCGGGCGACGCTGATTGCGCGAGCCAGCGCATTTTCGGTGACGCGCAGCAGCTGATCCGTGCTTTCATCAACGATTCCAACCGGAACGGTCGTGGCATTATCCCCTACCCAGCCATCTTGGATTATGCCGATGTCCAGCTTCACAATCTCGCCGTATTGAATACGGCGTTGGCTGCCTATGCCGTGAACCACTTCATCGTTCAGTGAGATGCAAATGTTGCCGGGGAAAACGCGGTGCCCGAGCCGATAACCGAGAAATGCACTTTTGACGCCGGCTTCGTTCATGAAGTCCGCTGCCGCTTCGTCCACTTCTTTGGTCGTAATGCCAGGACGAACCAAGTCGCTGACGCGGTCGAGAATGTCACTCGCCGTGCGACACGCCTGCCGCATTTTCTCGATCTCTTTTGCGTTCTTAATCGGAATCATCTCGAGCTTTTGTCTTCAATGAGCTGCGATATATCGCTAAACACAGCCTCGCGATCGCGGTTGCCGTCGATTCGACGCAAGATCGACAACTCTTTATAAAAGGATGCCAGCGGTTCGGTCTTGCTGCGGAACTCTTGCAAACGGGTTTGCAGGACGCCCAAATCATCATCATTGCGGCGCACTAATGGACCATCGCAATACGGGCATACCGCACGGTTCGCAAACTGCGCGCTTGATGAACTGGTGGTAAATCCACATTCGCCGCATTGAAGCCGCCCAGCGATACGATCGCGCACCGTCTCCTCCGATACTTCCAGCCAAATCACCAAATCCAACGCGGTGCGCAATCTTTTCAAAATCGAATTCAAACTCTCGGCCTGCGGCCGTGTTCGAGGAAAACCGTCGAAAACAAATCCGTGGCCGCCATGCAAGCGCAACCAGTCCTCGATCAGTTCGATGATGATCTTGTCCGAGACAAGCCCGCCGCTTTGGAGCACTTCGGCGGTTTCCTGCCCCAGAGGCGTTCCAAGATCTCGCTCACGGCGCAAGATAGCACCCGGCGAAGTGACGGGAATGCCAAAGTTGCGCGTGATCATTTCCGCCTGAGTCCCCTTGCCGGAACCGGGCGGGCCAAGAAGAACAAGCCGCCTTTTCACCTATCGCCCGTAAAGAAAAATGGCGACGCCGGCAATCACGATCACGGCGATGCCCACGTACAGCCACATCAACGTGCCGCTTGCTGCTGCGTCGCCCCGAGCATATGAAGCGCGATCGAATGACCGTCCACGAATACGGCCCTTGCGCAAAAACCCGTCGTAATGGCGCTGAATCAGGTGTGTCTCCACCTGGCGCATAGTATCGAGCATGACGCCCACAATGATCAATAAGCTGGTGCCGCCGAAAAATTGCGCTGTAATCATGGGCACATTCAACGACTGGCTCAGAAGACTTGGTAAAACTGCTATCAGCGTCAGGAAAATCCCGCCGGCAAACGTGAGTCGCGTCATTGTGAAATCGAGAAAATCGGCAGTCGGTTTCCCCGGACGCACGCCCGGAGTGGAAAGCGCGGCGGCGATCCGCGCAGCCGTGGGGCTGTTTCGAAATCCGTACTGAACAATTGTCGCCGGGAAAAGGAGCAGCGCCCAGGCAAAGATGATCGGCATCACGCCCGCGTAATTCACCTTCAAAGGCATGTATTGGGTCTGCCCGCCGTACATTTTGCGCCCCACGACTCGTTTGGCGTACTGCACGGTGATTTTCCGCACGCCTTGCGTGATAGTGATCACAGCGGCGATCACGATGATCAAGAACAATACCAACATCACAAGCACCATCGGATTCACCTGGCTCGATCCGCTCTGCGCCGACGGTACAAACGTCTTCCACGCCTGCGCTAGCGCAGCCGGCAAGCGCGCGACAATGCCGATGGTAATGATGAGGGATATCCCGTTACCGATGCCGCGCTCGGTGATTTGATCGCCCATCCACATTAATAAAAGCGTGCCCGTTGTCAGGGAAATCACTGTTATGATTCGGAATTTCCAACCAAGGTCGTCCACCAAAGGAATCCCCAGGTTCCGGATCGTGTCAGTGATCCCCGGCAACATGGCATGATACGATTCGGGATGCTGAAACGAGAGCGCGAGCAAGTAGCCTTGGAAAATGCATAGCCCCACTGTCGTGTAGCGCGTTAACTGCATGATCTTTTGTCGCCCCCCATCTTCGCGTGCAAGCCTGCCAAGCTGCGGAATGACCGCAGTCAGCAACTGCATCATGATCGACGCGCTGATGTACGGCATGATACCAAGGGAGAAAACCGCGCAATTCTCAAGCGCACCGCCACTGAACAAATTAAAGAGTGCGGCCACCCCGCCTCCGGTGCGCTGGGTCAGCGAAGTGTGAAACCACTCCTGCAACACGGCCTGATTGACTCCGGGTGTCGTAATGGCAGCTCCAAGGCGCACAATCACCACCACCGCTAGCGTAAACAGAATACGCCGCCGCAGTTCAGGTATTTTGACCGTGTTTAAAAAAGCCGAGACCATTCGCTAAATCTGGAATATTGCTGCCCGAGAAGCTAGCTCTTCCGCGACGTGTTCTTTTTCCGGGACTTCGCTTTGGTCGACCGCGTGCCAGACGATTTTTTGCTGGTCTGCAAAACAGGTTCAGCAGAGGCCTCCGCTTGCGATCTTGCGGCTCCTTCGGTCGCGCCAACTGGCTTCGCTGCCCCCGCCACGCGCAGCGTAATGGTTCCACCGGCCTTCTCGATCTTTTCCCGAGCAGTCGCGCTGACCTTATCCACTTCGACCTTCAGCCCGTGCTTCAAATCACCGTCGCCCAGGATCTTAATTCCTGCGAAATGGCCTCGGATGAGATTCGATTCGCGCAGCAGTTGTTCGTTCACCACTACTCCAGCTTCAAATGCATTGAGGTCATTCACGTTCACGATTGCATAATGCGTGTGAAACGCCGCATTGTTGAATCCGCGCTTCGGCAACCGTCGAATCAGAGGCATCTGGCCACCCTCGAACCCGAGCCGAATGCTTCCACCGGACCGCGCTTTTTGCCCTTTATGCCCTTTCCCGCTGGTTTTCCCGTGCCCTGAACTTTCACCGCAACCCAGGCGTTTAACGCGATGTCGCGAGCCGGGACGCACCTGCAGATTATGAAGACGCAGCATCTTGATCACCCTTTCCATCACCGAACTTAATCCCACGCACCTTAAAAATCTCGTCCCTGCGGCGAAGTGATCGCAGCGCCGCGATGGTTGCCTTTACTACGTTGGCGTGGTTGCTTGATCCGAGTGATTTCGCCAGCACGTCGCGAATCCCAGCCGCTTCAGTTACGGCTCGCACGCCTCCGCCGGCAATAATCCCAGTCCCCGGCGAAGCCGGGCGCAATAACACTCTCGCTCCATCAAATTCACCGATCACTTCGTGGGGAATCGTGTTTTCGTTCAATGAAACTTTTTCCATCGACTTGCGCGCTGCCTCGGAGGCCTTTCGAATAGCCTCTGAGACTTCGTTGGCCTTCCCAAATCCGCATCCCACTTTTCCATCGTGATCTCCAGCCACGATCAGCGCGCTGAAGCTAAAACGCCGGCCTCCCTTCACGACTTTCGCGCAGCGGTTGATGAACACGACTTTCTCCGTGGTGTCACCCTTTGCCGCGGGAGTCTTGTCCGGCCTGCGCGAGTCTGGACGTCTGCCTGTATTTGATTGAGCCATGAATTAAAATTTTAAGCCTGTCGCGCGCGCTGCTTCTGCCAGCGCCTTTACTTTTCCGTGATACATGAAGCCGCCACGATCGAACACGACGCGTTCGAGTTTTTTCGCAAGGGAACGTTCCGCGATCGCTTTACCGATCAATTCTGCTGCAGCCTGGTTTGCAGCCAGTTTTTTTTCTCCGATCAACGAGCGCTCCGTGGTCGATGCAGCGGCCAGCGTTCGTCCGGTATCATCATCGATCACTTGAGCGTAGACGTGCTTCCCAGAGAAATGGACTGCCAGACGCGGTCGTTCGGCCGTGCCTGCCACTTTTTTCCGGATCCTTTGATGAACACGCTGCCGCGCTGCTTTACGAGTCGTCGCCATATTATTGAACCGTCTTGCCCACTTTGCGACGAATCTGCTCGCCCGCATAGCGAACACCTTTACCCTTGTAAGGTTCAGGCGGATAAAAACCACGGATATCCGCCGCCACTTGTCCCACCAATTTTTTATCGGCGCCCTCGATGGTTATTTTCGTGTTCTCGACAACTGTGATTTTAATGTCCTTGGGAATCGCGAATTGGATCGGGTGTGAAAAGCCGAGGCTCAAATTCAGGTTTGATCCCTGAACCGCGGCTCTGAAACCGACACCTTCGATCTCAAGCTGTTTGGTGAAACCTTCGCTCACTCCCTGCACCATGTTGTGCACGAGGCTGCGCGAGAGCCCGTGCAACGCTTTGGCGCTTCGGGTCTCTGCTTCGCGCACTAGCGACACGCGGTTGTCTTGCACGCTTGCACGAATGTAGCGCGGCAGTTTCCAGCGTAGTTTGCCCTTGGGGCCTTCCACTGAAACCGCTCCCTCATTGTCGATGTTTACCCTGACTTTGTCGGGAATTTCGACCGCTTTATTTCCAATTCGTGACATGTGTTTGTGATTGCTTAAATCGTTACAACGTTAAGATCGTCACCAGACGTATGCGAGCAATTCACCGCCCAGCTTTTGCTTTCGTGCGTCCCGGCCCGACAAAACGCCGCGCGAGGTCGATAGAATCGCCAAGCCCATCCCGCCAAGGACTCTTGGAATTTCATCCGCGCCGACGTATCGGCGCAATCCAGGCCGGCTCACCCGCCGCAATCCTGTAATAGCACTCGAGCGATTCACGAGCTTATTCGTGACTTTGATTCTTGGATGCGCACCGCTCGTGTCGACCGTGTAGTCGGTGATGTAACCTTCATCTTTCAAGATGCGCGCGATCTCCGCCTTAATTCTCGAGTACGGAACGAGCAGCTCTGGCTTCTGTGCACGCCCGCCGTTGCGGATACGCGTCAGAAAGTCGGCAATAGGATCAGTAACAGTGCTCATATAAATCAGGCGGCTTGTGCGGCCGGCTTCCTTGCCCGGTCGCTAAACGGCATTCCCATTTCGCTCAAAAGCGATTTGGCTTCCTCGTCCGTGCGCGCCGTAGTCACAATTGTAACGTCAAATCCGATGTTGCGCTTGATTTTATCGAGCTCGATCTCAGGAAAAATCGATTGATCCGAAATTCCGAGCGTATAATTGCCGTTATTGTCAAAACAACGAGGGGACACGCCACGAAAGTCCCGAATCCGGGGGAGGGCGGCCTTGATAAAGCGCTCGAGGAATTCATACATACGCTCTCCGCGTAAAGTTACCTTCGCGCCAATCGCCTGATCTTTGCGTAATTTGAAATTGGAAATGCTTTTCTTGGCCAGCGTTTCCACCGGGCGCTGACCCGTAATCAACGCCAGCTCTCCTTTGGCTTCTTCCAACGCCTGCTTCACGTCCGATTGCGAGCCCACCGAGGTGTTAATCACGACTTTCTCGACCCTCGGAATTTGGTGAACGTTCTTATAGCCGTGCAGTTTCTGCAGCGCCGGCATGACGTGCTCTTTGTAATGACGATGAAATTCGTTTTCCATTTTTAACAAATGTCATTTTGAGCGCTGGCGAAGAATCTCACAATGAAGCCCGGAATCACTTGCGGGCTCCCTCGCTACGCTCGGAATGACCGCGCTTTTTTTCGTTTTTGGTTTCCGGACTTTTCACCGGCTTGCTGCCGCGCTCGATTAGTTTCACGTTCGAAATATGAATTGGACCTTCGCGCTCGGCGATTTTGCCGCTCGGATTGTCCTGCGATTTTCGAAGGTGCTTCTTGATAATGCGAACGCCTTCAACCAAGACACGCTGCTTTCCCGGAAACACCGCCAGGATCCGGCCTGAAGAACCGCGGAAATTCCCCGAGATGACCTCGACTTGATCGCCTTTTTTAACGTGACATTTGATTCGATTCATAAAACCTCGGGCGCCAGCGAGACAATTTTCATGAAGTTGCGCTCGCGCAACTCGCGGGCTACCGGCCCGAAAATGCGCGTGCCGCGCGGATTCAAATCTTTGTCGATAATCACAATCGCATTGTTATCGAAGCGAAGCAGAGAACCATCGTCCCGCCGGATAGGCTGTTTCGTACGAACAAGAACTGCACGCACCACTTCGCCCTTCTTCACGGTTCCGGTTGCGCTGGCTTCCTTCACGTTCGCAGTGATCACATCGCCGATCCCGGCGTAACGAGTGGATTTACCGATCACGCCAATCATCGTCGCCATGCGCGCGCCGCTGTTATCCGCCACATCCAATCTTGATCGAAGTTGTACCATTAGAATCTTCCGCTTCTGCTTAGTATTACTCTTGGTGTTACCGCTGCAGGACCTCCACAAGTCGCCAGCGCTTTAACTTGCTCAGTGGCCGCGTCTCCATGATACGCACTGTGTCACCGGCTTTCGCCTGGTTTTGCTCATCGTGCACATAAAATCTTTTCATCTGCTTCACGATCTTGCCGAACTTGGGGTGCGGCACACGCGTGACTGTCCGCACCACAATCGTCTTGTTCATGTTGCTGGAAATCACTTCTCCTGTGCGCGTCAAACGCAGATGAAGACTTTCCTGGCGCAAGTCGCGTCTCTTGGTCAGCAACTCGTCCGTACTTAGCTCAGTGATTTCTTTCATTTTCATGGTGCTTAAGCGGCCCTGACGTGGTGACGCGTGAGAAACTTGGTGCGCACGGGCAATTTGTCAGCCGCAAGTCGCAGAGATTCGCGGGCAACCGATTCCGGAACACCGTCGAGCTCGAATAAAATGTTACCCGGGCGAACGGTAGCGACCCAGTACTCGGGTTGGCCTTTCCCCTTGCCCATGCGCGTTTCCGGTGGCCGCGAGGTCACAGACTTGTCAGGAAAAATGCGGATCCACAGCTTGCCCTTGCGCTTCATGTTTCGAGTGAGCGCGACACGCGCCGCTTCCAGTTGCGTGTTGGTGATCCAAGCCCGTTCCAGTGTCTGTAAGCCGAACTCGCCAAAATCGATTTTCAGATTGCGCGAAGCAGTCCCCTTGCGACTCCCTCGCTGGGACTTTCGATACTTCACGCGTTTTGGCATCAATGGCATAAGTTTCCCCTTAGACTTCAGCCGGCTCGGGTGCCGGTGGCGGCGGCGCTGGTGGTGTCGATTGAGGCGCTGGCTCTTCCTTTTTGCAAATCCAACATTTCACCCCGATTTTGCCATAGACCGTGTTTGCTTCTGCGAAGCCGTAATCAATCGGCGTCCGCAACGTGTGCAGCGGAACTTTTCCCTCTCGATACCATTCCGAGCGCGAA
>WNFO01003423.1_pt1 | contig 13451 bp, 10 predicted proteins | sample 5400251 | NCBI WGS metagenome assembly WNFO01 (sample SAMN13153354, study PRJNA577476) | soil metagenome | isolation source: 100 cm saprolite under Madrone tree | place: USA:California | collected 2016-06-14 | reverse complement strand
GACTGCTGCAGCGCGCGACGGGCCGCCTCCAGACGGAGCTGCTCGATCGCCTCGGCGGGAGCGATCCCCAGCTCCTTGCGGAAGACGCGCGTCAGATGCCGTGCGCTCTTGCCCACGCGCTGGGCGAGCGCCGGCACCGATAGATCGGTCGCGGGATGCTCGGCGGCCCAGGCCACGAGCTCGCGCACCGAAGGCGTCTCGGCGGCCTGCAGCCGCAGCGGCGCGCTGTACTGGCTCTGATCGCCTGGCCTGCGCAGGTACATGACCATCGCCCGTGCGACCGCCAGCGCCACCTCCGCGCCCAGGTCCTCCTCGATCAGCGCCAGGGCCAGGTCCATGCCCGCGCTCACGCCGGCCGAGGTGTAGAGGTTGCCGTCGCGCGCCCAGATGCGGTCTTCCTCGACGCGGACCCGCGGATAGCGAAGCGCGAGGTCCTTGGCGCGCGACCAGTGCGTGGTCGCGGTGTGTCCGTCGAGCAGGCCCGCCTCGGCCAGGAGAAAGGCGCCCGTGCAGACCGAGCCGAGGCGGCGCACGCGGCCGGCCATCCGGCGCAGCCAGTCGAGGACCGCATGGTCGTGGAGAAGGACGTCTACACCGCGTCCGCCCACGACGAGCAGCGTGTCGACGTCGCCGCGCAGCGCGCGGAAGGTCACGTCGGGGAGGAATCGAAAGCCGGAAGAGGCCACCAGCGGCCCCGCGTCGGTCCCGACCACCGTGAGCGAGTAGCCCGGATGAGCACGGCCTTCGTCGCGCAGGAGCCTGGTCGCCCGGGCGAACATCTCCAGCGGACCGGAGAGATCGAGCGCCTGGACGTCGGGATATGCGAACAAGGCGATGCGCAGCGGCCCGGCGGCGGCGGAGCGTTTCATGCCCGCCATGCTGCGCGGACGCGGCGCTGTCCGCAAGGACATTGATCCCACGATTCGGGACAGCTTGCTCGTTTGCCGAGCACCCGATGGTAAGCTCCGCCGCCCCTCCAGCCCAGGAGGCCACCATGCGTTGGCCCACCCCGGTACTTTGCGCCGTCGTCGCCGCGACGCCCTTCTCCGCCAGCCTGGCTTCGCAGACGCCCAATCCCGCCTCGGTCACGATCGCCGGCAGCCTGCAATCGGAGCTCGGCTGCTCCGGCGACTGGCAGCCCGATTGCGCGTCGACGCACCTCGCGTTCGATCCGGACGACGACGTCTGGCAGGGATCATTCGACGTCCCCGTCGGTAGCTTCGAGTACAAGGCTGCTCTCAACGACAGCTGGGCGGAAAATTACGGGGCGAACGCCTCGTCGGGTGGCGCGAACATCCCCCTGAACCTCACCACCGCCGCCCGGGTGAAGTTCTACTACGACCACAAGACCCACTGGATCACGAGCAACCAGAACTCGGTCATCGTGACAGCTCCGGGAAGCTTCCAGAAGGCTCTGGGGTGTTCCGGTGATTGGCAGCCAGACTGCCTGCGGTCATTGCTTGAGGATCCGGACGGCGACGGCATCTATACGTTCACGGCGCCGCTCCCAGCGGGAAGCTACCAGGTCAAAGCAGCGCTCAATGAGAGCTGGGACGTAAATTACGGCGCGGGTGGGGTACAGAACGGAGCCAACATTCCATTCACCGTCGGCAGCGACTGCCAGAGGACGGTGTTCACCTACGACTCCGTCACGCACATCCTGACGGTGGCAGCCGAGAGCGCGCCCGCGCAGCCGGCCAGCGTGACCATCGCAGGCAGCCTGCAATCGAAGCTCGGCTGCGCCGGCGACTGGGATCCAGCGTGCGCTGCCACCCATCTCGGATTCGACGCTACCGACCGCGTCTGGCAGGGAACGTTCAGCGTTCCCGCCGGAAACTGGGAGTACAAGGCCGCGTTGAACGACTCCTGGGACGAGAACTATGGCGCCAACGCCACCAGGGGCGGCTCGAACATCGGGTTGAACCTCCTCGGTCCGTCGGCGGTGAAATTCTATTATGATCACCTGACCCACTGGATCGCCGACAACAAGACCAAGGTCATCGCTGTCGCGCCGGGAAGCTTTCAGTCGAAGCTCGGCTGCCCGGGCGACTGGCAACCCGACTGTCTGCGCTCCTGGCTCCAGGATCCGGATGGCGACGGCATCCATGTCTTCTCTACGACCGCTCTTCCCGCCGGCAACTACGAAACGAAAGTCGCCATCAACGAGGGCTGGGACGAGAACTACGGCCTCGACGGCGCTCCCAACGGCGCCAACATCGGTTTCACGGTTCCGCGCTCCTGCAGCCAGATGTTCTTCGTCTACGATTCCAACACGCACGTCCTGACGGTCTCGGCCAGCGGCGCGCCCAAAGGAAACTTGAACAAGGCCCAGGCCCAATGGATCACGCGCGACACCATCGCGTGGAAGATCGCACCGGTGGCCGGCGGGACCGTCGCGCTCCACTACAGCGCGACAGGGTCGCTCGTGCTCGGGAAGGATGGGGTCAGCGGTGGGACCGACATTCCGCTCACGTACGACCCGGCGGGATTGCCGCCTTCGGTGCTGACGAACTATCCGCAACTCGCCGGCTACTCCGCGTTCAAGCTGCAGGCGGGCGCGGACGTGGCGGAAGCGCTGAAGAGCCAGCTCGCCGTGTCGGCCAAGGACACCGCTGGCGAGCTGCTCGATGCCACCGCGCTGCAGATCCCGGGGGCGCTGGACGACCTCTACACCTACGACGGACTCCTGGGCGCAACGTTCAGCGGCGGCGCGCCGACGCTGCGGCTGTGGGCCCCCACGGCGCGGTCCGTGAAGCTGCATCTCTTCAGCGATTCAAGCGCGACAGCGACCGAAACCGTGGTCCCGATGACTCGCGGCATCCAGGGTGTGTGGACGGTCGCCGGCGACGCGAGCTGGTACGGCAAGTACTACGCGTACGAAGTCGAAGTCTTCGTCCGGGGTACGGGGCGCGTCGAGACCAACCTCGTCACCGACCCGTACTCGGTCAGTTTGTCGCGCAACAGCCGGCGGAGCCACATCGTCGACCTCTCCAGCGCGGCGCTGAAGCCGCGAGGTTGGGAGTCCCTGCGGAAGCCATCCCTGGACGCGCCCGAGGACATCTCGCTCTACGAGCTCCACGTGCGGGACTTCAGCGTCAACGACACAACCGTTCCGGCGGCCCAGCGCGGAACGTTCAAGGCGTTCACGCAGCTGTCCTCGAACGGGATGCGGCACCTGAGCGCGCTTTCCTTCGCGGGACTCACGCACGTCCACCTCCTGCCGTCGTTCGACATCGCGACCATCAACGAGGACAAGACGACCTGGCAGTCGCCCGGCGATCTCTCGATCTACCCGGCCGATTCCGACCAGCAACAGGCGGCGGTCGCGGCTGTCGTCGACAAGGATGGATTCAACTGGGGCTACGACCCCTGGCACTACACAGTGCCGGAGGGAAGCTACTCGACCAATCCCGACGGTTCCACGCGCGTGGTGGAGTTCCGCGAGATGGTCCAGGCGCTCGGCAAGATCGGGCTGCGCACCGTGATGGACGTCGTCTACAACCACACCAACGCCGCGGGGCAGAGCGATCACTCGGTGCTCGATCGGATCGTGCCCGGCTACTACCAGCGCCTCAACGCGGACGGGAACCTCGAGACGTCGAGCTGCTGCGCGAACACCGCGTCCGAGCACAACATGATGGAGAAGCTGCTCATCGACTCCGTCCTCACCTGGGCGAAGCAGTACAAGGTCGACGGCTTCCGCTTCGACATCATGGGGCACCACATGAAGCGGAACATCGTGAAGCTGCGCGCCTCGCTCGACGCGCTGACACCGGCGCGCGACGGAGTGGACGGGAAGAGGATCTACGTCTACGGCGAGGGCTGGAACTTCGGCGAGGTTGCCGACAACGCGCGCGGAGTCAACGCCATCCAACGGAACATGGCGGGAACCGGCATCGGCACCTTCAACGACCGCATTCGCGACGGCGCGCGCGGTGGGGGTCCCTTCAGCGGACTCCAGGAGCAGGGATTCCTGACTGGCTTGTTTGACGATCCGAACGCGACCGACCAGGGCACCCCGGCTGTTCAGAAGGCTCGTTTGCTGCTCGAGACCGACTGGATCCGCTGCGGCATGGCGGGTGGCCTGGCCTCGTTCAGCATCGTCGATCGCAATGGCGACACGATCCCGTGCAGCAAGCTCGATTACAACGGGCAGCAGACGGGATACACGGCCGATCCGCAGGAGATCATCAACTACGTCGAGGCGCATGATAACGACACGCTCTTCGACGCCCTGCAGGTGAAACTACCGGTTGGCGCTACCATCGACCAGCGCGTCCGCGTCCAGAACCTCGGCATGTCCCTGCTGGCGTTCTCGCAGGGGATCCCGTTCTTCCACGCCGGCGTCGAGCTGCTCCGCTCGAAGTCAGGGGACCGGAACAGCTACAACTCGGGCGACTGGTTCAACAAGCTCGACTTCACCTACGCGGCGAACAACTGGGGAGTGGGACTGCCTCCGCAGGGCGACAATCGTGGGAGCTGGGAGGTGCTGAAGCCGCTCCTCGGCAATCCATCGCTCAAGCCGGGGCGTCATCAGATCCTTGATTCATTTGCGCACATGCTGGAAGTGCTCGCGATCAGGAGATCGACACCGCTGCTTCGTCTCCGTACGGCCGATGACATCAATCAGAAAATGACTTTCCTGAACGTCGGACCCGAGCAGGCGCCGGGGTTGATCGTGATGGTCGTTTCGGACAAGACCCCCTCGGTGGATCGGCAGCATGACCTGGTCGCTGTGCTCATCAACGCCGCCAAAGCGGAGCAGACTTTCACTGCGCCGAGCCTGGCCGGCCGCAAGCTCAAGATCCACCCTGTTCACATGCTATCTGCTGACCCGCTAGTGAAGAGGTCCAAGTTCCACCGGCCCGACGGAACCTTCACGATTCCGGGGCGGACCGCGGTGGTCTTCTGGTCCTCGCGCTCGGAGCACGAGGGCGAGCAGGAGGGCGAGCACTAGGCTAGGGCAGCCGCGCATCTTCGGTCCCGCGCCTGCCACCCGGACCCATACGCGTCCAGGCTACGCGCCGGTACACTGGCGTCGGGAGAGAGCATGCTTGCGTGGCTATCCCGACTGCTCTTTCTCGGCGCCACGACCTGGAGCGCGCGGGCCTACGCGCGGGATTTCGTCCGCGACTACATCCGGCGGCTGGTGCGCGATCGCCTGCGGACCGGCCTGTTCCTCACCGTCTCCCAATTGGCCCTGCTCGCTGCTACCGCGTTCACCGTGCACCGGTTTGGCAATCCGCTCGGCGGCCGGCTGCTCGGATCGGCCCTGGTCTGGTTCCTGATCGCGTTCAACCTGGCTCGCTTCGTCGGAAGCACCCTGCCGGACATCATGGAAGCGCGGCGGTATCTGGCGGGGCCCGTGGGCCATGTCGTTCGCGGGATGTTGGGCATCTCCATCGCCAAGGAGCTGGTGGAGCTGGAGCTCTTCGTGCTCGCCGTCTGCCTCCTGCTGGGCCTCTACGTGCGGCTCGGCGTCAGCAGCACCTTCCAGCTCCTCGCGCCCTGGCGGGAGCTGTTCGCGATCCGGTGGTGATCCGGCTGCTGCTGATCACATCCTGGGCAGCGACGGCGCGGTGGAGCTCTCGAATTCGTCGCGACTGAGCGCGCGGTCGATGGACAGCGCTCCGCCGCCCTTGATCATGAGCGCGACCGCCAGGCCCAGGGCGAGGACGTGGTATTCGAACCCCTCACCCTTCTGGGCGCCCGACCAGTTCATGAAGAAGCCCACCTTCGCGTGCACCATCAGCAGGGCGCCGGCCATGACGCAGGTGATCCCGAACGCCGCGAAGCGGGTGAGGAAGCCGACGATCAGCAACAGCGCCCCGCCGAGCTCCGCCGCCATCACCAGCACCGTGAGCACAGGCGGCAGGCCCATTTTCGCGAAGAACTGAATGGTGGCCGAGGCCCCATATCCCCCCCACCACCCGAGCACTTTCTGAGCGCCGTGCGCGAAGAAGACCAGCCCGAGCACGAGGCGCATGATCAGCGCTGCCGGGTCATTGTCCGTATGAAGGAATCGCCTGAGCATTTGCCCTCCTGCTTTTCGCCATGATGTGCGCAGTCGACGCGGCTGACAAGCAATTCGCCGATCCTGCTTCCGTCAAACGTCGCCTGGTCGGCGGGCGCTGTCCGGAGATTCCAGGACCAGGGGCGCCCGGCCGAAACGGCCGCGGACCTCGTTCAGGAACCGGATCACGCTTGGGACCCCGAGCAACCTGCGCTCGAGGTTCCGCTTGCCGGGAAAGTCGAGCAGGCTGATGCCCAGCAGGATGAACACGAACCCCGGCCCGGGCACCAGGGGAAGGGCCATCACGATGCCGAGCCCGCCCATGAGGAGCCCGAGCGCGTTCTTGATCACCAACCCGCCGCCGCGGAGGACAGGCTGGCTGCGCCACCACGACGTGGGTTCCGGCCGGCCAGGCTGGAAATGATCGGCCGGTATCCAGACCACCATGCCTACGCCGATGGCGGTGGTGACGACCGCCAGGCCGACGACGATCGCCGCCTGGAGCGCGAACCCGAGCGAGCCGTATGAGTGCGCCAGCCTTCGGAGGAAATCCACTGCCGTCTCAATCGCAGTCCGCGCCGCCGCAGTCGTCGTCCTCCTCGAGAGAACGGAGAAACCCCAGCGACGCCGACCAGGTCCAAGGCGAGTTGAGGATCCCCAGGTGTCCGGATTGAAGGATCGGGTCGTACCGGCCCTGTCCGGTCAGTTCGACGGTGTGCGCGCCGCGAAGCCGGGCGCTGCGCGAGAAATCGTGCGGCCTGCCATCGCGATCCTCCGCCGGCACCGGGGGGACCAACCCGTCCTGTTTCGAGATGTAGACGAAGTCGGAATCGGTGTTCAGGATGACCAGGTACCGCGTCGGGCCCTTGGTCTCGCCATGCTTGTTCAGGGCGGTGAGCAGCGGAGTTTGGTCCGACCCGTACTCGCGGCAGATGGCGCTGTCCGGGGTGAACCCGCCTTGCGAAGGGAGTTGGAAGTAATTCAGCGGCGAGGGGGAACAGTTGATGATCCCGTGATTGGGCCCATCGATGGCCACCAGCGCCCGCACCCGGCGGTACGCGCCGTCCTGGCGCATCCACTCCCGCGTCAGCGTGACGCCCAGGCTATGGGCGACGATGTCCACCCGCCTGGCGCCGGTGTAGGCGAGCACCGCGTGCACGAAGGCGCGCAGGTCGGCCAGGTTGGCGTCGGTGCCGTGCGCGAGGCCGGAGCGGTTGGTCGGGGTCGCGATCAGGTCGCACTGATCGCCCTGGTAGCCGAGGCCCCACAGTTCCCGCGGGCTGTAGCCTGCGTCGAGGAAGTACTGGGCAAGGTTGTGGATGGACCCGAACGGATTGCAGGCCGTGGGAAACGGCGTGTCGTTGTTGCCGTGGAGGAAGATCACCGGGACGCGCTCGACGCGGCCATCGCTGCCGCCGAAGCCGATCACCGGTTTCCCTAGCGACGCGTCGATGATCGTGGGGAAGTCGGTCGGGAATTTCGTCCCGACAACGCCATTGGGATGCGCCTCCGCTCCGCGGCCTGCGCCGCCGATGGAGCAGAGCGCGGCCAGGGTGAAGGTTGCTGCCCTCAGCGCCGAACGGGTCAAGCCCATGCCGCTCCTCCTGGGGAGTGGTTTCTCGATGGTTGCGTCTTTCTTGGCGCCGCGGACTTTAGGGGAACGTGGCTGGAGGGGCAAGCTGGCATCGTCCGCGCTTGCATTCGCTTCGTGGGCCGGAGAGGCTCCTCCCGTGACCACGCGCCAAGAGGAAGAATCACTGGAGGAGAGCGAGGCGAGTACCGCCGCCGAGCGCGACGATCCCGCGGCGGCCGCAGGCAGGCTGCTGCGAGCCGAGCGGCAGGGCGCGCTGGCCACGCTCTCGCTGCACAAGAAGGGCTGGCCCTTCGGCTCGGTCGCGCCCTACGCGCTCTCCGAGCGGGGAGAGCCGCTCCTGCTCCTCAGCGCGCTCGCGCAGCACACAAAGAATGCTCTGGCTGACCCGCGCGCCAGCCTGCTCGTGCAGGACAGTGCGGGGCTCGCGCCCGGTGCGGATTTGCAGGCCCACGCGCGCCTCACGGTGCTCGGCCGCATCGGGGCCGTGCCTCCCACGGAGGAGGACGATGCACGGGCACGTTATCTGGCCCGACACCCGCAGGCCGGGCGGACAGCCCGCGGGCATGACTTCCGCTTCTACGCGCTGACGATCGAAGAGGCCCGTTTCATCGGCGGGTTCGGAAAAATCTGCTGGGTGCCGGGACCGTCGATGGTCATCGATCCCTCCCTCGATCCGCTGCTTCCGCATCGGGAGATGATCTGCCAGCACATGAATGACGACCATGCCGAGGCGCTCGCGCTCTTTTGCCAGCGCTTCCGGGGGCTCTCGGGCCAGGCGGCCCGCATGCTGCATATCGATGCGCACGGGTTTGACGTGGAGCAGGGCGAGGCGGGCGCCCGCGAGCGAGTGCGCTTCGAATTCGCCCGGCCGCTTTCGACGCCGGAACAAGTGCGTCACGCGATGGTGGAGTTGGTGAGGGCAACTCGGGCAGTGGGGCAATGATCCTCTGCATCCACCAGCCCCTCTGACCCGGAGCCTACTGCGCGAAAGCGTAGATGCGGCCGTCGAGTCCGGGGAAGTAGACGAGGCCCTCTCCGAGGGCCGGCGAACCGGCGAAGCCGTAGCAGGAGACCTTCGCGGACGCGCCTTCCGGCGGAGGCACGGGATAGCGCCAGATCGGGCGGGCCGAGGGCGAGGTTCTCCGCGACGGTGAGGTCGGGAACCAGGTTCAGCTCCTGGTAGACCATCACGATCCCTTGGCGCTGCGCTTCGGCGACGCTGTGGAGGCGCAGCGGGCGGCCCTCGAGCAGGATGGCGCCCGAGTCCGGGATCAGCGCTCCGGAGAGCACCTTCATCAGGGTGGACTTGCCGGCCCCGTTCTCGCCGACCAGCGCGTGGACCTCCCTGGCTTCCAGCGTGAAGTCGACGCCCTTCAAGGCCTCCACTCCGCCGAAGCGCTTCTCGATGCCGCGCATCTCCAGAAGGGCCACGAGCTCTCCTAGAACACGACACCGCTGTAGAGGATGGCGTTCGCGTAGGGCGTGAACTCGCCCGTGCGCACCACGGCGGCGGCCTTCTGCGAGAGGCGCTTGAGCTCCTCGTGCGAGACGAGATCCACGCCGCGCTCGCCGACCTTGGGCAGCGACGCGAGCTTGCCCTGCAGCCGCTGGTGGAAGGCGGGGGCCGCGGCCTTCACTTCCGTCGCGAGGGTGGCCCGTTCCACCTGCATCTCGGTGAGGACCGCCTCGAGCACGTCCATGAACGCAGGCTTGCCAGGGGCAAAGGCCAGGTCGATGCGTTCCACACCGGGCGGGATGGGCAGACCGGCATCGGCGATGACCAGCGCGTCCCCGTGGCCCAGGCTGGCAATGACGCGGGACAACTCGGGGTGGAGGAGGGTTCCTCGCTTCATGGGCGGTTCCTTGGCGGGCGCAAGAAAGCACCTTTCGCCCTGAACGTCACCAGACGTTCGAGGAGGACGTCTAGCCAGCACCGGCTGTACAGTCGGTCCCGCATGAGCGAGGTCGAGGTCGTCATCGTCGGCAGCCTGAACATGGATCTGGTGGCGCGGGCTCCCCGCCTGCCGGTGCCGGGCGAAACGCTGCTCGGCCGGACCTTCTCGACGGTGCCGGGCGGCAAGGGCGCGAATCAGGCCGTGGCCGCCGCGCGCCTCGGCGCTCGCACCGCCGTGATCGGGTGCATTGGCGACGACGCGTTTGGCCGCGAGCTTCGCGACGGCCTGATCGCCGACCAGGTCGACTGCCGTGGACTGCGTACCGCCTCGGGTCTGTCTTCGGGCGTTGCGCTGATCGTGGTGGACGACAGCGGCCGCAACGGCATCGTCGTCGTGCCCGGCGCCAACGGACAGCTTTCGTCGGAGGACGTCGACCGGAGCATTTCGTTGATCGCCGCCGCGCGGATCGTCGCCTTGCAACTGGAGGTCCCGCTCGGCACCGTGGAGCACGCGGCGCGCATGGCGAAGGCGCGAGGCAAGGTCGTGGTCCTCAATCCCGCTCCAGCGCAGCTCCTGCCGCCGGGGCTCATCGCCTGCGCCGATTTCCTCGTCCCCAACGAGGTCGAGGCGGCGATGCTCACCGGCGTGCCCGTCGACTCGGTGCAGAGCGCGACCGAGGCCGCCCGGCGGCTTCGCGCGCAGGGAGCGGCGAACGTGATCGTCACGCTCGGAGAGCGCGGCGTGGTGGCGGTCACCGCCGGCGGCGCGCAGCATTTCGCAGCCAGCCGGGTCCAAGCCGTGGATACCACCGCGGCGGGAGATACGTTCATCGGCGGCTTTTGTGCCGCGCTGGCAGCGGGTCGCTCCCTCACCGAGGCCATCGCGTTCGCCCAGGCCGCCGCCGCGATCAGCGTCACCCGGCCCGGGGCGCAGACATCCATTCCGTTCGAGCGCGAGGTCACCAGCGGGGCCTAGCCGCTTTGCGGCTACGCCTGAGCGCGGTGACTCCCGAGACCGGCTTGGAAGATGCGTTCTAGCCGGCCGGGACAGGGCGCGTTCTCCCGATGAGCGTCTCGTGGAGGACCAGAAGCAAGAGGGCGACGCCCCCTACGGCGACCCCGATTGCGCGGAGGCCGGCGGTCGCGGCGAGCAGACCGAAGAGCGCGGGGACAGCCGCGGATCCGAGCGTCGCAGCGCCCACCTGGAATCCGACCGCATGCGGTGCGAGATGGTGCCCCACCCGGTCCGGCGTGCGCGACATCAGCGTCGGGAAGATCGGCGCCAGGCTCGCGCCCAACACGACCAGCCCGAACTGCCCCGCGAGCCCGCCCCCAGAGGCGAACAACGTCGCGCCCGCGACAGCGGTCAGGGTCGTGATGCGGAGAAGACGGTCCGGCCCGATCCGATCGACGACGAATCCCATCACCACCCGGCCGGCGAGAATGCTGCCCCAGTACGCCGTGGTCCAGGCACCCGCGGCCTCGATGTCGAGACCCCGCCCCTCGCGCAGCACGGTGAAGCACCACTGGCCGGTCCCCGACTCCAGCCCGGTATAGATGAAGAAGAGGGCGATCTGCAGCCGCACCCGATTGCTGCGGAGCGCGACCCCGGCGCCTGCGTGCAGCGAGATCCCGCCGCCGGTCGCGGCGTCATCTTCCCAGGCGCGCCGGGTCGTCGCGAAGGCGAGCCCCATCGCTCCGAGGGCGCACGCGAGCAGGACGTAGCCGAGCTGGTAGGAGGCGCCGTGCGCGAGCACCGCCGTCATCATGGCGGGCCCCGCCGTCGCGCCCACGCCCCAGCAGGCATGCAGCCAGTTGACGTGCCGCACGGGGATGTGGCGGGCGGCCCAGCCGTTCAGCGCCGCGTCGATGGCGCCCGAGCCCAGGCCGATCACTGCGGCCATCGGGACGAACAGCGCCCAGCGCGGCGCGAGGGCGTAGCCGGTGAGCCCGAGCGCGACCAGCGCGCAGCTCGCGGCCAGCAGGCGTCCGACCCCCAGCGCGACGACGGCGCGGCCGGCCAGCACGCTCGAGAGGACGTATCCGCCGACGCCCACCGTGAGCACGAAGCCCAGCCCTGCCTGTGAGACGCCGAAGCGGTCGCGGATCGACGGCCAGGCGACGCCGATGACGGTATCCGGCAGGCCCAGCGAGATGAACGCGAGGTACGAGAGCGCAAGCAGTGCGAAGCGTGGGGTCTTCAAGTGGTTCCTGGGGTCGTGGAGGGAACGCATCTTGACCGAGCGCGCGGACAAATGCGATCGGGTATCTTCCCGTCCGTGCGTTGTTTCTCTCCTCCATCGGCTCACGCAGGGCAAGGTCACGTGCCCGACGACCTGTACGAGCGGGCGCGTCCCGAGCGAGGCGGGGACGTACCAGCCGCAGCGGGTCGCGCGCGGCTTTGACGGCTAGAATCCGGGTGCCCCGTATCCCTCGGGGCCTCTCCGCCGTCTCTCCATCATGACTGACAGATCCCGCGAATATCGTCCTCTTCTGGTATCCGCAGGACGGCGGCGAGGCAGTGCGCGACGTCGGTCGGGTCGAGACCGAAGGCGATCGCCTCTCGCGCTGGCGCAACTACTTCGAAGGCGATCGACACCATCCTCTTCGGCGGGTCCGACCTACGGCCTATGCACCAAACGCGCTGATTGCCTCCGTTGCTGCGCACCGAATTCGAATGTTACCGCAGCAGATGGGCCCGGCGTCTCACCGTCGGTTCCGGCTGGGGGGATGGCAAAATGACTGCTCGGAAAATCGCCGCTCTGATGGCGTTCGCGTTGCTTCTGCAGGGGACGTCCGCCCTGGCGGACTCGGTCCAGGTAGCTTCTCGCTCGCATGGCGTCCCGCGATCGACGCCGCGCGATACCGCGGTGCCGGCAAAGCATGCTCCCGGCTCCAAGCCGCGGAAGGCTCCTGCCGTCAGGCGCACGCCGCCGCGCGCTCACAGCACCGAGCTCGAGCTTCCGCAGCTCGGCTAGCCCGGCCACCGTATTCGATGTCAGGAGGAGGCGGCGGCTCCGTCGAAGCTCTGCAGGCCGCGACCATTGCTGATGCTGCAATGGATCGAAAGAAACGAGCGCGCGCTTTGCAAGGCCACGAGCGGGCGTGCACGTCGCCAACCCGCCAGGATGCGGCCCATGCGCAAACAGGCGAAATCCCTGCCTGGTCCAGGGTAGGACGCTTCGCGCTTGTGTACGCGCGGCGCACGGTTACTTAATCGCCGTGGATCCCAGACCGCAACTCGACCCGAAGGTGAAGAAGACCGGCTTCAACCTCGCCTACGTGGCGCTTGCGGTGGTCGGCGTCCTCTTCCTCCAGGATTGGTGGCTCCGCACGCAGATCGTCGCCACCATTCCGTACAGCCAGTTCCAGAAGCAGGTGCGGGAGGACAAAGTCGAGCGGGTCCTGGTCGCTGGCGATCAGATCTCCGGCGAGTACAAACAGCCCATCGACGGGAAGAAGCGGTTCGCCACCACGCGGGTCGCCTCCGACGTCGCGACGGAACTGGACCAGCACGGCGTCGAGTACGCGGGCCGCTACGAGCACGGGCTGCTGCCGCTCATCTTCTCCTGGGTCGTGCCGATCGCGCTCTTCTACGGCCTCTGGGTCTTCCTCGGCCGGCGCATGGCGAGCCAGCTCGGCGGTCCCGGCGGCCTCTTGTCGATTGGCAAGTCGAAGGCGAAGGTCTATGTCGAGACCGATACCAAGGTGACCTTCGCTGACGTCGCCGGCGTCGACGAGGCGAAGGATGAGCTGAGCGAGATCGTGCGATTCCTTCGCGAGCCGAAGGCGTATGGCCGGCTCGGCGCACGGATGCCGAAGGGCGTCCTCCTGGTCGGTCCGCCCGGCACGGGCAAGACGCTGCTCGCCAAGGCCGTGGCCGGCGAGGCCGGCGTGCCGTTCTTCTTCATTTCCGGCTCCGAGTTCGTCGAGATGTTCGTCGGCGTGGG
>WNFO01005008.1_pt1 | contig 13455 bp, 17 predicted proteins | sample 5400251 | NCBI WGS metagenome assembly WNFO01 (sample SAMN13153354, study PRJNA577476) | soil metagenome | isolation source: 100 cm saprolite under Madrone tree | place: USA:California | collected 2016-06-14 | reverse complement strand
CCATCGAGTCCGGCAGCCCCTAGTACGCGGGCACCTTGCCGGCGGTCACACCGGTCTTGCGCACGGCCGCGACCTCCTCGGCGGACTTGACCGCCATGTACCGGCTGTCGCTCGCGAGCGTGACGAACTGGTAGCCCGCCGCGATCATCTTCAACGCGTAGGCGGCGGTACCGTTGTGGATCCCGGCGGCCACGCCGTGGCGCTTGCACGCCTCGACGATCTTCAGCTGAGCCTCCACCACCGGGGGGTCGGTCTGGTCCAGGCGCGGTTTGCAGCCCATCGTGAGCGAGAGATCCGACGGGCCCACGTAGACGGCGTCGACCCCGGGCACGCGCAGGATGTCGTCGATGTTCTTCACCGCCTCGGCGGTCTCGATCATCGGCATGACGATGAGATCGTCGTTGGCGTGGTCGCCGTAGTCGGCGCCCGCGTAGATCGAGGCGCGCACGGGCCCCCAGCTCCGGTAGCCGCGCGGGGCGTACTTGCAGGCGGCCACCAGCGCCTCGGCCTGCGCCCGCGTGTTGATCATCGGACAGATCACGCCGTACACGCCCGCGTCCAGGATCTTCATGAGCAGCGCCGGGTCGTTCCACGGAACGCGGGCCAGCGGGATCACCGGCGTCGTCGAGATGGCCTGGAGCATCGTGACCGCGGTCTGGTAGTCCACGACGCCGTGCTGCATGTCCACGGTGAGCGAGTCGAACCCCTGGTGGGCCATCACCTCGGCCGAAAACGAGCTCGGAACCGACAGCCATCCGTTCACGACCGCCTCACCCCGGGCCCAGATCGTTCTCAGCGTGTTCTCTCTCACGACGCTCTCCTGTGTGTTCGGTGAAGGGGCTCCGCGCTCACGTGAGCTCTGGACGGCACACGACGCGGAAGTTGCACCACTTGCAGATTCGGAGGTCTTCGGCTTTCTCGAAGTCGTCGATCGCGGCGACGTTCGCCGCGGGATCCACGAGATACGCCCTCATCGAGCGCACCGAGAGGCGGAGCTGCTCCTTGATGGCCTCCAGACGCTCGTCGCTCCACGTGAGCTGCGTCACTTCCGGCTCGCGCAGGTTCGCCTCGAACAGGTCGACCTTCGCGGGCGGAACGCCGAGCACCTCGGCGGCGTAGAGGGCGTAGCAGCCCAGCTGGAACGCGGCGCCGTCGGGAGTCGAGCCGCCGGTCTTCCAGTCGACGAGCGCCAGGCGCCCGTCGTCGGTCCAGAAGCCGAAGTCGGGCGCCATCCACACCGGCGTGCCCTCGAACTGGAAGACCTTGGACCAGTGCTCGATCGACCAGTGCTCGGGCGACGTCTTGCGGATCGCCGCCACGAGGGGCAGCCGGAAGAAGTTGCGGAGGCAGACGGCGACGTTGCGGGAGAGCGCTTGCCACACCTCGGGCTTCAGATCGACGGCGTATTCGTGCTCGTACAGCGCGACCGTCTTCGGACTCTCACGGTAGCGCGCCGCTTTTGACGAGCGCCACTCGCCGCGCATCCGCTCGACCACATCGGCGATGAACGGCTCGATCGGGAGTTCGCGGCCGCCGGCGAACGCGTGGAACGCCATCTCGATGGCGTCGTGGACCACTCGCCCCGCCCACATCTGGCGCGACGCGAGCTGCTTGAGGATGTAGAGCCGGCGAACGTCCTCGGGAGCGGACGCATCCCAGCCGCCCCACGCGCCGTAGTAGTGGTAGAAGTAGCGCCGTCGGCATTCCTGAAAGGTGTTGTCCCGACTGCGGGACCAGGAAAACTCGTTGGCGAGGTCGCCCATCGGCGGCATTGTCGCACGGCTTGACGCCCTTGGGGCCTGACTGCTAGCGTGGCGCCATGGCGGACGCGTCGTTCACGGTCGAGTGCCCGTGCTGCAAGGCCAAGCTCACGCTCGACGCGGAGCTTCGAGCCGTGATCGCGCACGAGGCGCCTCCCCCGACACGATCCGTCGACGATCTGGGCGCCGCGTTCGACAAGCTTCGCTCGAAGTCCGCCGAGCGGGAGGAGCGCTTCAAGGAGCAGCTCCGCGCCGAGGGCGAGAAAGGCAAGCTGCTCGACCGGAAGTTCCAGGAAGGCCTCAAGAAGGCCAAGGACGATCCTGGGCCGCCCAAGCGACCGTACGACTACGAGTAGCATGAGCGGCGACCTGCTGGGCAACCTCCTGCGGCAGGTCAGCCGGAGCTTCTATCTTTCCCTCGCTATCCTCCCGAGCGCCCTGCGCGAGCCGATCGGCCTGGCCTACCTTCTCGCGCGCGCGGCCGACACCATCGCCGACACCGAGCTGGTCGCGCGTAAGGACCGGCTGACCCACCTCGAAACCGTGCGCCGGGCCTGCGCGGGAGAGCCGGCCGACGTCATCGGGGTGGCGCGCGCCTGCGCGCCCCATCAAAGCCGGGCAGCGGAGCGCAAGCTGCTCGAACGCCTCCCGGAGGCGCTCGCCCGCCTGGAAGCCCTCACGCCGGCGGACCGGCACGAGGTGCGCGCGGTGCTGGCGACCCTGACGTCCGGGATGATCTTCGACCTCACCCGCTTTCCGGGAGAGGACGAGAAAGGCCTGGCCGCGATCGAGACGCTCGAGGAGCTCGACCAGTACACCTACATGGTGGCCGGCTGTGTCGGGCCGTTCTGGACGGTGCTCCACGTCACGCATCGCAAGCGGCTCGGCGACTGGGCCCTGCGCGAGATGAGCGAGGAAGGCGTGAGCTTCGGCAAGGCACTCCAGCTCACCAACGTCCTGCGCGACGTGCCCGGCGACCTCAGCCACGGCCGGTGCTACCTGCCGGCGCGCGAGCTGGCGGCGCTGGGGCTGGGGCCGCGCGATCTGCTCGAGTCCGCCGGCGCGGCCCGCGCGTTGCCCCTCTATCGCCGGCTGATCGGGCTGGCGCTCGAGCACTACGACGTCGGCTGGGAGTACACGCTCGCGATCCCGCGGCTCGAGTGGCGCATGCGGCTGGCGTGCGCGTGGCCGCTCCTGATCGGGCTCGCCACGCTCGCCGAGCTCGCCGCCCATCCCAATCCGCTCAGCGTGGCGACGCCGATCAAGATCTCGCGCGGCGAGGTGCGGACCTTGCTCGCGCAGTCGTCCCTGACCGTCTGGTCCAATCGCGCGCTCGCCGCGCACGCCGCCCGGTTGCGCGCGCGCATCGCAGTGTAATTTCTTTCTTGCGCTGACGAGGTCGTCGACCGCAGGGTAAGAAAGGCGGGAATCAACGTCCCCAAGCATGGAGGAGATGATGGAACGCACGTTCGGTCAGCCCGAGCCCTGGTCACCGCCCCCAGCACCGATGGCACCACCGGCCCCTGTCGCGCCCGCCCCGCCCAGGCCCGCGCCTGCGCCGCCGGCCGCGCCGATGGCGCCAAAGCCGAAGCCCAAGCCGAAGGCAAAGGCAAAAGCAACGGCGCGCACGAAGACCAAGGCCCGGCCGAAGCGGAAGGCCAAGGCGTCAGCCAAGCGCAAGACCAAGAAGAAGGCTAAGGCGCGCCGGCGTCGCTAGTCGAGCAGCGAGAGGCCCAGGAGGGTCGTAGGGTCGACCCTCGCCCCGACCACCTGGGCCCCGAAGTGAAGATGCGGGCCCGTGGCCCGCCCCGTCGCTCCCACCGTCCCGAGAGTCTGTCCGCGCTCCACGCGCTCGCCCTCGGCGACCGTGATCGTGTCGAGGTGGAAATAGGCGGTGTAGAGCCCGAGACCGTGGTCGAGGATGACCAGGCGGCCCGGGAAGAAGAACTCGGCCACGAGCGCGACCTTGCCGGCGTTGACCGCGACCACCGGTGTTCCCCGCGGCGCCGAGAAATCGCTACCGGAGTGCGGTGAGCGAGGCTGGCCATTGATGATCCGGCGCGCGCCGAATCCGCTGCCCGCCGCGGTCGTGCCCACCGGGTTCGTGAACTTCCCGCGCCACAGCCGCTCGGGAGTGATGGTCCGGTAGAGCGTCCCCAGCTGCTTGCTCTCGGCCACCGCGCGCCGCTCGGTCTCGGGGTCGAGATCGACCATCGTGTTCGGCAGGGTCAGGCGCTCCACGTGAAAGTCGCGCCGGACGATCCTCACGCTCCCGTGCGCGCTCCGTGGCTCGCGCCCGGACTCGACGACCCCGACCCGCCAGGCACGGGTACCCGGCTTCGTTTCCAGATCGATGCCGAAGAGCGCGGCGTGGCCGCCGGCGTACGGAAAGAACGTCAAGGGCCTGCCGTCCACCGAGCCTTCGACCGTCGCGATCTCGGGGACGTCCTTCACGAGAATCCAGGCGACATCACCGAGCCGAGGCTTCGAGGGGTGCCAGGTGACGGCGGCCTTTTCGGCCGCGACGGAGGTTTGCGCAGCGAAGAGGAGACCGAGCGCGGCGGCGACGAGCCCGGCCCGGATCACTCCGGCCGTTGCTGGCGGAGAAACTGCTCGATCTCGGCGACGAGCTCGGCCGCCGGCGGCAGGTCGCTCGGTCCGCCCGGGGCCGCGGGCGCGGGCTCCTCGGTATCGCGCGACTCGAGCTTCTTGACGTAGTTGGCGATCTTCGAATTCTGCGCGACGATTTCCTTCAAGTTCGTGTCGAACTGCTTGCCGGCTTCCTCGAGGTCGCTGCCGTCGATCGTCGCGCCCAGGAGCGGCGCCACGCGCCGGACCAGGGCGAGGGTGGCCTTGGGATTCTCGATACCCGAGATGTAGTGCGGGACGTTGGCCCAGAGAGTCGCCGCCGCGAACCCCTGCTCGCGGCAGATCGTGTTGAGCACCCCGACGATGCCGGTCGGGCCCTCGTAACGGGTGGGGCGGACGCCGAGCCGGACCGCGAGCTCCGGGTCCGAGGCGCTGCCCGAGAGACGGACGGGCCGGGTATGCGGCACCTCGGCGAGCAACGCTCCGAGGGTCAAAACCAGGGCGACGTCGCAGCTGCGGGCGAGGTCGAGCACCAGATTGCAGTAGGTCTTCCAGCGCAGATGGGGTTCGACGGCGACGCCCACGATGACGTCGCGAGCCAGCTCGGACCCCTGGGCGATCGAGAATTCGGTGGCCGGCCAGGTGATCTCGCGTTCCGTCTCGGAGCCTGGCTTGAACCGGACATAGGGCCTGGAGAGGCCGAAGTGATAGAACTCCTCGGGATCGATCTCGGCGAACTTGTCGGCGTGAAACGACGTACCCAGGTACCGCACCGCCGTCGTCGCCGACTCGGCCGCGTCGTTCCAGCCGCTGAACGCCATGACCAGGATCGGCCGACGCAGGCCCTCCGGCCGGGAGTGGACTTTCAGGGCGTCCATATGGTCTCGATCATCCCATCTCTCCTCGACGTTGTAAGGGGGAGTCTAGCACGAACGGCCGATTGACCGGCCTCCGGCGCGACGGTAGGATGGCGGCCAGTTCGACTCCCTGAGGAGGATCTGACCATGTACGGGAAGCACTGGCGTTCGCTCCTGATCGGAACCGCACTCCTGCTGGCCGGCTGCGCATCAGGCGAGGAGTGGCAGACCTGGCGCTCGAACACGAGCCACTTCGCGTCGAAGGAGCACTTCGACTTCTCGATGAAAAACCGCGGCGGCGCGCCGACTGTGACGCGTCAGGACGTCGCCATGGCCCAGAGCCAGAACTGGTTTGGAAAGGCGGTTACAGTAGATCAAGGGCAGATCCTCGAGCGGTAGTCGGCGCCCCCCGGTCACCCAGGCACCCGCCTGACGGATCGGGGGGCAGTTTGGCGCCGGGGGGTTTCTGGGCGAGGCTGACGAACGTTTGGCGATCCAAAGGCTTAGCGGCCTCTCCCGGCTGGCACGACTCATGCCACGTGTGTCACCCATGATAAACACAAAGCTCGGACGCGCTTTCGTTTCCCTGGCCGCGGCCGCGACCCTGACCCTTGCCGGAAGCCCGGCGTCGGCCGCCGACGCCCCGGCCGATCGGGTGCTGCAGCCCGATCGATACACTTCGGACAGGGGACGCGCGCTCGGTCAGAAGTATCAGGGAGCTCTTCGCGACCTCAACGCGAAGATCTACCACTGCATGCCGTGGCTGGACGTGAAGCCGGAAGGGATCGGCTTCTACAAGCCCAAGCACATCGACGGCGACATTCGGTACCTGTCCCTGAACGTCAACGTCGATCAGCAGCCGGCCCCGGAGTTCACGCGGCTCAGCGTTCAGGATCGGGTCTCGTCGATGTTCTCGCGCTACGTTCCCCATCTGTTGCGCTCGATGGCCACGAACGACTTGCTCAAGGAGCCCAATCTCGACGGCTTCACCGTGATCGCGAGCTGGCTGAAGGCCGAGCCCGCGAGCGGCCAGCAGGCCGTCATGGAGACGGCCGCGGCCTTCATCCCGAAGGCTCTGGTCGCCGACTTCCTGCGGGGTCGCGCCAGCGTCGCCCAGCTCGCCGAGGGGGCACACGTGATCGCGTGGGACGGCGAGACGAAGCTCGGAGCCATCAAGCCGAAGGCGTGGGCCGATGACTTCGTCCTGACGTACAAGGTCGCCGGCTACACGCCGGATCCCAAAGTCTCCTGCCAGTGAGCTAGGCTCTCGAATTCGCCGAGGCCCCGGAGACGGAGACGTTTCCGGGGCCTTTTTGTGTCTGGCGCCCTCAGGCCGGACGCGGTGACAACGCGATGCGGATCCCGTCCGCGATTCGTCTGAGGGCCATCGCCGAGGCGCGCTCCGGAGCGCTGGCGACGAACGGGTCGCCCTGGTCGCAGGCGACGGCGAGCGCGCGATCGAACGGCACGCTCCCGAGGAAGGGAATTCCCGCGTCGGCCGCGAGCTTGGCCGCGTCGGGCCCCGGGAAGAGGCCGGCCATGTTCTCCACGAGCCCGAGCACGGGCGCCCGTGTGTTCGCCGCCACGGTGATCGATCGTCTCACCACCAGGTGCGACACGTCGGACGGGATCGTCACGACGACGGTCCCTGAGAGCGCGGGCACCAGCGAGGCGATCGTGACCAGCCGGTCGGTGCCGGGGGGCAGATCGAGGAGGAGCACGTCCAGGGTTCCCCAGTTGGTGTCCGCCAGGAACTCGCGCAGCGCGTTCGCCTCCATGGCGCCCCGCCATGTGTGCGCCTCCTCCTGGAGCGGCGCATCCCAGGTGAGCGGCGCGGCATCCGTGGGCAACAGCAGGTCCATCGACATCACCTTCACGCCGAGATCCGTGGCCGGGGGCTCGACGACGCCGTCGGCGAGGACGAGCCGCCGGCCGCGCACGCCCAGCACCTTGGCCTGGGTGGGTCCGTTGAGATCCGCGTCGAGGACACCGACCTTCCAGCCGTCGAGCGCGAAGCTGCACGCGAGGTTCGCGGTGAGGGACGACTTCCCCACGCCGCCCTTGCCCGACACGATGGCGACGATCGCGCGGACCGACTCGAGCCGCTGCTTGAGCCGGCCCTGCTGCGCCTCGACCTGTCCCGCGATGTTCGAGCCGCCGTCTCCGGCGATGTCCCGGTAGCGCTTCACACGACCTCCTTCGCCCAGGCCGCGCGACCGATCACGAGAAGCGCGGCCACGGTGACGATCAGGAACACGATCGCGCCGACACGAAAGGTCACCTCACCGCCCCACGGTGCCGCCACGCTGGCCGTCTCCGGTCGCAGCGCGACCTTCAGCACGTGCCAGGCCCGGAAGGCCATGAACGCCGTGAGCACCCGCGCGAAGTCGCGGCGCGAAAGAATCCAGCGCTCGAACCACGCGCGAGGCCGCGCGAGCAGATACGGGACGAGCACCACGAGCACGAGCCCGAGGACGATCCACACCGCGCCCGACTGCATCACGCGGCCACCGCGGACGCCGACTCCCTGCGTGGCCAGATAGACGCCGCCGAGCCAGTAGAGCACCCCGTAAACCAGGTACGCGCGGGCCGCCAGACGGAACGAGTCCATCAGGACGGAGCCCGGAAGCGAGAGCCCCACTTCGAGCGCACGTCCGCGAGGAGCGCCTTCGTGATCGTGCTCTCGCCCCGTCCGCGCGCGTACGCCTCGACCGCCTTGATCACCATGCCGCGCGCGAACGACGGGATCGCCTGCAGGCGCGCGCGCGCGTCGTCGTCCCAGACGAGCTGGTAGTCGACCGGGAGCCCGAAGGTCAAGGTCGCCGGCAGGTCGATCATGGCGCCGCCGTGGGCGCCGGGCTGATAGCCGCACGCCGGATCCTCGGCGAGGTAGTCGCCGTGGGTCGCGTACGCGCGGCAGCGGCACCCCCCGCAGATCTTCGAGAACTCGCAGGCGCCACATCGCCCGCCGAGCTTGGGGTCGCGGAGGTCACCGAACACGGGCGCGTCGCGCCACAGGTCGGCGAAGGATCGCTCGCGCAGATTGCCAGCCGTGACCGGCATGTACGGACACGGCGTGACGTCGCCCTCGGGCGTGATGCGACAGTAGTACTTGCCGGCCGGACACGAGCCGTGGGCGTAGTTGCGGAGCAGCGGAGAGGACGGGTTCATCTCGTAGAGGACACGCCGGAAGTGCGGGGCGCACTTGGCCCGGATGAGGAGGCCGTCGCGCTTGCCCACCGGTGTCGACCACGGATCCTCGAACGCCGCGGCGCCACCCGCGGGCCGCCGCTCGCCCATCCCGAGAAGCGTCCTCACGAAGGACGGCGGACCCCCGCCGACCCCCTGCACCTTGGCGAGGTAGGTCAGGATGCGCTCGTAGGCCGCGGGATCGATGTCGGTGAGGTGCTTGCCGCGACCAGTGCGAACCAGGAAGAAGAAGTTCAGCACCTTGGCGCCGAGCTCGCGCGCGAGGTCGATCATCGCGGGCACCTCGCCCACGTTCCAGTCGGTGACCGACATGTGGAGCGAGAAGTCGAGTCCGGCGTCGGTCAGCACGCGGGTGGCCCGCACCGCGCCGTCCCAGGCGCCCGGGAGATGGCGGAACGCGTCGTGCTTGACGCGGTCGATCGAGTCGAGGCTGATCGAGGCGCCGAGGACGCCGTGATCGCGCATCGAGCGCGCCTCCCGCTCGCGCAGGAGCACGCCGTTCGTGCCGAGCACCGTCGTGAATCGCTTCTCGGTGGCGTAGGCCGCGATGTCCCAGATGTCCTTCCGCAAGAGCGGCTCGCCGCCCGTGAGGATCAGGAAGACGTTGGGGTTGACGGTGGCGATCTCGTCCATCACCCGGTGGCACTCGTCGGTCGACAGCTCGCCCCGCGTATCGGCGCCCGCGAACGCCGACATATAGCAATGCGAGCACTCGAGATTGCACCGCTGAGTCAGATTCCACGACACGGAATACGCGGTATAGGCCGACGTCGAGCCAACGTTCGTGCTCGAAGCAGTCGATTCCGCAGCGCGCGGGGATACGGGCTCGGTCACAACCGGCAACCTATGACCGAAGAAGTGTGCGTGTCTTGCGGGATCCATGGAAGCGGGGGCGAGGGGGTGGCGAGGGTGCCTCCCCGGATCCGTGTAGGCAGCGTCGCACTCACGCGGAGCACCGCGATTGGCCGCAAACGAAAGTCAGCAGTCGGATCCGGGGAGGCACCCCCGCCACCCCCTCGCCCCCGCTTATCGCGGTTTCTTGTTCGACACGTACCCGGCAATCACTTCGTTCATGGTCTCGCGCGCGTGGCCAATTCCTTCCTCGCACACCGCGAGATCGATGATGGTCACGCCCTTAGCGGCCGCGACGCGCTCGACTTCTTCGCGCGTCATGTCACGCATGAACCCGGCCGGCACGCGGTTGAGTCGCGCCGTCGCGTCCTCGGTCCAGGAAAACCCGGTGCCGCTCTCGTTCGATTTGATACCCGGCAGGTCGGCCGGCTCGAACTTCGTCTTCGCGAGCAGGGTATCCCAGCCGGCGCCGAGCTTCTCGCGCCCCACGGTCTCCTCGATCATCGGCAGCGCGAGCTGACAGGTGATGACCGGGATCTTCCGCGAGCGGGCGTATTTCTCGACCCGAGCCTTCGCGCGGCGCCGGAGGTAGGCGTCGGTCACCTCGCGCAGGGCGTCGCGCGCCTCGGCGGACCACTTCACCTGCACGCCTGGCATCGACTCCTCGGCCTCGACCCCGCCCTCCTGGGTCGCGATCGCCTCCACCGCTTCCTTCGAGATGATCTGGAACTTGTCGGGGGCGGCCTTGCAGACCGGGCACGTGACCACGGGGTTCGGGCCCTTGACCGTGTAGCCGCAGACGGAACAGATCGCCGTCGCCGGCTGGGCCTCGGCGCGCAGCTTCGCCACCGCGACGTCCTCGGCCAGGATCTGCATGCGCTCGGCCATCCGCGTCGGCATGAAGATCGCCATCGCCTCGTCGATCACCTTGTTGGTGATGACGGTGTGGCCTTGCTCGATCGCGTAGCGCAGGAGCGCGGTGCGCGCGACCCCCTTCACCTGGGGCGGCACCCGCTCCATCCGCGCCTCCGCCTCCTCGGTCCACGAGATGATCTCCTCGGCCTTCACGTCGAGCGGCGGGTAGAACTTTCCGCCCGTGAGCAGCACGTTGCACGGCGCCAGTCTCAGGATGTTCTCGGTGTTGGACCCGAGGTCCATCTCGTTCTCGTCGGAGTGGACGCCCACCCGGCCCAGGATGAGGAGCCACGGCTGCTCCTTGCGGGCGAAGGTCAGGATCTTCTCGAAGCACTTGCCGTCGAGGAGCGTGATGGCCAGCTCGACCCCCGCGTCGGCGGCGAGCTTCCGGCCGATCTCGAGGTGCGACTGGTAGATCTTGGCCAGGCCGGTGTCGATGATCTCCTCGTGCAGCTGCTCCTGCTCCTTGAAGCGGAAGATCTTCGAGGCCTTCTCGCTGAGCACGCCCACGATGCCGTTGAACATCGCGTAGTGGAGATACGGGTCGTACACGGCCACGGCCTGGAGCGGCCTTTGGAGCGCGGCCGCGAGCCCGATCCCGAGCTTGAGGCCATTGAACGACTGCGGCGAGCCGTCGAGGCAGACGACGATCGCGCCGTCCTGATCCTTCAGCGCGTCGGCGTTGCGCACGATCAAGGTGTCGCGCGTCACGCGGCGGACGAACCGCTCGGTGACCGACCCGATCTGGCTGTCCTTGACCGCGCCCATGCCGAGGGCGCCCATGACGACCAGGTCGTAGTCGGACGCGAGGGTGTCCTCGATCAGGACCTTGTAGTGCTTGCCGTCGATCATCTTGGGCTCGAAGTCGAGCCCGGCCTCGGCGGCCCTCTTCGCCATCACGTCCAGATACGACTCGGAGATGAGCTGGAGCCCCATCGCGATCAGCGAGTCGTGGATCTTCCGCTGGCGCTCGAGCTCGTTCTCGTCCTTGTACTCTTCGGGCAGCGTGTATTCCATCTGCTTGAACCGGTAGTCGTGCAGCCGCGCCGCGTACACGTGCACCCCCGTGAGAGGCGCGCCTCGGCCGGCGGGGCCCCAGCCCCGCGACGGCCCGCAGCGCGCACCATCGGGTGCCTGCTACTTCAGCTCGAACTCGACCGTCGCGGTGCCCTTCGGCGCGACCGTCAGCTCGCGCGTCACCGTCTTGGGCTCGTCGTACAACACCCGTCCGTCCTTGTCGGCGCCCTTGGGTCGGAAGCCGGCGTGCCACATCGTAACTTTGTAGGTCCCCGGCGGGAGGTCGGTGATCCGGAACGCGCCCTTGTCGTCGGTGACCGCGTAGTACGGGCTGTCGTGCACGATCATCCACGCCGACATGTGCGGATGGGCGTCGCAGAGGACGCGGATCACGCCCGGATTCTTGAGATACTTCGTGACCTCGATCACCTGGCCCTTGGTCGGCAGCGCGACGTTGAACACGGTCGGCGTGCCGCGGAAGCCGTGGGTGTTGTGCAGAACCGGATCGGAGTTCCGGATCGCCACCTTATCTTTCAAACCGACCGCCGTCACGTGGCTCACGAAGACGCACTGGTGGTTGTCCAGCACGACCTCGCCCCCGCCCTTTTTGCCGCGCGCCACGCCCTCGATCAGGATGACGCTGCCCTTGACCCCTCGGTCCGCGGAGAGCATGAGCGCCTCGGCCGGCTTGTGCTCGCCGCAGACGTCACGGTTCTTGTTCACCGGGATCGGATCGAGCTTCGGCGGCGCACCCACGAACTTCACGGTGCCCGTGACGGTTCCGCCGTCCTGCACCGTCGCGATCTCATAGGCCAGACACGGCGCCGCGACCAGGAGCAGGAGGCCGAACGCCGAGACGAGGGCCGCGCGCCAGCGGCTCAGGGTTCGCGGTTGAGCGACCACTCGAGCGCGAGCCAGAGACTGCGGCTGTAGCGGAAGAACCACAGCGGAAAGACGACCACGATCGGCACCAGCACCGCGAGCTGCGCCCCGGTGGAGAGCCCGAGCCCGGCCCAGAGCAGGAAAAACCCGCCGATCGCCAGGACGACCGTCACCGCGTAGTTGACGTAGATCGCGCCGACGAAGTAACCCTGCGCCCGCTCGAACCGGAGGCCGCAGAGCGCACACGCTTCCGCCATCCGGAACCATCCACGGAAGAGCGGGGTCGTCCCGCAGCGAGGACACCGCAGCCGGATCGCCCGGCCCAGGGCCCGCATGACACGGTTGGCCGGGCGCTCCGATTCCATCGCTCACCTTGCTGCCGGCCTCAGGACCGCGCACTCAGTGCTTCGCGGGCTCGGTCGTGGCCGCCTTGACGCCGACCGTTCGCTTCATGACCGCGAACCCGTCCGGCAGCAGCACGAAGACCAGCAAGGTCGCGATCACCAGCGGTGTGACGGCGACCATACCGAGCGTCCGCGTCTCGAACTTGAGATGCATGAAATACATCGCGACCAGCGCCGCTTTCCCGAGGGCCAGCGCGCAGAGCAGCACGCCGATCGTGAATTTGGCCAGCGGGAGGTAGATCACCGCGATCTCGACCACGGTGAGGACCGCGAGATACCAGAAGATCGCCATGTAGTTCGGGTGCTTGTGCTCGCCCGTCGCCATCGCTTCGACCCCCTACAGGAGGTACATGAAGGTGAACACCATGATCCAGACGAGGTCGACGAAGTGCCAGTAGAGACCGGTGATCTCGACCGCGTTGTAGCTCGCCTCGGGCGGGCGCCGCGCGACCACCCGGAGGATCGCGAGCAGGTAGATGACGCCGCCGGTGACGTGCAATCCGTGGAAACCCGTGACGAGGAAGAACGAGGTACCGAAGAGCGAGGCGCCCCACGGATTCCCGTTGATGTGCAGGCCGCGATGAATCAGGTGCGTCCACTCGTAGGCCTGCAGGCTGACGAAGATCGCCCCGCCGAGCGCGGTGTAGAAGAGAAACTTCTGCGCCCGGACCTTGTCCCCTTTCCCGAGCCACTCGAGCGCCTTCACCATCGTGACGCTCGAGCAGATGAGCAGGAAGGTCATGAGGGCGGTCAGGTTGATGCCGAGGACGTCGTACGGCGAGGGCCAGTCGGCGCTGGTCGCCCGCATCGCGCCGTAGCCCGCGAGCAACGTGCCGAAGCCGACGGCATCGCCCGCCAGGAAGATCCACATGCCGAGCTTGCCCCAGCTTTCGGGGGTGAGCGGCGACTCGGCGGGCTCGACCGCCCCGTGTATCGAGGCTGCCTGACTCATGTCGTCTCCTTGATGAT
>WNFO01003417.1_pt1 | contig 13457 bp, 8 predicted proteins | sample 5400251 | NCBI WGS metagenome assembly WNFO01 (sample SAMN13153354, study PRJNA577476) | soil metagenome | isolation source: 100 cm saprolite under Madrone tree | place: USA:California | collected 2016-06-14 | reverse complement strand
GCGCGGCGCGGCGGCTTGGGGAAGAAACCGCGCGCAAATCGCTGCTGTCGGGCGTCAAGGCGGGACAGCCGGCGTTGTCGCGCGCGATGGAATTGCAGCGCAAGGCGTCAAGCGTCGGCTTCGACTGGAACGATCCGCGTGCGGTATTGCACAAGATTCGCGAGGAAGCCGACGAGATCGAGGCCGCGCTCGACCGCGGCGATGCCGACGAACTCGCCCAGGAAACCGGCGATCTGCTGTTCGCGCTGGTCAATCTGGCGCGGCATGTCGGCGCCGATCCCGATTTGGCGCTGCGCGGCACCAACGCCAAATTCGAACGGCGCTTCGGCTATATCGAACGCGCGCTCGCGGCGCAGGACCGCTCGCTCGAAAGCGCCTCGCTCGCCGAGATGGACGCGTTGTGGAACGCGGCGAAGGGTGAAGAGTAAAGAGAGCAGCCCCGTCCTCGCAATGACGACGGTTCTGACGGCGAAAGTCGTTCACATCGCGTGCGGCACCGCATCAAACCGGTTGACCACGATATCGCGCTTAGTTTCATCGACGCGCACGGTCATGTCGAACCGTCCGTCGTGAAGCTCCTTGTTGAGCACTTCGGAATTTCGATGCAGCCAGCTGATGCCGGCGCCGTCGGCGGCGTCGATCGTAAGATCCAGCGTCATGCGCGTGGCGGCCAGCCGGTCTTCGATCGCGGTCAACAGCGCGTCGATGCCCGCGCCGGTTTCGGCCGAGACCAGGAAACACGGACGCTCCGGCGGGCGGCGGGCAGCGATATTTTGCAGGTTTTCCCGCATCTCCGGATCGAAGCGATCGATCTTGTTCCAGACCTCGAGAATGCGCTGGCCCGCATCCGGATCAATGCCGAGTTGATGCAGCACCGTATCGACGTCGCGCTGCTGCGCGTCCGCGTCCTCATGCGAGATGTCGCGGACGTGGAGAATGACGTCGGCTTGCAGCACTTCCTCCAGCGTCGCACGAAACGCCGCAACCAGTTGCGTCGGCAGGTTGGAAATGAAGCCTACGGTATCCGACAGCATCGCCTTGCCGCCATGCGGCAGACTGAGCGCACGCAAGGTTGGGTCCAGCGTGGCGAACAGCATGTCGGCGGCCTGCACATCGGCGCGGGTCAGGCGATTGAACAGCGTCGACTTGCCGGCGTTGGTGTAGCCCACCAGCGCCACGACCCGATACGGCACCCGCCGCCGGCCGGCGCGATGCAGCCGCCGCGTCGCCTGAACTTTCTTGATTTCGTTTTCGAGGCGCGCGATGCGGTCGCCAATCAGGCGGCGGTCGGCTTCAATCTGCGTTTCACCGGGACCGCCCATGAATCCGAAACCGCCGCGCTGGCGCTCGAGATGGGTCCATGACCGCACCAGGCGACTTCGCTGGTAGTTCAAATGCGCGAGTTCGACCTGCAGTGCGCCTTCCCTGGTCTTGGCGCGGCGGCCGAAGATTTCCAGAATCAGCCCGGTGCGGTCGAGTACCTTGGTGTTCCAGGCCTTCTCAAGATTGCGCTGCTGGATCGGCGACAACGCGCAATCCATCACCACCAGTTCAATCTCCTGGCCGGTGATCAGTCCGACGATCTCCTCGACCTTGCCCTTGCCGAGATACGTCGCGGGCCGGATCTGACTGACCGGCGCAATCAGCGCCTCCGCGATCGTCAGATCGATAGCGCGGGCGAGACCCACGGCCTCCTCGAGCCGCGCCTCCGAACCACGCATGACATAATGATCCGCTTGCGCCTCCGGATCGCCGCGGCGCATGCGCAAGTATGGGCCGATGACGACTACCCGCCCGGTCTCTTTGCCCGCTGCCGACCGTGGACGGTCGACGCCCTCTTCGGGATTACGGGGTTCCAATCAGATCACTCTCAAGCCGGAGCATCCTCGCCGCCTTCGAACAACTGGATCGGTGCGCCCGGCATGATGGTCGAGATCGCGTGCTTGTAGACAAGCTGCGAATGACCATCGCGCCGCAGCAGCAGGCAGAAATTGTCGAACCAGGTAACAATCCCCTGCAGCTTTACTCCGTTGACCAGAAAGATCGTCAGTGGCGTCTTGGTTTTGCGAACGTGATTGAGGAAGGTGTCTTGTAGGTTTTGTGCGCGGTCTGCCGCCATTGTTTTTATCCCGCAGTTTGTGCTTCTTTTGTGCTTCTTTTTATTGAACCGGACGCTGGCCCTCTCGCGGAGCGTGACCCGGTTGCCGACTTCCCCTGAGATCCCCCTCCGGGAGGTACGGCAGGACGATTAGAAGGCAGGCGTGGTTTTTAGGCAAGCCAGTTCGCGCATTGGCCACAGGCGCAATTCTCCGTAAGAATACGGAAATAGATGAAATTTCTCAAGAAAATGCATGGAATGAATGCGTCGATGCGGTGTTTAACGACCGGCGAGCGGCCATATTTCGGATTCGAAATTCTCAGGTCGGTATTCAGCCGACGCCGAGGGCCTTGAGCTTGCGATGCAGGGCTGAACGCTCCATGCCGACAAACTCCGCCGTGCGCGAGATATTACCGGAGAATCGGCTGATCTGGGCGATCAAATAGTCTCGTTCGAACACTTCCCGCGCCTCACGCAGCGGCAAGCCCATGATGTGCTCGCCATTATTGCTGGTCGGCATTGCCGGGACCATTGAGCCCACGTCCTGCGGCAGCATATCGGCCGTAATGATGACTTCCGGACCACCGCCCGCCAGGATCATCACGCGCTCGACGTTGTTGCGAAGCTGCCGGACATTTCCGGGCCAGACATGCGACTGCAATACCGCCATCGCGTCCTGGCCGATCTGGCGCTTCGGCAGCCCGGTAGCGACCGAGATCTGATCCATGAAATAGTCGATCAGTTCGGGGATATCCTCGCGGCGCTCCGATAGCGGCGGCACGCGGATCGGCACCACCGACAACCGATGATAGAGATCTTCGCGAAACCGTCCCTCCGCGATCTCTTCTTCCAGATTGCGCGCCGTCGAGGAAATGATGCGAACGTCGACATTGACCTTGCTGGTACCGCCCGACCGCTGGAACGTCTGATCGACCAGCACCCGCAGGATCTTGTTCTGGGTTTCGCGCGGCATGTCGCCGATTTCATCGATAAACAACGTGCCGCTATGCGCCTCCTCCAGCGCACCGGCCTTGCGTGGCTGTTCGCCATTGGACTGTTCGATACCGAACAGTTCGACTTCCATTCGCTCCGGCGTAATCGCCGCGGCGTTGATGACGACGAAAGGTCCTTCGGATCGATTCGATGCGTTATGCAGCGTGCGCGCCGCCAATTCCTTTCCGGCACCGGACGGCCCGACGATCAGGATGCGGCTATTGGCCTTGGCGGCCCGCTCAATGGTCTGGCGCAGTTGGTTCATGCAGGCCGAGCGGCCGGTCAAAACGCTGGCCGCCGGCGCGAGTTGCTTGAGTTCCTTCACTTCGCGCTTCAGGCGCGAGGTCTCCAGGGCCCGCGTCGCCACCAGAATCAACCGGTCGGACTTGAAAGGCTTTTCGATAAAGTCGTAGGCGCCGCGCTTGATCGCCGCGACCGCGGTCTCGATATTGCCGTGCCCGGAGATCATCACGATCGGCACCTCGGCATGGTCCTTCTTGATCTGTTCCAGCAGCTGCAACCCGTCGAGCTTGCTGCCCTGCAGCCAGATGTCGAGAAACACCAGATGCGGGCGGCGATTGGCAATTTCCGCGAGTGCCGAATCGCTGTCGCGCGCGGTCCGGGTCGTAAAACCCTCGTCTTCGAGAATCCCCGCAACCAGATCGCGAATATCGGCTTCGTCATCGACAATCAGAATGTCATTTGCCATCGGTCACGCCTGTCCGGTCAGCCGCCTGTTGCGGCTTCGATTCTTGTTTCATTGTTGGTCGCCTCCGCCGGCCCCGCGGTTTCATACGCCGCTTTTTTTGTCTCTGCGGCCGGCTCTTTCACTTCGACTTTCGCGGCGTGGCCCGACACCGCAAACCGCAACCGCATCCAGGCCCCGCGCGCGCCCGGTCGAATGTCCGCGGCATCGTTGAGCTCGATCCGGCCGCCATGGTCTTCCAGAACGCGGCCCACAATCGCCAGGCCGAGGCCGGTGCCCTTTTCGCGCGTCGTGACGTAGGGTTCGAGCAGGCGCGCCCGGCTTACCTTTGGCAGGCCGATGCCGTTGTCGATGACATCGATCACGATGTCATCGTTCTCGCGCGCCGCAACAACCTCGATACGTCCCTTCCCCAGCTCGTCCGCCGGGACGGCCTCGATCGCTTCGGTTGCGTTCTTGATGATGTTGGTCAAGGCTTGCGATATCAGCCGCCGATCGAACTGCGCCCGCATCGGCTCGTCCTTGATCGCGGCTTCGATATCGATGTCGGGATGCCCGACCCGCATCAGGAATACCGCCTGCCGCACGGTGTCGCCGACATCCTCGCCTTCGATCACAGGCTTCGGCATCCGCGCGAAGCGCGAGAATTCGTCGACCATCCGCCTGATATCATCAACCTGCCGCACAATGGTGTCCGTGCATTGCTCGAAGACGGCCTTGTCCTCCGTGATAACCTTGCCGAATTTGCGACGGATGCGTTCGGCGGAGAGCTGAATTGGCGTCAGCGGATTTTTGATTTCGTGCGCGATGCGGCGCGCGACATCGGCCCATGCCGAAGTCCGTTGTGCGGAAACCAGTTCGGTAATGTCGTCAAGCGTGATGATGTAGCTGTCGCGCGACTGGCTGGTTTGTTCGGCGCTGACGCGAACCGACAGATTGCGTTCATGGCCGTCACGCATAATCGTGATCTGGCCCTGGACCAGCCGCTGGGTGCCCTCGCGCGCGGCTTTCATCATGTCATCGAGTTCGGGCAGCACGTCCGACAACGGATGATCCAGCGTCTCCGATTCGGCGTGCCCGATGAGTTTCTCGGCGGAGCGGTTGAGGATGCCGACATTGCCGGAGGCATCGACACCGATGATGCCGGCGCTCGCCGACGACAACACCGCCTCGATAAACCGGCGACGGCTGTCGATAAGGTCGCTCGCGCTCACCAGCTCGTCGCGCTGGCTGCGCAATTCCTGCGTCATCTTGTTGAAGGTCTCGCCGAGCTGCGCAAGGTCGCCTTCCGACTTGTGGACCGGAACCTGCACATGCAGGTCGCCGGTCGAGACGATGTTGGCGGCACTCATCAGCCGCCGGATCGGCGCGACCAGCCAGTTGGCGAAATTCAGTCCGATCAGAACCGAGGCCATCAGGATGGTCAAGGCGATCACCGCGAACATCAGCCCGAACGCCACCTGAAGGCCGAGCCGGCGCGATTCGATCTCGGCGTATTCGGCAACGCTGGCCTGGGTTTGCTTGAGCTGCGCGACCACGCGCGGATCGAGCAGCCGGGCCACGTAGAGGAACGTGTCGTCGAACCCGCGCAGCCGGATCACGGCCGCGACGTAGTTTTCGGGGAACACCGCGATCTGGGGCTCGGTTTCGTTGACTTTGCTCAGGAGTTCCGGGTCCGGCGTCACGAAGTCCTGCTGAATGCCGGTTCGCGCCATCTCCAGAGGCTTGCTATCCTTGTCGATCAGCATCGCTCCCGGCAAATTACGCGATGCGGCACTGGCCGTCAGCATCTCGAGAAACGTTCCGAGATGCCGATCGTACAATGGCCGGGCGCGGGCGATATCGTTGGCCATTCCCAGAATGTCGCCGCGAATAAGCTGCGCGTGTTCATCCGTATAGGCGCGGGCAATGGTCAGGGAGTTCTGGATCGCTTCACGCGTCGGACCTGAAAACAGCCGATCGAGGCCGCGATCGATGGTCACATTGGCGACGATCGACACCAGCACGGCCGGCAACACCGCAATGACGGAAAACAGGCTGACAATCTGGACGTGCAGCCGCGCCGCCGCCCGGCCGCGCCGACGCGCCTGCACCACCTGCCAGACTTCACGGACGATGATGCCGACCAGCACCAGGATGGTCGCGCCATTGATCAGCATGAAGGAAACGACAACTTCGCGTGTCGGTTCGATCGGGGTCAGGCCGGTGAGCACCACGAAGGTGAGAAACGCAGACAACAGGGCCAGGCCGACGGCAAACGGCGCCAGCCATCTCCGCAGGGACCCCCCCTTGGATTCGGCGAACGACGGATCGAACGATGGAGCCGAGCTGTCTGCGCTGGTCATTTAGGCAATGGTGAGCTGAAGGGCCTTAGATCCGCCGCTAGCGAACTGATGCATTCATATCACAATGTTGCCAAATTACGACGATTCCGCGGCGTGTCCCGCGGTTGGACTGCATTGGCCTGCAGCTTTCGCCATCACCATACCGCTGCGATCGGGACTCAGGGCGCCCGCGGCCCTAATTACCGCTCCGGTAAACCTGGATGTCCAGGTCGCGAATCTTCTTCCGCAGCGTGTTGCGGTTGAGGCCGAGCAGGTCGGCGGCGCGGATCTGGTTGCCCCTGGTCGCCGCCAGCGCCGCCGTCAGCAGCGGCACCTCGATTTCCTTCAGGATCCGGTGATAGAGGCCCGGCGGCGGCACGCCATTGGGGAACCCGGAAAAATGCGACGATAGATAGGCTTCGACGGCGCCGCCGAGATTGTCGACACCGTGGTGGACGCTGCCGCCCGAGGTCACGGCGGGAGGCGCCAACTCGCCGTCAATGACCGAGCCGGTGATGACGTCTTGCGGATACAATGCCGCGAGCCGGCGCGCGAGGTTTTCGAGCTCGCGCACATTGCCGGGCCAGCGATGCTGCTTCATGCGTTCCAGCGCCAGCGCATCGAGCTTCTTCGGCGGCAATCCGTCTTTCTCGGCCAGCGCGAAAAAATGCCGGATCAAATCGGGCAAATCCTCGATCCGCTCGCGCAGCGGCGGCAGGCGCAACGGCACGACATTCAGGCGGAAGAACAAATCCTCGCGGAACAAACCTTGCTGAATCAGGATCCGCAGATCCTTGTTGCTCGCGGCAACGATGCGCACATCGGTCTTGATCGGTGTGCGACCGCCCACGGTGGTGTACTCGCCCTGTTGCAGGACCCGTAGCAGACGGGTCTGCGCCTCCATCGGCATGTCGCCGATTTCGTCGAGAAACAGCGTTCCGCCTTCGGCCTGCTCGAACCGGCCCGAGGCGCGGGTGTTGGCGCCGGTGAAGGCGCCGCGTTCATGGCCAAACAGTTCGGACTCAATGAGGTCGCGCGGGATCGCCGCCATATTGACCGCGACGAAGGGGCCGTTGCGCCGCTTGCCGTAGTCGTGCAGCGCACGCGCGACGAGCTCCTTGCCGGTGCCGGATTCGCCGGAGATCATCACGGTGAGATCGGTCTGCATCAGCCGCGCCAGCACCCGGTAGATTTCCTGCATCGCAGGCGAACGGCCGACCAGCGGTATGGAATCGAATTCGGACTCGTCGGCGTGGTTGGCCACTCGCTCCTTCGGTTCCGCCAGTGCGCGGCCGACGATGGCGATCAGCTCCTTCAGGTCGAACGGCTTTGGCAGATACTCGTAGGCGCCGCGCTCGGATGCGCGGATGGCGGTCATGAAGGTGTTCTGCGCGCTCATCACGATGACCGGAAGATTCGGCCGCATCTTTTTGATCCGCGGCAACAAATCGAACGCGTTCTCGTCGGGCATCACGACGTCAGTGATGACCAGATCGCCCTCGCCCTGGCTGACCCAGCGCCACAAGGTCGCCGCGTTTCCCGTCAGGCGCACCTCGTATCCGGCGCGCGAGAGAGCCTGGTTCAGAACCGTACGGATGGCGGTATCATCGTCGGCGACAAGTATACTACCTGCGGGCATTGTTATTCCTCATCTTGTGTCCTGTGAGGCATGCGACGGCGTCCCCGAAGCGTGATCGCGATTGCCATGGTCGATATGCTTGGCGCTGTTGAACATCGGCAGCAGCACGCGGAAGGTGGTCTTGCGCGGCTGGGACTCGCACTCGATGATGCCGCCATGATCGCCGACAATCTTGGCCACCAGCGCAAGACCCAGCCCGCTGCCGGTCGGTTTGGTCGTGACGAACGGATCGAACAGGTTCGGCAACAAGTCCTCGGGCACGCCCGGGCCGTTGTCCTTGACGCAGAATTCGAGCGGCAACGACACCCGCGATTTTTTCCCCGGCACCGACAGCCGGACGCCCGGACGGAACGCGGTGGTGAGTTGGATCTCCGCGTCGCTCCCGAGATCGACCACGGCCTCGGCGGCGTTCTTCACCAGATTCAGGAACACCTGAATCAATTGGTCCTGATTCGCAAGCACCGGCGGCAGCGACGGGTCGTATTCTTCCACAAACCGGATGTTGCGGGCAAAGCCCGATTGCGCCAGCCGCTTGACGTGATCGAGCACCGAATGAATGTTGACCGGACCGCGCGCCACCGGCCGGTCGTCGCCGAACACTTCCATGCGATCGACCAGCGTGACGATGCGGTCCGCCTCATCGCAGATCAGCCGCGTCAGCATGCGGTCTTCCGACGACGCCGCCTGCTCGAGCAGCTGCGCCGCGCCGCGGATGCCGGACAGCGGGTTCTTGATTTCATGCGCCAGCATCGCGGCCAGCGCGATCACCGAACGCGCGGCACTTCGATGGGTCAATTGCCGGTCCATCTTGTCGGCGATGGTGCGTTCCTGCAGCATTACGACGATATGGCCGGGCCGCTCGGTGAGCGGCGCGACATGAAGGTCCACCTGACGATCGCCGCCGATCCGCGGCGTGCCCAGATCGACCTTGTACTCATTGACCGGCGAGCCGCTCGATCGCACCTGGTCGATCAGGGCCAGCAGCGGGCTGCCGAATGGCACGAGTTCCTTGAGCGACTGACGTTGCAGAAATTGGGTAGAAATCTCGAAAAAGGATTCCGCGGCCATATTGGCGTCGACGATCTTGCCGTCGGGCCCGATCAGCAACACCGGATTGGGCAGAGCGTTGAGGATGGCCTCGCCATCGGATGGCACCGGCCGGCGATGTTCTGCGGCGGAGGTCATGCAGCTGCACTCCATGCAAAGTCGTCGAACGCATCTCGAAGGGATTGATGCACGCGGTGCGGATCGTCTGATGTCAGAATCCTCTCGCGCCAGGTCTTGAGCGATGCGATCGGCGCGCGGCTGCACTGGGCGGCGATCTCCAGCGCCCAGCCGAGATGTTTGCGGGCATGGCGAAGGCCGATGCGCAATCCGTAGTGGCTGCAAACCTCATCATAGAGCGCCCGGATATGGTTGAGCTGCTCCGCCAGCGGCGGCGCGGATTCGACGATACCGGTTGCGAGGCGGCGCCCGATCTGGCCGGGCAACCACGGCTGGCCCTGCGCGCCACGGCCGACCATGACGGCGTCGGCGCCCGACATTTGCAGCGCGGTTACGGCCTTCTCGAACGATGTGATGTCGCCGTTGACGACGAGCGGGATGCGAACCGCATCCCTGACCGCGCGCACCGCGCCCCAATCGGCCTCGCCCTTGTAGAACTGACAGCGCGTACGCCCGTGCACCGAAATCAGCTGCACGCCCGCCGCCGCGGCCAGACGCGCCAGTTCCGGCGCGTTGAGCGAACGATCGTCCCAGCCGAGCCGCATCTTTAACGTCACCGGCACTTTCACGGCTGAAATGGTCGCCTCGATCAATTTCAACGCGTGATCGAGATCGCGCATCAGCGCCGAACCGGACTGGCCGCCCGTCACGTGGCGCGCCGGACAGCCCATGTTGATGTCGATAATGTCGGCGCCGGCGGCTTCAGCGATCCGCGCGCCCTCCGCCATCCAATGGACTTCGCAGCCTGCCAGCTGAACGACATGCGGACCTATTCCCGCCGCTTCGCATCGCAACCGCGACATTGGGCGACCCTTGACGAGATCGTCGCTGGCGGTCATTTCTGAAACGACCAGCCCCGCACCCAAGGTTGCGGCCAAGCGTCGGAACGGCGCATCGGTGACGCCCGACATCGGCGCCAGAAAGACCCGGGTGGCGACCTCAACATCGCCTATTTTCAACGGCTTAAGGCCTGAACATTCCGAGCCGGTCACGGATTTCTCGTTTTTCTGGCGGGCGCGCCATCGCGACCGCCGGGGCCCATTGTGAGCACAAATCTTGTGCAGTCAAGCTTCATGCCTACACTTTAGACAGTTCTGTCAATCTTGCAAGTGCACTGCAACAAAATATGCTTTTCCCACAGCCATAGTGAACAGAGATGGTGAATTGTTCCGCTTTCGCGGCCCAGCATGATAAGGGGCTGTGCGCCAGCGAAACCGATGCTTCCTCTCGTCAACTCTTCAATCACCAGTATTTGAGTCCCATGCCGAAACCAGATCGGACTGCCGCCATCCTTGTCGCAGCCGGACGCGGGCTTCGTGCCGGCTCGGGCGGACCGAAGCAATATCGTTTGATCGGCGGGAAAACCGTGATTTTCCGCGCCATGGAACCGTTTTGCCGCCATCCGCAGGTCTTCGCGGTGCAGCCGGTTTTGAATCCCGATGATGCCGCTGCCTTCAATGCCGCCGTCAGCGAATTGCACCACGAACCGCCCGCCAACGGCGGGGCAACGCGCCAGGCCTCGGTTCTCGCCGGACTTGAAGCGCTCGCTGCCCAAAAGCCGGATGTCGTTCTGATCCATGACGCGGCGCGCCCGTTCGTCTCGGCGGCGCTGATCTCGCGCGCAATCGACGCCGCTTCCCGCGCCGGCGCGGCCGTTCCTGCAATCCGGGTCACGGATACCATCAAGCAGGTCGACGAAACCGGCAACGTCGAGGGCACGCCGGATCGGGCGCGGTTGCGGATCGCGCAAACACCGCAGGCGTTCCGGTTCGATGTGATTCTCGATGCCCATCGCCGTGCCGCGCGCGAGGGCCGCAGCGATTTCACCGATGACGCGGCGCTGGCGGAATGGGCGGGATTGACGGTGGCGACTTTTGAAGGCGATGCTGCGAACATGAAACTGACGACCCCGGAAGATTTTATCCGCGAAGAGACCCGCCTTGGCGCCATGCTCGGCGATATCAGGACCGGCACCGGCTATGACGTGCACGCCTTCGGCGATGGCGATCACCTGATGATCTGCGGCGTCCGCGTACCGCACAGCCGCGGCTTTCTTGCCCATTCCGACGGCGACGTCGGTCTCCATGCGCTGGTTGACGCCATTCTCGGCGCGCTGGCGGACGGCGATATCGGCTCGCATTTTCCGCCGAGTGATCCCAAATGGAAGGGTGCGGCATCGGACCGCTTCCTCAAATACGCCGTCGATCGCGTCGCCGCGCGCGGCGGGCGCGTGGCGAACCTCGAGGTAACGCTGATCTGCGAGCGCCCGAAGATCGGACCGTTGCGCGACACCATGCGTGCGCGGATCGCCGAGATCACCGGACTGGACATTTCGCGCGTTGCGGTGAAGGCGACGACCAGCGAGCGGCTCGGCTTCACCGGGCGCGAGGAAGGCATGGCAGCAACCGCGAGCGCCACCATCCGCCTGCCCTGGAGCGACTGAAATGAGCGGCAGCGACGCCCGCGCCCTCTCCCGCTCGCTGCTCGATCTCTGCCGGATGCGCAAGCTGACTATCGCGACCGCGGAATCCTGCACCGGCGGCCTGGTCGCGGGCGCGTTGACCGATATCCCCGGATCCTCCGATGTGATCGACCGCGGCTTTGTCACTTATTCCAACGACGCCAAACGGGTGATGCTCGGGGTCAAGGCAACGACGCTTGCGACATTCGGCGCGGTCAGCAAGGAGACCGCGACCGCGATGGCGATCGGCGCGCTGGAGAAAGCCGGGGTCGATCTTGCCGTCTCCATTACCGGGATTGCCGGTCCGGGAGGGGCGATGCCGGGCAAGCCGGTCGGCCTCGTGCATTTCGCGGTCGCCGCCCGCGACGGCCGAATTCTGCATCGCGAATGCCGCTTCGGCGCGATCGGCCGCAGCGCGGTGCGGCTGCGCTCGGTCGTGGAGGCCTTGCGCATGCTGACGGAACTGGCGCGCGGACCGCAGGCGCCGGCCAAGCCGCGCCGCGAAGCCGCCAGCCGCCTACGTCTGCGCGTGGCCCGCTCGCCCCGGCGCAGCGCCGCCAAGCGGCGGCGGCCGCCGCGAGCGTGATGGCTGCGATGGGGCTCAGGATGAGGCGTTTGCCGGCTTTCCATAAATCGCATCGGCGCGCTTTTCGAATGCCGCCGCAAACCGCTGAAACGCCGTATCGAACATGGTTCCCATCAGCAGCGCCAGCATCCGGCTTTTGAATTCGTAGGACAGGAAAAACCCGACATCGCAGGCGTCGTTCGGCTTCGGCTCGAACGTCCAGCGGTTCTCGAGGTTGCTGAACGGCCCCTTGAGATATTCGACCAGAATTTTCAGGTTGGGACGGTCCAGCGTCACCCGGGTCGTGAAGGTTTCGCGCACCAGCTTGAACGACACCGTCATCACGCAGATCACGATCTCGGTGCCATCGGGCTTTGGCGTGCGTTGGCGGATGTTCAGCGATTTGCACAGCGGCACGAATTCGGGATAGCGCTCGACATCGGCGACCAGATCGAACATCTGCGGCGCGCTGTGGTGAATCCGGCGCTTGCTGGAGATTCTCGGCATCGCCCGGCGCTCAGCCGGATAACGCTGCGCGCGCCGCCCGCAGTCGGGCAAAATCATCGCCGGCATGATGCGACGAGCGCGTCAGCGGGCTCGCCGACACCATCAGAAATCCCTTGGTATAGGCCACCTTCTCATAGCCCGAAAATTCGTCCGGGGTCACATAGCGCATCACGGCGTGATGCTTGCGGGTCGGCTGCAGATACTGCCCGATGGTCAGAAAATCCACCTCCGCCGAGCGCAGGTCGTCCATCACCTGCAAGACCTCGTGCCGCTCCTCGCCAAGCCCGACCATGATGCCGGACTTGGTGAAAATGGCGGGGTCGATTTCCTTGACCCGCTGCAACAGCCGGATCGAATGAAAATAGCGCGCGCCCGGGCGGACGTTAAGATAGCGCGACGGCACCGTTTCCAGATTGTGGTTGAACACATCGGGTTTCGCCGCCACCACGGTTTCGAGCGCGCCTTGCTTGCGCAGGAAATCCGGCGTCAGGATCTCGATGGTCGTGGTCGGGCAGCGCGCGCGGATCGCGCGGATCGTTTGCACGAAATGCTCGGCACCGCCATCGGCGAGGTCGTCGCGATCCACCGAGGTAATCACGATATGGGCAAGCCCGAGCTTGAAGGTGGCTTCCGCGACGTGATCCGGCTCGTGCGCGTCGAGCGGCCCGGGCATGCCGGTCTTGACGTTGCAGAAGGCGCAGGCCCGGGTGCAGGTGTCCCCCATGATCATGAAGGTGGCGTGCTTCTTGTCCCAGCACTCGCCGATGTTCGGGCAGCCCGCCTCCTCGCAGACCGTGACGAGGCCGTTTTCCCTGACGATTTGGCGGGTGTCGGCATAGCCGCGGCTATTCGGCGCGCGCACCCGGATCCAGTCCGGCTTCGGCGGCGACAACGCGTCCGGCCGGTTCACCTTTTCGGGGTGACGCGGGCGCAGCGGTGT
>WNFO01003416.1_pt2 | contig 13459 bp, 8 predicted proteins | sample 5400251 | NCBI WGS metagenome assembly WNFO01 (sample SAMN13153354, study PRJNA577476) | soil metagenome | isolation source: 100 cm saprolite under Madrone tree | place: USA:California | collected 2016-06-14 | reverse complement strand
CGCCATCAGCGGATGGAAGGTGGCGGCGACCGGCGCCAGATGGGTAAAGGGCGAGGTGGTGTCGAGCCCGGTGACATAGCAGAACGTGCCGCCGTCGCTCATGCCGGTCAGCAACAGACGTTTGGGATCGATATTCCAGCGGCTTCGCAGGTCATGGAGAATACGTTTCAGGTTCGGCGTGTCGGCGTCGTCGCCCATCAGTGCCCAGGTCGGGCCGGTCGCGGTCGGCGCGACCAGGATGGCGCCGAAGCTGCGCGCATCGCGCAACCAGCTCCACAGGAAATTGCGGCCGTTGCCGCTGCCGCCATGCAGCGCCATCACCAGCGGCCAGGCGCTGTCTGGCGTGTAATATTCCGGCACGTAGAGCGAGAATCCGCCGCGGCTGCCGGGGTCGTCGCGGTCGTGCGTGACGCCTGTGTGTTCAGACCGCGGCGCGGCAAGGCGGGCCTTCAGCGCGTCATCGTCTCGCAGCGCCGGATCGAGGAAGAAATCGCTGACCGGCGGAAACTTTTCCGCGAGCGGGTACAGCGCTTCCTGCGCGCGCGGGAGGTAGCGCAACGCGCGAAACACCGCGACCAGATCGCCATTGCCGTGCTGGACCGCGCGCATGCCTGCGAAAGCCGCGAGCGCCGCATCGCTCGACCGTTCCAGCGACGCGCGCACGTCCGCGAATTGTTCCGGCCGTTCGGTGAGACGCGTGCGAACCGTCTGCAACGCTTCCTCGGGCGCGCCAATCGTTTGCATGACACGATCGAAGTCTGGCGGGTTGAGGTGACGCGCAACGAAAGCGAGCGCCTCGATCGATTGCAAGAGCGGCGGCAGCACGGCCACGATGTCGTCTATCACGGCCTCGCTCATCGCGCTTTCCCGATTTCAGCTTTCGTGCAGACTTCAGAGTTAATGCGGTGGATTTAGCGAAGCAGATTTAATGGAGCAGATCTAATGCAGTCTCTTAACGAAGTTCTCTTCGTGAAATTCTCTTAGTGGAGTCTTGGACCCTTGAGCAACTTGGTGCGGTCGGTCGAGGCCAGCACCACGTCGAAGGTGACACCCTCATGGTGGACGGTGAGCGGCACGTCGACGCCGGCCGGCCCGAGCGACCAGAGCTTGCGGTAGAAGGCGCTTTGGCTCGTGATCCTTTCGCCTTTGACCGCCAGGATGACATCGCCGGCCTTCAGTTCGGCGCGCGCGGCAGGCCCGTTGCCGGAAATTCCGATCACCACGACGCGGTTGTCAATCTCGGTCGAGTACATCCCAAGCCACGGTCGCGCCGGCCGGTTGACGCGTCCGAACTTGCGCAAGTCGTCGAGGACAGGCTTGAGCAGATCGATCGGCACGATCATGTTGACGTGCTCGGCCTTGCCGGCTCGCTCGCGTTCGAGCTGAAGCGAGCCGATGCCGATCAATTCGCCGGAGTTGGCGATCAGCGCCGTGCCGCCCCAGTTCGGATGCGCGGGATAGGTGAAGATCGCTTCGTCGAGCAGATACTCCCAATAGCCGGCGAACTCCTGCTTGGCGGCGATGTGGCTCGCCACCGAGCGCGTGCGCCCGCCTGCGCCGCCGACCACCACGCGGTCGCCCAGCCGCGCCGCCGCCGAAGAGCCGAGCGGCAACGGATTGCGGTCCATGCGACCAAGCGCCTGCACCAGACCGAAGCCGGTGACGGGATCGAAACCGAGCGCGTGGCCCTCCATCACGCGGCCGTCGCCAAGATGCAGCCAGACCGTCTCGGCTTCGGTGATCAGATAACTGATGGTCAAGACCAGTCCGTCCTCGATCACGACGCCGTTGCCGGCGCGCTCGGTGCCCAGCGTTTCCGCGGTGAAGGCGTCGGCCGGGATGAGGGAATGCAGGCCGACCACCGAGGAAAGGGCGCGATCGAGATCGAAACGGTAGTCGCTGGGGCGGGGCTGAAAGGCAGGTGGTACTTTCCACTCGGTCACAGAGGGCATCGCGGCTCTCCTGTTCAATCGGCGCGACTCGGCGCGAATGGCGGAATTCCGGCGCCGAAATCCGTGGCCGCCGAAGCGGTATTTGTTGCTTAATGTATCACTATTCGACCGATGCGCACCAGCGCAGTTGGATGGAGTTGAGTGTTGTTTGGCCGTTACGCAACCTCTGCGTCAATGGAGCTCAGCCAGCAGGGCACGGGCCTCGCGGACGTCCCGCGCGGTCTCGCCGCCCTCGATCATGGCGAGAATCGGCTCGATCAGGCCTCGAATATCGCTATTCGCCCGGCTGCCACGCCGGAGCCGGGCAAGATCGGTCGCCGCACGCAGTTCGAGCAGACGCGCTTGCTGATTTCGCGCGACCTCGATTGCCTTGGTGAAACAGGCTTCCGCGCGTGCGCGATCCGGCTCGACCTGCCTGAGCGCAACCTGCCCGCTGAGCCGGTGCAGGTCGGCGAGCCAGTATTGCTCGCCGGATTGTTCGACAAAGGCAAAGCCGTCCTGCAGCGCAGCTTCGGCGCCGGACAGATCTCCCGCGATCAAAAATGCCTCGGCAATATTCGACAACAGAATCGAATTTCCGGTATTGCCGCCCGACTGGCGCAGCGCGACCAGGGCCTCGCGAATGGAAACGATACGGCTTTCGGTCGGCGCGCGCATGGCGCTGGCACAGGCGCCAAGAAGACCGGCCAGCAGCCGGATCTGCTCGACCTTCTTTTCGGCGCAATAGGCGCTGAGTTCGGCACTATCGCGCTCCAACGCCTCAATGTCCCTCAGCGCGAACTGAGGCCAAACGGTCACGCAGAATGTCGCCGATGCGATCGTGGTGGTATGACCATGACTTGAGAGCTCGCTGCGCACCTGTTCGCTGACGCGTGCCGCGCTATCGAGTTGGCCGAGCGACAGTCGCACCAGGACTTCGAACGACAGGATGGCGATGCCTTGATCCCAGCTGAACCGGTAGCTGAGCGCCTTTTGCCGGCGTGCGTCGCGATAGGTATGACCCTTTTGCAGGTTTGCTAGCGCTTCGCGAAAATTCCCGGCGTAAAACTGAAGCGTTCCCAACTGGCGGTAACCGACCAGCTGGTAGGCGGGGTCATTCTGCCGGTCGGCGACTTCGATGATCTGATGTGCGAAATCGAGCGCCTGTTTCAGGCGCGCGGTCAGGGTGGACGAGGAACAAAGTCCGTACAGGATGGAAACGCGTTGCAGATCGGTGCCAATACCTCGGTCGAGGAGCTGTTTCGCCGCCATCAGCGCCGCGAACGTCTCCGGCGCCGAAATGCTCTTTAGCGGCACCAGCGCGTTGGCGCGGGCGACCAACAGACCAAGTTCGAGCGCGTCGCGTTCAGTTCCCGCTTCAATGCTCGGAATCAGCGCAAGGCCAATAGAGGCGTGACGTTCGGCTTCGACAGGCGCCGACTGCGACAGCGCCAGCTCCGCCGCCGCAAGCCAGCTCCGTGCCGCCTGGTCGGAAAGCCCGGCTTCGGTATAGTGGTGTGCGATGATGGCGGGCGGATACTCTTCGTCGGTGAGGCGTTGTTTGAGAGCCCAAGCGATATGAGCATGGATGCGTTCGCGGCGACTTCGCAACAGCGAGCCATAGGCCGTATCCTGGACCAGCGCGTGTTTGAACACATAGCTGGCCTTTGGCGGGGCGCCCCGGATGTGGATCAGCTCGGCTTCCATCAACTGGCGCAGCGCCTCGTCCAGCGCCGCTCCCTTGATCGGCGATACCGCTTCCAGCAGCGCTTGGGAGAACTCGCGTCCGATCGCAGCCCCGATCTGGGCAGTCTCCTTGATCGGCGACAGCCGGTCGAGCCGCGCCGCCAACGAGTCATGCAAGGTCGAGGGGATCGCGAGCGGCGTCAGTGCCGAGGCCAACACATAGGTTCCGTTCTCCTCGCGCAGCAGTCCGGATTCCAATACGCTTTTGGTCAGCTCCTCCATGAACAGCGGAACGCCGTCGGTCTTCGCCACGATCTGGTCGAGCACATCCGCCGGCAGCTTCTTGCCGGACGTCATGCGCTCGATCATCCTCACCGCCTGATCCCGCTCGAGCCGGTTGAGCGGCACTGTCGTGACATTGTCGCGGCCGAGCCAAGGCGCGGTGAACTCCGGACGGTACGTCGTCACGAGCAGGATCGGCAGATGACGCATCTGCTCGACCAGCCGGTTCATGAGGTCGAGCGACGTCGGATCGATCCAATGCGCGTCTTCCACGATCATCAGGAGCGGTATCTGCTTTGCCGCCCCGACGGTCATCGCGATCAGCGCAGCGATGGTCCGTTCTCTCAATTCGCTTGGCGCCAGATCCAGCGCCGGGTAGCGCTGTCCGGTCGGGATTGCCAATAGCGAGGCCAGGTATGGCGCGATATCGCGATTTGAGAGGCCGGTGCTCTCGATCATCTTCTCCAGCTTGTCGAGCCGACTGCCCGCGGCCTCGCCACTGACAAAGTCCGCGGCGTACCAGATCTGGCCCATCACCGGATGGAACGCGTCGTTGATGTGGTGCGGCGAGCATTGATAGCGTAGCACTAGGTAGTTTTGCTTGCCGATCTGCTGGCGCAACATCGCGAGAACGCGTGATTTGCCGATGCCGGCTTCTCCCGACAGCAACGCGACCTGGCCCTCGCCCTTCATCGCGCGCTGCCAACGCTCGTCCAATAGCGCGATCTCCTGCTCGCGGCCGACGAAGGGTGTCAGGGTTTCCGAACGCGAGGCCTCGAACCGGCTGACATTCTCCCGCTCGCCCGCGATGAGCCAGGCTGCGACCGGCACGTCGAAACCTCTCAGCGTCTGCGGCCCGAGTGCCTTGAGCTCAAAGGTCTTGCCGAGCAGCCGGCGCGTCGATTCCGACACCACGATGGTGTTGGGTTCGGCGAAGCCCTGCAGCCGCATGGCGAGATCCGGCGTGTCTCCAACCAGGCCCCTCAGGCGCGCTTCGCCCTCGCCGATCAGTTCGCCGACCACGACGAGGCCGGTCGCGATGCCGACCCGCACTTCGAGCGATGTGTCATGGTGGCGCCGCAGCTCCGCGACGGCATCGATCAACGCGACGCCGGCTCGCGTTGCGCGCTCGGCGTCGTCTTCATGCGCGCGGGGATAGCCGAAATAGACCATGGCGGCATCGCCCATCCACTTGGCGACATGGCCGTCGAAGCGCGCTACCGGGGCCGCAACCGCGCCCTGAAACGCGCGGATCAGATCGGCCATGTCCTCGGGGTCACGTTGCGCCGTCAGCGCCGTCGAGCCGACGAGATCGCAGAACATGACGGTCAACTGCCGCCGTTCAGGGTTTTCCTGCGGCCGCGGGTTGGAATCCGGCTGCGCCTTCCTGGCGAGGTGCCGGATCGCGCGCAGCATTCTCAACCGGTGTCCAAGCGGCACACCGATATCCCGGAGATGCTCATCCGTCAGCTCCGGCAAGATATCGGCTTCGATCTCGTGTTCCCGAAACAGGTCTTCGTATTGATCGAGGCCGAGACTGCCAAGCCAGGTCCCGACGTCCATTTTCCGTTGGTCCTCGTTATCTGGCAACACTACCGCGTGACGCCGGGGCTAGAGCGCAATGATTTTAGAATGGGTCGACATCGCGCTCGAGCTTATTGTCTTAGCATGATCTCCGCGCAAACGCGTTCCGCGTTTGTTTAGCTAAGGGAAAACCGGTAACCCACCCCGCATCAAGTGCGGGGCAGGCTTTTTCCGGATCATGCTCTACTGCGCCTTGGCCCGTGCTCGTGACGGCATGATCCGGAATGCGCGATTCTCCTTCAGCCATGCCGCGCGCTCATCGCGCAGCAGGGTGCGGCGAACCTTGCCGGTATCGTCACGCAGGCCAATGCGGACGATCTCGAAGCTTTCGGGATGCTTGTAGCGGCTGAGCCGGTCGGAGAGGAAATCTCCCATACCGTCGGCGATCGCCTGCGCATCGGCCGTCTCGTCGAGTTCGAGGATGGCGTGAACGCGCTGACCGAACTCCGGATCGGGCAGGCCGACGGCGACACAGGAGCGCACGTCCGGATGCGCGCTCACCGCGGCTTCCACCTCCGCGGGATAGATGTTGGCGCCGCCGCGTAGGATCATATCGGCGAGCCGATCGCCGAGATAGAGATAGCCGTCCGCGTCGAGCCGGCCGATGTCGCCAAGTGATTCCCAGCCGTCAGCGCGGCGCTTCGGCTCGGCGCCGAGATAGTGATAGGTGCTGCCGGGGCCGTCATTGGGCAGGAAATAGATCTCGCCGGTCTCGCCCGGCGCGACGTCATTGCCGTCCGCGCCGATGATCCGCAAGCGGGCGGTCTCCCCAATCTTGCCGACCGAGCCCTTGTGCGCGAGCCATTCGACGCCGGAAATCACGCACGCGCCCTGCCGCTCGGTGCCGCCATAGAGCTCCCAGATCCGCTCGGGCCCCAGCCATGCGATCCATTTCTCCTTGAGCCATGGCGGCATCGGGGCTGCCATATGAAACACGATTCGCAGGCTCGAGAGGTCGTAGCGATTGCGCACCTCGTCCGGCAGTGCCCAGATGCGATGCATCATGGTCGGCACGAAATTGACCCATTGCACGCGGTGGGTTTCGATGAGGCGCAGCGCCTCTTCGGCGTCGAATTTCGCAAGGCCCGTCAATCGGCCGCCCGCGAACAGACAAGAATGCGACAGGATGAATGGCGCGTTGTGATAGAGCGGGCCGGGATTGAGCAGCGAGGCGCCTTGCGGGATTCCGAGCGGCGGCTCGGATGCGGTGTCGACCACGGCTGGCGCATGGTCGAGGATCACCTTGGGCCGGCCGGTCGAACCGCCGCTGGTCATCGCCTTCCAATAGCGTGCGACGGGGCTCGCCAGCGGTTCGGCGGAAAAACCTTCCGGCACGAAATCGGCCGGCAGCGCAGTGGGCGCGTTCCAGTCGGCCTCGCCGCCGACCACGAGCGCAGGCTTGAGCACGTCGAGCACGGCGGCGGCTTCGCCGCGCGGCAGCCGCCAGGACAGCGACGTGGGCGTCGCGCCAAGCTTCCACACCGCGAAGCTGGTCTCGAAGAAGGCGTTGCCGTTGGGCAGACCGATCGCGACGAAGTCGCCGGGCTTGACGCCCTTCTCGGCAAAGGCGCGGGCGCGGGCGTTGGCGCCGCGTTCAAGCTCTCCCCAGGTGAGCGTGTCCGCGCCATGGCTGATCGCGATCGTGTCGTCTGGTTTGCGTTCGGCGTACCACCGCGGCACGTCGGCCATCGGGATCAGCATCTCGGTCCTCCACGATCCGGCTGTTTGTCGCCGCGTTGTGTTGCGGCAGGCCTCAGCCGTCCGCACCATCATCGGAGAAGTTGTGACGCAAGACGGGCGTTGCGTCAGAGAGGCAGCCGATGTGACCTCGGACATGCAAGATCCCGTTCCGATGGACTAAGGGATTGCCAAGTGGGACATAAAGGACGTCAGTAAAGCGAACTATCTCGGCGATTGCAGCACGACGCCGTAGCGCCCGTATATTCGGTCGATCGTCCCATCGCCATGCAACCGCTCAAGAGCCGCATCGATCGCCTCGCGCAGCTTCTGGTCCGGGCGCACCATGCCAACGGCGACATTCCAGTTGAGGTTCGTCTCACTTTCGTCGCGATCCAGGATGCGGACCGCATTGTCCCGACGCGTCTGATTGAAATAGCTGGCGATGGTTGGCGTGACCGCTGCTGCGTCGATCTCGCGATTGGCCAGGGCTTCAAGGCTGTCGACCTCGAACCCGAAGGTCGATGTCGGCACGTGACGCTGACTTATGATCATCGCCGCGATGGATCCGACCTGGACTCCGACCTTGGTGTGCTCGTCAAGGCTCTTGAACGACGTAAGCTTGCTGGCTGAAGGCACGGCGAGTGCGACACCCGTGCGATAGTACGGTTTTGAGAACGCCAGGTTGGTTTCGCCCTGTGCCTCGCGATCCGCGATGACATCCATCACAATGTCGCAGCCGGCGCTGCGCAGCTGGTATTGGGTGATGATCCAGTCGAGCCTTAGCGAGACGCCAAGCTCGCGCGCCAGGGCCTGAGCCAGTTCGACCTGGAATCCAGGAGGGTCGCCTGCCTTGCTGGCGAATGGAAGCGAGTTGGGGTGGGCGCACAGCCCGATGGTGCCGTATGAGCGGATCGTCTCGAGAGACCGTGCCTGTGCCGGATCGATCAAGCCGATGACGCCAGCGACGATGAGGGGGAGAATCGCTTTCATGCCGTTTTCTCAGGTGGCGGATGGACCGGATCTTGCGGCCTCATCCTTCACGCGGTTTCAATGACCGAATGTACTTGATGATGTCTTCGATCTGCGCGTCGGTGAAGGTTGCGCCGAACGCGGGCATCGCGCCGTTCTTGCCGTTCTTGATACGGTCCCGAATAAAGTCATCGCTTCGGGGCGAGTCCATGAGCTGCGGTCCCCTGCCGGCAGCGCGTCCCCCGCTGGAATGACAAAAGCCGCAGGTCGATGCGAACAGCTGTTCGACATCGAATGCCCCGCTGTCCGGTGCATTGGCCGCGGGCTGTGCCCTGGCGGGCAGGGCGCATATCAACGAGACGGCCAGCACGGCGGCGAGTAGTGCCTTAACGTCCATGTCCAATTTCATGATGTTCTGGTTCTGCAGCGGCGCATCGGCCCGTTTGAATGCACGGGGAGCGAGCTTGCTCGCTCCCCGTCAGGCGATCCAAATCGCTTATTTCAGGCTGTAGACGATCAGCGCGCCATCATCGCGCGGCATGCTCTTGTAGACGCCGCCGAACGTCGCGGCGTAATCGTCCGACAGCATACCGCCGAAGCCAGCGGTCATGGCGATATATTGCTTGCCGCCGACGGAGTAGCTGACGATGCCACCCTGGTGGCCGGTGCCGTTGGAATGATTCCACAGCTCGGTCCCCGTTTCGGCGTCGTAGGCGTGAACCACGCCGCGCGAGTCGGGCACGAACACGAGATTGCCAGCGGTCGAAAGTACGCTGGCAATCGGCGGCTCGGGGAAGCGAACCTCCCATTTCTTGGCCCCGGTCACCGGGTCGCGCGCGTCGAGATGACCATAAATCTCGCCGCCCGGAGGAGGTGCAATCTTGAAATCGGCGCCGATGTTGAGTTGGGCCTGTGGGGCGGTCACCGGCGTCGTCTTCACGACGTCAAGCGTCATGCACCATTCCTGGCCGATCTTGTAGTAGAGGCCCGTCTTCGGGTTGTATGAGCCGGAGTTCCAGCTGACGCCGCCACCAATGTACGGGCACAGCGGCGGTGCCTCAACTTTCCCGGCTGTGAAGTCGCGGCGACCGATCAGCTCGCCCGTCTTGGGGTCGATATCCTTGACGAAATTGATGTTCTGAACAAGCCGCCAGACGTTCTTCACAGCGAGATTGCGGTCGTAGACGAAGATGAAGCCGCTCTTGTTGGGATGCACGATGAGCTTCTGGCCGTCGCGATCGAGCATCAAGAACTCGCCGACCGCGCTGTCGAAGTCCCAGGCGTCGTGCGGCAGTTCCTGATGGTAAGATTTCAACTTGCCGGTATCGACATCGAGAGCGATCACCGAGCTCGTATAGAGATTGTCGCCAGGGCGGGCCCCTTGCGTCTTATAGTCGTTACCCGACCAATCGTAGAGTGGCGCCGGGTTGGCGGTGCCCCACAAAATGGTGTTGGTCTCGGAATCGTAAGTGCCCGGCATCCAGCCGCCGCCTCCGCCAGTGCGCCAAGAGTCACTTCCCCAGGTCTTCATGGCTTCGTCGGTGCCGGCGACGGTCAGGAATTCCCATTTCTTCTTGCCGGTTGCTGCATCAACACCGAATATCGGGCCGCGGCCCGGCCATTCGCCGCCCTGCGAGCCGATCACCACCGTGCCTTTGGCATAAAGCGGCGCACCGGTGAAGCCGACCGTCAGCTTCTGGGAATCGATCAGCTTGGTATCCCAGAGCGGCTTGCCGCTCTTCATGTCCAGTGCGATGAGCCGGCCGTCCATCGTGCCGACATAGACCTTGCCCTCGCCAAGCGCGACGCCGCGATTGTAGGGCGAGTGGGTCTGCCGGGCGATCAACGCTTCGTCCAGTTCCGGGAAGTACGACCAGATCACCTCGCCGGTGGCGCCGTTCAGCGCGAAGGTTCGGCTGTAGGATCCCGTGTAGTAGAGCACGCCATCGGCCACGAGCGGCATTGACTGCAGGCCACGGGTGGATCGTCCAGGAATATGGATCCAGGCAACGCCCAGATTGGCGACGTTGCTTGGGTTGATCTGGGCGAGCGGACTGTAGTGATGAGACTTGTAGGAGCCGTGGTAGGTCAACCAGTCATTCTGGCCGCCGGCCTCGATGCGCGCGGTATCCACTGACTGAGCAAACGTTGACGATGCGGCGAATGTCGCTGCAATGACAACGGCAACAGGTAAGGCAAGATAATTCGACTGTTTCGTCATGGGCACTTCCTCCGGTTTGAATTTTTTTATGCGTAGTCGCTGCATTGCCGGGCCGCTGCGCACGATCGTATGCCGACGCGATCGATCTCGTGCCGCGTTCCCTACAATTCAGATTTCGTTTTCATCAAGACGCCCCCATCCTCGCCCAAGTCATGGTATCAAGTCATGGTTTCAAGTCATGGCATCAAGTCATGGCATCGGGCTTGTCGCCGAGTCTTTATTTTGAAGGGAACCCAGCCATTTTGTCGCTTTTTTGACCCTCAGAGAGCCGGCGTTCATGCTCAATCCTTGAGCGCGGCTGAACAGGCGCCGGCTTTCACGCTATTGAATTGCAAGCTATTGAATTGGCCGCGCAGCGATTTTTCCCTTTGGCGTTTGCCGAGATGTTTTGCCGGCGTCGCTGCGGCGAGTTTGGAATATCCATCGGTTCATTCGCGAAGAACGGGCACCGCAGCGCACCAAACCGTAACAGATCGTGTCACCGCTTGATAGTGATGCTGCAGCGCCAACTTGCGATGATGATCGAAAACTCGAAAACTCGAAAGCTGGCGCCATTCCGACACTCGCCGATGGGGCCGGCATCTTGTGCTTGATTCATGATTGAGCGAGCATGATTGAGCGAGCGTGCCGGTCGGCCACCAAATCGACGAGAACGCTCGTGCCTTTTTTGCGCTGCAAATTCAGGCTGATCGGGCCCGTCGGGTGCGGCTTGGAGAAATCGCCAGCTTTGCCCGACGAGGCAAATCATAGCTACAAGCTCGCTCCAGCGATTCCGCGCCGGCGGGCCTGGATCATGTCCGAGCACTGATTGGCAGAACCCACGGGAAGCGCCGTCGTTTCTGACATGTAGTGCAACAAAGCGGACGTGTCGGGGGCAAGCGCGGCGCTGTCGGCTTTCAACAAGGACGTGCCACGGAGGAACCAGGCGGGGGGTCATTGATTATCAAATCGTATTGGCCAAGTAGCCTGCCGCGTTGCGCTTGATATTTCGATCCAAGAGTCGACCCATGAACGAACCCGATAATGAAATGTTTGCCGCCGCTGCCATCGAGCGGGCACTTGGTATCTATCAACAGCTGCGGGAGCGCGACCGGTCGGTAATCTTGCAGGCACGGAAAATTCTCACTCAGCATATTTACGGCATGTTCGATAAGGGGGAGCACGACGAGAAGCGGCTAGTTGTAAGCGGTCTCGCGCGCCTAACATCGATTGAGCGCGACCACGCGATAAAATCCGCTCATGATGTTCCGGCTGCTTCAACTGGCAAACGAAGACGTCGCGCATCTGCCTGATGACTGGAGCCGCCGGGAATGGCCGTATACGGCACCGCGGCGAAGTCGGCGCGTTCATGCCGGCCCATCTGATCAGGGAGCAAGCGGATCAGGCCGGAGCGGGTGGCATCGGTCGTGCCGGGAGCGGGCACCATCGAGCTCATGGCCGACGCAATCTCTCGGAGAAAGTCGGAATGAGTTTCTAATATGCAACTACACCGCAATCCTATCTACGTCGGAATCGAGCGGGACCCGATGCATAATGCCCACCGAGCCTAGCTCGGTGGGCATTATGGTGTCTCCTAAACTGCGCGGCTCAATGGCGCTATCAGTAGTCCGGACCGATACCGAAGCTGAACCCCGGTCCACGGACACCAACGCCCGGCCCACGGTGGTAATAGCCGCGATCGTAGTCGTCGTAGTATCGCGGTCCATAGTAACTCTCTCTGCCTCCGATGATCACGCGACGATCACCCCGGGTATTCCAGCATTGGCCAGCGTCATTACAGACCAGCCTGGCCTGGTGAAGCAGAGCCGAGTTGTCTCCGGTTTGAATCCGGTCGGCGGCATAGGCGCTCGTGGCTAGGAGGGCACCGGCGCCGGCGAGAAATGTCAGTGTCAGTTTTCTCATCTGCGTCTCCTCTAAGGTGAGCATTAAGGAAAACGTCTTAATCAGGACACCGTTCCAATGAAATTGGTCATAGGTATCGATGAAATTTCCCAACGGAACCTAAAGCGAGAGATGCCGCTCGATCGATCATGCGATCTGGGTTGGAAACGAGCGGAACATTTTTGAGGCCGAGTCATTCGTTTTCAATGTGGTGGCCGGCCAGGTGTTCCATGCTGGAGGGTCAAGAGCGCCCTTTTGCGATCCGGAACCGGGCGCGCGCAAAACGCTAGACGAAGGACGAAGATGACCATGAGAGTAGCCGAAACCATGACGCGAGGCGTCTTTATCGTAAGCCCGGAAGAAACCATCCAGGAGGCGGCAATGGCCATGGCGGGAATCGACGCGGGCGTCCTGCCGATAAGCAACGGTGATCGGCTCGTTGGCATGATCACCGATCGCGATATCGTAATTCGCGGCGTTGCGGAGGGAAAGGGCCCAGATACCAAAGTTCGCGACGTCATGACGACCGAGATAAAGTACTGTTTTGATGACCAGGAGGTCGATGACGTTATTCGCAACATGGGTGAAATCCAGGTCCGGCGCCTGCCGGTGGTCGATCGCGACAAACGGCTTGTCGGCATTTTGTCGCTTGGAGACGTTGCCGCCACCGCCAGCGATGGAAAGGCGGGCGAAGCGTTGAGCAAAATCTCGCGACCGGGCGGAGAGCACACCCAAACCGGCTGAAGCGGATGAAATCGATCCATCGGTGAGATCAGCCGGGCGCTTTTGGAATCCTTGCCCGCGCAATCAGGCTTGATCGAAGGCCAATACCTGTCCGTCTGCCGCCGCAATCAACCGGACGCCCTCTCGCTCGGCGGCGATGGCTCCATCCCACCAATCGCCGACGGAAGATATCACGAACAAGCGATGCGGTTGGAGTGAACTCTGACCTAGGCCGCGAAAGCAAGGGAGGGTTCCTTCCACCGTCTCTGTATCGCGAGGTCGGGGTATCGCGAGGTCGGGAACCTTTCGCGTCGTTTTGATTTGCCCTCACAGAACGGGAAATAACAGCAAACCGATCCAGCGATGACCGACAGGAATGAAGCAGAGCCGCCCAATGCTCGTCAGATGCTGGGTCGCCGCCTTTGGCTAGTGTAGGGAGACATCTCATGACCGAAGGGCGTACCCGCGGCAGGATGCGTCGCGCTCTCGCTGGTTCTCTCCT
>WNFO01006612.1_pt1 | contig 13460 bp, 6 predicted proteins | sample 5400251 | NCBI WGS metagenome assembly WNFO01 (sample SAMN13153354, study PRJNA577476) | soil metagenome | isolation source: 100 cm saprolite under Madrone tree | place: USA:California | collected 2016-06-14 | reverse complement strand
CACATTAGTTCCCGCGATATTGCTAGCGCCGCCCAGAGCTGTGTTGTCCGCTGCGTACAGCGAGCCCGGAGTTCCGCCCCCAAGAAAGGGCCCTGCCACTCTGGAAGCGATCGTTTCTCCTGGCTTCGCGATCGTACCGGCTGCGTTCAGACCTACCAACTGTGTGGCGTCAAAGAAGTTCAGCAGGTGCGTGCCGTGCTGGCCGACGTAGCCAACTTGGAATGTAAGCGAATTGTTAAACTGATGCTGAATGGTGAGGTTCCATTGCTGCGCCAACGCAGGCCGGAAGTTCGGATCTGTCACCCGGATCCTCTTCCCCGCATAGCAGGAAAAGTCAGGCGCGGGACATGGTGCCACGGATGGCCCGAAGCCCTAGCTGAGGGAGACCACGCAAATCCGACGCGTGGAAGGAAATCGCCCCGGCCAAGATAGTTGTTGTAAAGCGCTCGATTGTTTCCATTCTGCCCCGGCAGTTCAATCGCGCCGGTGAAAAGATTAAAGTTAACCTCTCGGTCCTTGACTTCGTAAAGCGGCGTATGGTCTTCGAACCGCACCCCGAGATTCAAGGTGAGAGTCGGGGTGATCCGCCAGTCGTCCTGAACATAGGCTCCAAAGATATTGCCGCGAAGCCCAAAGAGTGTATTCGTGGCGCCGTCCTTGAATCCTCCGCCGACATCACCAAGCCAAAAATCAGCGATTCCGGAACCGGTCAATGTGGCAATACTCAGCGTCCCCAAAGTGCCGTTGTTTCCGCCGTAGTCGTAGTCCTGCCGTTCTCGCCAATATTGAAAACCAGTTCTGATCGAGTGGCGGCCGTGTGTGATGTTCACGTTGTCTTCAAACTGGCCTTCGGTCGTGTGGAATATTTGGATCGCCCCGCCGTTTCCAAGCGATGCGGAACCGTTCGTTCCGGAAATGGAAATATTCAGAAGCCCTTTGGCAGCGGTATCGTTTCCTCCTGCAATGCCGAGCCCTTGGCTGGCGGCCCCGAGCACGTCGCTAGAGGTACCGAGCTGGTCAAAGTGAACGGCGCTGAAACCAACCCGCACTTCGTTCAGTAGATTACTGCCAAAAGTGTGGGTCCAACTGACCACCGCGTTTCGCACCGGGTCATTGATGTTGGCGCCGGCGCCAGCAGCTGCGACCGGGAGACCAGTAAAGGCCGGATTGCGTAAATCCATCTTGGAATAGCGTCCGAAGATGTGATCCTTGCTTGAGAGGATATAGTCAATCCTGAGATCGCCTTGATCGTTGTTCAGGTTATTGCCGCTCTTATAGAAGAAATTGTTTTGGTTTCCCAGGTCGACCAGCGGCGTGGGGTAGAAATTCGAACCAAACAAATTTTGGGCGACGCTGCTCTCCACCAGCGCAGGCTTCCCGTTCAGAGGCAGGCCACCGGCTCCCGAGGCAATGTATGCGGCGATGTTGTTGTTTGGAATTTGGGTCGTTCCGTTACGCGGATCGACGAGTTGTATTCCAGAAGTTTGTGGGGTATTTACGCAACTTCCCGCTCCGCTGAACGTTCCGCCGGCTTGGGTGCAAAGTTGTCCAAAGTCGCCCCCCCGTTCGCTGGTGGTCAAAAGCTGGGACGCAGTTGTACCTGCGTTTACCAGGCGCTGACCTTGATAGTCCGCAAAGAAAAATAATTTATCTTTTATGATCGGGCCGCCGATAGTGGCGCCGAACATGTTGTACCGCAGCTCCGGTTTCGCTAGCGATCCGTCCGCAGTGTGGCCTAATGCATTTTCAAACGCTGGCAGACCCTTGGTCCACGAATCCGAGGCGTTATTGCTGTTGAACTTATCGTTGCGGAAGAATTCAAAAACGTCACCGTGAAAACTGTTTGTGCCGGACTTGATGCTCGCGCTGATGACTCCGCCTTGATAGTTACCAAACTCCGCGGACGCATTCTGCGTGATCAGGTTGAATTCCTGGATCGCGTCCACGCTGGGATTGTACGCCGTCTCGTTGTTCTTGCTCTCGTTGTTGATTTGGCCATCGAGAAGGAAAGAATTTGCCTGCTCGCGATTACCGTTAATGTATGGCCGCCCAGAGTTGATCATATTCTGCGGAAACTGCATGGACGAAGGGTTGACGTTCGTCGCGCCCGGCGAAAGCAGCGTCAATTGGATATAGTTGCGGGCAGCCAAGGGCAGGGACGTTGTGGTATTGGCATCTATTAGGGTGCTCACCTCCGTGCTCTGCGCCTGCAGCAGTGGCGTTTCGCCGGTGACCTCGATCGTCTCCGCCACCGAACCTACCTTCATTTGAACGTCCACGCGCGCCGTCTGGTTGAGCACCAGGGTGAACGGCGGGTAGAGAACTGTCTGGAATCCCTTGGCCTCGACCCGGAGGCTGTAGGACCCGACGGGGACTCTTAAAATATTGTAGATGCCCGCTTCGTTGCTGATTACCGGCCAAAGCGTGCCGCGATCGACATCCTTCGCCGTCACGGCTGCGCCAGGAAGTGGCGCGCCGCTGGAATCCGTAATGGTCCCTGTGATTGTCGCTGTTACATCTTGCCCCATCGCTGCATGCGGGCCGCACAGCAATGCGACCAGCGTCATGCATACGAGACCCAACCCCAAACAATGCTGTTTCTTCATGTCCATGCCTCCCATTCGAGACCCCACCCGACAAGAAGTCTCTCCTGTCATTGAAATCAAATGCACTGCTACCAGCACCCCGGATGAGAAACCACCTGAATGAGGTATAGCTCTATAGCACCAATTAGTCCTTGTCAAGAAGAAAATCTTACTTTATAAGGGATTTGCGAATCGCGAGGTATAGCACGAGGCGCCCTGCGCTCTATATCACAGAAATTGGGGCGGGAATGCGTCTCTTTGCGCCGGCCGGGTAAGGTCGTTGCCCGGCGAGCGAACGCGGGCCCTCGAATACATTCTTAGTGTTCGAGAATCGGCAATGCTCTAGCGCCGGTGCCGCAGGGTTATCCGGAAGTCGAGGAACACTGATGGCTGTCAAGAATCGAAATGGAGTGCCCGCCTACCAGAGAATACAGGGCACCATCCTGCAGAAAATCGAGTCAGGCGGCTTGCGGCCCGGCGATGCGGTTCCTTCGGAAAGAGAGCTGGCAAGAATTCATCAAGTCAGCCTAATGACGGCGCGGCATGCTCTCGCGTCCATGGAACGCGAGGGCGTGGTCGAGCGCCGCCGCGGCGTGGGCACATTTGTTTCGGCGCCAAAAATTCACTTCAACAAACCGAAAAGCCGCATCATCAAGCTCGAGCGCCTGCGGCACGCTGCGGGAGAACCATTTGCTCTGGAAATCTGCCATCTTTCGGCTGCTCAATTTCCAGGATTTCTGGATACCCCGCTCAGCCGCGAGTCCCTGTTCAGCATCCTGCAACAAAATTACAAAGTGGAATTGGGATACGCCGATGAGGAAGTTGATGCCACTGCGGCAGACCCCAGAACCGCGGAACTCCTGGAAGTGCCCCGGCGTGAACCACTTTTGCGCATCAGGCAAGTCATTTACTCTAACAAAGGCACTGTGATTCTCTACGTCCTTGGTCTTTACCGCTCGGATCGTCACAACCTGGTTATCCGCAGGTTTCGCTAATCCGCATCCGTATCCTTCGTGCGTATACCACGCGATTTGACTCCACTAAACTCTTATGCTACGGTTCCCTAGTCTTTTTGATTTGCATGCTTCCGGAACTGTCCCGGACCATTTTTGTTGGCCGGACAAAATTTGGGGAGGTGATGCGACAGAACGTCAAAGAAGGTACCAAACGTACTTTTGGCATAAAAGCCCACCAGCACAATTGAGTCGAACGAGGATTCAGCTGTACGTAGGGAGCTGATTTCGTTCCGGCAACAGACCGATTCCGTAGCAAGACGCCCGCCGCGATCCGTAACCATCCATTTTGTTCTTTCTAAGAACCCTGTATGCGTACGCATCCCGTTTGAGGTGGGCACTATGGCATCTCCCGCGAAATTTCGTATTGATGTTGCTATGCATGACCTGCTCATGCATACGAGCAAGCCGCCGCTGCTTCCGAAGTCCGAGGGACTTGCGCTGCCCGAGCCACCGTTCCCCCAGTACCCGGAACGTCTGAAAGATCCAGGTCCGGAGCAGCCACCCGAAAAACGGCAATGGAGCGGCGAAGAGATTTACCGCAAGATGCGGGGCTGGTTGTTCCCCTACATTCGCTCGCGTGTTTTGCCTGGAGAGTTTCACCCCATCACGGCGTATCTGTTTGTCGAATACAAATGCAATCTGGACTGTTGGTATTGCTGGGCGTATGACAACCGCGTGAAAGGAATGACCGAGGACATTGCGCGCCGCTCAATCGACTGGCTGCACGACCACGGATGCCGCGTCCTGGCCCTGATGGGCGGAGAACCGCTGCTTCGGCCACAGTTCGCGCACAAGGTGGTCTACTACGCCGCGAAGAAGGGATTCTGGATCTACATCGGCACGAACGGGCGCCTGTTGCGGCCGGACGTCGCGGACCGGCTTGGCGACGCTGGCGTGGCGGTGTTCAATTTCGCGCTGGATTCCTGGGATCTAAAGCCCAGTCTGCCGAAGGCTCTCGTTCCTGCCAGGGAAAATCTGGAACATGTTTTGCGCAAGCAGTACGCCCAGGGCTACATGGTGTTTTTTAATATCAACATTTGTCGCAACAACCTGCAGGATGTGCGGCAACTGACCGATTACGCCCACGATCACCGCGTAGCCACCGACTATCACATTAATGAAACGCCGATGCTCGAGCAGGATGAGCACTTCCGGCACATGGAGGAAAATCCGACTTATATACGCCCGCAGGACTGGCGCGAAGTCGATTCGTTGATCGATTGGCTGATTGAGAAGAATAAAGCGGGCTATCAGATGGTGAATTCCGTACAGCGCCTGCAAGAGACGAAAGCTTTCGTCCGTATGGCCTCCGGAATTGATTTGAAAAAGTTCGGTTGGTACGGGGACGGAGCGAACGGTAACGGGCACAGCGCCGAGCTACTGGCCTCGATGCCGGGAATCGTTCAGGATCCAAACGGGGAGCTCCGTTTCACGGAGTGGAACTGCCGCGCAGGACAGAACAACGTGATTATCCGCACCGACGGGACGGTTGCGCCTTGTTTTCCGATGTATTCCTCCAGCTTTGATTGGGGAAATATTGATGAACCGAAGTTCGACCAGCAGCAACTAAGCGCGATGAAGAAAACCTGCCAGCGCCACTGTTTCTCGACGCTGAACCACAATCTTGCGTACTGCTATAACGATGCACGGGTCATAAAGTGGGTGTGGGGGAATCTGGTCACGAACCGTCTGCGGGGCGATAACCCGCGCAGCTTCGAAGACTGAGGAACGCATCATGGCAGGGACTGTTTTAGGCACAGCGCGGTTTTATCGGAAATTTCTTTTACTGGTCCTGGTGGCAGGGCCCCTGCCTTCTGCACAGCTAGATTCGCAAGATAAGGCCGCTCCCGAAGTCCGGCAGAACGACGCACCGCTGCAGCCTACGCGCGCCGACGCGACTGCGGAGCGGATCTTCGCTGAACTGGTACGGCACAACGAGCTCCGCAATACGGAGCTGCGGTCGTATTCGGAGCTGCGCAGTTATTCAGTATCCGACCAGAAGGGAAAAGTGCATGCAGAGACGGTAGTGCGACTGGACTATCGCGCGCCCGACTCAAAATCTTTTGTCCCGATTTCGGAAACAGGATCGGCCGTTGTGCGCCGTCTGGTCTTGAACCGCCTGATGGAGAGCGAAGTAGAAGCAGCGTCGGGCAAGAGCCACCGAGACAGCAGCATCAGCGCTGCAAATTACACCTTCGCCTTGCTTGGCGAACAAGATCTCGGCGCTCACCGCTGCTTCGTCGTGCAGGCGACTCCTACGCGAAAGGACAGGTATCTTTTCGACGGGAAGGTGTGGATTGACGCCGAGGATTATGCCGTCGTGCAGATTGTAGGGCACCCGGCGAAAAAACTTTCCGTGTGGTTGGACAAGGCGGACTTCGTGCGGCGGTATCAAAAAATCGGCGATTTTTGGCTGCCTTTGAAAGACGAGACTTCCGTGCATGTCAGATTATATGGCAGCAAGATTCTCACCATAGATCACCAAAGTTACACGATCCATGATGGCCGCAGTGAGCAGGCAAGCCAGGTAGGAGAAGGCGCCCGGTGAGTTGACGTCGCCGTCGTCTGCGCTTCGTCAGGGCATTGCGACAGATCAAGTTCGATGAAATGAATTTGGAGCAAGCTATGCAGGACCTAGATTCAAGATATTCAAGATAAGGAGACAACATGGCAACGAGACTGGTACAAATTGAGCAGGATCAGGAACTCAAACAGCGCCTCGCGGCCGAAAGAGCCCGTCTGCGGGAAAAGGCTGGACTTACCGCGCCGAGTCACTTCCATCGTCCCGTCGAACGAGCGTTTACGGCGGAGGAACGCAACCGCGTGACGATTTTGTTTGGCGGCTTCACCTGGAAGCACGAAGATCTGATTCGCGCCGTGTTCCAAGGCTGCGGTTACAACTGCGAGAAGCTTCCTGTCCCCGACGTTGCCGGTTTCCAGACCGGAAAGGAGTTCGGCAATAACGGGCAATGCAATCCGACCTACTTTACGGTCGGAAACCTCGTGCAATATCTGCAATTTTTGGAGAAGCAGGGCCTCTCGCGCGAGCACATCTTGAATCACTACGTTTTCTTCACCGCGGGTTCCTGTGGCCCATGCCGCTTCGGAATGTATGAAGCCGAATATCGTTTCGCACTGAAGAACGCGGGCTTTGACGGCTTTCGGGTGCTGTTGTTCAAGGATAGCGACGGCATCAAGGCGGAATCCGGAGAGCCGGGATTGAAGTTCAGCGTCGATTTCGGCTTCGGAATGCTGAATGCCATGCACCTGGGCGATGTAATCAACGACCTGATCTACCAAATTCGTCCGTTTGAGGTGAGCAAAGGCGAGACCGATCGTGTATTTCGAGAAACGGTGGATGGACTGTGCGCCGACCTGAAGAATCGCAAAGCTTTTGAAATCGAACAACTGGCGCCGGACTGGGCCAAACCAAAGTTCAAAAACAACAAAATTCTACGCAACACGTTTAACGTGTTTGGCAAATGGCACGAGCACATGTGGGGCAAGGACTACTTGAATGCATTACGCAACGCCAAAGAGAGACTGGACTCAATTGCAGTCGACCGCCTGCGCGTAAAGCCCGTGGTAAAAATCACCGGAGAATTCTGGGCGCAGCTCACCGAAGGGGACGGAAACTTCCACATGTTTGAATTCCTGGAGCGCGAGGGCGCACAGGTCGTAGTCGAGCCCATCGCCACGTGGGTAGCGTATCTGATGTATCAGGCCAAGGCCCATGCGACAGCAAAGTGGCCAGTCAATCGTCCACATCGCAATCCGAAATGGTTTGAGCTCAACAAGCAGTTTGCTAATTACATTGGCCTACGTAAGAAGTTGTGGGCGATCGGGGCCGGCCAGCGGATGTGGAATTTCTTCTACCATCGCACCATCAAGCATTTGGGTGGGATTACCCACCATCTTGTGCCGCAGACTGAGCTGGCGGAATTGGCGCATCCGTTTTACAACCAGTTCGCCCGCGGAGGCGAGGGGCACCTCGAAGTCGGAAAGAACGTTTATTACACCATCCACAAGCTTTGCCACATGGTGTTGGCACTGAAACCTTTCGGCTGCATGCCGTCATCGCAGTCGGACGGAGTGCAGTCGGCGGTAATCAATAAATTCAAAGACATGATCTTCCTGCCCATCGAGACTTCGGGGGAAGGCGAAGTTAACGCGCACAGTCGCGTGCAGATGGCGCTCGGCGAGGCCAAGGTAAAGGCCAAGGCTGAATTCGAGCAGTGCCTCAAGTCCACCGGCAAGACTCTGCAGGAAATTCGCGCCTATATCGACGAGCATCCTGAGTTGAAGCGTCCGTTCTATCACGTGCCGCACCGGGACGGAGTTGCGGGTACCGCAGCGCAATTCATTCTGCACGTCAGCGATCGAATCGATAGGGATACCCGGTTTTGGAAGCGAGCCCGGGTGCCTGGAATTGCGACTCCAGCGACGTCCGGCGACTGATCGCCAGATAAGGATATCCGCAGGGGCGCAGCATACTGCGCCCCAGCTTGGCAAATCGCTAACCAGACCGACATAAGAACGCGAGACAAGGCCTAGAACGAGAAAAAGTCTTCAGTAAGAACGGAGAGGACCATGCACGATCACAGTACGCCGCAGCTAGTTCAGATCGCTCCGCTTAAGCCTCAACCGCGCCCGGTCCAGCAAGTGCCTCACGATCACAAGACTGAGTTTTTGGTGGGTCTCGACGTAGGCTCGACCACGGTGAAGGCTGTAGTGGTTGACGCGGCAAGCGATAAAGTTCTGTGGCAGGACTATCAGCGCCACGAAACCAAGCAACCGGAAAAGACGCTCGAGTTTCTGAAGCGCATGGAAGCCGACACGGGCATCAATCGCCACAATACGCGGATGTTCCTGACGGGCTCGGGCGGCGGCGCGATCGCAGACCAGATCGGCGCAAAATTTGTGCAAGAGGTCACAGCGGTTTCGCTGGCCGTGGAGAAGCTGCATCCCGAAGTCTACTCGGTCATCGAACTCGGCGGTCAGGACGCCAAAATTATCGTCTTTAAGGATGATAATGAGACGGGCCGCAAGAAAAAGATCCCTTCAATGAACGACAAGTGTGCAGGAGGCACCGGCGCGGTCATCGATAAAATCAACGCCAAGCTCAAGATCCCCACGGACGAACTCGCCGAACAGAAGTACCACGGGATCAAGCTCCATAAAGTTGCAGGCAAATGCGGCGTGTTCGCCGAAACCGATATCAACGGCCTGCAGAAGGTGGGAACGCCCCCGGATGAGCTGATGGCGTCATTGTTTGAAGCCATCGTATTGCAGAACCTGAGCGTGCTGACTCGCGGCCACACTTTGCGGCCGCATGTCTTGCTCCTCGGAGGACCGAACAGCTTTATTCGCGGCATGCGCGAAGCCTGGCAGGCGAATATTCCGCGCATGTGGCAAGAACGAAAGGTTGCGGTTCCGGAAGGCTCGAAGCCGGAAGATCTGATCAAGGTTCCGCAAAACGCTCAATACTTTGCGGCCCTGGGCGCGATTGAATTCGGGCGTAGTGAGGACGATTGCGTCGGTTGCTATCGCGGCTACGACGATCTGAAGCACTACATCGACTACGGTCGCCAGGAGGAAAAAGCCAAGGCGGGCGGCAAGGGACTAGTCGAAGACGTCAGCGAATTTGCGACTTTCAAAGAGTCTTACCGGCGCAAGAAGTTCACGCCGGCGGCTTTTCAGAAAGGCAGCACCGTCGGCGGCTTCATGGGGATCGACGGCGGGTCCACATCAACCAAAGCAGTGCTGCTGGACGAAAAGGGCGACATCCTCTGCAAGGCCTATCAGCTTTCGAATGGGAATCCGATTCAGGATACGCTGGAGATGTTCGAAAACCTGCGTGGCCAAGTCGAAGGACAGAACGCGAAACTGGAAGTGCTTGGAGTCGCAACCACCGGATACGCCAAGGACATTCTAAAAGACGTTCTGAAAGCCGACGTCGCTCTGGTCGAAACTGTCGCGCATACGGAATCCGCGCTGAAGTTCTACGAAGATCCTCACGTAATCGTGGACGTGGGCGGGCAGGACATCAAAATTATCATTCTGCATAACGGTCGCGTGAAAGATTTCAAGCTGAATACCCAATGTTCCGCGGGAAACGGTTATTTTCTGCAATCCACGGCGGAAGGCTTCGGCCTGAACGTAAATCAATACGCCGATCTGGCCTTTTCCGCGCAAGCCATGCCGGTGTTCGGCTACGGCTGCGCCGTTTTCATGCAGTCCGATATCGTGAATTTCCAGCGCCAGGGCTGGCAGGCGGAAGAAATTCTGGCCGGCCTCGCTGCAGTGCTTCCGAAGAATGTGTTCCTCTATGTCGCCAGCATTCCCAACCTGGCGGCGCTAGGCACACGTTTTGTGTTGCAAGGAGGAACGCAAAATAATCTTGCCGTAGTCAAAGCGGAAGTCGATTTCATTCGCAATAGTTTTCGCGCTACCGGCAAACAGCCGGAAATCATTGTGCATGAACATTGCGGAGAGTCCGGCGCCATCGGCGCCGCCCAGGAAGCATTGCGCCTCTGGCGCAATGGCCAGCAGACCACTTTCATCGGTTTGGACTCGGTCCGAAAAATTGAATACCGCACAACGCGTAACGAAGCCACGCGTTGTAATTTCTGCAAGAACAATTGCCTGCGCACTTTCATCGACGTGCGCACCGAGCCTGTCAAAAACTTTGTTCCAATCCAGCGGGTCACCAAAGTTCCCCTCATGAAAGGCGAGCAGCGGCTCATTATTGCTACCTGCGAAAAAGGCACGGTGGAAGACGTAAACGAGATGAAAGACATTAAGGCCGGATTGGACCAGATTCGAGAGCAGCATCCGAATTTCGTCGATATGGCGTCGAAAGAAGTCTTTCGCCCCACAAATGCGAAGAAGATTTCTGATCCCATTCCCACGCGAGCGTGGACCAAAGCGACGAAAGAACGCGTTGCCCTGATGCAGAATCGGAGCAAACTTCGCATCGGCATTCCGCGGGTGCTGAACATTTATACCTATGCGCCCCTGTTCAATGCTTATTTTGAAAGTCTGGGCGTGCAGCCGGAAAACATTATTTATTCCGACTACACCAGCTCGGAGCTCTATCGCGCGGGTGCGAGCCGCGGCGCCATCGACCCGTGCTTCCCCGCGAAGATCGGAATTTCGCACGTCTACAATCTCATTCAGGAGAAGCATCGCAAGAAGCCGCTCGATGCCATTTTCTTCCCGATGTACGACGTTCTGCATACGTCGTTGCTCAAAGTTGTCGGCACCAACGCCTGCCCCACCGTGACTGCAACGCCAGAAACCGTAAAAGCAGCCTTCACAAAAGAAAACGATGTCTTCGCTGAATACAATCTGAAATACATCGATCCGGTACTCAACTTTGCAGACCGCAAGCTGTTCGCGCATCAAATGCTGCAAGTGTGGCAATCTGTGCTCGGTCTCTCTCTCGAGGAAAACGATCGAGCAGTGGAATCCGGATTTGCGGCGCTCAAAGAATACGAAGCTGCCATTCGCAAACGTGCTCGCCAGGTCCTCGATCAACTGGAGCGGGAAGACCGCATCGGCATCGTCATGCTGGGACGTCCATACCACCACGATCCGGGACTGAATCACGAAATCCTGGATGAGTTTCAGAAGCTCGGTTATCCCATTTTTTCCCAGAACACCCTTCCCATCGATGAAGATATGCTCGAAAGGCTTTTTGGCGATGAGGTGCGCGCGGGTGTGATCAGCAGCCCCCTCGATATCACCGATGCCTGGAAGAACTCCTACTCGTGCAGCACCAACCACAAGGTCTGGGCCGCAAAGTTCACCGCGCGCCATCCCAATCTTGTGGCGCTCGAAATCTCCAGCTTCAAATGCGGGCACGACGCACCCATCTACGGAGTCGTCGAAGGTATTGTCGAGCAGTCGGGCACTCCATATTTCTGCTTCAAGGATCTCGATGAAAACAAGCCGTCCGGCTCGATCAGGATCAGGGTCGAAACCATTGATTATTTCCTGCGCCGCTATCGTGAAGAAGTCATCCGCAAGCGGAAAGCCGAACAAGAAATCAACGCCCAGCTCGCAGCGCTCGAGGCTGATCTGATGCGCGAACGCCACGAGGGTGGAACTCATGCGCGAATTGAAAGCGAGAGCTGGGAATCAGAAACGCAGGCGATTCCAGCTGACTAGCTGTAAACCGGCGGCGTTTTTCTGTCCCGGATGTCGCGCGCAGATTGCCCCACGATTCCTCGGCGGCATTGACTCCGGCGACCAGAACAGCCATGCAGAGTACCAACACGGCGGCAACAGGCCAGAAACTTCGTTTTCATACTTAGCTTAGACCGGCTGCATTGTTTGGTGGTCTTAACTCCCAATTTTGTCACTGCCGGAGGGGCGCCTTCACAACCCCCCTTCACTTCTAACCTCCGTAGAAATGCAACATCTAATGTGCCAGCGACAGTTTCTGAGAGGTTGCTCGCATGCGAACGGAAGAAGTTGCAGATGGGTCTCGGCTTTTAGCCGCCACGCGATACGAATCGCTCGTAGGCGTGTCGAATGCCATCGGCACGCACCGGTACCCAAAGGAGCTGTTTAGCGCGCTGGTGCGGGAACTGCATCGGGTGGTCACATTTCATTATGTCGGTGTATTCATTCACGACAAGAAATCGAATACGTTTCATGACCATTTCGTCGACGCCGAAACGGAAGCAGTTATCCCTAGAGACCCTGATCTGGCTATGGAGGATACCGATGCCTGGTGGGTCTACCACAACCAACAGCCCATGGTCACTTCGCTCGAAGCCGAGCATGCTCCATCTTGCAAATTCCAACAGGTTTTGAAGAAGTATGGAATCCTCTGTGTGTGCACTCTTCCCTTAACCACAGCCCACGGCAAAGTCGGAACGCTGACCTTTGCCAATAAGGCCCCGGGTATCTATACCGCCGAAGAAGTTCATTTTCTTGCGGTGGTGGCTGAGCAGATCGCTCTGGCGTTCGACAATGCACTGCACTTTGACGCAGCGCAAGCCTCGCAGCAGCAGCTGATAAAGAAGAACGAACGTCTAGAACTGCTTCTTGAATTGACCAATCATGTGCTTTCCAATCTCGAGTTCAGAGACCTTCTCCGAGCCGCAGTGGCAAGTGTGCGCCGGGTCATGGGCTGCGATGGCGTAGGCATTACTCTTCCCGATACCGACAACATACACTTGCGCATCTACGCCCTGGATTTTCCCTCTAGCGATGGGTCCTTCCACGAGGAGAGCCTTGTCCCCATCAATGAAGATCTCTCAGGAGAGGTCTTTCGCGCCGGCAAGCTCTGGTGCGGTAGCCTCCAGGAGGCGAGGCGACTGGGGATGAAGGACGCCTCGCAAACCGAGGTTGGAACGGTCTGCATCCTTCCACTTGTTAGCCGAGGTCGCGTGCTGGGGATATTCGGCGTGGTCAAATATCAGGACAATGCATTTACCAACGACGATATCGAGTTTCTGACCCAAATCGCAAATCAGGTTGCCATTGCCGTCGAGAATGCACTTGCTTTTGGGCAGATACGAGAGTTGAAAGACAAGCTGGCGCAGGAAAAGCTCTATCTCGAAGACGAAATCCGTAGCGAAATGAATTTCGCGCAAATCGTTGGGAAGAGTGCTTCCCTGCGGAGGGTGCTGAAGCAAGTGGAGACGGTCGCTCCGACAGATTCGACCGTGCTCATCTATGGAGACACGGGTACAGGAAAGGAACTGATTGCGCGCGCCATTCATGATTTGAGCCCGCGACGCTCCAAGCCTTTCGTCATGCTCAATTGCGCGTCCATTCCGACCGGTCTGCTTGAAAGCGAGCTGTTTGGACACGAAAAAGGCGCATTCACAGGAGCCATCGCGCA
>WNFO01003413.1_pt1 | contig 13461 bp, 10 predicted proteins | sample 5400251 | NCBI WGS metagenome assembly WNFO01 (sample SAMN13153354, study PRJNA577476) | soil metagenome | isolation source: 100 cm saprolite under Madrone tree | place: USA:California | collected 2016-06-14 | reverse complement strand
ATAGCTGTCCGGGTCGTTCGGCTGGAGCACGCGCAGCCGGTCCTTGATCGTGATCCCGGGCGTCACCACGAGGAAGCCTCGCGTGAAGCGCTTGCTCTGGGGCCGCCTGACGGCGTTCACCGTCTGCCACGCGATGAGCATCGCCATGACGGTCGTCTTGCCCGCTCCGGTGGCCAGCTTGAGCGCCATCCGTATCAGGGTTGGCGTCGTTGTTCGCGTTCGCCAGGTGCTCCAGGAACCTCTTGCCCTGCGCCTCGTTCGGCGCCACCTCGGTCAGCCAGATCGCCGTCTCCGCCGCTTCAATCTGGCAGAAGAAGGGACGGACTCCCGTGAACTCGTGATGACGCCAGTGCTGGAGTAGTCGCGCCGTCTCCGGCGTCACCCCCCACGAGCTCGGGTTGCCGATAGCACGCCACTGGTCCACGCGGCGGCGTAGTTCGTCGATGATCGGCGTCGGGTCATACTGTTGCCTGGCGGTCGAGACGCCCGCCCCCTCGTCGAAGACCATCCGCTCCTGCCCGGCGCTTCGCTTGTGCTTTTTCGGCTTCGGGATAGGTGTGATGAACTTCGCTTTGCGGCGCTCCTCGATGATCTGACCGGTGGGCTGCCCGTCGGCGTCCAGCTCCCAGTGGCGCCCGGGGTACTCGTAGGGGGAGTTGAGGATGGGCCGCTCGAAGAAGCTGCTATCCACGACTGTTGGGAACTTAGCCGAGCATGGCGGGAAGCGCAACGCGTCGGAGCACCGCGTTCGGGCGCGGGCTTGGCCCGCGCAATCCTGGGGGGAGGAATCGGAAGGGGGGCGAAGCCCCCCTCCGAGGATCTACCCCTTGCCGCCCGCGGTGAAGGCCACGTAGAGCGACATCGGGCCGCGCTGGAGGAGGAGCGTGAGGCGGTCGCCCTCCTTCACGTCCTTGGTCAGCCGGTCGAAATCCGATTGCGAGCGGACCTTCTGCCGGTTGATCTCGCGGATCACGTCGCCACGCTGGATGCCGGCTTCGGCGGCCGCGCTGCCATCGTCCACTCGCGCCACGACCACGCCGTCGGTGGAGCGGAGGTTGAGCTGGCGCGCCACGTCGGGCGTGATCGGGCGGACGTCCATGCCCAGCGCCGATTTCGTTCCGCGCTGGCCGTTGGGGCCCTTGGCCTCGCGCTCGTCCGGCGCCTCGCCGATCTTGACCTCGACGCTCTTCTCGCCCTGATCACGCCAGACCTTCACCTTGGCGCTGTTGCCGGGATTGGCCAGGCCGACGGCGCGCTGGAGATCGGCCGGTCCCTCCATCTTCTTGCCGTCGAATTCGATCAGGATGTCACCGGGCTGCAGCCCGGCCTTGGCCGCCGGGCTGTCGCCGACGACGTCGGAGATGAGCACGCCCTTGCTGTCCTTCGCGCTGAACGACTTGGCCAGCTCGGGCGTCAGCGGTTGGATCGAGACGCCGAGCCAGCCGCGCGTGACCTTTCCCTTCGCGATCAGCTCCGTGTAGATCTTCCTCGCCATGTTCGACGGAATGGCGAAGCCGATGCCGGAGCCGCCGGCCACGATCGCCGTGTTGATGCCGACGACCTCGCCCTGCATGTTGACGAGCGGCCCGCCGGAGTTGCCAGGATTGATGGCGGCGTCAGTCTGGAGGAAGTCGTCGAACGGGCCCTGGCCGATCTGCCGCGCCTTGGCGCTGATGATTCCCGCCGTCACCGTGGCCTGGAGCCCGAACGGTGAGCCGACCGCGATGACCCAGTCGCCGACCTGCATCTTGTCGGAGTCGCCGAGCCGGATCGACGGGAACTTGCCCTTGCCGTCGTCCAGCCGGAGCACGGCGAGGTCGGTCTTCTTGTCGAGACCGACGACCTTCGCCTTGTGCTTGCTCCCGTCGAGCGTGATGATCTCGATCTCGGTGGCGCGCTCGACCACGTGGGCGTTCGTCAGCGCGACGCCACCGGAGTCGATGATGACGCCCGAGCCCAGGCTGCGCTGGGGAATCCGTTCCGGCGCTTCACCGAAGAACCGGCGGTAGAACTCCTCGCCGAAGAACTCCTCGAACGGCGTGCGGCCGGGCGGCCCACCCTTGGACACGGTGTTGATGTTGATGACGGCGGGCTTGACGAGATCCGCCACCTTCGAGAACGAGCCCGTGGTGAGCGGCATCTGCACGGGCAGGATGGGCGCGTCGACCAGCGGCGCCGCCACCGGGCGCACCACCCGGTCCGCGCTGCCGGCGGCGAAGGCGCCGAGAGCCACCCCGGCAACGACGGCGAGCACCAACATGACCAGGAGCGTTCTGTGTCTGAGCTGCATCATGCGCGCGTCTCCAATGATTCCCCCGCCAGCACACGACGGAGGTGCTCGCCCTCGAGGGTTTCCACTCGCTTGAGCTCGCCGGCTCCCGCCACGAGCACCGCCTTCTTGGCCGTCAGAATCCCGCGCACGCGGTCGTGGGTCCGGTCGAGGATCTCGCGGACCTCGGCGTCGATCGCCCGCGCGGTCTCCTCACTGTACTCGCGCTCGCCGCTCCACGGCATGCCATTGTTCTTCAAGAACATCGGCAGGCGCTCGCCGAAGGTGGCCAGCCCCACCCGCTCGGACATGCCGTACTTCATCACCATCAGCCGGACCAGGTCGCTCGCGCGCTCGAGGTCGTTGTGGGCGCCCGTGGAGATCTCGCCGTAGACCAGCTCCTCGGCCACCCGCCCACCCAGCAGCACCGCCAGCCGGTCGTCCAGCTCGCTCCGCGTCATCAGGAAGCGGTCCTCGGTGGGAAGCTGATACGTCATGCCGAGCGCGGCCACGCCGCGGGGAATGATGGTGACCTTGTGGACGGGATCGGTGTTGCCGAGCGACGCGGCGACCAGCGCATGGCCCATCTCGTGATGGGCGACGATGTCGCGCTCCTTTTCGCTCAGCACCCGGCTCCTCTTCTCGAGGCCGGCCACCGATCGATCGATGGCCTCCTCGAAGTCGGCCATCTCGACGGCGTTCTTGTCCTTGCGGGCGGCCAGCAATGCCGCCTCGTTGACGATGTTGGCCAGGTCCGCGCCGGCGAAGCCGGGGGTGCGGGCGGCGATGATGCTCAGATCGACGTTGGGCGCCAGCACGACGGCCCGCGCGTGCAATCGCAGGATGGCCTCGCGCCCCTTCACGTCCGGTTTGTCCACCACGACCTGGCGGTCGAAGCGTCCCGGCCGCAGCAACGCCTGGTCGAGCACCTCGGGACGGTTGGTGGCCGCCATCAGGATCACGCCCTTGGAGGAGTCGAAGCCGTCCATCTCGGCCAGGAGCTGGTTCAGGGTCTGCTCGCGCTCGTCGTGGCCGCCGATGAAGCCGCTGGCGCCGGCGCGCGATTTGCCGATGGCGTCCAGCTCGTCGATGAAGATGATGCAGGGCGCCTTGTCTTTGGCCTGCTCGAACAGATCACGCACGCGCGAGGCGCCCACGCCGACGAACATCTCGACGAACTCCGAGCCGGAGAGCGTGAAGAACGGCACGTCGGCCTCGCCGGCGACGGCGCGGGCCAGCAGGGTCTTGCCAGTGCCAGGCGGCCCGACGAGCAGCACACCCTTGGGGATGCGCCCGCCCAGGCGCTGGTACTTCTTGGGGTTCTTCAGGAAATCGACGATCTCCGCCAGCTCGGCCTTGGCTTCGTCGACGCCGGCCACGTCGGCGAACGTCGTCTTGAGCTCCTTGCGGTCGTAGATCTTGTGCTTGCTGCGCCCGAACGACAGCGCCTGGGTCGGTCCGCCACCCACGCGGCGCATGAGGAACATCCAGATGCCGATCATCACCGCGAGCGGAATCACCCAGCCCAGGAGCAGGTCGCGCCAGAACGTGCTCTCCACCCGCCCGGCGAACTCGACCTTGTGCTGCTCCAGCTCCTTGACGAGCCACTGCTCGTCGACGCCCGGGATGCGCGTCACGCTGAAGAAGCGTCGCCAGTCCTCGGCGCCGAGCGCCTGCCGGAGCCGGTCGATCGACGACGAGACCGGCGGCGCCGGCAGCACGCCGGGCTTGGCCTTGCCGTGGATCTCCCGCTCGGTGAGCGCCACCCGCTCGACCTTGTCCTCGCGCAGCAGCTCGAGGAACTTCGACATCGGCAGCTCGACCGGCCGCGGCGCCAGCAGCCAGGACTGCAGGAGCGACAGGACCACGGCCACCACGAGGACGTAGGCGAGGGAGAATTGAAGGCGCTGACTGAGTCGCGGCTTCATGGAGAGAGGCTCCTTGGAATGCTAGCGCCCGGCTGCGGGTGTGTCAAACTTGCCCGGCCGCTTTGCGCTTGACACGTCAGGCGGTTTGACCTAAAAACGGCGCTGAAAGAATCATGTGACTTCGGGAACAAGCGTTCCTTTCGCGACGCTCGGTGCGCGACGATGTACGCCTCAGATCCAGGAGTTACATAGGTGAACGGTCTTGGTGTGGCGCGACGGTGGGCGGGCTTCGGGCTCGCCGTCGTGGTGGTGGCGCTCGCGCTCACCGCGCTCCCGGCGCTCGCCCAGGAAGCGGCGAAGGAACCGACATACCGCAGCTTCCCCCTCATCGGCTCACGGCTCGCGGTGTGGGCAGTCGCCCAGCTCCACCTCAACTTCGCCGCCTTCATCCTCGGGTGCCCGATCTTCGCCGTCATCATCGAGATCATCGGGTGGCGTACGCGCGACGAGAAATACGACTGGCTCGCCCACGAGTTCGTGAAGCTGACGTTCGCCGCGTTTTCGACCACCGCGCTCCTCGGGGCCTTCCTGCTCTTCCTCTTCGTCGGTTACTACCCGAAGTTTTGGACGTACATGACGTCCATCTTCTTCCCGACCTACTGGGTCTACGCGCTTCTGTTCTTCGTCGAAACCTTCATCGTGTACCTCTGGTACTACGGCTGGGACTGGCTGTCCGGATCGCGGAAGTGGATCCACGTCAGCCTGGGCGTGCTCTCGAACCTCGCCGGGACCGCGATCCTCGTCGTGGCCAACTCGTGGGTCACCTTCATGATGTCCCCGGCCGGCGTGGACGAGTCGGGCGCGCTGAAGGGCAGTGTGTGGGCGGCCATCAACAACTTCACCTGGATGCCCATCAACATCCACCGGCTCATCGCCAACATCGTCTTCGGCGGCACGATCGCCGCCGCCTACGCGGCGTTCCGCTTTCTGTCGGCCACCACCGACGAGGAGCGCGCCCGCTACGACTGGATGGGCTACATCGGCAACTTCGTCGCGCTCAGCGCGTTCATCGTGTTGCCGTTCGCTGGCTACTACCTGGGCCGCGAGATCTACGCGTTCAACCAGACGATGGGGATCACGATGATGGGCGGCTTCATGTCGTGGCTCTGGATCATCCAGGCCATCCTCATCGGCATCCTCTTCCTCGGCTCCAACTACTACCTGTGGCTGGGCATGGAGCGCATTCCCGGCTCGGAACGGTACCGGAAGTTCGTGCCGCCGATGCTCCTCATCCTCACGATCGGCTTCATGATCTGGGCCACGCCGCGGTCCATGGTGATCACGCTCGACGAAGCGCGCGCGATGGGCGGGACCCACCATCCCTTCCTCGGGTTCTTCGGGGTGATGTCGGCCAAGAACACCGTTGTGAACCTGATGATCCTCACCACGTTCCTGTCCTTCGTGCTCTACCGCCGCGCCAACCGCGTGTCGGTGAAGTCGTGGGTGGGGACGGGCATGGCCGTGCAGTGGGCTGCCTTCTTCGTGGCCGCCGCCGTCGTGGTCTTCTACGGCGTGTACGGATACTTCGTGGAATCGATGGTCAGGATCCACTTTTCCGTCTACCAGGTGGAGGCCGTGCTCGGCTGCATCGTGCTCGTGATGGCCATCGACATCCCCATGTTCAAGGGCGCGCGCTCGACCGGGACGATCCGCTGGGGCACCATTGCGCCGCGCTCGCAGTATGTGTTGATCCTGCTCGCCGTCACCTTCACCTGGCTCATGGGGCTGATGGGCTTCGCGCGCTCCGGCATCCGCCAGCACTGGCACGTGTACGGCGTGCTGCGCGACACGTCGCCGGAAGCGCTCACCCCGGCCCTGGGGTACGCGGCCAACATGATCACCATCGTGACCATCGTGTTCTTCGCGCTCGTGAGCTTCATCTTCTGGCTGGGCGGTCTCAGCGAGCGCGGCAAGGCGCAGGCCCACGGCCACGCCGCGCCGGTGATCGCCGGCGGGAGCCACGGCGAGGACTAGATGCGGGTTCCGGTCGGCGTCAAGGCGTCGGTGTTCGCGCTCCTGATCATGGGCTCGTACACGTATTTCGCGAACTCGATCCCGCAGATCGAATCGAAGCCGCCCCAGGAGCTGTCACTCGAGGGCGGCAACGTCACGCCGGCCCAGCTCGTCAAGGCGGGCGAGGAGATCTTCAAGACCAAGGGCACCTGCGAGATCTGCCACCGGATCGGCCAGGCCGGCACGCGCGCGCCCGACCTCGCGGGCGTCGGCTCGCGCGCGGCGACCCGGAAGCCAGGCATGACCGCCAAGGCGTACCTCATCGAGTCGCTGATCCAGCCGGGCGCCTTCATCGTGCCCGGCTACCCGCCGATCATGCCGGCGGTCGACAAGCCGCCGATCGGCCTCAATCGCTCCGAGCTCTGGGCGTTGACGGCGTTTCTCGAATCGCTCGGGAGCACCGTGGACGTGAAGCTCGACGACATCCCGAAGACGGCCGGCGCCGCGGCCGCTGGGGGTGGGGCGACGGCCGAGGTGAAGATCCCCGGCGACGCCAAGGCGGGCGAGCAGGTGTTCCAGGGCAAGGGCGGCTGCATCGCGTGCCACAAGGCGGGTAAGATCGGCGCCTCGCCGGTCGGGCCCGATCTCTCGCAGATCGCCAAGATCCAGACGCCCGACTACATCATGAAGAAGATCCTCGACCCCCGCGGGATGGGAACCGTCGCGGGCTTTCCGCCGGGAGTGATGCCGCCCACGTTCGGCCAGACGCTCACCGCCAAGGAGTACACCGATCTGGTCAGCTTCCTCCTCACCCTGAAATAGCGCATGGGCTTCCTGCGCTCGCGGTTCTTCCACGCGGTCCTGATCCTGGGCCTGGCGTTCTGCGTCTTCCGCTTCGGCATCCGGCCGCCGGCGCCGGCGAGCGTCATCCGGCTCTACATGACGGTGGTGCTGCTGGCCACGCTCATCTACGTGTCGGCCGACTCCGATTCGTGGCGCAACTTCGTGCGCCCGATCCGGTCGACGCTGATGGATCCGAGCCGGCGCACGCTGCGGTACGCGCTCATGGTCGTGGTCCCGCTGCTCCTCGGCTACTACGCCTACACGCAGGCGGCCGCGCGGCCGCAGGCGCCGCCCGAGCTGCGCGCCGTGCACCCGGCGCCGCCGGACACGGTTCAGTTCCGCGGCAAGCCGATCAACATCTCGGGCGCCGAGAATCCGTTGCGGAAGGATCAGGCGAATTTCAAGAAGCACGTCGCCGCCGGCGGCGAGACCTACATCCGCAACTGCATGTACTGCCACGGCGACAACCTCGACGGTCAGGGCCACTTCGCGAAGGGCTTCAATCCGCCCCCCGCGAATTTCCAGGATCCCGGCACGATCGCGATGCTCCAGGAGGCGTACCTCTTCTGGCGGATCACGAAGGGGGGCCCGGGGCTCCCCAAGGAATCCACGCCGTGGAACTCCGTGATGCCGGCGTGGGAGGACCGACTGACCGAGGAGCAGATCTGGCAGGTCATCATGTACCTGTACGACGCGACCGGCCAGCAGCCGCGACGCTGGGAGACGGCGAGTGGCGGGCATTAGGGATCTGGCAGTCACCGCTGCGCTTTTGATCGTGCCGGGCCTGGCGTGGGGGCAGGCGGGCGACGTCAACGCGGGCAAGGCCGTCTACGAGCGCAAGTGTCTCCTGTGCCACGGCGAGAAGGGGGACGGCAAGGGCCCGGCGGCCGAGCTGCTCGATCCCAAGCCGCGCGACTTCACCAGCGGGATCTACAAGATCCGCACGACGGCGGGCAAGGCGCCCAGTGACCAGGACCTCTACCGCGTCATCAGCGACGGCATGCCGGGAACCTCCATGCCCTCGTGGGCGGTTCTTCCAGAGAAGGACCGGTGGAACGTCGTCGCCTACGTCAAGGCGTTCGCCGCCGACAAGTTCAAGGAAGCACCCAAGAAGCAGGAGCTGCCCAAGGACGTCGCCTCGTCGGCGGACTCGATCAAGCGCGGCAAGGAAATGTTCGAGGCGATCGAGTGCAACAAGTGCCACGGCGCCGAGGGGCGTGCCGACGGGCCGTCACGGCCCGAGCTGAAGGACGAATGGGGGCATCCGATCAAGCCGGCCAATCTCACCAAGCGGTGGACGTTCCGCGGGGGCGCGAGCCGCGCCGACGTCGCGACGCGCCTGGCCACCGGCGTCCTGGGGACGCCGATGCCGACCTTCATCGACTCGGTCGAGAAGCCCGAGGACATCTGGCACCTGACCAACTACATGCTGTCGCTGGGGCCGGAGTCGCCGGGCTACGCGACCCTGATCACCGTCACGGCGGTGAGCGACGCCATCCCCGACGACCCCGACGCCGACTTCTGGAAGAAGATGGCGCCGCAGAACGTCGGGCTCATGGGGCAGGTGATCCAGGATCCGCGGAACTTCAACCCGTCGATCGACATGGTCGCCGTGCGCGCCGCCTGGAACGACAAGGAGATCGCGTTCCACCTGACGTGGGACGATCCCACCGAGTCGAAGCCCGACGCCGCCACGAAGGTCTTCGCCGACGCCATCGAGCTACAGTTCCCGCCGAAGGTCGAGTCGGGCGGCGAGCGTCCGTACTTCCTGATGGGCAATGACAGCGACGGCGTGTACCTGCTGCGCTGGGAGCAGGGCAAGGGGGCCATGGAGGCGACGGCCAGCGGGCCGACGAAGGTCACCGCGATTTCCGGCTCGGAGGCGAGCGGCAAGGCCGTCTACAAGAACGGTCAGTACCGCGTGGTGATCAAGCGCGCGCGCGCCGGAAAGGACGACCGCACGACGTTTCAGCCCGGGGTCTTCACGCCCATCGCGTTCCAAGCCTGGGACGGCGGCGCGGGGGAGACCGGGACCAGGATGTCGCTGACGTCGTGGTACTATCTGCGGCTGGAGGAGCCGCAGTCGAACCGCCGTTTTGTTATTCCCCCCGTCGTGGCCCTTCTCACTCTGGCAGCAATGGTGCTCGTCGTACGAGTGGCGAACCGACGATCGTAATCCCGAATCCAGGAGGACGAACAGCGATGCGGAAGGTACTCGGAGCGGTCACGGCTCTGGTTTTCGCTCTGGGCGTGGCGACCTTCATCGGCTTGCCCGGCGCCACCGCGCAGGGAGGCGGCGGCACCATCGAAGCCGACGTGAAGTACAACGGAGCGCCTCAGGTCGAGAAGCTGAAGGTGAACAAGGACACGGAGAAGTGCGGGACCGAGGCGGTCATCGAGAAGGTGGTGGTCGGCGGCAACAAGGGCCTGGCCAACGCCGTGGTCTCGGTGCCATCCGTGAAGGCGTCGAAGGGGAGCAAGGTGGTCGTCGACCAGCACGGGTGCAAGTTCGTGCCTCACGCCGTGGCGGTGACGACGGGTGGGCCGCAAAACGAAGCGGTCATCGAGCTCAAGAACTCGGACGACATCCTGCACAACATCCATACGTACTCCACGGCCAATCCCTCGATCAACAAGGCCCAGCCCAAGTTCAAGAAGGTGATGACCGAGAAGCTCGAGAAGCCGGAGTACGTGAAGCTGACCTGTGACGTCCACAGCTGGATGCTCGGCTGGGTGGCGGTGACGCCGGGCCCGGCCGCGGTCACCGACGCCAACGGCGTGGCCAAAATCGAGAACGTGCCGCCCGGCAAGCAGACGGTCGAGGTGTGGCACGAGACCCTCGGCAAGCAGACCAAGGACGTCGAGGTCAAGGCAGGCCAGACGACCAAGGTCAGCTTCGAGATGAAGAAGTAGGCGCCCATGCTCAACTGGTGGCTGCCGGAAAACGTAACCAGTTACGGCCAAGACATCGACTGGCTGTTCCATCTGATCTACGCGATCACCGGCGTCACCTTCATCCTCGTCACCGTCGCGCTGCTGGCATTCGTGGTCATCTATCGCGACCGGCCGGGTCGCCGCGCGCGCTACACGCACGGCAACACGACGCTCGAGATCGTCTGGACGGTGGTCCCCGCGCTGATCCTCGTGGTGCTCACGTTCCTGAGCGTTCCCGCCTGGTCGAAGATCAAGATGACGATGCCGGCCACCGACGTCGTGATCCAGGTCACCGCCAAGCAGTTCAACTGGCAGGTCACGTATCCCGGGCCGGACGGAAAGTTCGGCACGGACGACGACAAGACGTTCCTCGACGAGATGCACGTCCCCATCGGCAAGCCGGTGCGGATCAATCTCAAGTCGCAGGACGTGATCCACAGCTTCTTCGTGCCGCAGTTCCGCATCAAGCAGGACGCCGTGCCCGGGCGCGAGATCGGCGTGTGGTTCGACGTCATGAAGCCGGGCAAGTACGAGTGGCCCTGCGCGGAGCTGTGCGGCTTCGGTCATTCCGGTATGCGGGGCTGGGTTTACGCCCACTCGGCGGAGGACTACGCCAAGTGGATGGCCGAGAACCTCAAGTAGGGGGAGACGCCACGACATGAGTGCCACCACCGCCGCGGCTCACGCGCGATCCACTCACGCCGAACATCACGAGCTGGGGTTCGTGCGGACGTACATTTTCTCGACCGATCACAAGATGATCGCCCGGCAGTTTCTGTTCCTCGGGCTCTTCATGATGATCATCGGCGGCCTCCTCGCACTCGTCGTGCGCTGGCAGCTGGCCTGGCCGGAGACGGCCATCCCCGGACTTGGCGGCATCCTCAAAGAGACCGGCGGGATTCTCGAGCCGGCGCAGTACAACATGGCGTTCACCATGCACGCCACGATCATGATCTTCTTCGTCATCATGCCGATCCTGGCCGGCTGCTTCGGGAACTTCTGCATCCCGCTGATGATCGGCGCGCGCGACATGGCCTTCCCGTTCCTCAACATGCTGTCGTTCTGGACCACGTTCAGCGCCGGCTTGATCATGCTCTCCGGCTTCTTCGTGGAAGGCGGACACGCCGCAGCCGGGTGGACGTCGTACGCGCCGCTGTCGGCGGTGAAGGACTACACCGGTGTCAACTGGGGACAGAACCTCTGGTGCATCTCCCTCTTCGTGATGGGCATCGGGTCGATGATGGGCTCGATCAACTACATCACGACGGTCATCAACATGCGGGCGCCCGGCATGAAGCTGTTCCGGATGCCGCTCGTGGTCTGGTCGCTCTTCATCACGGCCATTCTGCTCCTCCTGGCCCTGCCCGTGCTGACGTCCGGCGTGGCCATGCTGCTCTTCGACCGCACGCTGGGGACGAGCTGGTTCAAGCCTTCGGGCGGCGGGGAGCCGCTCCTCTGGCAGCACCTGTTCTGGTACTTCGGACATCCCGAGGTCTACATCCTGATCCTGCCCGCCATGGGCATCGCCTCTGAGATCCTGCCCGTGTTCGCGCGCAAGCCGGTGTTCGGCTACCACGCCATGGCCTTCTCGATGATCGCGATCGCGTTCCTTTCCTGGATCGTCTACGGCCACCACATGTTCGTGAGCGGCATGAACCCCGCGCTCGGCATGTCGTTCATGGTGACGACGATGATCATTGCCGTCCCCTCGGCCATCAAGACGTTCAACTGGCTGGGCACCCTGTGGGGCGGCCGGATCCAGTTCCAGGTGCCGATGCTGAACGCGCTGGCCTTCGTGTGGATGTTCGTCATCGGCGGGCTGTCGGGCATCTTCATGGCGTCGACGCCGGTCGACATCTACATCCAGGACACCTACTTCATCGTCGCTCACATCCACTACGTCGTCTTCGGCGGCTCCATCTTCGGGGCCTTCGCCGCCATCTACTACTGGTTCCCCAAGATGTTCGGCCGCATGATGAACACGGCCCTCGGCCACCTGCACTTCTGGCCGACCTTCGTGTTCTTCAACCTGACGTTCTTCCCGATGCACATCATCGGCGTGGGCGGCCAGATGCGTCGGATCTACAACCCGATGCAGTACGAGTTCCTCCAGCACCAGCAGCACTGGAACGTCCTCATCACCTACTCGGCGCTGCTCCTCGGCGTGTCCCAAATTCCGTTCGTCATCAACTTCTTCTGGTCCCTCTTCGCCGGCCGGAAGGCGCCGGCCAATCCGTGGAACGCGAACACGCTCGAGTGGACGGCGCCGTCGCCTCCGCCCCACCTGAACTGGGGCGCGAAGCTTCCCACCGTCTACCGCGGGCCTTACGAGTACAGCTCGCCAGAGTCCCGGGAGGACTTCCTGCCCCAGACGCAGCCGGCGCCTGCGCGCGTGGGGTCCGGCAGGCACTGAGCGCGGAGCGGAGGGGCGGGTGGCGCGGGGCCTGGCGATCGTGACGGCGGCGGCGACGCTCGTCCTGATCCTGTTCGGGGGCCTGGTGACCAACACCGGGGCAGCGCTTGCCGTCCCCGACTGGCCGACGACGTTCGGCTACAACATGTTCCTCTATCCCTGGTCGGAGATGATCGGGGGCATCTTCTACGAGCACAGCCATCGCCTGATCGGCTCCGTGGTCGGTCTGCTCACGCTGGCGCTCGCCGCCGCGCTCTGGCGACGCGGCTCCACCCTCCGCGTGCTGGGCGTCGTGGCCGCACTCGCCGTGGTGGTGCAGGGACTCCTGGGCGGGATGCGCGTGGTCTTGCGCCAGGACGTCCTCGCGATCCTCCACGGCTGTCTGGCTCAGGCTTTCTTCGCGCTGCTGGCGGTGATCGTCCTGCTGACCTCGGCACGCACCCGCGCGCCCCTCGCGCGAATCGAACCGTCCACGCGGAACCTCGCGCTCGGTGCCGCCGCCGTCGCCTACGTCCAGATCGTGCTCGGCGCGCTCGTGACCCACGCCGGCATCGTCGACCATCATCTCGTCGGCGCGTTCGCGGTCTTCGTGATCGTGCCGATGCTCACCGCGCGCTTGCGCCGGAGCGGCGACGCGGTGGCGGCGCCGCTGGCCAGCGTGCTGCTCGCGTTGCTTGGCGTTCAGCTCACGCTCGGGGTCGGGGCCTATCTCGCGCGCTTCTCATCCATGTGGATTCCTGGCGGCCAGGCGACGATGCTGGCCTTGCCCGTCGCCCACCGCCTCCTCGCCGCCCTGATCCTCGCCGCCACCGCCGTCCTCGCCGTCCTTGTATCGAAGCCTCGGTGGTCGGCTCACTCCGAAGGTGGCGAGCGATGGGTACGGAGTGGCTGCGTTCGTATTCCCGATTCGATTGAACGTGAGCCACGGAGCGAGCCGATCTCCCAACCTCCGATACAACCGAGCCACTTCGTACCCATCACTCTCACCCAGAGTCCGAGCCGGCGGGAGCTGTCGGTGAATCAAATCGGGACTATGAACGCAGCCGCCCCGTACCCATCACTCTCACCCACGGTCCGAGCCGGGGGGATCTGTCGTTGAATCCAATCGGGACTATGAACGC
>WNFO01004959.1_pt1 | contig 13462 bp, 14 predicted proteins | sample 5400251 | NCBI WGS metagenome assembly WNFO01 (sample SAMN13153354, study PRJNA577476) | soil metagenome | isolation source: 100 cm saprolite under Madrone tree | place: USA:California | collected 2016-06-14 | reverse complement strand
TGCCTTCCCCATTGAGAGATAAGGTCGGCGCTTTCCACCACGATCGATTTCGGGGCTATGTCTCCGTTCACTTTCGTTCCGGCCTACACCCTCCCTGTCTACGCTTCGCAGTGGCCGTTGCCGGACACCACGCAAGACTCGGTACACGGCTGCTGGTTAGGCTTTGCCGCGGTCGCCATCACAGGCGACTGAATTCCATGCGCTTACAAGGCGCAACCCGCACAGAACCGTACGTGCAGCTTTCCTGCATACGGCTCCCACCTCGGATGTTTGACGGCTGGCCTCGGCCTTCCGTACGCGCTCCGGCGTCGGTGACACGCTTTCCCGGCACTGTGTCCGGCACGTGCGGCATCGGTTCGCGTTCTCCTTGGCCTCCGCCCTTCGCCCTTCGCTCCACCGCCTCCGCTGCCGGTCGCCCGGCCTTGTTCGGCGGCTTCGTTGCTACTATGGCGGAGTCTGACTTCTCATGCCCGTGCATCATCGGCTTCGGTTCCTCACCTTCCCGATGCGGACCAGTCGGCTCTGCAGCCTGTGGCCGGACATGAGACCTCTCAGGTTCCGACGCGTTCCTTTCGGACGTGATGTGGCCTTCGACCCCGGCGGACATCCGATCACTGTGTACGCTTCGCATCCGCCGTCGCCGACGACTGCGCAACACTCGCTTCCCGGCGGTGCGCTACCGCCTTACCGGGGCCGGTCTTTCACCGGCAGGATCGCGTCAGCTTCGCCTGACGCACCGGAACTGGAAGTTCGAATCCTTCTCCCTCCAGCGGTGAGTCTGCGAACTTTCCGTTCCGGAGGAGGGCTACCGCTCGGCTGCGGGCCGGCCACTCGTTGACTGGTAAATGCGTCGATATCGGCAAGGTGAAAGGGCCGATCCTGCGCGGCTTGGCGGCGCGCGCACCCTATTTTCACAATGGCTCGGCTGCGGCACTGAGCAACGTCGTGGAGTTTGGCTGCTGCACGAGTTCGACTGGCATCATGGCGAGGGTGTGCTTTAAACCGCCACAACGCATCCGCCATTGCAAAGCTCGGCGAGGATATTACCGAGACCGTAGCGGTGGATACTACAGCAATGTACACTAGGTCAAATCGGGACCGTTGGAATCGACGTTGCCTACCGCCTAAAACTTAACTTGTTTTTGCTACACCCCGCGGGCAGAACGGCACCAGGTCCTGTGTTATTTAACGCATGACCACAACGCAAGGAGGCGAATGGTCATGATCATCGAGAGTGTAACACGATTGGCCTTTGCGGCCGGTTGCCTAACCGCGATCGCGACCTTGCCGACGGCACAGGCGCAGATGGGCGGCGGTCCCGCACCCGGAAGCTACTGGCCACCAGGCGCCTATGGCTACGGCCCCCCGCCAGGTTCCTATGGCTATGGCCCTCCACCAGGCGCTTATGGCTATGGCCCGCCGCCGGGCGCTTATGCCCCGCAGAGCCAGTATGTCGCGCCGCCGCCCTTGGCAGGCAGGGCCGGGACCCAGCTGATAACCAACGGCCCGCAGACCAACCCAGGTGACGTTTCGCCATCCTGGTCGGCGCAGCGCAACGTTGCTGAGAGCGAAAACTACGATAGGTTACTAAAAGGAAACCCGACATTCCGCCAAGCGCGTATGCACAAGGAATGTGGCCCGATTACCGATCCGCAACTTCATCGGCAGTGCCTCGACAGCTTTGCTCGGTACTAACTCTACCGCGGCCAGCCCGAGAACTCTGTTGACCGGGCAGGTAGCGGCAACCCAAAGCTGCCATGCCGTCTCCTCGAACGAAGAGTCGACCTCGTTTGGCGCTGCACACGGGTTCAGCTGCAAACCAGTCGCCGCCTTTGCCAATCCGGCAGAGTTGCCATATGAATAAGCTGCAAACACCAGCGAAATCAATGCCTCTCTCACGACTGAAGCACGTCTCATTCCCGTCTCCCTCGTCTATGTGTGAGAGCCTTCTCTCCATCGTTTGTCAGCCGCAAATTCGGCACATCAGCACAATACCCTGCGTTTTCCGCAGCCTCGTCGTTCGTCAGTTCCAGATTTTCGACCGCGAATTGGTCCGAATGACGCAGGAGTAACTGTCAGGTGACGACGTGCGTAACGGTCATTGCGCAGTATCTGCAAGCCGATTGCTCAAGTTTGCCGGAGACCTCAGGCCCGCCGAAACGGATTTTGACTGTCGAATCGCACCGCAAATCTGGAATTTGACCCTGTCCGCAAAGAATCTCTCAATGATTGGCACGGCGGCATTGTCGCTGTAGAGCGTGCAACCGCTGGGCTGGCCTTTCGCGGGCAGGATGTCGAACCGCTGCATCATACCGATATCCTCATGATTGAGGGTGTGGCAATGCCCGACAAAACAGCCGACAGTGACCGGATTGAAATACGTCCGAAAGGTAATCGATCCCGGCGTAGAATCATTGATGCTCACGAGGTTCTTATGTTCTGGGTCGAGGGGACCGGTGGGTTGTAGCGCCGGGCAGGAGGGCTTGAGACACAGGGCACCAGGGACATTCAAGGTGTCGTGCCATTCTCGCCGGGGAAGGGCGATACCGTTGATTGAGCCCCATAGGGCGAGACCGACGAGCGTTCTTCGTGCAACCACACGGTCATGCGCCGCGGGTTTGCATCCTGCGGCACGCTTTTGAGCGCAAAGAAGCCGCCGCCGCTCACATTCGTTGCCTCGACCTTTTCATACCAGTGCCAGCGATCCGTGCCGCGTGCGCGTCAATAATTTTGACGAGCAATTCGTTCATCCGGTGTCTCCGTCAGGGTTGGACTTTTGCATTCTGCTCACACCGGCTGCTTCAACACGCTGCTGTCGACGGGCACCTTTCGCAAGCGCTTGCCGGTTGCGGCAAAGATCGCGTTGGCCACTGCGGGAACGATGACCGAAGTCCCGGCTTCGCCCATTCCACCCGGCGGCTCGGAACTCTGGACAATGTGGACCTCGATGGCCGGCGCCTCGTTCATGCGCAGCATTTGATAAGTGTCGAAATTGGTTTGCTCGACACGGCCGTTCTTCAGTGTGATCTCGCCATAGAGCGCCGCCGTGATGCCGAAGATGATCGCGCTCTCAATCTGCGCCCGGACGGTATCGGGGTTGACGACGGTGCCGCAATCGACTGCGCAGACGACCCGGCGGACGCGAACCGAGCCATCCTTCGACACTTCGACTTGGGCAATCTGCGCCATATAGGTCGCGAAAACGAACTGCAGGGACACACCTCGGGCAACCCTTTCAGGCAAGGGCTGTCCCCAGCCAGCCTTTTCCGCGGCGAGATCGAGGACGGCTTTGGCACGGGGCGTCTTGTCGAGCAGAGCCCGCCGATAGGCGACCGGATCTTGCTTCGCGGCCGCCGCCAGTTCGTCAATGAAGCCTTCGGTCACAAAGACGTTGTGCGACGGCCCGACGCTGCGCCAGAAGGCAGTTGGAATGCCGGGCGGTTCCACCTGCAGATACTCGACATGCAGGTTCGGGAGGGCGTAAACCAGATTGATCGCGCCCTCGGTCGTATCAGGGTCGAGACCGTTCCTAAAGAACGGAGGAGCCCATCTCGCCAGGACCGACGAACCGGCGAAGCGATGGTTCCAGGCAATCGGCATTCCCTTCTCGTCGAGACCGGCGGACAGCCGGTCGAACCAATAGGGCCGGTACATGTCGTGCTGGATGTCTTCCTCGCGCGTCCACACGACCTTGACAGGGCCGTCAACGTGCTGCGCGATCTGGACGGCGCGGATGACCCCATCGGCCTCTAGTCGACGGCCAAACCCACCGCCGATCAGATGATTGTGCACCACGACCTTGTCCAATGGCAGGCCCGCAGTTTTCGCCGCGGCCGCCTGGACGCGTGCAATGGCTTGGCTGCCGACCCAGACTTCGCAACCGTCGTTGCGGACATGAACGGTACAGTTCATCGGCTCCATCGTCGCATGCGCCAGGAACGGGAGCTCGTAGGTTGCCTCGATCTTGGTGACGGCGCTTGCCAGGGCTTTGTCGACATCGCCGATGTTCTGAGCCACCGGCCCCGAATTGAGTGTCGCTTTTTCGAGCTCCTCCGCGATCTCTTTCGTGTTAAGCTTCGCGTGCGGGCCGTCGTCCCATTCGATCACCAGCGCCGCCAGCCCCTTCTTCGCAGCGCCCATATGGTCGGCGACGACGGCCACGGCGTCATCGAGCCGCACGATCTGACGCACACCCTTGACGGCCTTGGCCGCCGTATCATCCACACGCTTCACACGACCGCCAAAGACCGGCGATTGCATAAGGGTGGCGATCTTCACACCCGGCGGCCGAACATCGATGCCATAGATGGCCGTTCCGTTCACCTTGGCCGGCGTGTCCAGACGCTTGGCCGGGGTACCGATGAGCTTGAACCCCTCCGGGCGTTTGAGCGGCACGTTTTCGGGGACAGGCACGCGGGCGGCGTCGGCGGCGAGCTCGCCATATGTGAAACGTCTTCCTGTGGGCGCGTGAAGCACTTCACCACTTTGAGCGCGGCAAGACACATGATCGACATTCCAGCGCTTAGCCGCGGCCGCTACGAGCATGGCTCTTGCGATCGCACCGGTTTCGCGCAAGGGCTGCCACGACGCGCGTACCGCGTTCGAATTGCCCGTCGCTTGGATCCCACCCAACAGCGGATTGCCGTAGAGCTTCTCGTTGGGCGGAGCATGCTCCAGCCGCACCTGTTTGAGATCCACCTCCAGCTCCTCGGCGATCAGCATCGGGATCGAGGTATAGGTGCCTTGCCCCATCTCGACATAGGGCATCGTTAGGACAATCTGGCCATCACTTCCGATGCGGACGAAGGCATTGGGCGCGAAGCCATCGGCATCCGCCGCTTCGGCAGCGCCGTTTGCGACCGGCAGGGTCAGACTCAGCATCAGACCGCCGCCCGTGGCGGCTCCGGCCTGCAGAAAGCTGCGCCGCGAGAGGATCATTGTCAGCCCTCCCGTCCATTCGATTGCGCGGCCTGCTTTATCGCCTCCCGGATGCGAACATAGGTACCGCAGCGGCAAATATTGCCGGACATCGCATCGTCGATATCAGCATCCCTCGGGTGTGGATTGCCGGCCAATAGCGCGGACGCGGACATGATCTGGCCGGACTGGCAATAGCCGCATTGAACCACTTCAACATCGAGCCAAGCCTTCTGGATCTTCTGACCAGCGGGAGTGTCTCCGATAGCTTCAATCGTCGTGACTGCCGCGCTGCCGACACTGTCGATAGTCGTAATGCAGGAGCGGGTCGGCGCCCCATCCAGATGCACCGTGCACGCGCCGCAGAGCGCCATGCCGCAGCCGAACTTCGTGCCGGTCATGCCGAGCACGTCGCGAAGCACCCATAAGAGAGGGGTGTCACCGTCGACATCGACAGTGCGATCGACACCATTGACTTTGATCGTGAAGGCCATGGTCGTCTCCTGGATGTCAATCCACTTTAGCGATAGGGGCGGCGACGAGAGGGAATATCTCTACTGCAGGCCTGCGCTGACCTTCAGTTGACGGTTCACCGGCCGGCGAAAATGGGTGCGCGCCTCTCGACAAAGGCCTTCGCAGCTTCCCGGTGATCCTCGGTGCGGCCGGTCTGCACCTGGTGGGTAGCTTCGATGTCGAGCAACTCGGCCAAACTGCCGCTTTCGGCGCAGTTCAGATTGCGCTTCATCAGCCAAGCGCGATCGAGGGTCCATGTGCCAGAGACCGGGCGAGTTCCATCGTGACAGTGGCGAGATCTTCGTCGGGAACGACACGGTTGACGAGACCGAGCGATAAAGCTTCGTCGGCCTCGACCGGACGCCCCGTGAAATAAAGCTCGCGCGCTTTGGCAGTGCCGACCAGCCGCGTCAGAAAGAAACTGCCGCCGAAATCGCCGGAAAAGCCGACCCTGACGAAGGCGGTTACCAGCCTTGCCGAAGTGCCGGCGACCCGCAGATCGCATGCGAGGGCCATCGCGAGCCCGGCCCCTGCCGCCGGGCCGTTGATCATCGCAATCGTCGGCTTCGGCAGCTCGTGCAGAATGCGGGAGACTTCCATTCGGGAGCGCAGATGCGCCGTCGCCTCCGCGGCGCTGCGCTTCTCGCCGCCTTGCGCCATGTCCTTGACATCGCCGCCCGCACAAAACCCACGGCCGGCACCGGTCAGGACGACCACCTTGACAGCCGGGTCGCCGGCCAGCCGCGGCAGCCCCTGCAGCAAACCCTCCATGATCGGCGTCGACAGCGCATTCATCCGCTCTGGCCGATTGAAGGTCAGTGTGGCGATGCCGTCTTGAACGGTTTCGATCAGTTCCGGCAGTGCTTCCATCTTCTCCTCCGTTCGAAAATCTTATGCGGCCAGCAAACTTTCGAGACGGCGTCTGATGATCGCCTCGGCCTCGGCCATGATCCGGTCGATCAGTTCTTTGCAGGTCGGGATGTCGTGGATGAGCCCGGCGACCATTCCACAGCTCCAGGCGCCCGCATCCAGCTCTCCGTCCTGCAGGACACGGCGGTTTCCCGCGCCGCCGACCAGGTGGCGAATGTCTTCGATCGTCGTGGCAGCGCCTTTGTCGCGCTCGATAGCGAGGATTTCCTCGACCGTCGCATTGGTCAGCACGCGCTCGGTATTGCGTAATGGCCGCATGATCAGGCGCGTCTGCAATTCAGTCGCCGCAACCAGCGCCTGCTTGACATTGTCATGGGCCGGCGCCTCCTTCGTGGCAATAAACCGCGTGCCCATGTTGATGCCGTCGGCGCCGAGTGCCAACGCGGCGACAAGGCTCCGGCCATCCGCCATGCCGCCCGATGCCACAAACGGGATCTTCAGCTCCTCGGCAACCCGCGGCAGCTGGATCATGTTGGGGATGTCGTCTTCGCCCGGATGGCCACCGCATTCGAAGCCGTCGACGCTGATCGCATCGCAGCCGATCCGCTCGGCGGTCAGCGAATGACGCACCGACGTGCATTTGTGGATGACCTTGACCCCATGCGCCTTCAGGGCCGGGATGTATTGCGCCGGGTTGCGGCCAGCGGTTTCGACGATGCGCACACCGCCCTCGACGATCGCGTGGATGTATTCCGGGTAGGGCGGTGCTGCAAATGACGGCAGAAAGGTCAGATTGACGCCAAACGGCTGGTCGGTTATGTCGCGACAACGGTCGATCTCGCGCGCCAGATCCTCCGGTGTCGGCTGCGTCAGGCCGGTGATTATGCCGAGCCCGCCCGCATTCGACACTGCGGCCGCCAATTCGGCATAGCCGACGCGATGCATGCCGCCCTGGATGATCGGATGTTTTATGCCAAAGAGTTCGGTAATGCGGGTTTTCAATGTCGGTTTCTCGCTGTGTAAAGCCTTTCAAGCGAGCTCCGCGGGACAGTGGTTGCGGATAAAGGCGCGAACCTCCTGGCGAAACGCATCGTCGTCCAGCGAGAAGCTCAGATACCGATCACCACTTCTCGACCCACGGTCGCAGCACGACTTCAAACGCCCAAGTCGACCGATGCTGGTGGTGCAGCTGCAGATAGGTTTCCGCGATGTGGTCCGGGTCGGCCATGTTGTCGTCGACGGTTGTTCCCGCCAGGCGGTGGGCGCGGGTGCCGTCTTCCTGCGTCCAGCCAATTGCGGCGTCGATCGGCACATTTGCTACGTGGATGCCTTGCGGCATCAGTTCCCTCGCCATACTTTGCGCAAGTCCGGACTTGGCATGGCATGCCATTGCAAAGGCACCGCTCGATGGGTAGCCTTTGAGCGCGGCGCTTGCGTTCGTGAAGATGATCGTTCCTTTGGTGCGGTTCGCGTTCGGTCTGTTCTGACGCATGAGCCTGGCCGCCTGCTGACCCACCAAGAACGCGCTGAACGCCGAGTTTCGAAGTGTGTCGAATGCCATACTTGGGTCGGCTTCGGTAATCTCCTTTCGAAAGATGCCGGGAACCCGGCCGTCGATGTTGTGTACGACAAGCGTAGGAGCCCCGAGGTCTCGAACAACATTCTCAAACAGCAGCTCCACGGCCGCTGGCTCGCTTGCATCGCACGCGTATCGACGCACGCCGTGCGTCTTCTCCAGGTTCTGCAGGACCGATTTGTCTGGGTTTCTAGCTGCGACGCCGACAGACATGCCGTTCGCCACAAACAGCCTCGCACAGCTAGAGCTGATGCCGGGGCCACCCCCAACGATCAGTGCAACGTCTTCTTTGGAAGGCTGAGTGTCGCGTTTGGCGGGTGCTGTCATGTGTCGTGCTCCCATAATCTAGGGTGAGGGCCCTTGCCGCTTCCGTGGTTTCACGGCCTGCGGTACTGGCGGTGTTTCTCGGCTAAGAGGTCAATTGCTTCGGAAATTAGATCGTTGGCGGTGCGCCCGGTGTCGGTGACAAGGTCCATAGCGATAACGGCTGTCAGGCCGCGATAAACAAGTCGAGGCCGGCGAGCGGTCCGCCCGCCTGCTGAATTGGTCCGCCAGTAACGAGGCCTCCGAGGTCGATGGCGGCAAAGCCGAAGCTCTCGATCAGGTTTTTCACGACGCCCTTGGATTCTTCGTCATCCCCGGAGACAAAGATCACGCGCTTGCTTTGCCCCTTTACCGGTCCTTCGTTGAAGCGCTCCATACGAATGGAGTTGAACGCTTTGACGATCCGCGCCCCTGGCGCGAAGCCGGCCACAATCTCGCTGGCGCCAATACCGCCGAGGTCGGCAAGAATGAGCTTGGGGCTGATCTCCACGAACGGGTTGGTGGCGTCGATGAGGACACGACCGTTCCACTCGGGCAGGCCTTGCAACGCCGCCTCGACGTTCCTCCACGGCACGGCGAGGAGCACATAGTCCAAACTGGCCGCTTCCTCGACGCTCGCCGCCGAAGCGCCCCTCCCGAGTTCGCTCATCTTGTCGGCAAGCGTGCCGGGACCGCTCCTGCTGCTCAAGACAATCTCATGTCCCCGGGCAAGCGCCTCACGTGCAACTGCAAGCGCGACCTCGCCTGCTCCGATCGACCCGATCCTCATCGGCCGGTCCTTTCGATTTTTAGAGAAGCCTAAGCTTCCGCTACGTCGTTCCTTTGCTCGCAGACGTCGCCGCCATAGTTAGTTCTGAAAACACACCTGTCAAGGCAATTCTGATTCGGTACACGCATCGCCGCGGCGGTCTTGCTTGGGCGATGCACGGCAGTGATACCGCGAGGCAGCATCACGTGGAGGCCCAGACGCAATATTCAGTTTGCTGGTTGACAGTTTCAAAATCACACCTATTATCGTTCGCGTTTGCGGAGCGAGGCGGTATGAACGGGACGACAGCCTCACAGGAAGCGGAGAAGATCGTGGCCGAGCTTCCGGAGCGGATCAGCGACGTCATCAAACCGTTCGCGTGCCACAGCCCAGACCACCCAGCCCTGGCGCAGGGCGATGTCACTTGGTCCTACAGCGAGCTGGCGGCCGTCGTCGCCGACACGACACTGATCCTCAAGCACTACGATATTCGTCCCGGCGACCGGGTCATGATCATTAGCGAGAACAGCCTCGCCCTCGTCGCGCTGATCCTCGCTATTGCGGAGCTCGATGCCTGGTCGGTGGTGGCGAACCCACGTCTCTCAGCTCGTGAGATCGATCTCATACGTGAGCACAGCGGTGCTCGCCGCGTCTTCTATACGATCAAGGTGTCCGATGCTGCGCGCCAGCATGCAGAGCGGCAGGAGGCCGACATCGCCGTGCTTCGTGGGTTGGGAACGCTCGGCGTCGGGCCGCTAAATCGGGATACGGTGCCAGAGCCGGTCGAGGTGGATCGGTCGCGCCAGATCGCAGCACTTATCTATACCTCGGGCACCACCGGCAACCCCAAAGGGGTAATGCTGACCCACCGCAACCTGCTGTTCAGCGCGCGGGTGACCAGTGCGCTACGCGACCCGACGGACAAGGCGTACTGCGTCCTCCCAATATCACATATTGTCGGTTATTCGGCGATCTTGATCGCGTCACTGATGGTCGGCGCCACTGCGCAGCTGGTGCCGCACTACGATCCGGCCGCGCTGGTTTCCGCGATTGCGAATGACGGCATCACGCTGATCTTCGGTGTGCCCGCCACGTATCAGCGGCTCCTTGAGTACAAGGCGGTTGCCGGAATCGAGAAGCTGCCCCGCGGCAAGCTTCGCCGGCTGGCGGTCGCCGGTGCGCCGCTCGATGTTGCGCTGAAATCCAGGATCGAGGCGGAATTCGGGATGCCGCTGGGCAACGGCTACGGCATCACCGAATGTGCCCCCGCGATCGCGGGCGCCCGGACGGAGGCGCCAAGAAGTGACGACGCCGTCGGTTCACTGATTAGCGGAATCGACGCACGTCTAGTGAAGCCGGGTGGCGGCGCTGTCGCGCCCGGCGAGATCGGCGAGCTGCACGTCCGCGGACCCAATGTCATGCGCGGCTATTACCGAAACCCCGAAGCGACCGCAGCGGCGATCGATGCTGATGGCTGGTTCAATACGGGCGATCTCGCACGGTTCGAAGGCGACATTCTTTACATCGTCGGCCGCACCAAAGAGCTGATCATCCGCTCCGGCTTCAATGTCTATCCGCCAGAGGTCGAAGCAGTATTGAACGAGCATCCGGCGGTGGTTCAATCGGCCGTAATCGGCCGCTCCGTTCCGGGCAATGAGGAGGTCGTGGCCTTTGTCCAGCTGGTGCCCGGATCGACGGCAACGCCAGCCGATCTGATCGCGCATGCAGCCCAGCTATTGACGCCCTACAAGCGCCCATCAGAGATCATCGTACTGGATGCGCTGCCAGCTGCCTCAACCGGCAAAATCATCAAGCACCGATTGGCTGACGCGGCTCACGATCGGACCATCGCACGGGTATAGGAGGCTGGGTTGGAAAACAGAGATGCCACGGCGGCCGTGATCGGCGCCGGCGATTTCATCGGCGCTGCAATTGCCAAGAAATTTGCATCCTACGGGTTCACCGTTTTTGCCGGACGCCGGAAGGGCGAGAAACTGGCGCCCTTAGTCGCGGAGATCGAAGAGGCGGGTGGACGGGTCGTCGGCCGTTCGCTGGATGCGCGCAAGGAGGAGGAGATCACTACATTCCTGCAGGATGCCGACGCGGCTGCACCGCTCGAGGTCTGCATTTTCAACATTGGCGCCAATGTCAATTTCCCGCTGCTCGAGACCACCGAGCGCGTGTTCCGCAAGGTCTGGGAGATGGCTTGCTACGCCGGCTTCCTGACTGGGCGCGAGGCGGCGCGCCTGATGTTGCCGCGCGGCCGCGGCAACATCTTCTTTACTGGCGCCACCGCTGGAATGCGCGGCGGGATCGGCTATGCCGCCTTTGCCAGCGCCAAATTTGGCCTGCGGGCCGTGGCACAGAGCGCGGCGCGCGAGCTTGGCCCGCAGGGCATCCATGTCGCGCATCTGGTCATCGATGCCGGCGTCGACACCGCCTGGGTGCGCGAGCGGATCAAGGAGCGGGAGGGCGAAGCGGCACTCGCCAATCTCGATCCGGGAAGGCTGATGCGGCCGGACTCGGTCGCCGAGGCCTATTGGCAGATTTATCGGGAGCCGCGCGACGCCTGGTCGTTCGAGCGCGAAATCCGGCCCTTTGCAGAGAAGTGGTGAAGCCATGCCCAAGGTCGAGTTCCACTTCGATTTCGGCAGCCCGAACGCCTATCTGGCGCATCTGGTGATCCCGGAGATCGAGCGCCGCACTGGCGCGAAATTCGAGTATGTGCCGGTGCTATTGGGTGGGGTCTACAAACTGACCGGCAACCGCTCGCCTGCGGAGAGCCTCGTCGGCGTCAAGAACAAGCCCGACTACGAGCGCCTTGAGACAGCGCGCTTCATCAAGCGCCACGGGATCACGCGCTTCCGGCAGAACCCGTTCTTTCCGGTCAACACGTTGACCATCATGCGCGGCGCTATTGCAGCGCAGAGGTTGGGCGTTTTCGAACGCTACGTCGACGAAATCTATCGGCATATTTGGTCGGAGCCGAAAAAGCTCGACGATCCAGCGGTATTGCGGGAAGCCCTGCTCGAATCTGGCTTTGATGCAGAGCGCATCGCCGAGCTGGTCCAGGACCCCGAGGTCAAGGCGCGGCTGCTCGAGTCGAGGAAGCGATCATCGGCACAGCCTCCCCGGAGTCCAGGCAATCTCGACCACTAAGCGGTGGCTCAAATATAGATGTAATCCTGAAGCGGTTCGAGCAGCCCGACGAAGTTCGGACATTCGAGAAGGGCAAGTTTGAGATCATTCGGATCGGCGGGATGACGATTGGCCGTGCGACCTATGAACCCGGCTGGAAATGGTCGCTGCATGTCGGCCCGGCCACTGGTGCGTCGAGCTGCGCGGTTGAGCATGTCGGCATCGTCGTCTCTGGCCGGGCCACGGCTGCAATGGACAATGGCACCATTAATGAGATGCGCCCGGGAGACGTCTTCCACATTGCTCCCGGACACGACAGCTGGGTGATCGGCGACGAGCCCTACGTCTCCCTGCATTTTCTCGGCGCGGACCACTACGCCGACCGTTCCTGAAAGGAGATCGAAGCAATGAAAGATCCAGTACAAGAGCGCATCGAGCGCGAGATCGACGAGCACGATGTCGTGCTGTTCATGAAGGGCACGCCGATTTTCCCGCAATGCGGTTTTTCCAGCGGCGTGGTGCAGGTGCTGAGCCATCTGGGCGTCAAGTTCAAGGGTATCGACGTGCTCAGCGACCCGGCGCTCCGCCAGGGGATCAAGGGGTTCTCCGACTGGCCAACGGTTCCGCAGCTCTATGTCAAAGGCGAGTTCGTCGGCGGTTGCGACATCGTCCGCGAAATGTTCGAAACCGGAGAGCTCGCTCAGTTGCTGACGATCCGCGGCGTAAAGACGGTGACCGTTCCGACCTGATCATCCGTGAGACGCCGGCCCTAGCTGAGCCGGACGCCGCGGCAACCTCTATAGTTTGAGTACTGAACCCGCTGCGTTATATCTTCTAACGAGGCTTCGCCTCAGACCCACGAGACGTGTAGAATGCCCGTATCATAGCGGAGGGCTCGGCTCGCTCATCGACGCATCCCGAACGACGGTCAAATGCAGCTTGGCTCGCCGAGCTCTTCCTAGGCTCCCTCCGGGGACATCGCCACTTCATGGCACTCACCGTCTAATCTAAGTCAGCGTCACCACCAGAGCACAGGCTTGGCCCGAAGCGTTTATTCCAGCATTACCTCCGCGAAGGGTGGCGTCTGAGGACGACGAAGCTTGTGTGCGCCAAAAAACTTGACACATTCACGTCACCTCTCGTCACCCAAGCGAAGCTAGGGAGAGACTCAACAGGAATTAGCGGAAGATAAATGCGTTGGAACGAGCTCAGTGACGAAAATTGCTCGATGGCGCGAACGGTCTCGGTCATCGGCGACCGTTGGACGTTGCTGATTCTACGGGATTGCTTTCTGCGCGTGCGGCGGTTCGAGGACTTCCAGGTGCGTCTCGGCATCACCCGCCCGATCCTCGCCAGTCGGCTCAAGAAGCTTGTCG
>WNFO01003410.1_pt1 | contig 13465 bp, 9 predicted proteins | sample 5400251 | NCBI WGS metagenome assembly WNFO01 (sample SAMN13153354, study PRJNA577476) | soil metagenome | isolation source: 100 cm saprolite under Madrone tree | place: USA:California | collected 2016-06-14 | reverse complement strand
GGAGTTGGCCGAGTTCGACGAGTTGCTCTACTTCAGCGATTACATAATCGGCAGCCGTGGCCATCATGGGATTGAAGTTGCGCGAAGTCTTGCGATAGATGAGATTGCCCCAGCGGTCGCCCTTCCAGGCTTTGATGAAAGCGAAATCTCCGCGCAGGGCGCGCTCGAGGACGTACTGGCGGCCGTTGAATTCGCGGGTTTCTTTGCCTTCGGCAACCATGGTGCCGTAGCCGGTGGGTGTGTAAAACGCGGGAATGCCAGCGCCGCCGGCGCGGATACGCTCGGCGAAGGTGCCTTGCGGATTAAGCTCCACTTGTACTTCGCCGCTTAGGACGAGCTGCTCGAAAAGTTTGTTCTCGCCGACGTAGGTGGAGATCATTTTTTTGATCTGGCGATTTTGCAGGAGCAAGCCGAGGCCGGCACCGTCGGTGCCGGCATTGTTGCTGGCGACGGTCAGATTTTTCGTGCCTTTGCGGCGCACAGCGTCAATCAGATGTTCCGGGACGCCGCAGAGGCCGAAGCCGCCGACCAGGATGGTGGCGCCGTCGGTGAGTTTGGCGATGGCGGCGTCGGCAGAGGCTATGCGTTTATCCATGGCGGTGTGTAAGTCCGGCGATGCTGCGGACTGGCCGGAGGAAGAGTGTACTGCAAGCCGCACAGGCGGCAAATTGGATTGCCACGGAGGCTCCCCGAGCGGGTCGGAGTAGACGCCGGGACAGGACGGGACTTGAGAGGAACGCCAGAGGGGTACCACCCCCGTGGCGATAGAAAGAGTGCGCAATCGATTGAGAATACAAGGGTTAGAGGACCGCCGATGCGCAAAAGAGTTCGTAATCGCATGAAAATATGGGGGTTGCAGGGATGTGATAAGAAGGAAGGGACTTAGGGCGAGTGACGAGTCGCGAGCAAGCGCCGTACGCCACACCCCCGGGGGTTTCGTATGGATGTGAAACGAAAGGAGTTGCGGGAAAAGGGATTCGTAAGAGTATGAAAACAAAGGACCGACAAAATCGAGAGGTGGCGAAAACACGCCGCGGGGGAAAGGAGGAAGAAAACGGGGCCACTGTCAGCAGAACCTTATGCTAAGATTACCGTATCAGTTACTATCCGTCAAGTGAGAAATTAAAGGCTGTGAATTGAATGGTTTGCGGGCGAGCGCGGGGAGTTGGAGCGAAAGGAACCGACCGATTGTCCTACCTTTTTCCCAATTAAGAGTGGGCGCCCGCCAGTAGAATAATGTTCTGTGCCCATTCTCGTCTTTGTAATCCGATCGAGTGAATACAACATGAAGTTAGCATCCGAACAGATTCGATTGTCGGCGACCGACTTGAGCAATCACTTGGCTTGCCGACATTTGACGATGCTGGATTTACAGGTGGTGCGGGGCGAGAAACCGGCGCCGGATTGGCCGGTGCCAGATCTTATGGTCATTCGGGAACGCGGTGAGCGACACGAAGCAGCCTATCTTACGTATTTGGCGGAGCAGAAAAAACTGACCGTGGTGAATCTTGCGGAGATCAAAGACGAGAAGGACCTTCTCGAAAGAACGCGAAGACTCATGGAGCAAGGTGCGGAAGTAATTGCGCAGGGTGGGTTGGTGGGCGCGGAGTGGTTTGGGCGGCCTGATGTGTTGCGGCGGGTGGCGAAGCGCGGAACGAAATGGGACTGGTCGTATGAAGTCGAGGATACGAAGCTAGCGCGGGAAACCAAGGCGGCTACGATTTTGCAGATTTCGTTGTATTCGGAGCTGCTGACAAGGGCTCAGGGATGCGAGCCGGAATGGATGTGGGTGATTCCTCCGGGCCAGGATTTTGAGGGTGAAGCCTATCGCGTGGCTGAATATGCCGCGTACTTTCGCTACGTTAAAGGACGGTTGGCGCGAGCGGTGCAGAATGACGGCGGAAGCGAGACGTACCCGGAACCGGTGGCGCACTGCGACGTGTGTCAGTGGTTTAGCCAGTGCGATGAGCAGAGGCATGGGGATGATCATTTGTCGCTGGTGGCAGGAATCCGGCGGCAGCACCGCGAGCAGCTGGTTGCGTGGGACACGGAGACGATGGCGAAACTGGCGGTGCTGCCGATACCACTGATGGAGAGGCCGAAGCACGGTTCGCGAGAGGCCATCGAGCGAGTGCGCGAGCAGGCGCGCGTGCAGGTGACGGGACGCGCGGACAAGAGGCTGGTACATGAGGCGCTTTTGCCGGCGGCGGAGGGAATGGGTTTTTGCAGATTGCCGGAGCCTTCGGCGGACGATGTATTTGTGGATCTGGAGGGCGATCCGTTCGTTGGCGAATCGGGACTGCAATACCTGTTCGGGTTGGCATTCATGCAAGCGGACGGCGAGCTAAATTACGAAAAGCGCTGGGCATTAAACCGCGAGGAAGAAAAGAAAGGCTTCGAGTGGTTGGTGGACGAAATCATGCGGCGCCGGGAGGCAAATCCACAGATGCACGTGTATCACTTCGGAGCGTATGAGCCGGGAACGCTGAAGCGGTTGATGGGGATGTATGCGATGCGGGAAGACGAGATTGACCGATTGCTGCGCGCGGGCGTGCTGGTGGATTTACACCAGGCGTTCAAGCAGAGCACGCGAGCGAGCGTGGAAGAGTATTCACTGAAAAAGATCGAAGCGTTTTACGGATTCGACCGCAAAACACCCCTGGACGAATCCCGGGCGGCAATGCGCTACGTGGAGCACCGGCTGGAGCTGGAACGCAACCTGGAAGATATGCCGGACGAAATCCGGAAAGCGATGGAGGGTTACAACAGCGAGGACTGTTTTTCGGCGATGGCGCTGCGGCATTGGTTGGAGGTGGAGCGGCGGAAATTGCTGGAAGGTGGGATGAGCGTGCCGCGATTCTCGGATAGGGATGAAAGAGCGTCCGAGGAACTCGATGAGAGGCAAAAGCGGGTTGCGGCATTAGTTGCGAAGCTTACAGAGGGGATACCGGCAGATTCGAGCGCGCGTAAAGAGCAGCAGCGGGCGCAATGGTTGTTGGCTCAATTATTGGACTGGCACCGGCGGGAGAACAAGGCAACCTACTGGGAAGGCTACCGGCTGGCAGACCTGGACGATGAGGATTTGCTGGAAGAGCGAGCGGGCTTGGCGGGCCTGAAATTCCTGGAGCGATTGCTTGTCGAGCGAAACATTCCAGTAGATCGCTACTCGTTTGTGAAGCAGGAAACAGAGGCCCGCTGCGAGAAAGACCTCTACTGCAAGGCCGAGAAATTCGGAAGCGTGGCAGCGGTGGACGTGGTGGGACGCACGATAGACGTCAAGAAAACTAGAAAGACGGCAGAAATGCATCCGACGGCGGTGTACGTGTGGGAACGCCCGTTCGACGTGAAAGAGCACGCCGAGGCGCTGTACCGGATTGGCGCATGGGTTGCGAAAAATGGAATTGATGGGTTAGGGCCATATCGAGCCGGACGAGATTTGCTGCTGCGAAGGCCGCCGCGTCTTGTGGGTGGCGAGACGATCAAGCCGCTGGCGGTGGAGACGCCCGAAAACACGGCGAGTCGGATTGCGCTGGCCCTGAAGGATTCAGCATTTGCAATCCAGGGACCTCCCGGCTCGGGAAAGACGTACACGGGTGCGCGGATGATCTGCGAACTCGTGAAGCGAGGAAGAAAAGTCGGAGTGACCGCGCTGAGCCACAAGGTGATTCGTAACTTGCTGGACGAAGTAGTTGAGGCAGCGCATGAAAGGGATGTTCCGGGTGTTCATTGTCTGCATCGAGACAAGGACGGTGAGGAAAGCGAAGGGGTTGCGGTCGCCAGGAAAAGCAACGAGGAGGCATTAGAGGCGCTGCGGTCACGCAAAGCCAATGTTGTGGGCGGGACGTCTTGGTTGTGGTCGCCGGAAGCATCTTTTGAGGCGGTGGACGTGCTCTTTATCGACGAGGCGGGACAGATGGCCCTTGCGGACGTGATTGCGGTGTCGCACGCGGCGAAGAACGTGGTCCTGCTGGGTGATCCGCAGCAGTTGGAGCGGCCGTTGAAGGGGAGTCATCCGGATGGAGCAGAAAAATCGGCCTTGGAGCACCTGCTGGGTGGGCGGAAGACCATTTCGGAGGACATGGGATTTCTGCTGCCGCTGAGCTGGAGATTGCATCCGGAGGTTTGCAAATTTACATCTGAGGTTTTCTACGAAGGCAAGCTGAGTTCGCATGCAATTGCGCGAAGCAGAGTTTCCGAAGGGCACGCATGGCTGAATGGAGCGGGGTTGTGGTTTGTTTCGGTGGAGCATGAGGGAAATCGAAACTCGTGCGCCGAGGAAGTGGAAGTTGTGGCGAGGATCGTGGAGGGATTGCTGAAGCCGGAAGTGAAATGGTTTTACGGCGCGGGTAATAGCCGCCGGCTGAAAGAGGAAGACATCTTGATTGTGGCGCCGTACAACGCGCAGGTCGCGGATTTGTCGGGACGGCTGCCGAAAATGCGGATCGGGACGGTGGACAAGTTTCAGGGGCAAGAAGCCCCGATAGTAATTTATTCGTTGACGACGTCGTCGCCGGAGGATGCGCCTCGCGGAATGGAATTCCTGTACAGCCTGAACCGGCTGAATGTGGCGACATCGCGGGCCATGTCAAATGTGATTGTGGTGGGAAGTCCGAAACTGCTCGAACCAGACTGCCGTAGTCCTCGCCAGATGCAACTGGCGAACGCTCTTTGCCGATACGTTGAGCAGGCGAAAATCGTTGAGCCACCGAAGCCGCAAGTCGGCTTGGTAAGTTTAGCTCCTGTTAGAGTCTAGGGTCAGCTTCCTCATTTTGGTAGATCGATTTCGGCCTCTTGAGCATCCTGCGCAGAGCACGGGGGCGGTTAGGCTGTTGTTGCCCCCTTTGAACTGAGCCGCAAAACTTTTTTGGTTCTTGGTTCAATCTGGGGGCAACGGCGGTTGAACGCACATTTGCAAAGAACGCAAGGATGGGGCACCGCGCGGAACTGGTAGACGTTAACACCAAACAGTTCGTCCACAACACCGCCCGCGGGGTTTGCCCGTTCTCTTCTGTGCTTGACAAAATGATGCCCAGCGCTTATCGTATGAAAGGCATTGGAATTGCTATGAGAATATCCAAGAGCTTTACCATTGAACCGGAAATCAGCAACTACGTGGACGAAACCAAGGGCGAGCGATCCGCTAGCGAGCGCGTAAATGAGCTGTTGCGACGGGCCATGGTTCAGGAACAATACGAACGGCTGGAAGCGGAAGCCGCGGAATTCTTCGCCAGCGCACAGCCGGACCGTGCCGAAACTAAGGAATTCCAGAAAGCTGCCCTGCGCACCTTTGGCAGGAATTAATGGCCGCTCCGCCAGGCTGGTATCCAAAACGCGGCGAGGTCTACTTAGTTCAATTAGACAAGCCGCGGCCCGCCGTGGTCCTTTCGGTCGACCCTCTAAACAAATTTGCTCTGGACGTTTGCGTGGTTGCCGTCACCAGTGTGGAACATGGAAAATTCAGCATGCGCGCGCCCCTCAAGAAGGGCGATGCCAATCTGAATTTCAACTGCTGGGCAAAGTGCGACCAGGTCACGACCCTCGAGAAAAGCTTGCTCAAGCATCCGCCAATTGGCGTCCTCTCGAGCTCTGCCCTTAGCCGGATCGAGGAGCAGGTCCGAGTGGCTTTGGGCCTAATCTGAGCATCCGACGAGGATAGTCATCCGAGCCCAGCCGAAGGTGAACCCGCCCGTTGCACAGAGCGCAAGGATGGGGCAGCGGTGGGTAGCGCGGCTAGGCCGCCAAGACGCATTGCGGAGTGGCGCGGTGCCGGGGAATTCTCCTTTTGAATAGGTAGGAAAGTCGCTCGCGGAGTTGAGACTTTGCGCGGAATCTTGTCGATTTTTGAGTTATCGAATTTCTCTTTTCGCCCATGGTGAAGCGGAGAATTTCATTCCTGCGCAGCGGCGATAACCTGAGAATTTGCTTAATGAGGAGCGCGCGCATTTCCGCGCGCGTGGCCTGGACTTCCGGCGACAGTCTGGGACTCCAGAAATGACTGGCATCCTGGAGCGGCACCAATTTGTCGCGCCGGCGCTTACGCAGTTTCATCAAAGCTTCATTTACAGCGATGCCCACGAGCCAAGTTGAAAATTGTGATTTGCGCTGGAAAGTGTTGATCTTGCGGAAAGCCTGCAGCAGGGCGTTTTGCAAATTGTCTTCCGCATCTTCGCGGTTGTGCAGAATACGCAGAGAACACTTGTAGATTTGGCTGGAATGCTTCCTGGCCAATTCGGCGAAGGCAGCGTCACTCCCGGATTGCGCTCTTGCGACCAAGATGTTTTCTGAGGTTTCCATCGCTGTTACGATTCGTTTCCGCGGCGAACACCTTTACCGCGAGACAGTGGGAGTCGGAGGGCCTCCTGTTAGCTCTCAGGGGGTCAACTGAAAGGAAGCAAAGCAAGGAGGCCCGCTCTCCATTCAAAATTGAGAATACAGAACGCCTAACGATGCGCAATCCGGTAAACCCCGGCATCTTGCAGCCGAAGATTACATTAAACGGCAATAAGCCTTCCTTCAGGACTTAACCTGCGTGGGAATACAGGTCTCAAGCGGCGCGGCGCCGGGCATTTACCGCTGCCGGAATTCCTGCTTCGGCCGGATTGTACGGCCCTCTGCGCAGAGATAGTTTAGCGTCAGGCGATAAGGGCCACGAAGGCAGGATCCCGGCCCGCGGATTGGACCGCTAGAAAAATTTGGGCCGCACCTTCCTCCGCTGCTCTTTCCGACCTAACTGGTGCAACAAATGTGGCGACGATTTGAACAACGCAAGATTCACCGGCCAAAGAGCAGCAAACAACTGCGACTGGCCCGCCTGAAATGCCAAGCGCACAACCGCGGGACGCTGATACGGGCAGGCTTCCGCAAGGACTATTTCCCATATGTCGAAGTGAAGCTGGGCCAACGCGATCCGATTTCTTTCGCTTTGCCTGTCCCCGGGCAAAGGATTCAGTAGGAGCTCGCTATGTGTACGCAACCGGTGGTTCTCGATTCGACCCTACGCAGTTCGAAAGCGGTGGAGTTCGAGGAAGCGCTGCGCGCGAAGATCGTCAGGCAGGAGGAAGCGGTGCAGGCGATGGTGGACCTGTACCAGATGTTCAGTGCCGGCTTGAACGCGCCGGGGCGACCGGTAGGGAGTCTTTTGTTCCTCGGTCCCACGGGGTCCGGAAAGACGCGCATCGTGGAAGCCGCCGCGGAGATTTTGTTTGGGGATCCGCGGGCGGTCATCAAGGTCGACTGCGGGGAGTTTCAGCATTCGCACGAAATCTCGAAGCTAATCGGTTCACCTCCGGGATACCTAGGCCACCGCGAAACGCATCCACTGATCACCCAGGAAGCGCTTGCCGCGAACCACACGGAGAAGTTGAAGCTCAGCTTCCTGCTTTTCGATGAAATTGAAAAGGCCAGCGATGCACTATGGCAACTCCTGCTGGGCATGCTGGACAGAGCGACTTTAACGCTGGGTGACAACCGTCGCGTGGATCTTTCACGGACGGTGATCTTCATGACCTCAAACTTGGGCAGTGCGGAAATCACGGAATTGCTGCACGGAGGAATGGGTTTCGTCCAGCCGGAGGATCAGGCAACGACGGGTCTTGAGGTAAAGGTGGCGCGCACCGCGGTGGAAGCGGCGCGGAGGAAGTTCTCGCCGGAATTCATGAATCGCCTCGACAAGATCGTGGTGTTTCATCCGTTGCATCGTGAGCAACTCGCGGAAGTGCTGCAGATCGAATTAGTGCAATTACAGCAGCGGATTCTGGAGACACGGAACGGGCAGTTTCTGTTGCGGGTGACCGACGCGGGCCGCGAATTTCTCTTATGCGAGGGCACGGACCGGCGCTACGGCGCTCGCCACCTGAAGAGGGCCATCGAGCGCCACGTGGTCTTCCCTCTGGCGAACCTGCTGGCCACCGGACAGGTGAAGGCAGGCGACACACTCTGCGCTGACTGGGACCCGCGCGTGGGAGGCTTGGTGTTTTGGAAGGAAGACGAAGCGCGGCGATCGACAGTGCCGCAGCCACAACTAGTTTCAGCTCAGACGTGGAAGGCCGCTGGAGCCGGAGGCCGCGCTGCAGAAGTGACTTCTTCCGCCAAAGCGCGAAGTATGGGGAACAATCAATAAGTTCAATAAGTCGGGTACTAGGACGTACTAAGGAAATCACCCGCTGGCAAATTGCAGTTTGCTCTCGCTTGTCCGCTAATCGGGACGGTGGTAATCAAGCATTGACAGGCCACAGGGGAACGCTCGGGCGCTGGGACTGAATTGGTCGATCTGAAGGTGAGACGGGATAGGTCTCACCTGGAGAATCTGTGACTAAGGAAATCGCGTTACCTTAGCGCACAAGGCAGCGCACAAGGGTGCCCCATTCGAAGGCGGAGCAACCAACGTAGCGGTGAACACGCTGCCTTGGGCCCGCAAGCTCCCTGGCACGAGGAGGAGTATGTCGAATGGCCGATCCGAGAAGCGGATCGCGAGGACTCTGAGCTTAGAAGTTTGTCTGCAGGATGAACTAAAGCTTAGCGAAAAAACATTGGCCGAAAACGTGAGTGCCCACGGCGCTCGTGTTCTGGTGGAGCAGAAGTTGCAGCCAGGGCAGCGAGTGCTGGTAAGATCGCCAAAGGAGGGCCTGCGCTCGGAAGCGCGGATCGTCTACTGCCAGCGCGTGGACGGGGGAAGGTTTGCTGTCGGACTGGAACTGACCGGCAGGGTGGAACAGTGGGCAAAGGCTTACTAGCCGCGGGAGGCCACGCCTGTTAAGAACCTGCCAGGGAAGCAATACCCGGAGCTCATGCTCCCATCTTTTTTCCTAGCCCGCCCGAGCTCTCCTCATCATTATCATTAATGCGGCTCAGGTTACATTCGGGGCATTTCCACAGCCGGAAGCTTCTTCTTTTCGGCGAAATCTCAGCCAGATACATGAGGCGCCCATCATTGGAACAGTTGACGTGAGGCGTCGTTTCTTGCTCGATGGTCTTTGCGTCTTCTGTGTCGAGGGAGTATCCAAGCGCGCGATCGTAGCGGACTAAACAACCAGACTCCTGGCACGCATACGCGGGCCACTCTGCGGGCTCGCTGAGGAGTCTTAGAAGCATCTCCGTATGATGCTGGTAGCAGAGTATGTGAAGTTCTTTTCCCGTATTGGTACCCAACCTTTCCGGTTCGTCCGCTATGTGGGGGCACACATAGAGTTGCAATTACAACGGTCTGTCAGCAATTTGCAACCCACTGTCGTCGCAGCCACCTCCGAGCACGCTATCTCACGGATAACGATATATTTAGCGGCCTAGGTCGGCGGCATCCTTGTGCTTGCCAGTATTGCAGGGATTTAGCAAAGTTCAGCACTTTGTGGACGATTGTCGACAAGTTATTCCCCCTGCGCACAAGGGCAAAGGAACAGCGAAAAAATATACCGGAGGAAATGTGGGCTCCCGAAGAAGGTTTCGGGCGGCCTTCCCCCAGCTAGGTGATTTGACTGTCGCGAGAGCAAAAACCCGAGTGCCGCAATGTGATGCCGTAGTCGAAAAGTGATCTACTACCCCGGGAAACTGCATCGTCAACAGCGAGAAGTCGTCAGCAAGTCGAGATGACTGACGAATTCAGTGGCACGGCGGCTCCATATTGCTCGGCAGGAAGGTTTTGGCGAACGAAGCCTTTTGCGGATGCCGCTCTCAGGATATGCTTCCTTGTACAACGTGAATACTCGTTTTCAAGTCGGTGGGGAGAAGTGCGGGGGGTTGGCGCAGGGAGCGCGCGGATGAGCTTTCGGGCGAAGCTGTCTTGGATCTTCCTGGTTACCGTGCTGGCCTCGGTTTCCGTGGTCGCGTACGGCGTGGTGCATTACACGCAGGCCGCTTTCGAGGAGATGGATACGCAGCGCACCGAGGCGCTGGTGGCGCAGTTCAACAAGGAATTCGAACAGGGCGGCGATGGAGTGGTGCAGCAAGTGGAAAACATCGCCAACAGCGAAATCACGCTGAAAGTGGCCATAGATCTGGCGCGGCCGAACGCGGACCAATCGCTGTATGTGCACGATGCCATCGGGGTGTCGCAGGATCACGGACTCGATTTCGTGGAATTTGTGAATTCGGACGGGACGCTGATTTCCTCCGCGCAATATCCGGCGCGCGTTGGTTACAAAAATGATTGGGTGACGGCGACGACGGATTGGCGCGGCTCGCGTGCATTCTTGAAGAAGGAAGAACTGCCGGACGGCGTGGCGCTCTCGGTGGCTGCGGTGCGCACGGTTTCCGGAGGCAACAACAAGAGTCTTTACGTTATCGGCGGGCGCCGGTTGAATCAGAATTTTCTTGCGTCCCTGGTTCTTCCTTCGGGGATGCGCGCGCTGCTATATCGCAATCTGGAGCCTGGTTTTGTGGAAGCAGCGCTGACGGATGTGAACGGCAGCGCCGACAATGCGGACCGTTTTCGTGGCTTGATCGAGCAGGTGCAAAGCAATCCGCGGCCGGTGGTGCGCACGATTAACTGGACGGCGGATGCGGCTTCCGCTGAGGCGTTTCACGCGATGCCGCTGCTGGGACGAAACAATGACTTGCTCGGCGTGCTCTTGGTCGGCAGCCCGCGCAAGGAATTGGTGCTGTTGACGCGGCGCATCGTGACGATTGCGGCGGTGGTGGGCGCGGCGGCGCTTCTCGTGGGCTTGCTGGTGAGCTTGTGGGTGGCGGCGCGCATCACGCGGCCGGTCGTAGAGCTGGCGGAAGGCGCGCGCGAAGTCGCGACGGGGCGGTGGGACACGCGCATTCACGTGCGCGGGACGGATGAAATCGGGCAATTGGGGACGGCGTTCAACGATATGACGCGCACGCTGGCGGTGCAGAAGGAACGATTGGTGCAGACGGAACGCGTGGCGGCGTGGCGCGAATTGGCGCGGCGTCTGGCGCACGAGCTGCGCAATCCGCTGTTTCCCATGCAAATCACGGTGGAGAATATGCAGCGGGCCAAGCAACTGGAGGCCAAGCAGTTCCTGGAAGTTTTCAACGAGTCGACCGCAACGCTGAAGACGGAGCTGGCGAACCTGAACACGATTGTCGGGCGATTCAGCGACTTTTCGAAGATGCCGACGCCGCAGTTTACGAAAGTGAATGTGAATGAGATTTTGCGAGCGGCGGTGCGCCTGTTCGAGGCGCAGTTCAACGCAGTCGGGAAGCCGACGATTACGACGGAATTATTCTTGAACGAGCCGCTGCCGGAAATTGACGCGGATGCGGACCTTCTGCACAAGGCTTTCCAGAATTTGGTGTTGAACGCGCTGGATGCGATGCCCGCGGGCGGAACGCTGACGCTGCGCACGTTTGAACGCGAGCGCAACATTCGCATTGAAGTTGCAGACACGGGCAAGGGGCTGACGCCGGAAGAATGCTCGCGGCTATTCACGCCGTACTACACGACGAAGCAGCAGGGAACCGGCCTGGGGCTTGCGATCGTGCAATCGGTGGTGAGCGATCACCACGGAACAATCAGCGTCACCAGCGACGAAGGGCGCGGGACGTCATTCAAGATTGATTTGCCGCAGCGACAGGCCGGGCAACGACCGGCTCCCGCCGAAGGCGCGGCTGCCGACGTGAAGAATTCGCCAAAGACTTTGGCGGCGGCAAGCGACTGACGCAGCGCAAAGGACCGATGCTTGCCGCGCAAAGCTCACCTGCTCCTCGTTGACGACGACCCGAATACCCTGGCTTCTCTTTCCCGCGCTTTCCGCCTGGCCGGGCATGAAGCGACCGTGTGCGACAACGCGGGACGCGCTCTGGAGCTTTTGCGTACGGAAAGTTTCGATTTGATTCTTTCCGACGTGGTAATGCCGGGAAAAAGCGGGCTCGAGCTTCTGGAGGATCTGAAGAAGGCCGGTGTGAAGACTCCCGTCGTGCTGATTTCCGGGCAAGCGAATATTGAAATGGCGGTGCGCGCGACGAAGCTCGGGGCGCTGGATTTTCTGGAGAAACCGCTTTCCACCGACAAATTGCTGGTTACGGTGGAAAATGCGTTGCGTCTTTCGCGGCTGGAAGATGAAAACCGCGAGCTGCGCCAGCGTTTGGGCAAGCACGAGCTGATTGGATCGGGACCGGCGATGACGCGGCTGCTGGCGCAAATCGAACGCGTGGCGGCGAGCGAAACGCGTGTGTGCATTCTGGGTGAGACAGGGACGGGGAAAGAGTTGGTGGCCCGGGCGATTCACGAAAAATCCGCGCGGCGCGAAAATGCGTTCGTGACGCTGAACTGCGCCGCGGTGCCGGCAGAATTGATCGAGTCGGAACTGTTTGGGCATGAGAAAGGCGCGTTTACCGGGGCGGCCGCGAAACATACCGGGAAATTCGAGCAGGCGGACGGCGGCACTCTGTTTTTGGACGAGATTGGCGACATGCCGCTGGCCATGCAGGCGAAATTGCTAAGGGTGCTGGAGGAAAGCGAGATCGAGCGGGTAGGAGGGGACAAGCCCATTGGCGTGAATGTCCGCGTGCTGGTGGCCACGCACCGGAACCTGGAAGAGTTGGTGAAGCAGAATGCGTTTCGGCGAGACCTGTTCCATCGCGTGTATGTTTTTCCATTGGCGCTGCCGGCGCTGCGCGAACGGCCGGAGGATTTCCCGGCGCTGGTGGGGCACTTTGCGCGGCAAGTGGCGGCGCAGAACGGTTGGAAAGAGAAGACCTTCGCCGACGATGCGATCGCGGAGTTGCGGCGCTATGGCTGGCCCGGAAATGTGCGCGAACTGCGCAATGTGGTGGAGCGGCTGGTGCTGCTGGCGGGAGAAGGAGCGGTGAGCGGCGCGGACGTGCGGATGGTTTTGCCGGGCGGCGCGGCGGAGCGAGTTGGCAGCGCCGGTGTAGCGAGCGCCGAATCGTCTGGAACGCTTGCGGACCGGACCGAAGCGTTTGAAAAGGAAGTACTGCTGGCGGAGATTCGACGGCACAACTTTCATATGACGAATGTGGCGCGGGCATTGGGCTTGGAACGGAGTCACCTGTACAAGAAGTGCCAGCAATTGGGAATCGATCTGCAGTCGCTGCGCAAACCTGAGTAATTCTTGAAACGGCCGAGAGAAGTATCACTCGGGGCTATTGCCGTGCGAGAATGGCGCGGTGAATCCGTGGCTCATTGGAGCGCCGGCGATTGCGGCTGCGGCGGCGGGAGTTGCCGCTTATGGCGGCATCAACCCGCGCGCGCAGCTTTTTGGCCCCACGGTTTGCCGCACCAACTCGCCTCGCAAGCTAGCCATCACCTTCGATGACGGACCTAACCCGGCGATCACGCCAAAGCTGCTTGATCTGCTCGATGGTTACAAAGCGCCGGCGACGTTTTTCCTGATTGGTCGCTATATCCGCGAGTGTCCGGAATTAGTTAGCGAGATTTCCGCGCGTGGCCATGTCGTCGGGAATCACACGGAGTCGCACCCGAATCTGTTTTGGAAGGGGTCGGCGGAAATACGCGTGGAGCTGCGCTTGACGCATTCGGCCA
>WNFO01003913.1_pt1 | contig 13468 bp, 9 predicted proteins | sample 5400251 | NCBI WGS metagenome assembly WNFO01 (sample SAMN13153354, study PRJNA577476) | soil metagenome | isolation source: 100 cm saprolite under Madrone tree | place: USA:California | collected 2016-06-14 | reverse complement strand
ACGCCTCCAACATCGCCAACCGTGCACCGACCTACGAATTTCTCCACGGCACACATGTAAATGTGTTTGCCCTGGAATACCGCGGTTACGGCCGCAGCGAAGGTAAGCCGAGCGAATCCGGAGTCTACCGTGATGCCGATGCCGCCTACGAATACCTCGTGAACTCAAAAGGTATCGATCGCAAAGCGATCATTTCCTTCGGCCAATCCCTCGGCACTGCTGTCGCCACTCACTTGGCAACTCACCGCCAAGTCGCAGGTGTGGTGCTTGAGGCCCCGTTTCCATCCGCATCTCGAGTCGCCCACAAGGTTTTTTGGTTTCTCCCGGGCGTCAGCCTTCTTGTACATGGGCAGTTCGATACGCGAGTCTGGCTAAAGGAAATCCACGCTCCCATTCTAATCGTCCACTGCAGTCAGGACCCCGTTATTCCTTTTCAATTTGGCCAGGAAGTGTATGACGAAGCTCTTCCTCCCAAAAACTTTCTTCAAATCAACGGTTACTGCCACGAAGAGTCCTCCCTCATCGCCCCAACTCAATACCGAACGGCTCTCCAGGGGTTCCTGAATAGCCTTTAGGAGGTTCGGGCTTCAGCTCCACAAGGAAGTGGCACGCGCTAGGGGACGGTTTTAGAACTACTCTCGGCGAGTCCCGTTCGAGGACATCGGCGGTGATTTCTTCGAAGCCCCCCGTTTCTGGATGGCTTCCGGTTTACCGACCACCCGGAAGTTGGCCACACCAGTCAATACAAGCGCGTTTGTCGGTACAAATCCGACCGACGAACGGTTAACTTCCGGCTTGCCCGCAATCCTGACACAATGGGGAGCGCTACGGGACGTCTGCGGGCGGCAATGAAGGAGATATACGCCAACAGGGCCCCGGGATCACTACGGTGAGCCACTCCACGTCTTGCCAATCAAACTTGTATCCGCGTATCGGTAGGGCCCTTGTCGAGGTGGCAACTTCGTTCTGTCGAAGTTCTTTCAAACGCAATAGAACGGCTCAAAGGGTCACCTGCGTCTCCTGGCCCGAAACGAGTCTTTAGAACAGTGGTTTCGGAACTGGCTAGGGGGTTAACTTGTCCCTGCAAGCCCGAAGGCCATGCCAATTGGGACATGCGGACGATAACGTCTGGTACTCTTACCGGATTGGTTCTGCAGGCTACAGTAAGGGTAAACATGGGTATTGATGAATTAGCGCGTACGTACATTGCAAAAGTAGAGCGGCAGCAGCGGGCACAATCCACTGGGCTATTTGCGTTGATCCGAGACACAAGTAAGCGCGCACCTCATTTCTCTGCGGGAACGCAGGTCCAATCAACGTCAGGACAGAGAATTCACTGCGAGGAATGCGGTCTGTCGATGGATGGGCAATCGATTTGCTCGGGATGCCGCGCTTCTCCTACGCGATTGTGGCTTCAATTCGTCAGTCTAGGGATGCTAGGAGTTTTGACGGCGTACAACTACATCTTCGTCCTGAATTTTCTCCCCACGCGTGTTCCGAGCGAATACGTGGCTAGCGTGTGGCTAAATGTCAGCGAATTTGCATCGCTCTACGGCTGGATAGTATTAGGAGTATACCTTTCTGCCTGGGCCTACTACTGGCGGAAGAAATATGGTTACAGCTTAGAAATCGGGGTGCGGTTCGGGATCGGATTCGTTATAATTTTTCTGATTGGGGCAGTTGCACGGCCCATATTTCCACGGATGGGATGGACCTGGGCGGAACGCCTTCAAACCTCGTTGGATTCCCACCCGGAACTCGGAATCATTGCGGGTTGGGCAGTTGTAGCGTTGGCGTTGGTTTCTATCTGCTGCAATTGCGAGTCACGGGGCCGACTCCTGGGTAGAGGCAAGGGACTTGCTCTTTTAGCCCTAGCGGTTCTTTGTATTATTCTTGGATTAAGTCTGTTAACGGCTTGACGCTGCGGCGGTTGCGTCGCTTGGACCTTTCACTTCCCAGCCCTTCGAAACGCTTCTGAATGTGGCTAGCCAAATCGTTGTAGATTCAATACATTGGCCGTAAGGCCGCTAAGACTCAGCTTGCATGTTTGCCGCCTCGAAGTCCCTCTTGCGTTCCATGACCGGCCAAACGAACGGGTAGTCCAGTACCATAACGCCCGTTCTAATTCCGCTCCTAAGAACAGTTTACAGCGTCGTGCAATTCCTCCATCCTTGGACCAATACTCGCGGGATATTTGTGCGCTTCCAGCTTCAGGTAGTGCTCTGTCTATGCAAGGAGTGAATATGATGCGTCTCCATTCGCTTCGCACTGCGGTCTTGTTCGGTCTGGTCGCTCTTGCGCTGATGGCCAACGGGAAAAAGCCCATTGCCGCGGCGCAATTGGCGCCGCCAGCGTCCCCGACCGTAGCTCTGAGCGCCTCGCCGGCTTCCGCGCAAGCGGGCCAACCGGTCACGCTCACGTGGTCGTCGAAGCACGCCACATCCATCACTTTGCAGCCCTCGGTTGGCCCCGTCGCCGGGCAGGGTTCCACCACAGTGAGGCCTTCTCAATCGATCACTTATACCGTCACCGCCACAGGCCCAGGCGGCTCGGCCCATGCCAGCACCCAAGTCACTATCGCACCCGCGACCCCTCCGGCTGCGGTCCGGGAGCCTTCCCAGGATGAGATTTCGTCCGACCAACAGCAGATGAGGGGTCTCGACGAACAGATCCAGGAGATCAAGTCAGACTCCCTCCGCATGGCGGCAGAACTGAGCCAGCTGGAAGAGAAGCTGGTGTACCCGTCAGGAACACAGGTTGCGATCTTCGTCGAGCTGGCCAAGGGCGACATGATGCGCCTCGACGCCGTGCGGCTCCAGATCGACGGCCAACTCGTTGCGCACTACGTCTACAGCGCCAAAGAACTCCAGGCCCTGCGCAAAGGCGGCGCGCAACGGATCTACGTCGGCAACGTGACGACCGGGGATCACAAGCTGGACGTGCTTGTCGACGGCAAGCTTGAGGGCGGCGCGGACTTCAGCCGCACGGGGCAGTTTACCTTCCGCAAGGAAGTGAAGCCAAAGCTGGTCGGACTGACTCTGGCCGGACCGCGTTCCGGCAACACTGCGATCACGCTTGGGGATTGGTAATCGATGCGAGCGACTCGCCAACTCATCGGACTCGCCCTAGCCTTGGGACTTGCCGTCCGTCCGGCCACCGGCGACGACTTGAGGGACCTCTATTTTGGCGAGGCGCTCTATCACGCTTACCAAGGGCAGTATTTCGATGCACTCCAGCGGCTCGACACCGAGCTCGCCCAGTACCACGTTCTGGACGAACCCCAACTCGATACGCTTCACTATCACATTAACGACGCCGAATTCTCGGTCGGCGACTTTGAGCTCGACTACCGCATGCACCAACGAGCAGGGCGCGCCATCAAGGCGGTACTCGAAGGTACCGTCGATGAGGCGGTACGAAATGAGGCCGCGTTCAGGCTCGCCCGCATCCACTTCCAGAAAGGTCAGCTCGATGATGCGTTGCAGGCGCTAGCGCGGATCAAAGCTACGGTGCCCGAGGAGATCAAGGGTGACCTCGAGCTCCTGCGGGCGAACGTCTATATGGCCACAGGCCAGCCTGGCGAGGCTGTTAAGGTGCTCGCCCAGCTAAAAAGCAATGAGCGTCTCGCCGGGTTTGTGGCCTACAACCTTGGCATCGCGCTGTTGCAGGATGGTCGAGCACAGGAAGCGATCGAGCAACTGGACAAGGCCGGGCAGCTGCCGGCCAGTGATCCCGCCGGTCTCGCGATCCGCGACAAGTCGAACTTGGTGCTGGGCACCATGCTGTTCGAATCGGGCAATTTTGAGCGGGCAAGACAGTCACTAGACCGCGTCCATCTCGAGGGACCGTTCTCGAACCAGGCTCTGCTGCGAGCAGGCTGGGCCGAGGCCTCGGCCCAGCAGTATGACCGCGCGCTCGTGCCGTGGAACATCCTGGTGGATCGTGAGCCGACGGATGCCGCGGTTCAGGAAGTCATACTTGCCGTACCGCATGCGTACGCCAGCTTGAACCTACACGGTCGCGCTGCGCTCCTGTACGGGCGTGCGCTCGAGCTGTTCAGCAACCAGATCGAGAGAGTCGACGCATCGATCCGCAGCATCAGGGAGGGGCAGTTTCTCAATGCGCTGATTCGCGAGGAGAGTCGGGAGGACGAAACCTGGGTCATCCGCCTGCGCAACCTGCCCGATGCGCCGGAAACTTACTACCTGATGGAGTTGATGGCCTCTCACGACTTCCAAACCGCATTGCACAACTACCTCGACCTCGAGGAATTGCGGTCGAGGTTCATTGCCTGGAAGACCAGCCTCGATGCTTTCGACGATATCATCCGACTGCGCGGACAAAACTACGAGCCGCTGCTGCCGGAGGTCGACGCGCAGTTTCGAGAGCTGGATTCGCGGATGCGCCTGCGCCTCGAGCAGCGCAAACACCTCGCCGAACGCCTGCAGGCCATGCTCACCGCGCCGCGGCCGGATTATCTGGCGACTGCGGAGGAGCAGATCGCCAGCGAGCGCGTCGCACGCATCGAGAAGGAGCTCGGCAACTCTAACGATCCCGAATCGCTCGCACTTCGGCCACGCGCGGCTCGCCTGCGCGGCGTGCTCACATGGCGATTGGAAACCGAGTACAACGACCGGCTGACCGCGGCATATGTACACCTGAACGAACTCAATGCACCTCTCGACGCTCTCACTCGGCAGTATGACGCCTTCGTTAGGACGAGACAGGCGGCGACGCACAGTTACGTCGGATACGACATCCAGATTGCACGGCTCCGCGAGCGCGTTGACGAGGCATTGCAACGTGTCGACGTCCTGATCGCCCGGCAGGGACACATGATCGAGACCGTTGCCACCAATCAGCTCGAGGCCCGCCGGGAACGCCTGGTTGCGCAGCAGACCGAGGCGCGGTTCGGCGTCGCCGATAGCTACGATCGAGCCGCGCGCCTCCGGTCCGACGCGGGGGGACAATGATCCCTCGCCTCGCCATTCCGATAGTGATCGCGCCGGTTTTCATGGTTGGCTGCGCCGCGCGTCCCATCAAGCCGACGGGCACGGCGGGGACGCTGGCGGAGCTGCGGAACGTGCGTCCGGACGTGCAAGAGGTGAAGGTCGAACAGGGGCTCGATCAGGCTATGCAGCAATACCGGCGCTTCCTTCAGGAGGCACCGGAGACCGCGATGACTCCAGAAGCAATACGGCGTCTCGCGGACCTGCAACTCGAAAAGCAGTTCGGGATACGCGGGGGCAATGCCAAGCCGCGGGAAATGGCCGCTCCGAAGCCCGCCCAGGTACTCGCGGGCACGCGGGCTGGCACTTCCAATCAGGCCGCGGTAGCTGCCAGCGCGGGATTACAGGAATCCGATCAGGATTTCGAGCGGCGCACGACAGCGGAGGCTGGAATCCTGGCGGGCAGTAACGCCAGCGCCTTGCCGGCGGACGCGGCGCGCGCTGGCGCAGATCCCGAGGGTCCACTCGAGGCGATCGCTCTCTATAATCGGCTGCTCACCGAGTACCCCAGTTACAAGAACAGCGACCAGGTCCTCTATCAGATGGCGCGGGCGTACGACGAGCTCGGGCGCACCGACGAGGCCATCGAGACAATGGAGCGCCTAAGCCGCACGAATCCGCATTCTGCGCACCTCGACGAAGTGCAGTTCAGGCGGGGCGAGTATTTCTTCACTCACAGACGCTACCGCGACGCCGAGAGCGCTTATTCGGATATCGTCAAACTGGGAGCCACCTCCGAGTTCTACGAGCTCGCTCTCTACAAGCTCGGATGGACGTTCTACAAGCAGGAATTCTACGAGGAGGCCCTGCAAAAGTATATTGCCCTGCTCGACTACAAGGTATCGATCGGTTACGACTTCGATCAAAAACATGATGAGGACAACGATCGCCGTGTCGCGGATACGTTCCGAGTGATCAGCCTGAGCTTCAGCAACCTCGGCGGGCCGGAGACCCTGCCGGAATACTTCTCCAAGTTCGGGAATCGATCCTATGAGGACCGCATTTACTCCAGTCTCGGCGAGCATTATCTCGGCAAGCTCCGCTACGACGATGCAGCGAAGACGTACAAAGCTTTCGTAGCGCTTTATCCATTCCACCGCGCCGCGCCGCGGTTCAGCATGCGCGTCGTGGACACCTTCACCCAGGGAGGGTTCCCCAAGCTGGTATTGGAGTCGAAGCGTGAGTTCGCCTCCAAGTACGGCCTGAAGGCCGAATACTGGCGACATTTCAAACCGGAAGAGTCGCCGGAAGTACTGGCCTACGTCAAGACGAACCTGAAAGACCTCGCGACGCATTATCACGCCCAGTATCAGAACGCAAACGGAGCAGACGAGAAGCTCATGAATTATCGCGAGGCAAGCCAATGGTACGGCGCCTACCTCGAGTCCTTCCCGAAGGAGGCTGATTCGTCATCCGTCAACTATCAGCTAGCCGGCCTGCTTTTGGAGAACAAGGATTTCGGCGAGGCGGCCAAACAGTATGAGCGCACGGCTTACGGATACGCGCCGCATCCGCAGTCGGCAGCTGCAGGATACGCCGCGATCTATGCATACCGCGAGCAGCTGAAGGTTGCCGACAAGAAGCAGCAGGACGCCGTCAAGCGCGATACCGTCGCAAGCTCGCTCAAATTTGCCGACACCTTCCCGCAGGATGAACATGCCGCGGCCATCCTCGGAGCGGCCGCCGATGACATGTACGAAATGCAGGACTACAAGGCTGCCATCGAGGCCGACCAGCGCGTCATCGATAAGTATCCAGACGCAGCGGCGTCGATCCGGCGTTCCGCGTGGATTGTGGTTGCGCATGGCTCGTTCGCGCTCGCCGAGTACCCGCAGGCAGAACACGCCTACACCCAGGTGCTGGCGGTCACGCCGGAGGGCGACGAGTCGCGCGCCGCTCTCGTCGACAACCTTGCCGCCTCGATTTACAAACAGGGTGAGCTCGCCAATGAGGCGCAGGATTACCGCGCGGCCGCTGACCACTTCCTTAGGATTCGCACAGCAGCGCCTACATCATCCATCCGTGAGGCGGCTGAGTACGACGCGGGCGCCGCGCTAATCCGGATGCAGGAGTGGAAGGCGGCGGTGGATGTGCTTGAGGCGTTTCGCACTACCTTCCCGAAGAACAAACTGCAGTTCGAGGCCACCAAGCAGATCGCCTACGCCTACCGGCAGAGCGGCCAGTTGTCGCACGCCGCCGGCGAATACGAGCGCATCGCATCCCAGTCCGACGATCCGGCGTTACGCAGCGAGGCGCTGCTCGATGCGGGAGACCTCTACGCGCAATCCGATTCCCGAGATCGCGCCCTGGATGCATACAACCGGTACGTTAAAGAGTTTCCCAAGCCGGTAGAGACGGCCATCGAGACCCGGTTCAAGATCGCCGAGATGTACAAGGCCGCGCACGACGAGACGCTTTATCACAAGCAGTTGGAAGAAATCGTAAGCGCCGACGCGACCGCCGGATCGGAAAAGACCGGCCGGACCCGGACGCTTGCGGCGCGTTCGGCCCTCGTCCTCGCAGAGCAGCTCTATGGGGATTTCGTCGTCGTGAAGCTGCGGCAACCCTTCGAGACAAGCCTACAGGATAAGAAGCAGCGCATGGATGCCACGGTTGCGGCCCTGAGCCGGCTGGTGGATTACGGAATCGACGAAGTGACGGCGGCAGCGACGTATTACATGGCCGAGACCTATTCCAATTTCAGTCGCTCACTGCTCGAGTCGGAGCGGCCGGACGACTTGAAACCAGAGGATCTGGAGGAGTTCAAGAACAAGCTCGATGAGGCAGCGTTTCCGTTCGAAGAGAAAGCCATCAAGGTACACGAGAAGAACATGGAGTTATTGCACGGCGGGCTCTTCACCTCGTGGACTGAGAAGAGTCTCAGCAGGCTCTCCGAGCTGATGCCGGGCCGCTACGAGAAACACGAAACGAGCAGCGGCTTCCTCGACGCGATCGACAGTCATGTGGGAGGGTCACCGGTGTCACAGGTCTCCAACCTCTCGAAATCGGCCAGCGCGATAACCCAGGGCGTGGGCGTCACCGATGAAATGCGCGCCAACTTCGAGTCCGCCGTAGGCATGCTGAAGGAGGAGCGGTACGAACTGGGCATTGCCCTGCTGCTCAAAATGACCGAGAAGATGCCTGCATTGACGGCAACGCATATCGATCTCGGCATTGCATACGCGCGCACCGGCGACCTGGACCGCGCCGAGGCCAGCCTGAACAAGGCGCTGGAATCGGATCCAAAACAGCCTGTCGCCTATAACGAACTCGGTATGGTGCAGCGGCGCAAGGCACAGTTTGCGAAGGCGCGCACGAGCTATGAGGCGGCCCTGGCACAGTCCGCCGACTTCCAGTATGCGCACAGGAACCTTGCGATTCTCTGCGAGCTGTATCTCGGGGATTTCACATGCGCGATCGAGCATTACGAGGCGTACAGCCGGATCGTTCCGGACGACGCCGAGGTCGTCAAGTGGATTGCTGACCTTCGCAACCGCGCAAAGAAAACGGAGGGGCGATGAGGAAGACTGGCGTTCACTGGATTCTGCTTGGGGTCCTTGGCTTGGCACCCACGGCTGTACTCGGCCAGCAAGCAGCGCAGCCAAAGACGGAAGCAGCACAGAGACAAACCGGAAAGTCGCAGGCAAAGACACAAGAGGCAAAGAAGGAGGAGGCAAAACTGATTGACGAGCCGCAGCCAAAGACGGATGAAGACGGAAAGTTGACGTCCGTCCCTGGAAGCAAAGCGCTCGGCATGTCCATTTTGGGCAATCAGGAAGCGCCTAAAGCACTGGTCATCGTTCCCTGGAAGAGCTCGGAACTCGGCAATGGCCCCAGCGTCTCGACGTTGCTCGATGACTCGAGGCGACCCGTAGACAAGGAGGTGTTTATGCGAATGCTCAGTTACTACGAAATTAGGTCAGAAACAGCGCGACCCAGCGGTGCGACGACTGATGGGAATGCGGCAGCGCCTGCCCATGCGGCACAAAGGAGGAAGCCATGAGTTTGACTGAACTGCTACGACACGTTGGTATATTCGGAGGCGCGGTGATCGTTAGCCTCGCCCTGCTTTCCGTTTTTTCAGGGGGGATGATCATAGAAAAGCACCGCCGCTTCTCTTCAGCCTCGCGTGATTCGGAAAAGTTCAAGCCCGAGTTCAAGAAGTTCCTTCACGGGGGAGAAGTCAAGGATCTGATCGAAGCCGGGCGGCTGCACCCGAATTCCTATGTGGCGCAAGTGGTCTCGGCGGGCATGATCGAGTACGACGGCGTGGGCCAGAGCGGAGGCGATCCGGCGGCTTCGCTCGAGCTCGTCACGAGCGCACTCCGGGACTCCATCTCCGAAACGCTGATTCAGCTGAAGCGGGGTCTCGGGTTCCTTGCCACGATCGGCTCCACTGCCCCGTTCGTTGGTCTTTTCGGCACCGTGGTCGGAATTATTAACGCTTTCCGGAGCATCGCGGCCACGGGGTCCGGCGGAATGTCTGTGGTTTCGGGCGGCATCGCAGAGGCCCTGGTCTCGACGGCCCTGGGTATCTTCGTCGCAATTCCGGCCGTCGTCGCCTTCAACCACTTCACGGGCAAGATGGAGACTTTCCATGTCGAGATGAATCGGGCTTCGTCACAGCTCGTGAACTGCTTGTTCAAAATACCGGAGCTCAAGGGGCTTCAAGTCGAAGAGGCTAAAATCAAGCCGTCGACAGTCAAAAAGGAAGGCCCGGCCTATGCGACTCGGTGAGCCGACACCGATCAAAGCGGCCATCAACATCACGCCGCTCGTCGACGTGGTGCTGGTGCTGCTGATCATCTTTATGGTGATGGCCCCGCAGATGCGGAAGGGGCCCGACGTCAACCTGCCGAACACGACGAAACCGAACGGGCAGGGCGACGAGAGAGGCCGAATCCTCGTCTCCATAGACGAGGCTCGAGGGCTGTGGATCAACGATCAGCCCGTCGCAGCCGGGCATTTCGACGAGACTCTCCGCGCTGCGGTGGGCGCCGAGACGAACCCCAGGATCGTGATCCGGGGCGATGCAAAGCTCAATTTCCGCGAGGTTCGGGAGGTCATGATTGCAATTGAGCAGCAAGGCTTCCGCGGGGTGGGGCTGATCGCTAAGCGCACCGGCGCAGAAGGAAAGTGACATCATGCAGTTCAACAACAACGATTCCGGCTCCCGTCTGCAGTCTGAAATCAACATCACGCCGCTCGTCGACGTGGTGCTGGTGCTGCTGATCATATTTATGGTCGTCGTCCCACTCCTGATGGAGGGCTACGACGTCGATATCCCTCAAGCCTCCGCCGATACATCGGCTCAAGTTGCCGAATCCCAGTTGATCCTGAGCATCGGCTCCGCGGCGTGCCCCATCCTCACGCCTCCGGCGGGCGAGGGGATCCCGAAGGACTGTCAGGTGACCCTGGCGGATCAAAAGATCCCTGCAGCCGAATTACCCGCGCGGGTGGCGTCGATTCTGGGTGGCCGGCCCGCGGAACAGCGTGCCCTGTTCCTGGCCGTCGACGACCGCCTGAACTACGAGGGGGTTCTACGCATCATTGATCTGGCAAAGTCAGGCGTTGAGGATTTGAAGATCGAATTTGTCGCGACCGATTGAGGTGGTTGCTTGGTGACAACCATGGAAGCGAAGAGCATTTTCAAAACGTCCGGGGCTCCGACGGCCCGCAGCATGGCGAAGAGCCTAGCGATCCATGTCTTCGTTATGGCCGTGCTGATGGTCTTACCGGCGCAAGCGCTGTTTCGCAGCGAGCCCCCCAACAAAGAACTCGACATCGTCTTCTATCGTCCACCGGAAATCGCGGTCAACTCGCGAACCGTTTCGCGTCCGATGCCGCGAGGGGCGAGTGAGGCTGGGTCTCCACCGGGGGCGCCTGCACCTGCGCTGAAACCGAAGCCGAACGCCCCGGCAGGTCCAGACCTGGCTGGCAAAGCGGAACTGCCACCAGGTCCTGAGGTTGGCCTGCCAGTGGAGGCAAAGCCAAAGGTGGGAAACGCCGGAATCCTGGCACTCAAGGACAAGTTCGCGAGCCTAGCACAGGACAACGTCGTGGTGCCTCTCGGAGCCGATGCGCGTCACGTTGCCGCTGATGAGGTAGGCCAGCCTTCCGCACGCTCTTTGTTAACGAGCAATACGCCGGGATCGAGCGGTGGCATCAACGTCGCTTCCCTGAGTCGCAGTGTGGGAGGAGGTGGCGGAGGAGGCGGAGGCGGTGTGGGCAGCCGCGGCACTGGCGCTGACGGTGGCGGAGCAGGCGGGATTGGTGGCGTGGGTGTAGGCCGCGCAGTCAGCTCTATCACCCCGATCACCGGCGCCGACCGACCAAAGGCACGCGGCGGGCCAGGTCCTGCCCGCACTGACGAGGAAATACAGATCGTGTTCGACCGCTACAAGGCGTCGTTCTACCGGCTGTACAACCGGGAGCTGCGCAATAACCCAGCCCTAAAAGGCCAGATGGTTCTGCGCCTGACGATTGAGCCGGACGGCAGCGTGTCGATGTGCGCGCTGCAGTCGACTGACATGGATGCGCCGGATCTCGCCACGCAGGTGGTTAGCCGCGTCCGGACGATCAATTTCGGATCGAAGGATGGTGTGCCAGCCGTGACGATCCTGTATCCGATCGACTTCCTGCCGGCGGCGTGAAGCCGGCGGCCGAAGCGGAATGGCACGGACGCCAGGAGGTTTAGAGAAGCTGCGAATCTGATCACTTCAGTCCGACGCGATTCTGACAAAGGCAAAGCCATCGAAAGATGGCGACGCAAAGTCACCGGTCTAACGGGCCCGAGGCCCCATGACGGCGGGACCGCCGAAATCCAGTCCACGACGCGGACTGCCTCGGTCCCGATGAAATCGTTTGGTGAGCGGGATGAGGGCGTGGATGATTTCTACTGACACGAACAATGTGAGGCCGCGCGGCAGCTGGATCAAAATCCTGCTCGACAAGCTGCGCCTCAGTCTCCGCTTCCGCCTGCGACTTCCCGAGATCGATGATGTGCGGAACCCCCTCATAGCTCATGCGGCTATTGGCAGCCCAGGAAGAGCAGGGCTGTTCAAAGGAGCACGCGCTAGGAAGAGGATTTTACTTGTTTTCGGCATCGTCGTTCTGATGATGGGAGCGAACTCTGCGTTTGCCCAGACGCAGACGTGCGCCATTGTTACCGGCGGCGCTGGCAGTCCAGGAGCGGGTGTTAATCCCACCTATCTCGCTAATCAAGACGGACGCGCCAATGAGGGTTGTACCATTTTGATCACGCTCAACGCTGACGGGTCTATCACAACAACTCACCCCAATCCTGCCACCTCTTTCGATAGCGGCCTTGACGACAACCTGATTGGAGTCATAAACAAAACCAGTCAAACCATCACCGGCTTGCAGCTCAGTAGCGCAACAGTCCCTATTTTTGCTTTCGACAACGACGGAGTTTGTGCCGGCCCCCCGGGTTACACTTTTAGCGCTCTTGGGCCGAACCCCAATTGCGCAATCGCAACGGACCCACACCATTATGGTCCCGCGGGAATCAACTTCACAGTAATTAACGCGAACACTGGGATCGTCAATTTCGGCAACGGTGGTATTGCACCAAATAGTATTTCGTTTTTCAGCCTAGAGGGGGGGAACCTCACTAAGATCGTCGTGGTAGTGGACCCAGGGCTGGCAATTACCAAGCAAGTCAGCGTGGTGGGTGGCGGCGCTGCGCTGCCGGGCGGGCAGCTTGATTACCTGGTGCACGTGACCAATGCCTCAACGAACCCCGCCACCTCGGTCGTAATCACCGACGATCTCAACAGCGCGGGTGCAGGCCGCCTCACGTTCGTCAACCCAGCACCAACGATGAACGGCTCCACGGCGGGTATCAGCGTTGTGGGCTCGCTGCTGACCGCGAACTACTCTGCTGTGTACGGGCCGTTACCGCCCGGACAATCCATCGACGTGCGCTTCCGGGCGCAGATTGCCGCGGGACTTCCCGCCGGCACGACGCTCACGAACACTGCGCTCGTAACCTGGAACACCCCTACAAGGACGTCGAGCGCGAGCGTCTCGATTAATATTGGAGAAACCTCCACACCCAACCTTGTACTGACAAAAACGGGACCGGCGACGATGAGCACCGGGCAGTTAGGGCAGTTTGGTCTTAACTTCCAGAATACCGGCGTGAGCGACGCTTGGAACCCCACGATCCTGGATCGGCTCCCCAAAGCCAGCCCCACCGGCGGCATGTGTTCCTTTACACCCCAGACACTCAGCGCGCAGGTTTTCCAAGCGAACGGCGTAACGCCGGTTCCGGGCAAGGGGCCTCTGGTTCAGGGCGCCGACTTTTCCATCAACTATAGCGGCGCGCCCAACTGCGAGCTCACGCTAACCATGCTCACGGCGGCCGCCACGATCAGCCAGAACCAGCGTTTGATCATCAATTACCGAACCCAGCTTGACGGTAACAGCCAAGCGGG
>WNFO01003408.1_pt1 | contig 13468 bp, 10 predicted proteins | sample 5400251 | NCBI WGS metagenome assembly WNFO01 (sample SAMN13153354, study PRJNA577476) | soil metagenome | isolation source: 100 cm saprolite under Madrone tree | place: USA:California | collected 2016-06-14 | reverse complement strand
TGCTCCTGGGATCAACCCGTACACAGGCGAAATCGGAGCCGCGCCCCCACAACCGAGTGTCCGAATTGATTCGCTGCCAACTTTCTCCGGCGTCCCTCGACCGGTACAGACCGCCGAGTGCGGGCGCGTCGACGAGCGCATAAAGAAACGAGGGATCGGGAGCAACTCCAAGTCCGATGCGGCCCAACCGATCGGCCCACGTGGGCAGACCCCTGGTCAACGGACGCCAGGTCTCGCCTCCGTCGCTCGACTTGTACAACCCGCTTCCAGGTCCATCGTACGAATTGCCGGTCGTCCACGGCGGGCGTCGCGAGGCCCACATGTCCGCGTACAAAACTTGTGAGTTGGAGGGATCGAAGGCCAGATCAACGGCCCCGGTGTTTTCGTCTTTGTAGAGAATTTTCTTCCAGGTCAGGCCGCCATCGAGCGAGCGAAATACGCCTCTCTCCGCATTCGGACCATAGGGATGCCCGACCACAGCGACAAACAACCGGTTGGGATCGTGCGGATCGACGAGAATCACGCTGATCTGTTGCCCGTCCCGCAGGCCGAGATGCTGCCAGGTACGGCCTCCATCGGTTGACTTGTAGATGCCGTCACCGGTGGAAAGGTCAGGCCGGCGCAGGCCTTCGCCGCTACCCACATAAATGATGTCGGGATTCGAGGGAGCAATGGCCAATGCACCGATCGAGCCGGTCGGTTGGTCATCGAAGACCGGATTCCAAGTGCGGCCGTAGTCCGTGCTCTTCCACACCCCGCCATTGTTCGGTGCCATGTAAAAAACATTTTGCTGTCCGGACACACCAGAGATGGAAACGGTACGCCCCCCGCGGAAAGGGCCGATCATGCGCCAGCGTAATTCCTGAAACAGCCTGGGATCGAACCCTTGTGCGGTGGCGGCCGCACAAAAACCAAACCCGATCACGAAGATCAATTGCGAAAAGCGGCGAAGCGAGATCACATGCCCTCTCCTGAAGGGAATCTCAGGATAAACCAAGAATCGGGCGTGTAGGCAGCTTGTTTGGGCTACGTCTCAGGAGGCTGGCTTAGAGTTGCTCGAGGAGGGCAGCTCGCATTTTTTTCTGATGTTCAATGTCCAGCTTGGTCCCGGCACAGGTCACGTGGAATACGTCGGTTGCGGCTTGGCCTTGCGTGTCAATGATCGCCACCTCAATGTTGCAACCGAGTTCGGCCATGGTGGAGCTGATGTCGTAAAGCAGTCCCGGACGGTCCTGGGCAATAATCTCGATCAGGGTGCTGTGTTGCGAGTACTCGTTATCAGTTTGCACACTGGGCTCAACTTTTATTTTCGGGCTCTGAACCCCGGGTTTGAACTTCGTTTCCATGAGCTCGACAACGCTAATTTCACCGGAAACAGCCTCGGCGAGTTTTCGCTTCAGGCGGTTTACTTCGGACGGATTGAGCTCGAGGGTACGGAACCGGTCGGAGAAGCGAATGGTGTCCAGGACCACGCCAGCCTTGTTGGAAAAGGCCTCGGCCTTCAGGATGTTCATTCCCCAGGATGAAAGCGTTCCCACCACATGGGAGAACAGGCCGGGACAGTCGAGGGTCAGCAGAACCAGCTCGAAGTATCCGTCACGACGCAGGATGTCGATCTGTGGTTCGTCGTCTTTTTTCTTGAGCAGATCGTACATGCGACAGTGCGCCACGATCTCGGCTGGGGTATGCATCAGCAAATAGCGTTTGGGAAAGCCGTCTAAAAAAGAAGTGATGTGCTTCGCATCGGCCTCGCCCGCAGCGGCTACAACCTCCTTGATTCGGTCGCTGTTGGCCGTGCTGCCCGTCAGACGCTGATCGTCGACGGTCCGGCTGAGGTGGTTGAACCCGGCAGCATAGAGCTGCCAAAGCATTTCTGCCTTCCACGGAGTCAGCGCTTCCGGATTGACGGATTTAACATCGGCATAGGTAAGCAGCGTCAGCATCTTCAGCCGTTCGCTGGTTCCCACGGATTCACTGAACTCAGCCACCACCCTGGGGTCGAAGATGTCGCGTCGCATGATCGTTGCCGACATGCGCAAATGGTTCTCAATCAGAAACACCACGGTCTCGCGGTCAACCGGTTCAAGATGAAGGCGGTCCGAAACGCTGGCCACGGCTTGCAGACTTCCAGCAACATGGTCTTCCGCCGGCATGCCTTTGCCGACATCGTGCAACAAAAGGGCCAGCAAGAGCAGGTCGGGGCGTTCGATACCATCCAGGATGTCGCGGAACCGCCGCTCCAACTCACTGTCCGGTGTCCGCAGCGCATGTACGTTCTCGATCGCAACCAACGAATGTTCGTCCACCGTATACCGGTGGTAATAGTCGCGAATGACCAGGGAATCGACTACTTGAAATTCGGGAAACAGAAGAACCAGCACACCTAGGCGATGCATGGCTCGCAGAGCCACGCCGGCATGAGGCGACATCAGGATTCGCCGGAATTGCGCCCAGACCTCGTGCGAACGGTCCGCCCATTCTTTCAGTTGAGGAAGCGCCGCTTCGACGCATCGTTCGGTTTCGGCGGTCAGCTTTAGACCGTGACGGCCGACAAATTCGAAAAGGCCGAGGAGCACGGAGGGGTCCTGGACCGAGGAGAGCTGCCGGAGAAAGACGCGGCCCTCCACCACGGAAAAATCCGCGTTGGACAAGCGCGACTTGCGATTTTCGAACAATCGGTACAAGCCGGAACGCGCCGGAGGCACTTCATCGAACAGCACCGTAAGTCGGTAAATCGACCGAACGTGCCGGAAGTAAGTTCGCATCCAGGCTGCGGGCACAACCGGCAATCCGCCGGGGAGCCCGATCCCGGCGGCCGCGGCCTCAGCCTGTAGTTCGTAAGTCAGACCATTCAGGTCCCTGCCCTGGCGGTAGTGCAGGAAACATCGGACTGCGGAAAGGAAGTCGAGGGCATCCCCACACTCCTTGCGAAACGCGCTCGGCAACAAGTTTTCCGGCGCCGGCCACGCACCCGTTTTCTCAAGTTCCGAAATCAGGCTGAGCCAACAGGCGACCTGGTAGTCACGCAGACCGCCAGGGTAATCCTTTATGTTGGGTTCGAGATGAAAGATGGTATGACCGTACTTGTTGTGGCGCGCAGAAGTAAGATCAGTCAGCCTCTGCTGCAACTCGAGGGCTTCCCGCGCTACCATTTTCGGGATCACGCGGGAATGAAGCTGCTCAAAAAGCCCCGCATCGCCACACAGGTAGCGGCAGTCAAGCAGGGAAATATTAAACTCGAGATTGTCGCGATGAAGTTTGCCACACTCCGCCAGGGAGCGCGTAGTCGGGCTTACGCGGAGATGCATATCCCAGAGCGCCTGGCACATTTGCGGAATGGTTTGCTTTTGCGCGGTTTCGCTCAGGTCGGATTCATGCAGGAAAAGTACATCCACATCGGAACACGGAAACAGCGCCTGGCGACCGTAACCGCCGAGAGCTGCGACGCATAACCGGTCCGAACCCGCCGAGGCAGCGGGAGACTGATTCCACAAATCGCGGATCAGCGAATCGATGAGATTCGAGCGCTCACGGATTGCAGCCTGCCCGTTGTGCGACTGCTCGAACCTCCTGCGTATGTTTTCAGACTCTTTTTGATAGGCGTCCTGCGACGTCGAACTGTTCGCCAGCAGTGGCATGAGACCCCGGGGACCCCAAGGATAGAGACTAGAGTGCTGCCACTCCTCGCTCTTGATTTCGAATCCGGATCACTTCGTCAACTTTGGAGAGAAAGATCTTCCCATCACCGATCTTTCCGGTGGCCGCGGTCTTGATGACGGCCTCGACGGTTGCATCCACCAAATCGTCGGGCAGGACCATTTCGATTTTGATTTTCGGCAGCAGATCCACGCTATATTCCCGGCCGCGGTAAACCTCGGTGTGCCCCTTCTGGCGTCCATGGCCGCGCACATCGGATATGGTCATGCCCTGGACGCCAAGCTCGGTCAAAACCTCTTTGACCGATTCAAACTTGGAGGGCTGAATGATCGCTTCGAGTTTGGTCATCTGCAGATTTGTCCTCAGTCTTCCGCCGCTGGCATCGTAAGATAAGATTTAAATCTGGCCAAGTAGAAATTTTCTATTGCCTATATAAGGATTTTATATTGTTATGCTTTCAGACTTGAGACAAGGGCCGGGGCTCGCAGTCGTCTTGGCCGAGGCTAATCCGTGAAGCTTGCGGGGTTTCTGCTGCTGCTGGCAGGGTGGGTGATCACCTTGGCCGCGGTCGTGCTGCTCGCGCCCGCGCTGCCGCGAGTTGGCTTCGTGCTGGCCGGTCTCGGTGTGGAGGCGTTGGGGCTGGTTTTTGTTGTCCGCTGTCATCTTGCCCTGCAGGGGGGAAGACGGGAGTGACACCTCTGCCCGCTCCTGTGCTCTCGGAAACCGCATTCGCACTCTGCATCTTCTTCATTCTTCTGGTGCCTCTTGCCGCTGCCGGACTGGCTCTGGTCAATACCGGCCTCGGCCGCTCGCGCAGCGCCGCCCACTCGATGCTGACTTCGCTATGCGTGATCTCCGTCGCGGCGGTGGTGTACTTCGTCTGCGGCTTTTCCTGGGAGGGATTCACCAGCCAGCCGGCGCACGTGTTTACCTTGGGCGGCAAGGGATGGGACTGGATTTCGGCCGAGAAGTTGTTTTTGCGCGGGTTGCAAATGGGCCGCTCTCCCGCCTCGCTGGCAGCATGGCTCCAGATGCTTAGCGTCGGCGTGGCGGCTCTGATCCCATTGGGGGCCGGCACTGATCGCTGGCGGATGGGCGCGAGTTGTGCCTCGACGGCTCTGCTGGCGGGTTGCACTTATCCGCTGTTCGCGCATTGGGTGTGGGGTGGCGGATGGCTGGCGCAACTCGGTGTAAATTGCGGTCTGGGTCACGGGTTCGTGGATGCCGGAGGCTCCAGTACCATTCATGTTGTGGGTGGGCTCACCGCGTTGAGTATCGCGTGGATTCTGGGCCCGCGACGCGGCAAGTTCGGGCAGAGCGGCCTGCCGAGCGCTATCCCCGGGCACAATGCTGTATTGGTGCTGACGGGATGCATGCTGGCCTGGGTAGGATGGTTAGGGCTGAATTCCGCAGGCGCCCTCCTGTTCGCCGCCGCCGAACCGGAACGCGTCGTGCTGATTGCCTTGAACACCACGCTTGCGGCCGCGTCCGCTTTGCTCACGTCAACCGCGGTTACTTACACGCGATTCGGCAAGCCAGACGCTTCGCTCATTGCGAACGGCTGGATCGGTGGACTGGTGGCCAGCAGCGCGGCCTGTGCTTTCCTTAAGCCGGCAACGGCCGTTATTGTCGGGATCGTGGCCAGTGGGCTGGTCACGTTAGCGGTCGAGTGGTTTGAATTTGGGTTAAAGGTGGATGACCCGGGAGGCGCGATTTCGGTACACGCAATCGGTGGCATTTGGGGCGTGCTGGCGGTTGGGCTGTTCGGCGAATTCTCCGGTCAAACCTCGGGGCAGTTTCTGGCGCAGCTTCTCGGCATCGCCACTCTGATCGGCTTCGTGTTGCCGCTGACGTATGGATTGAACTGGCTTCTCAATCGCTTCTATCCGCAGCGAGTCGATGTTGACGGTGAGCGGCAGGGGATGGACTTACGTGAATTGGGGGCGGATGCCTATCCGGAGTTCGTGATCCACAGCGAGGAGTACATTCAGCGATAATGCGAGATCTCGAGGAAAGTAACAAGGCGCCTCATCAATGTCGAGCCACGTAAAGCAGTAAGCCGAAAATGACAACTGGAATTAGCGCCAGCATTACATAAAACAGGATTCTCCTGGCCCAAGGCTCGCGCCGTATCTTCCAGTCCCGCAACTCGGAGCGGTCGGCCACTCCGACCTGGTCCTGGTGTTCAAGATCCCAGATGAATTCATGGGCATTCGGATAACGCTTATTGGGATCGCGTTCCATGGCGCGATAGATGATCTCTTGCAATTGGGGCGTGATTCCGGGGTCGATTTCTCGCGGTGGGATGGGATTGTTCAGCAGGCGATCGTTCATGATGACGAACGGACTGGGGCCGGTAAACGGCACTTTTCCCGTCAGCATTTCGTACAGCATCACTCCCAGTGAGTACAAATCGCTGCGGGCATCCCCGCGCTTGCCTTTGACTTGTTCTGGCGAGATGTAGTCGGGGGTTCCCATGGTCTGGGAGAATTTGGCAAAGGTCAGACGCCGCGAACCGACATTCGCCGCAATGCCGAAGTCAATGAGCTTGATGCGATCGTCAGCGTCAATCATGACGTTTTCCGGCTTTAGATCGCGGTGAACCACTCCGTGGGCGTGAATGTATTCCAACGCTTTCGCGATAGCCAGAGCGATCCGGACCACGCGATCCGCGGGAAGCTTCTTCTGTTCATTAAGGACTTGACGCAATAGCCGGCCATCCACCCACTCCATCACCATGTAGGGTTGGCTGTGGCCGTTTTCGGGCAAGACCTTCATCACACCGGGATGGTCGAGTTTCCGTCCGATTTCCTGCTCGCGCTGGAATCGATCGAAGAAGACCGGGTCGCCCTCCATCTCGGGATGAGGAATTTTGATGGCGACCTGGCGGCCGCTACGTAAGTCTGTGGCGCGAAAAATCGAGGCCATACCGCTGCGGGCGGCCACGCCTTCAATGCGGTAGTGGTCGAGTTGATCTCCCGTACTAAGTGAGGTCATCGTGAGCGCAAGTCAGCGCCGGTGCAGATCAATGATGCCAGAATATCCATGGCTAAGACATAAAAAACCCATAAAAAATCATACTTCCCACGCGAGCACAGGGGTGACGCCAGATTAGAGTACAGGCATCTTGAGGCATGGATGCAGGCCAACGCGAAAGAATACGCCGGCTAAATCAGCGGAGACTATAGGGGCGTCCGCGATACATGCCCACGCGCTCAACGCTGCGGACGCGGATTAGCTGCAGACTGACGTTGTCAGTGCCGTCCTGGTAATTGGCGATGGTCACCAGCCTCCGGGCCGCCGCTTCCATGTCGGAGCTGTCGGTGACGACGCTTGCAATTTCTGTCGCGGTTACCGCGCCGTGCAACCCGTCGGAGCAGAGCATGAGTACATCGCCTACCAGCACCTGGATCTCGTCGGTCTCGACCGCAACGAACAGATCTTTTCCTAAGGAACGGCTGAGCACGTGGCGAGTCGACGCCTCGGCGGCCTCTTTCGCTGAAAGCAAGCCCAGGCGGGCTTGTTCATTGGCAAAGGTATGATCGCGCGTCAGCGCGGTGGCTTGGCCGCGCCGGATCAGATAACAGCGCGAATCCCCCACATGGGCCAAGGCTGCGCGATCGAAGCGCAGAGCACACATCACCAGCGTGGTTGCTATGGCAGCGCCCCCGGGGCGGACCGCCAGTCCGGCCTCAAGCACACGAGTGTTGGCTTTCTTCACCAGCCGCGGCAATAGCGCCGAGTGCGATTCGCCTCCTCGTGCGGCGCGAAAGTCGGCGAGCACGCTCTCCACCGCGGTGCACGAAGCGACCTCGCCCTTCTCCTGGCCACCTACTCCGTCGGCCAGCGCAAACAACCATCCATGAGTGCGGACATCACCTGGCTCAGCGGGGACGACGTGACCGACATAGTCCTCATTGTGCTCGCGTACTCTTCCCCTATCGGAGAGCTGGGCGAACTCCACGTCAAGCATAGAACCACTCGGGGAAACACCGACGGTCAACACCAAGGGATGCGCCTGTCACTGGTTTTGGCGTTGTCCGAAATATCTCATCCTCAATTAATAGAGAAGGGCGAGCACGAGTGCTCGCCCTCTCCCGACGAGTTGTTTTCGTTTTATGCCGCGCCGGCCTGGCTCTGGCTCCCGACCAGGGTTGTCTTCCCCATTCTTCTGCTGGCGCGGGTGAAGTAGATCGCGCCGTAGATGCCCCAGACTAACGCAACGCCCAGAGCCAACAACGGCTCCATTTTGGTTCCATATCCCATGAACGGGCCAACCAGATAGAAGGCCATACAGGCCAGGTTGGCGAGCAACCCAAACACCGGAATCACCAGATGACGCACCACCTTGAAATTCGGGTGATTGTGGTAACAGACGAGACAGGTTACGCAACTCAGCATGTACAGCAAAAAGGTACCGAAGTTCGAAGCCAACGTCGTTGTCAGAAAGGTATTCGGCAAGGCCGCCATCTTGTCATGCGTGGTATAGCCGAAGCTGGACCAGAAGCCGTGCGGCAAGGCCGCGATGGCGGAATCCGCTGGAGCGGCGCCGTCGCCAAAATACACAGCCACGGTGAGACATCCGACCACGGCGGAGATGATTGCCAGCGTCCAAATGGCGCGATGCGGGGTCAGGTTCCTCGAGTGCAGCGCTCCCATGGAATCCGGTAACTCCTTGTCCTTCCCCATCGCGTAGGTGACGCGCGCACCAGTGTTGATACAAGAAAGCGTGGTACCGATCAACGCCAGAAACACGGTCGCCGCCTCCACTAGCATGAAGATTCGTCCGTTCCCGGGGCCGAACAGCCCATCCCCCACGATGACCATCATGTCGCCGATGGGCGCGGACGATGTCGCAGCAAAGCCCAATGGATACCCGCTGTTGAGAAAATAGTTCGCAGCAAAATACTCGAATAGATAACAGAAACACCCCTGCACCAGCAGCGACGTGACAACCGCGATGGGCACGTCGCGTTTGGCATTCTTGGCTTCCCCTCCCATAGAAGTGACCGATTCAAAGCCCACCAGAATCAGAATGGCAATCGTGGCCTGAACGAACATCCAGCCAAAATTATGCATACCGACGACGGAACGGGCGCTGGGATGGGAGATAAAAGCGCCGCTGGCGTCCTTCTCGGGATAGTCAATGTGATAGGGCACCGGCTTTCCGGCAGCATCAAGCTTAGGCTGAGGAACGCCGTTTGCATCGCGAACAATCGTGTCGGTGGAGACTCCGTTGACCGTCGCACTTGTGGTCGCGAATTCGTAGCTGTAGGCAGCGCTGGTTTGCGGATCAAACTGCAGGGCCGTGCTACCCGGCTTATGATTAATGCGGTAGCCCAGCGCCACGACGGTAAAGATCAGCAGGGCGCTAATCTGAATAATGTTGATGGCAATGTTCACCGCGGTGGAACCGTTGACGCCCCGGTGGGCTATATAGGCTACGGCAAAAGAGAACACAACGGCAACGGCCATCATGAACATGGGGCCGGGATTGGAAGCGCTCATGAAGTTTGGCCATATCGTCCCCACCAGATAGCCGGAAATTACGCCGATGACGCCGACCATCACTCCGGGATAGATCCAGTAGTAAAGATGCGAGCCCCAGCCCACGATAAATTTGGCCAGCCGGGCATACGGCCACGCCTTTTCGTGGTTGAGGAACGATTGCTCGGCGAAGTAGTAGGAACTGCCCGTTCCGGGATACAGCTTCGCCATTTCCGCATAACAGACGGCGGTGGCAAGACACAGCAAGGTGGCAAACACGATGCCAATCCACATCGACGGAGCGGTCGCGCCAGCGGCCGACTGCCCGGCAAAAGTGAGCCAAAGAAAGGCCCCGGGTGCGATGAGCGCCATGGCGTTCATTGTCAGACCGGTGAGACCTAAGGTTTGCTTCATCTCCACTGCAGGCGTATCCGCCATATGTCTTCTCCTTCGAAGTTAAACTTTGGACATCGTCGTCCGAACTTCTAATTCCAATCCTCTGGTGCTGGCGCGGGCGCGGCTTGGGTGCTGGTACTAGGGGTGGTTTGAGTTGAGCCCAAGCCGCTGGCCCACATAACAACGGCATCACTGCCGCTGGGTAAAAATCTACTTTCATCCTTCCAATAGATGATTTCGGTCACCGGGTACAGAAGTAGAAGCTTGTCTTTCAAGTCGCTCTCTCTCCTTGAAGTGATGGCTACTTGGCATCCGCGCTGCTGAACGCGTACACCATGCCAAGAGTTACAGTGTTCTGCGCATCCTTAAACAGCCCGGTACGGTACGGGAAAACATTCTGATCTGACATGTCGCGGCGGAATTCCAGCCGGCTGATACTGTGCCCGGCAAGGAAAACCATCGCTGTGCGCCGTCTCCATGTGGTCATCAAAACATGAAGCCTGCTTCAAGAACACCGCGCGGTTGGTTAACGTTCAGACCGGCGGGACCGAAAACGGCACCCGGCGTCGAATTCGTAGCATGAACAATCGCGAAGTCTCCACGGAGGAAAAACGCATCTTTGACATAAGTCGGGGTGACAGTGAATGCGAACGCGCCGCTACCCGGGCCATACAACAAGTTGATGGCGTTAGGGTCTAAGACGTTTCCACTCGACTTAAGGTATTCCGGACGGGCGGACAGCGATACTCCGTGTTTGAAATTGTATGTGACCAGGAGAGCACCACCGCTCGTGTGCGCGCCCTGAAGGATTCCTATGCTCGCATTCCTCGGCACGTTGGTGTACTGAAAGTATGGGTTGATCACCCAATGCCCGTGGCTGTAAGTGTAGAGGAGGTTATAGATCTCCTCGTTGTTCAAAAGAAGAGGCGTGACGAGAGTGTTCTTCGCGTACGCCCCGGCATTCCCGCCTGCCACAAACGACAACGTATTTGAGGAATTGAAAGCGTAAGCCAGCGAACCCCACAGCCATGTGTAGCGGTTAGAGTAGAAGCCATCATTCCAGCTGAATGCTGTGGTCAGCTTTTTGTGGGTCCAATTGAGTTGGATACCTCGGTTAACTGCGTTTTCCTGGTTCCAGAGGATTCCGCGCTCGATGTTCATGTTTTCGAAACTGAATGTATACTCGGCTCCAATCAGTGTTGGCAGCGCGCCCACCTCTACGTTGAAATTGCCTTTAACGAGCTTTAGATAACCTTGCGGAAAGGGCCCGTAGATGTTTTTCACCGTGTCTGCGGTCGAGAGGAAGGGTACTCCGATAGCCGGCAAGTTGTAGGCACCGCCCTGCAGGTAAAATTGCCACCATCCGGTGGTCTTTTGGATAAAGATCTGAGCATTGCTAACATCCCAGTGCGTAGACGAATCGCCGGTAATGTGATTTCCTTCTGTCCAGCCTATGCCGCTCAGAATACCCGTAACCTGCAATTTTCCAACCGTCTCGGAGCTCCCGATCTCGTGAGGAATCGCCGTTGCTAGCGGCCCTGTCATCGACGGCATGGGCAGGGGTGCCGGTGCTGCCGGTGCTGCTGATGCCGCAGGTGCTGCCGGTGTCGATGTCCCGTCCGCAGGAGTGGAACTCGGCGCCCCCTGAGAGTCCGAAGGAGCATTCTGCCCAAAAGACGAAAGGGCCGCCAGCACTACAAGAAAGAGAGCAATGAAACACACCAATCGTATTCGCAAGTTTATCTCCTTTTCGAAAGCTTGATCATCTAGCGACCCTATGTTTAGGACCCGCCTCCGAAAGACTTTTCTCATCTAGGCGCTCGCTTTCTCCGTTGGATCGAGTGTCGTGGTACGACCTCGCGACTTCTTGATCAGCGAGTGCACAGTAACGGTTCCGTCTCTTGCAGTCCAATGCATAATTCTTTTCGCCTCTATCACAAATACTTTTAAAAACTTAAATTTATGGGGAAGATAAGAGAAATTTATTGAGCGCGACGGCGGAATCGCAACTGCTCTAAGTGGGCAACAAGAAGGTGGAGGAGATCAGCCAGGATCGGACGGAAAGGCTACACGTGTGAATTCCTGGATCAGTAGTCGAACAAGACCTGCTATCGACGGCCAGTCTCGGCCTTTCCCGGCCGGCGAAGTATTGATCGATTTCCGTTTTCTGTGTGGGCCCGGGTCTCCGACCCGGTCATGCCCCGACGGGCCGCAGTCGGATTGCTGGGTATTTTCAGCGGTGCTGCGCACTGCCCGACCGGGTCAGAGACCCGGCCTCACACGGCGCCAGTCTTGCCCTCGCAAACCTCCAGTTGTGGTACTATAGTACATTGGTACCATAACCTTTGGCATATGACGGATCGCGAACTGATGGAACAATTCGAGCAGGGCACGCTTCCCAAGCAGAGCTTCCATCATCAGGAGCATGTTCGGGTAGCGTTTCTTTATCTGTCCGAGTATCCCGTTGTTGAGGCTCTACAGTTATTTTCCAAGGCATTGAGGGCATTCGCGGCCATGCACGGGAGGCCTGAGCTCTACCACGAGACCATCACCTGGGCATACATCTTCTTGATTCGGGAGCGCATGTTCCGGGCCGGAAAAAAACAAGGATGGGAAGAGTTCGCCCGAAATAATGCCGATCTTCTGGCCTGGAAGGACGGCCCTCTAACGCAGTACTACCGCAAGGAGACGCTCCACTCGAATCTGGCAAGAGCCATTTTTATCCTCCCGGACAAGCCCCTCGAAGCCTGACGCCATCGCCTGGTTAGAACATCTTCATCGCAGTGCCCCGAACCTGCATGGCTATGATTGCCACCAGGGACCCTTTTCTCGCATCTCTACATGTCAGCCAAAAAAAGAATAGGAACCCAGTTTCCAGTTGATTGTTCTAAGTTGTCAGTTTTGTGCTTCGCAACGGCTTATGAAGAAAAAACCGTAAGTGTGTTCACGCTGTGGCGCCGGTCTGCGACCCCGATGATCATGCGGTTGAAATCGAGCGAAAAGAGGGAGGATAATCGTATGGATTCTGGCATTGTTTGCACCGCTCTTACCAACGAACTCCCCCCGGAACTTGAATACTGTGCTCCCTCCGATGCGAGAGCGGATTCAGGCCTTGATTGCGAATGACTTCAAACGGTTGATGAGCCGGACTTAACGACAGGAGCCGTTTCCATGACACAGGAAGAAATCCGTCTATCGGAATCCGATGCGCGAAAGAAGCACTGGAAACGCTGGGGCCCTTACCTCAGCGAGCGTGCCTGGGGCACGGTCCGCGAGGACTACAGCCCTTACGGCAACGCCTGGGAAAGCCTGCCTCATGACCAGGCCCGGTCGCGTGTCTATCGCTGGAACGAAGACGGCCTGGCGGGAATCTGCGACCGCCGGCAGATGATCTGCTTTGCCCTGGCCCTGTGGAACGAGCGCGATCCTATCCTCAAAGAACGCATTTTCGGACTTACCGGCAATGAGGGCAATCATGGCGAGGATGTGAAGGAGTATTACTTCTATCTCGATAGCACGCCTACGCATTCCTACATGAAGTATCTGTACAAGTATCCGCAGGCGGAGTTTCCTTACGCAAACCTGGTGGAAGAAAATCGGCGGCGCGGCAAGAACCAGCCGGAGTATGAGCTTCTCGACACCGGAGTGTTCAATGACGATCGCTACTTCGATGTGTTTGTGGAATATGCCAAAGCGGACCTAGAAGACATTCTAATCAAGATCGCGGTCTCGAACCGCGGCCCGGCAGCCGCCAAGCTTCGCTTGCTGCCAACGGTCTGGTTTCGCAACACATGGTCATGGGGCGACGGAACCGCGCAGCCAATCCTGAAACAGGCTAGCAACGCGCTCAACCCCGCCATCGTGCTGGAACATCCCGAAGCCGGCAAGCATTGGCTGCACTGCGAGGGTTCGCCCGAACTGCTCTTCA
>WNFO01021024.1_pt1 | contig 13469 bp, 18 predicted proteins | sample 5400251 | NCBI WGS metagenome assembly WNFO01 (sample SAMN13153354, study PRJNA577476) | soil metagenome | isolation source: 100 cm saprolite under Madrone tree | place: USA:California | collected 2016-06-14 | reverse complement strand
TTCCTTCAGCAAAGCATATCCATCCGAAGGGTTTTGCGGCGTTCCGATGAAATACCGAATATCTCCGAGGTTGCGGCTCTCGATCAGTTTGTGACCGATGTTGGCTTTAGCTTCTTCTCTAGACTCTGGGCCTGAGTTCGATTCACTGACCGCGTCGTCTGATCTCAGGACATGAAAATGTACGCTCGCCCGGCTCTCTTCAATGCCTAGGCTCGCGCAGGTGGGTTCCTTCCAGAACTTCTTTCTTGCGGGAGTCGTGAATTCTCCATCCGCACCGCGGCTGCGTTCTGGCAACAGGTGATCGGGGAACAAAATTGCAAATCTCGTATTCAGGCAGAGGTTTCCGTCCGGTTCTTCTCGGACAAGAAAGAAGTTTTTGACCTCTTGAATAAACGGGGTCGCTCTATCAATTTTGCTGCTCTGTACTGCCAGCTTCACATCGGGCCAGCATATGATGAACTGGACGAAATCAGCGTTCGCTACAGAACTTTTATAACTGTCGCGGCTAGCAAAAAGTAAGCGATCTCGCTGCTCGACAGAAAGTTCATCTAGCGGAATATCTGGATTCTTCCTGATGAAAAAGTTTTCGCAAATGTTTAAATGCGCAAGAACCGTAACCGCGTATCCAAGCAACTGGCACAGCCAAAAAAGATCGGTCTGAGCCTTACGGCGCAATTGCTTCCACTCCTCAAACATGGTCTCGCTACGTTCGGGCTCGCTTTTCTCCCAGATTTGTTTTAAGAAATATTCCGATAACTCCCCCACTTTTTGTTCCTGAAACTTTCCCATTTTTGCTTTCCTTCGCTTTGTTTTTTGTTTTGGATACAAATGAAAAAATGGGGCTCAACCGGGAGCCCCGCTATGTAAAAACTTCGAGAAGGGTCCTGCTAGGGCCGCGTCAACAGATGATTGCCGCTACCAAGGAGCCCGTTTTGTTCTGCAAGTTCCAACATTCGTTCGAGCCGGTCAGAGCCATTCTGGCACCCGGCATACGGGTCAGGCTTTTCGAGCGGCTCAATGTTCGTCACGCGAGCGAGATAAGGGTCGCGGACGGTGAACGGACTGTAAAACGCCGGAGGGGGAGATAGCGGTTTTTCCATTTTTTCTTTTTCCTTCAAGCTGGACTATGAAAAATAATCTGTGTATTTGTGATTTGACCGTGAACGGTTCCGTTGGGATTGCCCACAGTTTTCACCGCAGCTACTACGGGTTGCCCCGCTCCAGGCTGCAAAGGCGTTTGTCCCGGCGAGTGGAACACAATGCTCGTATTCGGAATTGGGTTGATGTGCGTTTCTGGCATCAAATTTGTCCTTTCTTAGCAGCTCCGCCACCATGTGGCCGCACGGGACCATCACGCCTTGCACGAGTCGTTGCGTGTTCGCGGGCTCTGTCCATCGCTTCAGATTGATACTGCGGATCATTCATTATTTCGGCTCGACGAGTTTTCATAGGCGTGGTTTTCGTGCAGTGGGAGTGATCGCTGGCTTTGTCTCCCGTTTGCAAAACGTTGCAGTTATTTTCTTTGGTCTTCATATTTTCCTTTCAGATGTGCCGAGATTTTGGGGGAGGTCCGACCGGCTTCGTTGATGGAACCGGGAAAGAGTCTCCCCCAATCTGGGCGCGATTCTTAGCGGGTCTCCTTTGTCGGTTCTGTGCTTTTCGCTGCGCCGCGAATGTGCGAGCGATCCGCGTCATTCGGCGGATTTCCTTGACCCTGAGCAGGAGGCAAGTTTGGCCTGTGGACGTTCTTGGTTCCTGGGTTTGTCGCTACGATAGGATTTGATTGATACATTTTGTTTCCTCTTTTTGTGAAATAGACTGCAAAGGCGGCTTCTGAGAAGGCGCACAAGTTAAAGCAAAAAATCGTGGATGCCGTATTAAACCCAAGGAGAGTGGGCTGCCAGAAACATCCACCATCGCTCCGGCCCGCGAAACTTTTAATCTTGGCGACACTTTCTCACTGGACAATTTGGGGCTCGGTCCTACGTTGAGCCTCTCGCGGAGTCCCGTTTGGGACCCCCTGCAAATATTCGGTGGCCAGAACTCTTTCGCTGATCGCCGCGGGCTCTACAGATAATTCGCGGGCAACTAAACTAATAACCTCAGGCTCGGCCATGAACCATTCGTTATGGGCTCGGTAGTGCTCCACCTCCGCATGGAGGGCTTGTTCGTCGGCAATCTCGCCATCAATACGCCCAAGCAATTCCAGATCGTCGCTGTTATCTCGACGTAGGTAATGAAAACGAGTGTCTACTTCGCCGGAGTGTTTTGAGTAGCCGATTTTGATGCGTCGCGTTAGTTTTCCGAGAATGAAATAAACCACGCCTTACGCTGCCTTGGTTCGGGCAGCAGCAAACCGCTCTGCCACTGCTTTGCGCTGTTCGGGCGTCATCTCAACCGTGCGGCGAAACCTTACGCGCGCCAACTTCAACGCCAGAGCCGACTGCGCCCACTCCTTCAGCATCGCCGTCCTGCTTCAGAGTGAATCCCGCGGCCAGCAATTTCTTCTTGGCGTTGTTCCAGCGTGCTGACTTGCCGGAGCCGCCAATCTCTTTTCCGTCGTCCACGGCGAACATCAATATCAGACCGAACCGTCCCTCACCGTGGTCATAAATTTGGTGGCCGTACATCCGGTGGGGCTTTGGCTGAGCCTTCCAGAGCTTTCCGCACACAATCGTCTCTCCGCATTCATCGCGCCGAGTTCGGACACGGTAAGTCTCCGCAAACTGGGCAATATCCATCTTGGAGCCTCCTTTAGCTTCAAAAACCGATAGGCAGGGAAACACACGTTGCCGAAGAGATCGGCGTTCCTACGGCCAAAACACGCGTTCTAGCAATGGTTCGGTTCAAACGTGGAGCGTGCTTGGGGCCCCTGCCGGAAATTTTTTTGGTCAAAATGGCGCAAAATTTTTTTTTGAGACGCCCGTTGAGATCAAATCGTTAAGGAGCTTGCTGCCATAATTCGCGCGGGGGGCCCTACACCCTATAGGCCATAGGCCAAAAAGAGTCTCCTTATTATCAATAACTTACGGATAATTGTTTGATAATCCGGTCAGCGCAAACAATCTACCAAAGAAAGAAAAACGATTATGCCGGCCAGACCGGAAAGCGGGCTGGTCACCTAGATCATTGGGGTTTCAGAACCATGCCAAAAAACATTGGGGTTTTTGCATTTTCGCTTGACAACGTATGGCGTTATGACATACATTTGATAATGCAAGACGGGAGCACGAATCGCGTCAAACGGTTCGCACTCCCTAACACAAAACGAAAGTGAGGCTTTCGATTCATGCTAAACCCTATTCTAGTCGTGGTGGTGTCGCGATGAGCAAAAAACATTTCATCTCGCTAGCGGACGCACTCCGCGCAGAGAAACCAAACACAAATTGGTGCCCCAACAAAATGGCGCAATGGGAATTGGACGTTAAAGCAATTGCCAACGCATGCACGGCCAGTAATCCCAGATTCAATCGTGAACGTTGGATGTCTTACGTCAACGGCGAATGTGGGCCAAACGGCGGAAAGCGGGTGCAATCGTGAAAAACCGTCCGCTGAAACACAACATGGGCACGATCTCGCACGCTACGATGCGTGCGGAAGACTTAATCCCTCGTTTCATCTCTGAATTGCAATACCAACGTCCATTGCATCGCGCACACCGCAAACTCATCCGCGAAATCGAAGGCAACATGCGACGCATGAAGTCTCCGAAATATTTCGAGAATGAGCAAGTGCAATGGGATTTAGAAGCACTCTTTGACGCACTCAATGAGTACTGCGCACCATATTTTTACTTTGGTGCGCATCCGGGCGATGGTTCTGATTATGGCTACTGGCTAACTGAATCCTTTCAAGAAGACTTCGATGGTTTGACGGTCTCCGATACTTCGGAGATTCCCAATAGTTACACGGGCGAAGTACTCCATGTAAACGATCACGGCAATATGACGTTGTATGCGTGCTCTCGCGGACGATGCCGCGAAGTCTGGAGCATCGTATGAAGATCAACGAACTGCGCATGAGTGACGGAAAACTCCCAGCCTACGCTTGGCCCGGAGGCTATCCCATTTATTACCTCGCTGCAGACAATGGCGTGTTGTGCCCGAAGTGCGCCAACGAATTTAACCCCGACCGCGACAACGATGCCCAGTTAGAACCCGTTGCCTATGGCATCAATTACGAAGACTCGACTCTGTACTGCGAACACTGCAACGAACGAATCGAATCCGCCTACGGCGAGGGTGAGGCGCAATCATGAACGGGCAAATTTCCGACCGTGAGGCTATCGAACTTTGCACAGCCTCTGGTTTGTTCTCGACGCAAGGCGAAGAGTACTTCACTTGGCACGGATGCGGGCATTGCATGCCCCGTCTAGGCGCAACGGTAGTCGATTGTGAAGGGTTCGTATCACTGGCGGATGCCCATGCCGGCAATTTGCGTCAATTCCGAATTTGCGGCGAATGTCTCAACGCACTTTACTACGGAGAAAAACTGCTCGCATTGTAGGCGCGATGTCGGGCGGAAAGATGTCGTGGTGTACCTATGAACATCCTCGCCCCGCTCTAGGCGTCCGTCCAGCGCATTCCTTACGAGTGTGCTGGCCGATGCGTCTAGCATCAGACCGGAGGAAGACCTTATAGAGCGAATCTAAACACGTTAATGGACTAGCCCGCGTGTGCATCCTCGGACACTGAGACTCTGGCGTCCGTTCTGGGAGTACCGCGCGGATCATCTGTACGCGTCAGACTGGCGCTCCCCGAGTCTGTTACCTGGCTATTGTCCTGAAAGCTCTTAGGAATGGACCGTTGCTGCGCGTCTAAGCCAGTTGCGCGAAAAAACTTTGCGGAGGTATGCGACGAATCGCATTGACAAAATTCGACGTGTGTTATAACATTATAACATATACGTGTTCTCATATTGAGATACGCAATCTCATTCTGGGATTGTGTAAATCCGCACCACCAAACGAAAAATTCCAAAATTCTGGATTTATACCGGGGGTATTTTCCTAGGGCGATTTCCGAAAAGGGGAGTTTTCACGACTCCCTAAAATCGGGTTTTGGCGCTCTGGGCGGTTCTGGCCTGCGAATTTATTTTCTTGTAAACAGTTGAAATTCCCAAAAAATTCGCGGCAAAAAATAGAATGGTTCGGGGAGTTCGTGGTCACTTGAATCGTTGCTGCACTTTGTGCTTGACATACGTATGGCGCTATGACATACTGTAAACATGAAACGCACAACCATCTGGCTCACGGACGCCCAAGTCGCTGCGCTGGCAAAGATTAGTACGAAGACCGGCATGAAACAGGCCGAATTGATCCGCCGTTTTATCGATGCGGGTCTGAAAGAGAAACCATGAAAGTCGCGATCTACACTCGGGTCAGCACCGACAAACAGGATGCAGAGAACCAACTGCCTCAGTTGCGTGACTTTGCCGCGAAGCAAGGCTGGGAAATCGTTCGCGAGTATGTGGACCAGGGCGAGTCGGGCACGAAGTCCGACCGAGCGGCGCTGCTCCAGATGTTCGAAGACGCCAGCCGGAAGAAGTTCGATCTGTTGCTGTTCTGGGCTCTCGACCGGCTTTCGCGCGAGGGCACGTTCAAAACCCTCCAGCATCTCAATCGGCTTGATTCCTATGGTGTGGGGTATCGGTCTTTCATCGAGCCATACTTCGACTCGTGCGGCATCTTCAAAGAGGCCGTGATCGCGATTATTGCCACGCTCGCGAAGCAGGAAGCCGTCCTGAGGAGCGAACGCACAAAAGCTGGTCTGGCACGCGCAAGAGCCCGCGGGAAAGTTCTCGGGCGTCCTCAGGCTATTCAGCACACATCCGCGGACATCGTCAGTCTGCGGGCGAATGAGATGTCGTTCCGGGCCATCGGTCGCCAACTCGGTATTTCGGAGGGCTCGGTTCGCCGAATCATTGCGTAATAAACGTCTCTCAAAATGCCCTGCTAAGTCCTTATGATTGAGCAGGGCTTTTTTGTTGTCCGATGCGAGCAGGAAACGAACGATTATGACGCGCTTGAAATGCCCGCCAACTGACGTGCGGTCGCGATCTTCCCAGTCCCGAAAATCTCAACTGCAGCCTGTTCGCCAACTTTTTTGACCACGCGGAGGATGTTCGCCATCTCGAAGGCCGGCATCGGAACTGCGAGCGGCTCCAGGCTGGCTCCCGGCTGGCGCATAGCTCTGTCGAACCATCCGCGGTCGTTCGTCGGGCGGACTTCACGTTCCTTGGCCGTCAGCGGTTCAGCCGGATATCGCATCGGGTAACCGTCAGCGTCAAGCTCGACATCATGCGGATACCAGTCTTTGGGTTGTGCGAGAAACCACTCCGGGTTCTGGGCTCGAAACGTGCGCCAGTGTTCCGTGTCTTCAAGCGGATCGCCAAGGTGCCGCGAAGCGAGTTGTAGCAGCCTCTGCGGGCTTGCATCTGGATTCTCTCGGGCGAGAGCCTTAAATCGTGCGTAACCATCGCTGGCGGGTTCCTCTTGCGTTGGCGGTGCGTTCTGGGCCGTGGTCGCAATGTGATTGGCCGAGGCCGACCAACCTGCCTGCGTAAGTTTCCAAGTTTGTTTGTTTTTCCGCGTGCGCGCGGTCACGAATCCGCTCAAAACGGTGCTCAGGAGCTGGTCGAGTTCAACCGAGCTGATGTGATTTTGGAAAACTTCAAGCGCGACTTGAGAACGGTGGCTCGATCCGCCGTTATTTCTTAGAAACAATAGGACTTCCATCTCTTTTTGCATCAATCCTCCAAGCAAAAGGTGTTCCAGCACCGAAAATTGCACAGATTTTTAATTTCAAAGATACGCCCGACACGGTTTATGAGAGTTGTTCACACAGCGGTAAGGTTTTTGTGATGTCCGGTTTTGTCCACGGTCGCGGCCTTTCACGTTTCACGTTCCAGACACTTGCGCGAGCAAAAACGTAAAAATGCTTCACGTTCGAAACGGGTATATTTGTGTGTTTCAAAAATGTAAAAGACATACACGAAAGGACTTAAGCGTGTTATACGTCTGGAACGTTTTACGTGACGCGTCTTCAAGGTGCCATTTCGAACGTGACATCATTTCCTGTTTCGTACCCCATCTTGAACGTGAACCAGTTCACCTTGTTGGATGACTTTCCCTGCCTGAATCAATCCGCTAATTTGCGTCCGAACCCACTCGGCTGCGCGATTGTCGTGGAATAAACCGCGTCGAATTTGCGGGATAGTCACTGGCCCCGCCGTCTTCTCCAACCAGCGAAGTATCTGGTCTTGATCTGCCGTCGTTCCCGAAAAGATGAACCTCGCGGAAGCTTGGCAGTAATCCCAGATTCGTTTCGCCGCATGAAGGTGTTTTGTCTCGATGGTGTCATGGCGTGCGCCACAGCCCTTAGGCACATTGCGCCTGCTAGTTGAGGCATCCGTTGAACATCGTTCTCAATCTCAGGGTACATGCGGTTCCAGACCTTCCATGTGGATTTCTGGACGCCTACGTATTCAAGATTGCCGCCGAATTCGCTAGCCCTCTGTAAAGCTGTTACCTCGTTCGTCCAATCGATTCTTGGACCGCCGTTCGGGCACATCTTGACGCGCCGAACGTAGCAGTACAAGAAGCGGTTTGCGAAACCATTCTTGGCAGCACCATCGGGCATCTTGCGAATCAACTCGTCTCTAGTCGTGTCCGCGCTGATGCTGATATACGGCAACCGGCACGAGTTTGAGTTACTGAGACCGTCCGTCTTGCCTTTAACGATGTTGTGAAGCGGCTGACCGTCCCAGCCGTCTCGGAGCACCACATCTGCTCTGCTCTCGGGTTTACCAGCCAATTGGAAGATGGAAGCGAGTTCGCCTTCGCGAATCATCAGTCGTTTGTCTTGAATGCCGGGAACTGCCACGGGTTTGAACCCGCCACCTTTTCGGTCACGAACTTGCTGTACGGATTCGTCGCGGATTTCGTTAACGATGGCCTCTGCGCTACCGAAGCCGGACATGACTCGATTCTGATACCAGTTACGGTCAACTAGTTTCAAAACCTCGTTGATAGTATCGCGCCCTGTCCCTTTTCTTGAAACGGATGATTCACCGACACGCACTATAAACTCATTTGCGTGATGTTGCGTGGAACTCACGTTAAAATATGGGCCGCGCCCGATGATGCTGCCGAAAGAAACTAGTAGGTCTAAATACATTCCCGCTGGATGCGCTTCACAAAACTCTGAGGCTTTGCGAACGATGTCACCGGCGATGCCGTACATGATGTCGTCGTCCCAAGTCGGTCCCGGCGCGCCGCGCAAGGGAATCACTGGGAACTCCTTCTCCATTTCGGTTTCGTATTCTTCGGGCGTCAACGTATGGTTTGGGTCTGCGGACTCTTCGACTACAGCAGGTTGAACGGATTCCACGGTGTTGCTGATCTGTGGCACATCAAATTCGGATTGCGGTTCGGGCTCTGCAATCTGCTCGGGACGCAACGAATCGGATACCGATTGCAGGTGCTTCTGAAACTCGTCTGCTGGATCATCTCCCAGATTTTTCTGCTTATAATGCTCGTAGAGTTGGCCAATGTCTTTCAATCCATCGGGCAGTTTCAAATCCACGAGAACGGATTTTTCACCAATCAGCTTTTGGAGTCGCGACATCGCGGCTACGCCTTGGTTCTTTTCAGTTTCGCCTTGGTCGCCAGCAAGAGCGATGACCTTGTACTTCTCTTTGAGCAGGTCAATCGATTTCTGGAAGCGTTCTGAGGGCTTGTGTTCAGGCACCGAAGATGATGATTCTACGGCAACCGCATTGAACCCGTATGAGCGGGCAAGCAGTGCGTCCAGTGCGCCCTCGAATACAAGGACGGTTCCTGAATTGTTGACGGGTTCGGCGTCCGCTCCGTAAATGTAATCCGAAGCGCTTCCCGATACTTGGCTCCACTTGTGATCTTTGTCTTTCGGATTCAGCGCGCGTTTTTTGATTCCAATCAGAGTTCCGTCCGCGAACTTCGGAATAATCAGAGCGGGAACCTCTCCGCAATTCGCGCACTTCTCGCTGCTGGCGCACCTGATATAAACTGATGGGGCGTATCCAAGTTTGAATTCTTGAGCAACATCCGGTGCGATGCCTCGCCCAACTAAATACTTCTCACCCAGGCTGCCCGCCAGCGGCTTCAGTTCATTCAGCGAGCTGAGAAATTCTGCTGCCTTGAACGGCTTCTTTTCACTGGGAGCAGGACTCACGTAATCGGAAACGTCTGTTTCGTTGAGCTTTTTGATCGCTTCTTTGGGTTCTACGTGGTCGAATTTCTGGACGAAATCGATGATGTCGCCTGACCATCCGCAGCCAAAACATTTAAAATGCGGTAGCCCGGTTTTGTTGTGCGGGAATGCACCAAACGACGCAGTGTCTTCGTCATGAAAAGGGCAGAGCACATCACTGTGGTATTCCAGCGGTTCATTTAACCGAACACTGGCAGGCAGCAGGCCGACGCGCAGTTTAAGCGCGGTATAATCTGTTTTTGTGGAAGCCGCGGCTTGAATCACTGGGCCAACGGCTTGGGTGCTTGAGATTTGTTCGAGCATCACGACCCCGCTTTCGGGGCGTAATCCACCAACTGGTCAGAGGTGCTGTCCACCAATTGGACATTTTTTGCACAGATTTTTTTCTTTCGTTCGATTACTTCAAATTCAACCAGATCATGCTCGCGAAGCTTAATATCACCCACGACCGACGAACGATGAAAGAAAATGTCTCCATTCTCGGTCTTGATAAATCCGTAGTTCTCGCCTTGTAAATAAAACTTCACTTGTCCTGTCATTTTGTAACCTATTCATTAAGTCGTTCCGTGTTCCGCGTCAGGAACTTTGAGACGGTTCCGCTATTTCGCGGACAGAAAAATGTTTTCTAATCCATAGCTTTGGGATGACTCTTCTCGGTCAGTAAATACGAAATCTAAATGACCTTTTGCCTCCTGACCTCTCAAAACTTGAGCGACAAACTCACAGATATCGGCAATCACCTCAATGCTTGGGTTCCTTTCACCGTCTATAAGCATGCCGATGGTTCCGTCTTTGGTGTGGTAAGGCTCTACGTAGGCCTCGCGGAGCCCTTTGATGCTGAGACATGCGTGATTGCCGCGGCGTCCGACCGTTACAACTATCCCGCCCACGGAACTTCCTGATTTCGAATCGACCCAAAATTCTGATCTAAGCACTGGAATTACCATTCTTCGCCCCTCCTTTTGAGGCAAAAACTCTAAATTTGCCCGCCAACTATTCGAATCCGGCCAAGCATCTTTATGTCGAACAGTTCATCCGCCGTAAGCGGCTTCGGTTTTTCCAAAGTCTTAATGAACTTGCGAACCGCCGCTCGACCCCTGGCCGATTTCAAATCGAGAATCTTCGCGATATCTCCCGGCTTGTGCCCGTCCGCATAAAGTTCTCGAACAGTTTGCAAGTCGTCTTCAGTCGGCTCCCTGTCATAAAACTCTTTGGCGAACATCGACTTAGCCCGCTCCCGATCCGCTGGGCTCAGGGCCTCATATTCGGCAAGAGACATGTCTGGCCGCAAAATAACTTGACTCATTTTTTTGTCTTTTTCTCGGCTTGATGCCGTGACCGCAACGCTGAAATGCGCGGGTCGTTACCTTGCAAGGCGGGATTCCACATCTTTCGCTGCCTACTTCGGGCCGCGTTTGTTTTCTGACGGGTCGAGCCTACTCATCGCTTGCTTTCTGGCGCTGATTTCTTCCGTGAGCTTCAATGCAGCGTTCTGCAGACCTGCCTCGACCGCGCTGTCTCGAAACTGGCTGAAGACGGTGATTTCGATTTCGATCTGTCGGCGCGACATGGGAGTCTCCCAACCTGTTCGTGTGTGAACAACCGCAAAGGAGGGCTGCACAAAACCCGCCTAATTGGAGGAGCAAGTTTTGGTCGGGGCTCTTGTAAGTCCTCTAGAATCAGTGAAAGGTTTTACAGTTTACGCAGAAGATTTTTTGAGTGATTTTCGATAGCGGGTCAGTTTCCGGCAACCGCGTCTGTCAGCTGCTCCACATCTCCGATTGCGTTACACATCCAAGTGCCCTCTGCGCTGACCCAAAACACCTTGAACTTGGGCAGGTATCACGACAAAACTGCCGCAACGCGTCACCCTCACGCTTGACCGTTTTCCGGTTGATCTTCCTTCGGGCGCACTTACCTTGACTATGGAATAGCCCGGAGATAGCATTCGTGCAAATTCCTACCGCGGTGGTTTTCACGGCCAAGCTCTTAGCGACAAGCGAAGGTGCATCTCAGGGGCAAACAAAGACTCTGGCTGAGGAGGCAAACACTATGGGCAGGATCGCAGCGTTCCTCTATGGGATCATCGCGTACCTGATTTTCTTCGTGACGTTTCTCTACGCCATCGGCTTTGTCGGTAACTTCTTCGTTCCCAAATCCATCGACTCCGGCGCGGCAGGTTTTTCCATCGAGGCCCTGGGGATCGATGCGGTTTTGCTAGGCCTTTTCGCTATACAGCACAGCGTCATGGCGCGCCAGTGGTTCAAGCGTGCGTGGACGAAACTTATTCCCCACCCCATTGAACGGAGCACGTATGTTCTGCTCGCCAGCCTGTGCCTCGATTTGCTCTATTGGCAGTGGCGGCCGATGACGGGAGTTGTGTGGAATGTCCAGAACATCGCTGGCCAGTGGATACTTCTCGCTCTTTTCTGCCTTGGTTGGCTTACTGTTTTGGGAAGTACTCTTATGGTTAGTCACGCCGACCTTTTTGGCTTGCGGCAGGTCGCCCTCTACCTGCGCGGTCAGCCTTATGAGCCGATTGGCTTCAAGACGCCCATGCTCTATCAGAGCGTTCGCCACCCGATCTACCTCGGCTTTCTCGTGGCCTTCTGGGCCACGCCCAAGATGACTCAGGGCCACCTGCTATTTTCCATCGCGACGACGGGTTACATCCTGTTGGCCATTCAATTTGAAGAACACGACCTGATCACTTTCTTCGGGGATGCCTACAGGGAGTACCGGCAACATACCCCGATGCTCTTCCCAGTCTGGAAGCGCCCAAGGTGAGCCACATGACCGAGTAGTCGCAGCACACTCCTGATAAGCCTAATCGGAAACTGACCCATTACCTGATTTTCGATCTATTTTCTCAGGCGTTGGAATCTTTCCCGTAGTCATCTTCCTCACTGATTTTGCTACCAGTTCGGTCATAATTCTGGTCACAGCCCGTCTCTTTAAGTCGTCCTGAACGTTCGAAATCTGACAATTTTTTCGGACGCCCAGTGACCGGGTGCTTACCGCCAGATACTATTCGGCCACCAATTGCGCGTCCGCCAGATTTCAGAACTTCCCTATCTTGTGCGGTCAGGCTCTCCTCCTCCGTCTTCTCGCCGCTCCGTGCGTATCTCGATTCGGAGCCGCGAGGACGGAATTTTGGATAAAGTTCGCAGGTCTTCGCAACGATGTCGGATTCCCAGCCCTCGACGACCGCTTCCATCGCAGTCACGCTGAGATGATCTTCAGTGGCCAATTGTTCAATGGAGATGTTCCGGTTCGCGAGCGTGCGATACCGTGAGCACATCCACGGCGGCAAGGCCGAAGCCACGTCGGGTTTGTCCAGTAGGGCGGAGACTTCGAGACGAGTCAATCCATAACGCTGACGCGCAGTGAGCGGCTTGCGAGATTTTTTGGGAGCAGACTTTTTCTTGCCCTCCCGGACAATTTTCCGCGGTTTAAGATAGTCTTCCGCGATTTTGATTTCAGCCATGTTGGGCTGCAACTGCCTGAGTGGAAGCGACGGAACTTGGGCAGGAGCGATTGGCTCTTCAAATGTCAGGAAACTCCCCGCAAGGCGACGAACGCCTGAGCGTCGGGTGGATGGTCTCAAGAATGGGACCTCGTTTTTTGGAGAGCAATCTCTTGGTCGCACTCGATGAGCAGCGAATCTAGAAAGCATACCGAGCATAAAAATTCCTTGGCGTGCTTGCTGTTGCTAGGATTTGTGAAAACTAGCGCGGAGTGCTGAGCCCGACAGCCTTCGCAGTGAAGACCGCTAGGACTTCGGCGGATTTCAGCGTCAATGCGGTACTTGTTGATGGCATCCTGTGCGACCGAAAGGCTTTCCTCGTCGGCCTCACGCATCTGGCGAACGACTCGAATTTGCCAGCGCGTTACGAGATCGACCCACAAAATTCTCAGCCATGCGCGGAGCCAACGAAACCAGTCAAGAGGATTTATCATTCGTCGATCTCAGAAAGCACTTTCGCTTTTTCGATAGCGGCTTTTGCGTTAGCAGCCACCGCCGCCCGTGCGGGATTGATGCCGACCTTGTTCTCAGCGTCCTGTTGCCAAAACTTAGCAAGCGGCAATAGTAAGTTGACGGCTTCTCTCAGATTTTTGATCCTCGTAGCGTCATCCATTTTCGTTCTCCCTGCGGTCTCCCCCGCCATGCGTTTTTTTACTCTCAAGCCATCGTTCGAGCCTTCGCAAATCGCGGGC
>WNFO01014387.1_pt1 | contig 13476 bp, 11 predicted proteins | sample 5400251 | NCBI WGS metagenome assembly WNFO01 (sample SAMN13153354, study PRJNA577476) | soil metagenome | isolation source: 100 cm saprolite under Madrone tree | place: USA:California | collected 2016-06-14 | reverse complement strand
TAGGAAGCGAGTACTGCGGCGGTATTCCGGCGCACGCGGTGTAGAGCGCCAACTTGCCGATTGGGATTCCCATCCCATTGGCCCCTAGGTCGCCCAGCCCAAGAATTCGCTGCCCGCTGGTAACCACGATAAAGCGCACGTCGCGATTCGGCCAGTTGCGGAGAATTTCCCGGACCCGCCCCTTACGATTGATCGACAGGTAAAGCCCCTTGGGCCGCCGCATGATATGACCAAACTGCAGACACGCCTCGCCTACCGTCGGCGTATAGACCAGTGGCAGAAAATGCGCCGGGTCTGACATCAGCACCCGGTAAAAGAGTGTCTCGTCCATGTCCTGCAGTTGCGATAAGTAGATGTACTTCTCCAGATCGTTCGGCTTTCGCGCCAACTGCAAATGTACCCGCTCAATCTGCGTCTCCTCAGAATCGATCCCCTCCGGCAAAAGACCAAGCAACCCAAGCCCCTCCCGCTCAGCCTCAATAAACGCAGCAGACTTATTCAGTCGCGGATCCCGCAACACCGCCAACCCACGCGCCGTACCCGCAATTTTCCCGGTCTCAGGTGCTGTTTGTCTTTGTGCCATCCTAAGAAAGAAGCGATGAACTTCTCTCCGCGCGATTGTTCCCCTTCCCTCGAGGGAAAGGGTTAGGGGTTAGGTTGGTCGCCTCGACTCCTGTGTGTGTCTTCGTGTCATTCTAGAACGAATCGAAGAATCTTTGGCGGTTCCCCCCTTCCTTGTAAGGGAAGGGGGTCAGGGGTTAGGTTCCTCTCCTCCGGCGACAACGGAGCGGTTATGGACATTGGGTGCAGGGGTCAGCCCCTGCATCTCAGGTGCAGGGGCTGGCCCCTGCTCACCGAAAAATGTTCGTCTTCGCCAACTCAACAACCTCACCCCCTCGTCCGCTAAGCACCGCCTTAAGCATGAATAGACCGAACCCATAAGCCTGCCCGAGTTCGATCTTCGGCGGCATCGCCAGCTCCTGCGGACTCGTCATCACATCAAGCAGCGCAGGACCGCGATGCGCCAGCGCCCGCGAAACCGCCGCCTCCAGATTCGCCGGATCCTCGACGCGAATTCCAAGAACTCCCACCGCCTCCGCCATCTTCGCGAAATCAGGATTCTTCAGATCGACGCCAGTCGGCAGATAACCCGCCGCCTTCATCTCCAGGTCAACGAAACCCAGCTTGGAATTGTGGAACACGACCACCTTCACCGGCAGATTCATCTGCACGAGCGTCAACAGGTCGCCCATCAGCATCGTGAACCCGCCGTCGCACGAAAGTGAGATACACTGCCGGTCCGGAAAAGCCGCCTGCGCGCCAATCGCCTGCGGCATCGCATTGGCCATCGAGCCATGATTGAAACTGCCGAGCAAGCGTCGCTTGCCAGTCATCCTGAGATAGCGCGCCGCCCAAATCGAAGGTGTGCCGACGTCGCAAGTGAAGATCGCATCCTCGCTAGCGGCGTCGCTCAGCATCCTGGTCAGGTACTGCGGATGTATCGGCGTATGACCGGCGCGCCCAGTCGCGAGCTCGTCAAGTTCCTTTCGCACGGTCTCATAATGACGAAGCGCCTTGTCGAGAAATGTGCGATCGCTCTTCTCGCGGAGGCGCGGAAGCAGCGCCGCAATCGTGCCCTTAACATCTCCAACCAGTCCCATCGTAAGCGGTGCGCGATTCCCGAGTTTTTCACCGCGGATATCCACCTGCACGATCTTCGCATCAGTCGGATAGAATTGCCGATAAGGAAAATCGGTGCCCAGCATCATCAGCACGTCGCAGCCGAGCATCGCGTAATATCCCGAAGAGAACCCAATCAGCCCCGTCATCCCAACGTCATAAGGATTGTCGTACTCGACGTACTCCTTGCCCCGCAGCGCATGCACCATCGGCGCTTTGAGCTTCTCGCCAAGTTTGAGGAGCTCGTCGTGAGCACCCGCACAACCAGCCCCGCACAGTAAGGTGATTCTCTTGGAATCGTTCAGCAGCTTCGCAAGCCGATCGAGATCCTGATCCAACGGCCGGGTGAGAGGTCTCGCTGGCTTTTGATAAGGCGCCGGCGCGCTAAGATGCTCGCCCGACTGAAGCGCAACATCTCCCGACAAAACGATCACCGAAACGCCGCGCCGCGCAAGAGCGGTAGTCATCGCATTCTCCAGCGCCCGCGGCATCTGCGCCGGCGTCGAAACCAGCTGACAGTAGTAACTGCATTCCTTGAACAGGAACTCCGGATGCGTCTCCTGAAAATAATCGGAGCCGATCTCGCTGCTCGGAATATGCCCCGCAATCGCTAGAACCGGCACCGAGCTGCGATGGCAATCAAACAGCCCGTTGATCAGATGAAGATTCCCCGGCCCGCAGCTCCCCGCGCAAACAGCAAGCTCGCCGGTAACGTGCGCATCAGCTCCAGCCGCAAACGCCGCCACCTCTTCATGCCGAACATGCACCCACTCAATCGTCTTCTGCTTGCGTATCTCGTCGGTTATCCCGTTGAGCGAGTCGCCGACAATTCCGTAGATTCGCTTAACTCCGGCCGCCGCAAGCGTCGCCACCAGGCTTTCCGCTACCGTCGTCATAACGACTCTCCGACAGGGCTTTACTGTCTATTCCAGTATTTAACTATTCCAGTATTTAACTAACCATTAGCAACGATTAGCGATCGGCCACGATCTCCGACAGAAACCAGGTCCGGCGCTCGGTCTCATCGATCCAGTTCTCGAGCAGGCTCGCGCTGGCGACGTCGTTGTGATGCTCGCAGAGTTCGTGTGTGGAGCGCATCTCGCGGGTCAGATGCTTGTTGTCGTCACAAAGCTCGTCGAGCATGTCCTTGGGCTCGACGAAATTGGTGTCGTTGTCTTTCAGCCGCTGGTGCTTGGCGATATCTCCGATCGAATGAATTGTCGGGCCGCCGATCTTGCGGGCGCGCTCGGCGATATCGTCGGTCATCGCGAAGATTTGAGTCGCGTGCTCATCGAGGAGCAGGTGGTAGTCGCGGAAATGCCTCCCGCTCATGTGCCAGTGGAAGTTCTTGGTCTTGACGTAGAGCGTGAACACGTCGGCGAGTAGTTTGCGCAGCGCGCTCGAGATCTCGACCACCGCGTCGCCGCTGAGATCGGTCAACACTTCGGAAGATTGTTTCATTTTAATTGCTGAACTGTTTTTCATGTTCGTACTTCTCCTTATTAAAGTTCAAGTCCGCAGAGCGACGGCTGGAGCCTTTCCGTCGAACGCTACTGAGGATGACGCGCGGCGCTTTGCGATAGCCTCCGCGATTCGATCGCCGTACTCGGTGTCGGCGTTGCGGAAGTTTGCGATCGAACGATCGATGATGTCCTTGCGGCTGACTTGCGAAAGGCTCGCGGCGATATTCGCGACCAGTCTCTGCTTCTCCGCATCGCTCATCAGCCGGTAGAGATCTCCGGCCTGGACGAAGTCGTTGTCATCGCGATGATCTACCGGCGCGTGATTTCCGGTCTGCCCCGAGACTTCGATTGGCGCCCATAGCGGCTTACCGGTTTGCACCGGACCGTTGAAACTATTGGGCTCGTAATTCTTCGCGCGCCCGTAGTTGTTATCAACGCGCATCGCGCCGTCGCGGCTGTAGTTGTCAACGCCCGCCGCGTGGGGCCGATTGACCGGCAGATGCATGTGATTTGCGCCGAGCCGGTAACGATGGGTATCGCCGTAGGAGAACAGGCGGCCTTGCAACATCTTATCGGGGGAGGGACCGATGCCCGGCACGAAGTGAGCCGGATTGAAGGCCGCCTGTTCTACTTCGGCGAAGTAATTCTCGGGATTGCGATTCAGCACAATTCTGCCGACCGTGGTCAGCGGGTAATCGCGATGCGACCAAACCTTGGTCACATCGAATGGATTGAAGCGGTACCGGGCGGCCTCCGCGGCCGGCATGATCTGCATCTTGAGCGTCCACGACGGATACTCACCGCGATCGATTGCGCGCAGCAGATCGCGCTGATGAAAGTCCGCGTCGGTGCCGGCGGTTCGCGCCGCGTCGAGCGCGGTGAAGCATTTGATCCCCTGGTCGGTCTTGAAGTGGTATTTCACCCAGAAGACTTCGCCGTTCGGATTGACCCATTGAAAAGTATGCGAGCCGAAGCCGTCCATATTGCGGAAGGTCAGGGGGATTCCGCGATCGCTGAACAGAATCGTGAACTGATGGGTCGCTTCGGGACTCAGCGAGAAAAAATCCCAGACGTTTTCGGGCTCCTGGATATTGGTGTAGGGGTCGCGCTTCTGCGAATGAATAAAATCGGGAAACTTCAGCGGGTCGCGAATAAAGAAGACCGGCGTATTGTTGCCGACCAGATCGTAGTTGCCATCTTCGGTGTAAAACTTGATCGCAAATCCGCGCGGGTCGCGGACCGTGTCGGCAGAGCCCTTCTCTCCCGCGACGGTGGAGAAGCGCATGAAAACTTCGGTTCGCTTTCCGACTTGGGAAAGAAACCGGGCCTTGGTCCATCGGCTCACGTCGGCAAGCACTTCGAAATAGCCGAAAGCGCCGCTGCCTTTAGCGTGCACGACGCGCTCGGGAATCCGCTCGCGATCGAAATGCCCGAGCTTCTCGATCAGGTGATGGTCTTCGAGCAGGACTGGTCCGCCCTCGCCCGCGGTCCTCGAGTTCTGATTGTCGGTGACTGGGGCGCCATTATCGGTGGTCAGAGTCTTCTTCGAATCCATCGGTCTTTTCCTTCAATTTCCAAGGCGTGAGAATTCGCCGCACAAAGTTCGCACTCACTGGTTCACATCAAGAACGCTGAGAAGCGGCGGAGTTTTGCAGGTTTATCAAGTTCAGGATGTTCAGGTTCCGCCGCTTTCAGCGTTATGCTTGGGTTACCAGACCCATACTGGCTCCAGGGCGTTGTCGATCTGCGCCTGATCGACCTGCTGTCCGCTCTGCATGCGGCCGATTAGCTGATCGATTTGAACGCTCTTGCGGCCGAAGGCCAGGTTGTCCTTATTTCCGGTGCGCGCCTCACGCTGCGCCGCCTCCGAGGCTTGCTGCAGTTCAGCGATCGTCTGGGTGTCGGGCTGCGTCCGATACGTCCTCGAAATCCCGACCGATCCGGCAAACGCAGGCGCCGACAGAGCCAGCGCTAACGTTCCAGCTGCAAGAATTGTTGATAGCTTTTTCATGGCATTAAAACCTCCTGTATCTTCTGGACTGGTTGTTTGTTCTTTTTCATCTGCCTGGAAGGCGTGAAAAATGGGCGCACAATATGGGTGTACGAAGGTTGGCGCAGTGGTACGATCTTCGGTGGATCGTCCACCAGAAATGGGCCGAAGGGCCGGAGAAATTCGCAAGAGAAATTAAGATGTCAGTTGATACGCGGAGTGCTCGACTTGGATCGGCTAGTACTGGCGACCCTCGGGCGAGCGTCGCTTCGACACAAAAAGGTGTCTTCCGCAAAGAGGGCGAGTATTGGACCGTCGGGTATGGCGGCAATGCGTTTCGCCTGAAGGATACCAAGGGACTGGGATACCTCGCCCATCTGATTCGTCATCCGGCGATCGAATTCCACGTGCTCGATCTGGTTGGTGGAATCGCAGGCCAGCACGACGACGACGAAGCCGGCAGGGCAGCGCAAGGTTTGCAGCGCGGGGAAGACGAGCTCGAAAAGGCGGGTATCCATATCACCACGCTGGGCGACGCGGGCGAGATGCTCGACGATCAAGCCAAGCTCGCGTATCGGCGCCGGCTCTCCGAGCTGCAAGAGGAATTGGAAGAAGCCAAAGAGCTGGGCAACGTCGCGCGCGCCGAGCGGGCGGAACAGGAAATCGATGCGCTGACGAAAGAACTCTCGCGTGCGGTCGGACTCGGCGGACGTAATCGGCGCGCGGCGTCGGCTTCGGAACGCGCGCGGCAAAGTATCACCAAGACTATTAAGGCGGTGCTGGAACGAATCGCGGAGGCGGATTCCCAGCTTGGAGATATTCTGTCGCGATGTATCAAGACGGGGACCTACTGCTCGTATCAGCCTGACCCGGAATTTCCGATTGCATGGGAATTCGCCGCGGTGAACCGGGAATCGGAAGTCGAGCGAGCCGAGCCGCCGACATGGGATGCAGCGCATCCTCCGACTTCGGGTAACGATACTGCTCCGGAGCCAGCCGACCGCCCGACCGATCGCCGCGCAGGCTCGACACCGGTGCTCGAGGTATCTCCTTTCTCGCTAGCGCAACGAACTGCTTTTGCGGGGCGAGAAACCGAGCGCCGCGCGATTCGCGCGGTGATCGATCGCGCGCTTGAGGGACATGGATCGATAGTCATGCTCGGAGGCGGACCCGGCGTGGGCAAGTCCCGCCTGGCGATGGAGATGTCAGAGTACGCGTCGCGAGTTGGCTTCCGATCCGTGGTGGGTCACTGCTACGAAAGAGAAGAGCCGTTTCCGTATCTTCCCTTCGTCGAGATCATTGAAAGCAACCTGGCGAATGCGCCGAGCCTCGACGATTTCCGCCGCCGGTTGGGGGACAATGCGGCCGAATTCGCCCAGCTTGCGCCAAGCCTGCGCCGAGTTTTTCCGGATATACCGCAGCCAATGGAACTGCCGCCGACGCAGCAGCGCCGTTATCTTTTCCAGAGTGTTTCAGAGGCGCTGGCGCGCGCGGCTCGAACTCGTTCGTACCTTTACATCCTCGAAGACTTGCAATGGTCGGATGAATCCTCGCTGGGCCTGCTGATTCATCTGGCCAACCGCATCGCCAACCTTCCGGTCGTAATTATAGGGACCTATCGCGACGGATATTCCGAACACAATCACGCGTTAGTCAGAACTCTGGAAGAGCTGATTCGCCTCGGTATCCGTCCGCTGAAGCTGGGCGGATTAACCAAGGACGCGATTGAGGAGATTTTGTATGGGTTAAGCGAGCGTCACCCTCCGGAAAGCTTGGTGAGCGCAATCTTCGAGGAAAGTCAGGGAAATCCATTTTTCGTCGAGGAAGTTTATCGGCATCTGGTCGAAGACGGGAAAGTCTTCGACGCTGACGGCGAATTCCGCACTGATATCACGATCGACGAAATCGATGTTCCAGAAAACGTGCGCTTGATTATCGGGCGGCGCCTGGAGCGGCTCGCCGAGAATGAAAAGGCCCCCCGCCGGCAGCAACTGCACGCCGGTGTCGCCGACGCTATCGAGCGGCTCGAACGCGGCGGCGTCAACCAGTGCGCCGGCGAGATCGCGGACCATCTCCTCAAGGCAGGATCGTTCGCTGATCGGCCACGACTGGTCCGATGGCTGGCGCGAGCGGGCGAGGGCGCACTCGATGCGGCGGCATTTGAGGAAGCGCAGCGCAGCTTCCGCTCCGCGCTGTCGCATCTGGGCGAGGACGGCGGTGCAGAGCGGGCGGACTTGTTGGCGAGCCTCGCGATGGCCGAGCTCGGTCTGGAGCATTGGGACGACGCGCTGGCCAATCTTCGTGAAGTGCTCGAAATCTACACCGGACTTGGCGATCGGGAAATCATAGGCAAGAGCTATACGGACTTGACCGACGCGCTCATCTGGGTTGGCCGCAACAAGGAAGCAATTGAAACAGCGCGTCGCGGGCTCGCCTACCTTGAAGGCGATGTAAGCGCCAACCGCGCGCGTCTTCTCGCTGCACTCGGGCAGTCCACGGCGGCGAGCTCGGGATACGAATCAGCTTACGAGGCGCTTGGGGAAGCCTTCGACATCGCATCGGAGCTATCTGATCAAAAGCTCGAGGCGAGAATTCTTGGCGCCCGATCGATCGTAAATTTGCACTTCTTTCGATTGAGAGAAGCTGCCGCAGACGGATTGCTCAGTGAAAAGATGGGAGGAGCGGGGACGTCTCCCTGGCAGCGCGCCTTGCAGCTCAGAGTTCTGCATCAGACGCTGCTTACTCTCGGACAACCGGAGGAGGCAGTCAGAATCGCGGACGAGCTCGAACCGCTCGCGATGAAGATAGGGCAGGCTTACTCGGTCGCGCTATGCCTCAGCACCCGAACCTGGGCGGCGTTTGGCAAAGCACCTGACATCGTCAAGCTCGAAGCTGGCTTCCAGCAAGTGTCGGCATCCGATCAGAAGGTGCGGTTTTCATTCTGGGAAGTTCTCTCAGAAGCACAACTAAGTGTGGTCGATTTCATTCGAGGAAACTGGGTAGGTGCTTTGGCTCATGCGCAAGCCTCCTGCCGCACAGACCCGGGGATGAGCTCAATTCATGGATTCGGCGAGGGAACACTTTTTCGACAAATGGCTTACGCTGGAGATCGCGCCGGCGCGTTGGCGATTTTTGATCAACAGCGCAGGTCGCTTCCGGTTAGCGGTCAACACAACATTAGAGGTTCCTGGTGGCTACTCGCGCTTGCGGTCGAAGGCCTTGCGATCCTTGGCGAACAATCGCAAGCCGGGCAGCTATACCCGCTTACTCGTGAGTTGGTCGACACTGGAGCCGTAGCTCTGTGGCCGATCTCGCGCTTCACGCAAACGATCGCAGGTATCGCCGCAGCGTGCGCTCGCGATTTTGATGCAGCCGAAAATCACTTTCAGATCGCGATGCGGCAGGCTGAGTCGTTTCCCCATCGCCTCGAGCAGACGGAGATCCAGCGTTTCAACGCGATGATGCTAATCAATCGCGCCGGCTCCGGCGATCGCGAAAAAGCGCGAACGATGCTCGGCGAGGCGCTGGAGAGTTACACGAATATCGGGATGCCTCGCCATATCGAGATGACGCAGGCGCTTATCGGTCAGATCGCGCGCCGGTAGCATCACGCGCCCGGACGAATTTCCTCGAGCTCTTCGGGGAACACCAGGCACTCACCTCCGGCGTGCCATTTAACTTTCAGCAAAGTGCGATCCAGATTGCGTATGACGCTCATGATCGCCACTTCTTCGCTTGGAAGATGGACTTCGCCGCTACGTGGGTCCCGCACCCATTTCTGAAGAATTCCTGTAGTCATGATGGTCTCTCGCGCTTGTTTGACTCACGAACTATTCGCATTTGGAGGCGCGACGAACGGGGTCGCGCTCTTGTGCGGCCTTGTGCGGCCTTTTTTCACGCCTCTAACACAGGGAGGACCCTGATCATCGTGAATTCTGAAGGCAGTACCGCTGCCATCTTTTCGGACATGCCGGAAATCTCCCGCGAGGAACTCCACCGGCGGCTCGGCGATCCCGCGCTTACGATCGTGGATGTGCTGCCCGAGTCGTCTTACGTGGAGTGGCACATTCCCGGCGCGGTCAGCCTCCCGCTCGAACAGGTTGCCACCCGCGCGCGCGAGCTTCTTCCAAACCGCGGCGCCGAGATCGTCGTTTACTGCGGAAACGCGCAATGCGAGCGTAGCGTGAACGCCTTGGCGCAGTTACATAAACTCGGCTACTCGAACGTTCGCGTGTATCGCCGAGGTCTCGCCGACTGGATGGACTCAGGTGAAGCGACGCAGCGTGCGGGAGAAGCGCCCTCAGAGCCGGACTCGTCGGTATCCGACTCGATGGCGATGCTGGTTGGCCCGCCTCTAACCGTTTCGCCGAGCGGCGAAGTGGGAAGGGTACCAGCACGCTTGTCGCAGATGCGTCGATTCGACAGGTCGATCCTCAGTCTGATTCATAGACGCTCCGCGTTGCAGTTGTTCCTAGTCTGGATAGGAATGATCCTGCTGAGCGGTGTCGGGTATTGGCTTGTAGCACTGTTGACCACGGACGGACTGGTCGAAGCAGGCATCCCGATCGGCACCGATCTGCAAGGATTCGGTAACGCACTCTACTTCAGCTTCGTGACTGCGACGTCGATCGGCTATGGCGACATCTTACCGGTTGGAATCGCGCGGGTAGTCGCAGTTGCCGAAGCTATCAGCGCACTGCTTATATTTGGCGCGGTGGTAGCCAAGTTCGTCTCGCATCGGCAGGACGAGCTAGTGAGCGAAATCCACCGCATCACATTCGAAGAACGACTCGATCGTGTGCAGACCAACCTGCACATGGTGATTTCCGACATGCTTGCGATCACTGCGATGTGCGAAGCACAGAAGCCGCCAAATAAAATCGCCACGCGGCTGGAAAGCGCGGTCCGGATTTTCAATGGTGAGGTGCGTGCGATCCACGATTTGCTTTATCAGCGGCAACTGGTCGTGGAGGAAAGAGTCCTTGCTGCGATTCTCGCCAACCTGTATTCGGCGCTCAACGTGTTGTCGGAGCTGCTGCAGAGTCTGCCGCCGACCTTCGTGCGCTCGCAGCTACTGACGATTGTGCTCGAAGAGCTGGCGCGTCTTGCCGGAGAGATTTGTAGCTCCTGCGTGCCGCACGAATATACGCCCCGGCTGGTGTTCTGGATGGATCGAATCGAAGCGACCGCGCAGCGAATCAAGTAAAGTCTCCGAGCATGCGATGTTCTCCCGCCACTCTCTTGTTGGCTCTGGGCACGGCTGCGCTGATTTCCGCGACTCAAGCACGCGCAAGCGCTCTCGGAGAGCGATATCGACGACCTGGTTGCGTTCATGGCGCTGAGGAGCGCTGACTATAAGGAACAAGGACTCAAGGAATTGGCGCGTCAGTGTGAGCTGTCGCGGACTAAGCGTCCTCAGCGCGACACGGCCCGAGCCTTCGCGCCGAAAGTGCAGCAGCCCAAGCCACCTCAGGGTCTCTTCGGCCGCCCGCGTTGAAGTGAAATGAGGTTGGACGGAACGTCGTGTCCAGTCTCGCGGCTTTGTAAGCGGTAGCGAGCTACGCATAGTTGCGAAAGCGCGAGTACGCCTGCGATGATTGCGAGCACGGCGAAATCGCCGCCCGGCCATGCGACGCCCAATCCTTCGCCGAGCCAGAAGATGCCGAAGGAGACGATGACGACGCCGACGCCAAACTTGAGCGCGTTTTCCGGTACTCGGGTAAGTGGACTATGGATCGCGATCCCAAGAGCGACCACTACTAACGCAGCCGCGCTCGCTCCCACAGCGGCTGGGACCAGCGCACCCGCCACACGCCCGACTGCGACTACTATCAACACTACTTCGATGCCTTCGATGACCACGGCCTTGAACGCGGCGATCATCGCGATGGGATCCAGGCGGTCGGCGGTACCGGCATGCTTCGATCGCATCTCGTGCACCTGTCGAGTATAAATCGCGGCTTCGTCGTGCGTCGCCTTTATGCCGGCAGATCTCAGCACCGCTTTCCGCAACCATGAAAGCCCAAACAGCAACAACACTACGCCAACAACGATGTGCAGATCGTTTAGTGGCACTCGGACGAGCGCTCCACCGGCTAGCGCTACCAACGTGGCGAGAAACACAGCGCCAGATGCGGCGCCTAGTAGGCCTGAGCGCCAGCCGGAGACAGAGCTCACCGCCAGGACGATCGTCAATGCTTCGACGCACTCGACCAGGGAAGCAGCGAACGCGGTGCCTGCTAACGCCGCATTTTGTATTAGTCCCGGCTCAAGCATGATTACTCCTACTTAGTTGCGGGTTTCACGACGAGTGCAGTCATCGCGCTTAGCGATGCCCGCCACCACCGTGGCCACCACCGCCACCACCATGGCCACCGCCGAAGCCTCCGCCGCCGAAGCCATGCCCACCGCCACCAAAGCCACCTGCATGGGCAAAGCCACCGTGGCCGCCGAACGAATCGTGATGGCCGGCACCGTGATGGTCTTCCCAATCATGGTGATACCTGAAATCCGGCTCATAGTAGCTTCGACCAAAATATCCATACGAGTAGGGCGCGTAGCCATAGCCCGGATAGCCATAGTAGTCATATCCCGGTTCGCCGCATCCGCTTACTGCGAATGAGAGTAGGCCAAGTATCAGAGTTGCTAGTAACCAGCGTCGCATAAAGCGATCTCCTTAGATGGGTGCTCGCGGAATTACGGAGCTCCCCAGGCGGGCTTGCCATCTTGTTTGTAAAAGGCGAGGCCGGGAGTGTTGGCGGCAGGCACATCGATACTGGTGCGCAACTTCCCTGTCTCATCGTAAAGTCCCAAGCCTGGCGTGCCGCTCGCGCTGAGTGCGATTGTCGCGCGCAATTTGCCCTGCGGATCGTAAAAGTCCAGTCCCGGTGAGCCATCCGCCGCGATATCCAATGTGATACGCGTCTGGCCTTTGATGTCGGTGAGATTCATCCCGACCGCGCCATCGGGGAGCATACCCATCGCACCTCGCACCTTGCCGTCACTACCGCGAAGCACGAACTCCGTGGCTTCCAGGCTTTGAGGCTGTCTTGTCTGCCCCATCAGGATCAGCGCTCCAGCTATCACGACGATCGCACCGGTAACCGATCCAAGCCGGCGATTGGTACGTTGAAGCTCCGCCTGTCTGTGCTCTAGGCACTTAAGGCGCTCGATCAGCTCTGTAGAAGACTGTTCCATGTTCATCCCCTGATGGCGTGGGCCCTGGTAGTGTCGTCACTGGTTCTAAGTGTGTTCGCGGTCGGTCTGCTGCGCGCAGGCGGCGCCATAAATTCCGGACCGATTGGATCTTTGATCGTGCTGCGCACGATCCGATCGATCTCGCTAAGCGCGGTGTCATCGAGATGCCATCCCATTATATCGTTGATCGGATCGAGTTGCCCGGGATGCCGCGCGCCCCATAGCGCGCTCGTGATGCCGGGCTGATCGAGCACCCATCTAAGTGCGAGGTGTATTACTCGCTTTGCGTAATTTTCGCGGGCGAATCGATCCAGCTGCCGGACGGCTTCCAGGTACTGTTGGAATCGCGGTGCGTGGAATTTGGGATCGGTTGTGCGCAGATCGTCACCCTCGAATTTGGTGTCGCTATCGATCCGGCCGCTAAGCAAGCCGCGGCAAATGGCGCCGTACGCGAAAACCGCGATGCCGTCGCGCTCGCAGTAAGGCAAGACATTCCTTTCGATCCCGCGTTCGAAGAGATTGTAGGGAGGTTGCGCGCTATGAATCGGAGCGACCAGGCCGAATTCATTCATCTGTGCCGGTGAGAAGTTGCTCACCCCGATCGCGCGGATCTTCCCTTGCTTGAACAGCGCGGCCATCGCGTCGGCGGTCTCATCAATCGGAGTCATCGGATCAGGCCAGTGCACCTGGTAGATGTCGATGACGTCGGTCCGCAGCCTTCTAAGCGACGCTTCGACCTCCGCAAAGATTCGGGTCCGCGATGCGTTGCGAAACGGCTCGCCGCCCGCCCAGTCGAGTCCGACCTTGGTGGCGAGCATCACCCGGTGTCTCTCACCTGCCCATTCGAGCGCTTTCCCGACAATCTCTTCCGACTTGCCGAAGCCGTACACCGGCGCGGTGTCGATCAAAGTTATTCCTCGATCGATCGCAGAAAGGATCGTGCGGATCGATTCATTTTCATCGGTGCCGCCCCACATCCATCCGCCCATCGCCCACGTGCCGAGCCCGATGCGCGAAAACTGAAGATCAGTTCCGGGGATTTTCGCGGTTTCCATATATTTTTCTCCTCTCTCTGAAGTTTTGTTTTTATTTTTTGTGGCCGCTTACTACGATTTGCCGGCAGGTGTTGCGGGCACTGGCTGAACT
>WNFO01004708.1_pt1 | contig 13476 bp, 11 predicted proteins | sample 5400251 | NCBI WGS metagenome assembly WNFO01 (sample SAMN13153354, study PRJNA577476) | soil metagenome | isolation source: 100 cm saprolite under Madrone tree | place: USA:California | collected 2016-06-14 | reverse complement strand
CATCTTCGAAGCACGTCCCGAAGTCATCGTCAACATTGCCGCCCTCGCTCTCAAATCCGGTGCGTCTACAATCTCGAGCTGCTCTATCATTTTTACTCTTAAGCGTTGCACAATCCGACACGCAAACAAACCTCACGGAACTCACACGCACAGGCAATGCCGCAATCCTGAAAGGCGGCAAAGAGTCCGTGCGCACAGCTGCAGAGCTGGCGCGCACGATCCAAGCGGCTCTTGGGCGCACCGCGCTCCCAGGGACATTCATCCAAACCGTCGAAACACGCGCCGAAGTCACCGCGCTGCTCTCGCAGGACCGGTACATCGACCTAGTCATCCCGCGCGGTAGCAACGCACTAGTGCGCGAGATCCAGCACAGTACGCGGATACCGGTGATGGGTCATGCGGATGGGCTCTGTGCGATATACCTGGACGAGTCTGCGGACAGAGAAAAAGCGAAGCGTGTCGTGGTAGACGCAAAGGTTTATCCGCTGTCCCATTGCGCTCCTTCTGCCCTTCCATTCATATCGCTCCATCCAATTTTTCATTCATGTCCTGCCAGATAGATTACCCCGCGGCGTGCAATGCAGTGGAAACGCTCCTGATCCACCAAAGCCTGCTCGAGACGGTCTGGCCCGATGTCGCCCACTCGCTTCTCACAGCCAACGTAAAGCTCCTCTGCGACGGACCAGCCCTCTCCGCACTCACTTCATTCCCAACCAAAAACCCGGCCAACCATCCCAACTTCCCAACACACGTACTCCCATCCCCACCAGAAGCCTACACGACCGAGTACCTCTCGCTCACGCTGGCCGTGCGCACCGTGCCTTCACTCGTGGCTGCCATAGCGCACATCAACGAGCACGGCTCGCATCACACCGATAGCATATTCAGAAAGTCGACCTTGGCCGGCAGCACGTTCGTGCGTGGTGTCGGCTCGGCCGGCGTGTTCGTGAATGCAAGCACGCGCTTCGCCGATGGGTTTCGCTATGGCTTTGGTGCCGAGGTTGGGATCAGCACGGGACAGATCCACGCGCGGGGGCCAGTTGGGCTCGAGGGACTCGTGACCTATAAGTATGAAGAGCCAGCGAGGAGGGACATATCGTTGGGGAATTCGGTCGGGAACCTGGGAAGAAACAAACGCACACCAACCCATCGAGGTGAAGGAGCTCCTTTTTAAAAAAGAGAATATACATCATACGAGAGAGGAATACACACTATAATGTACGGATATATCGGAGGAGCGTGCGTATGTGCGAAGCAAAACTAACGAGAAACCAACATAAATACAATGGTAAAAAATTGAAAGAAAAAAGAGTTATCAGAAGAATTTCCATCTCGGGACAGCGATCTCTATCATGTTTCCTCTCATGGTCACTAGCTCACTGTCTCTCTACTCCATCTCTGGGAAGTCAAGGCCAGTCGTGTCCTTGAACCATTGTGCGACAAGAGGGCGCCAACTGGGCAAAGCAGGGTCGAGCGTGGCTTCATGTTCTTTGAAGTTTGTGATGAATTGATTGCCGATTGCGATCATCGCCTTGATCAACGGCTTGCCGACCATGTTGCAGACGAACGGGTCTGTCGATTCAATGATGTCGCGATAGCCCACGCGGTCTCTATATTCAAGCGTGACACCGCCGTATGTCAATCCGTGGGAGGCAGCCATGCACTCCCCTAGCAGCTTTGACGGCTTGATCGACGACGGAATCGAGCTTGTCAGCAAGGCTTGCGCCATGAGGATAGGCAGCGATGTTGCTGAAGAGTCGGTCCAATTCGGCTTCGCTCAGCCGCTGGAGTTTGAGCCGGTATTTGGCCCCGGCAGTCTCCGGGGTGGGGACGTAGTTGGCCTTACGGCCAACCATGTGAGGGTAATACTTTGCAAGCCTGAGAGTGAGGGCAGGTCGGTTACCGGCGATCCTGGGGTCTTTGACGTCGGAGCTCTCAAGATGAGCGAGATCATAAGCGATGGGGTTGCCCCGGGACCGCTTCTCATACTCCTTGGCAAACGGGTTCTCCTCCTTCCTGAAAGGCGTGTCGGACCACGTGACCCCCAGAACGAGAGTATAGAAGTCCTTCCGCTGGGTCTCGTCGTCTTGCATGTGGAGCATAATGTTAGGAAGAGTGAGTGAGCGGAAACCGCAGTCGAAGAGAGTGAGATTGCCACCAAGGAAATGGCGGGCAGCGCTTGTGAGACCTGTCCTTTCTGTGAACGTCATTAGACCGGTAACAACAATATGGAGGAAGAAGGAAGGCGCTTCACCTGCTTTCTCAGCAGACACGAACTCGGTCTTGATCCGGTAGAGTTCTGCAACGAGAGTGAGATCCGCCTTCTCCCAATTCAATACCTCACAGAGAGCATTCCACTTCTTACCGTCCTCATCCAGGCGGAGGACTTCCACAAGTTTGCGCTCGATATAATTGGTCCCAAAAATGGGCATTTGCTGTGGTCCAAACTCGTCGTAGGCATAGGAGAAAGAAAGCTGGTTGTTCCAGGGGAGGAGGCTAGTCGGGTCTGTGGTGTAGTGAGCCATCGCCTTTGGAGCCTTGAAGACGTGAAGGCGATCCGGGCGGCGCAACTTCATCTGGATTATGCACATCTGATATTCGAATTCGTCGTCCATGTCGGCAGCAAGCTCGAGTGACCCACTGTAGTAGCCGACCTGGCCAAGAAGATACTCACGCAGCTTGTACGTGTAGCGGATCTTGTGCAAGCGCAGGGCAAGTGGAGTGGGCATCGGATTAGCAGCGGAGTAGCGGGAGGCAATGGTGTCGAGGATATCCTGGCGGCGACGTGCCTTTCTGAGAGAGCCAATGTGATCTGCAAGGTCTTTCTTCTCGGTTTCCTTGTCCAGCAGGCGTATTCAGACTCCAATTCAGGGTTCTGGAAGTCAGCGACAAGATCAGCCTCGGTGCCAATGTGAGTCTCGTCACTGCCAGGGACCGCGTCAGGGGCGTTGAGCGCATCAAACGTAAAGTCATAAATTTCCTTCCAATTGTTGTAACCCGGAATCTCGCTGGAAATGTGTTTTACCCATCCAAGAACCTCATGGGTAAAACACATTTCCAGCAAGATTCCGGGTTACGACAACATTTCCAGCGAGATTCCGGGTTTTACCCATGCGAGAACCTGCTCCCTAAGGGAATGCATGGGTAAAACACGGTCAGTATCAAACCCGAAGCGGAGAATTTTTGACAGGGCGTCTTCAACGGCGTCGTTGAGAAGCACGAGACGCGTGTCGTCGCGCTCGTAGTTCCGAACCATGATGCTGTAGCTATGGTCAGGCGAGGTGGCCTGATCACTGGAGATATTGGTCGCCATTGAAGTCATTGGAGACAGCAGTGCGCTCGTGCTCACAAAAGAGCGTGTGGTGTCGATAAGAGCTGGGTGACGCTGTTGGCGACGAGGTATCCGAGGCCAGCATGGCCGCCTTTTATGAATTTCCTGTGCTTCTCTATGTGATCCACTGCACGGAAAGCAGAGTTTTCTGGGAGACTAAGGCAACACACCCAATTCCCTTTCATGGACGACCCCAAAATGGATACTAGTAGCAACGCTCAGCACTTCACTACCGGTGTATGTCCCTTGGTCAGGAGACCCCTCAGTAACTGCGCTAGAGGCATGGACATGAAAATGAGGACCAGCCTTTGCGCCGAAAGTGTCATCATCGTTTAAATGTTAACAGAGTCAAGCTTGTGTCGTACCCTGACATCATAATCATTCGGATCATGGGCAGGCGTGATATTCACGGCACCAGTTCCAATGGTCATGTCGACGACAATGGAATATGACGGTCTACGAAGGGGCGGACGGCAAACTTGCCGTGAAGGTGCTGTGGCGCCACGCCGGATCGGTTTCAAACTCGGACCTCTGGCAAAAGAAGTAGACAGTTCACCTTAAAACGATTATCATTGGGATGCACGGCGATAGCAGTGTCCCCGAGCATCGTCTCTGGACGCGTGGTTGTCACGATGATCTTTTCATATAGGCAAACACATACCAGTAATGAGAATCCATTCGTGTAGGTAGGAAAGTACCAAACCCGAGTTCTCTATTAGGTACCCAAATGATGTTACGACACCAAGCTCAAACTTTTCCTTGGGGTCGTAACCTGGCACCGCTCAATAATGTCCGCTATTCAAGTTGGTTTTATTCGACCTGGGCAAAATATAACCCACTAAGGCCCCCACGCAAACAGTTTCATAACATAGAATGCTCACCTCGAGGTTTGAGAGTGTGATGTTGAGACAGACACACCAGCCCACGAGGCGGTTCGCGCGGTATGATTCCTTCCTCGTGTAGACGACAAAAGTTCTCATGACAGCTTTCGAAAGTTGCTTAAGAACAACGTATTTGAGGGTGGAGATGATACGGGCTTAAAAAGGTGGATCAACACTTACAGGATTCATGGAGAAGGCAACACGAGACCAGTCGTAGCTACCGTTCCGCAGAGTCTATGAAGCTGATTTGTGATGCGTTCTTGGTATATATCCAGTAACGGTCAATTCAAGGACACCGTCGTGTAATCGCGCAGGATAAGAGCACCATGTTCATATTTCCAGTCCAATACGGTCTCGAGAAACTTTTCACGACCCAGATCATGACACGTCCTACCCGGCGTCTTGAACATGCGTTTTTCAACGACAGACTGCGCTCGAAGTGCCTGCGTGAACAAGACCAATGCAGTCTTTCCGAGGATGCGGTACCTTTGAGGCGAGCCAGAGGAGAAATCATGCAATAGGGTGCTTTCTTGCTATGATTCACCATCGCACGAGTGCGTCCTGGATGGCAGTCGTGAGCGCATGGCAAATGAGCAGAACTCGCGTTCGGTGATATCACGAACAGATCCTCGGGTTAGGGTTCGCCATCTGTTGCTGAAGTTGGACGCTGACCATCAATGGCACGGCGCCATGATCTATATTACCACACAGTGGCCCCTCCGCTCTTGACATGGGAGGCTCCGTCGCATGAGGGAACGATCAAGTCTATCCCAAGCTTGATGGATTTGCACGCATGGCACGACGATGCTAGGCGCTACTCGCACCACCTGCCCGAACTTCATGAGAAATTGTCGGACATGGACAGGATGTTTTGGGGCGCGGGGATGAGGGATGAGAGATACAAATGTTACTACGGAGAGACCTGTGCATTGACTGCCCACATGCATAGCGTCAAAGACGGTACATCCGATGGTGAATACAGTATAACTGAAGCAGGGTGGCATGGCATCTACCGGGCCGGGCTTCAGCGATGACTAATCATATCGACGGCACCTGATCTGATCCTCGTTGCCCCTACCAATTTCACATTTCTCTTCCGCCTGCAGTGTGGATGACTACTTAGGGTCGCCTCGTTTTCAAGTACTTTTCGACTCTCCAGTATAAGACTACGAAAAGCAAACGGGAACAGCATTAGCCAACCACCCGCTTGCCGAGCAACTCCAGACTTGCCAATCAGTCGAGTCCACTACCACCCTTCTCCAAGGGCAAGTACATGCCTTCAAGGAATTCAGAAAAAGCGACAAAATGATGAAGTCGCTCAAGATTGTCGTATTATTCCTTTCCAATATTTCTGCCACCACCTGCATCAGCCAACATTTCGGCCTAGTATGTCCCAGGCTGCTGAACGGGTGTCCCACGTCTCTGATGTCCATTTAATAGTCATTTCCACTTGCGGATGCGATATATATTGGCCTCTGTGTACTACTCACTGTATGTATCTTTTTTTTTTTCGTTCCTTTCGTATCTCAGGCGTTCAAGGGCGTCAGCTCCGACTTGGATCCTGTTGTCGAGTTGCTCGAATCCATAGAACACGTCTTGAAGCGCCTCGACATCTACACCAATGTCCCTCCTATGGAAGCTATGACTGAGATTGTTGTGAAGATATTGGTGGAGCTGCTCTCCACCCTCGCACTCGCGACCAAACAGATCAGGCAAAGACGACCAAGTCAGTCCGTCTTCATTGACGTTTTACTCTTACTCAATACAATACAGAGATATTCGTAAAGAAGCTCTTCGGAGAGAATAGAGTCGAGGCCATTCTTCAGACCGCTCCAGCACTCCTAACCCTGCGTGTTTCTCGTCGCATCAGCGTTTCTCTCACTCCTTCAATTTCACATTGAACTACTGCCATTCGTCGTATATTCTCGGACACACCGCCTCCACGATATCATAGTACGAGTACGACTTAGCGATCCTCTTGCATACATTTTTGTTGCCCTTTCGCGTTCTTAGTCCCTTTCGCTCACATCCTGGTCCTTAACGCATAAGGGCAATACTCAGGCCTACACGGATTTAAAGCCTCAACCATCCTTAGCTCGTGTTTTCCCTCTTTTTTCTGTGCCTGCCGTCCCAATGCGCGAGTCCTGTATGATTTCACATGGTGGAGAGGAAGAAACGTTGTATACAATGACCACGAGGGTCACGGACTCATGTCGGTAGATGGCCGAACAATAAGCGAGATAGTCATGGCTTCCGCTTCTACGCACTGTTCAGCTACACGTCAACAATCGCGTTTGTGAGGTTTGAAAGTGAAAGTGAAAGTGGACGTACCTAGCGTGAGATCACCACGGTCGTTGACCTCTGTTCCTCCTGTGAGTCGGTTCACAGCGGGTCAACCCTGCTTCCATCTGACCCCCATACTATATATTCCAGCACGACTTGATTCTGCATTCTTGCTGGCACGACATGTGTTGCTCTGTAGCACAAACACCTTTTGGAAGCAGAAGCAGATACACTGATACAGTAATCATATGATCCATATCATTCGTTATTCATATACTGTAACTGCCTGAAGCAAAGCCCCGCCCAATCCCCCTTCACCCCATACTCTCATTTTTGCATACGTACATAAACGAGGACCATGTCAACCGTCAGGGAAAGCGAGTTCGTTGGTAGCCTCGACTGTGGCACGACGTAAGTTTAGCATTATCAACGTTTTGGCCACAGGCGTGCATTTGCAGTGACAATCAACTTGTAGCTCGACCCGATTCATCATCTTTGATCAGTATGCGAATATTGTGGCGCAGAGCCAAGAGGAGTTTCCTCAGTACTACCCAAACCCTGGGTAAGCCTACTTCCCATTGAATCGTTACGGCACGGGCTACTATTCAACACCCACTTTCCTATCTCGAACTTGGTCTCCTCTAATTAGGTGGCACGAACACGACGCCACCGAAATACAGGGAGTGTGCGACAAGGTCATCGAGCAGGCCATTGCCAACTTGGAGGAGGCGGGATATGAGCGTAGCAGCGTAAAGGTCATTGGTGCGCTGCCCCCTTTTTTATCATTTCTGAGCGCCATAATCAGGGAAGTATAGGCGTCACCAATCAGCGCGAGACGACCGTGGTGTGGAGCCGCAAGACAGGCAAGCCGTTGTCCCGCGCGATCGTATGGGACGACTCTCGCACCCGTGGAGTGGTCGCACATTACGAACATCTACTCAAGACACAGGGAATAAAGGTCAATGGCCAACTGCGCAGCGGAGCGGATGGGGCTGAGGGCCTCAAAGAGCTGTTAGGCACCTCCCTGGACATTTCATCGCTTGCGGCGCATCACTGATCGATTTGGCTTGTCTGGCATAGGACGGGCCTCCCGCTCTCTACGTACTTCTCCGCGATCAAGCTCCGATGGATGATCGATAGTTGGGAGGATGTCCGCAAAGCGCACGATGCTGACGACCTCGCATTTGGCACGGTCGAGTCCTGGATTGCATACGTCAGTCCCGAGCCGCCTCGCTCGCCCCCTTTTACCCCTCGCACACCCGTGATTGAGAGGCTAAACAGAATCTGCTTGGTGGCGTGAGCGCTGGTCAACACATCAGCGAAGTGAGCAATGCATCGCGGACGCTTTTGCTCAACATTCGCACACTCGAGTGGGACTCTGTTCTTCTGGAATTTTTCGGAATCCGGGAATCGGTTCTACCGCGTCTCGTCTCGACGAGCGAGGTGTATGGGAACCTGGCGTACGGACCTCTCAAGGGCGTGCCGCTTGGTGGTCTCGTTGGCGACCAGCAAGGCGCGCTTATTGGTAATAAGTGTCTCACTCAGGGCGAAGCCAAATGTACCTATGGTACTGGCGCGTTCTTGTTGTTCTGCACGGGCACCGATATTGTGTACAGTAACCATGGACTACTTAGTACGGTGCGTAAACCATGGGGTTTCAGTGACGTAAGTGTTGGTAACGCCTCGCAGGTCGCGTATCGAGTGGGTTCCCAAGGAAAGCCCATCTACGCGTTGGAAGGAGCCAGTAAGCGAGACGGCACTGCGTGTTCGCTTTTCTGCAGGTAGTGCTGACCTTCTCTTAGTAGCGGTTGCTGGAAGTGCCATCAAATGGCTGCGCGACTCTATGAAGATGATAAAAACCGCTGATGAGATCAACGCGCTCGCGCGCTCGGTGACCTCCACCTCAGGTGTCTATTTCGTGACTGCCTTCTCTGGTCTGCTAGCGCCCTATTGGGATCCCGGCGCAACCGGCCTTCTTGTTGGCCTGACATCATATACGACGCCAGCGCACATCGCCCGCGCGACGCTCGAAGCAAATGCCTTCCAGACACGCGCAGTGATAGAGAGCATGAAGCTGGACTCCAAATCGGAGCTCGCGCATCTCAAAGTGGACGGCGGCATGACGAACGGGGACGTTGCGATGGAGGTGCTCGCCGATGTGGGCGGGTTCGAGGTCGTGCGGCCTGAGATGCGCGAGAGTACCGCTCTGGGGTCGGCGTTGCTTGCCGGCGCGGCGATTGGCTTGTTTGGATGGGATTTGGCTAGGCCGGAGACGCTTGCGCGTGTTAATACGGCGCGTAGCACGCACTTTTTACCTCGCTTGGGGGAGGAGGAGCGTAGTGAGGCTTGGAGGGGTTGGTTGCGTGCGGTCGAACGCTCGCGCGGGTGGATAGAGACCGTTGAGGAGTAAGTGGATGATTTGTTGTAGATCCTTGGCGAGAGCAAAGTAAGCCGAGACCATTGAACCGGCGCTGTAATCGATTTGATCTTTGGAAGAGCGAATACATTATCTTTGTATCTGACTTGTGGGACCGGAGAATACTGACTACAGTAGTCTATCCATCTGTGCCGCACTGGTTCAATTCAACTTTACTCATACACTTTCCTTGCCACGTCGCTCACACTCTGCTATTACTCGTACCCGAGTGACCACTAGATATATAAAACCCTTGATTCCGGGCTGTAAATATTATGTGATCGTGACATAGTTATCGTAAGGTATAGCTTAGAACGATGATCCGAGAAACCGAGGTGACAACGAGCTACAGGGATGCTAGGTATAAGAAGTATACGACCACGGGAAACTAAAAAAAATATGTCCATGAAATGCCATAGGTCCAAGGGGTGGTCAGCGTACGAAATCCTGACGGTTACGACTTAGTGGGGATGAAAGCTGGTAGGGGTAGGGGGTGCGGGTAGTGGTGCGGGGGTTGGATGAACCGCTGCGTGGCTTGTGTGTGTGAGTCGGGGTCAAGTATCGCGGCCATTCCCTGCCTTGCTGCCCCCTGACGTGATCACAGGGATAGAAGACGACGCAAGGGCAGAAGACGATGACGATGACGACCTGGGCTACGAGCTAGGGTTACAGGGCGGCCTGCGTTCTGGCGGGCATCGATGAATGAGGTGAATGCGCCACCGACATCGCCACTCCCTGAAAACGTGAGCTCCTGCAGCTCCGGTAACAGCTCCAGAGGGAGTTCTCCATCGTCCTGTCGTAGACTACGAGAGAGATCCTTGACGAGCCCATGGTCGACGCGAAGGGTTTTCACGTTCCTAAACGGCCTAAGTAGCCTGCGCCACTCGGAGCGGTCGACCTCATTGTGTTCTTCAGATGAGTGACTATGTATCTCGTGTCCGAGGGTGAGATGCTCCACCGTAAAGAATTTTCCGCTGAGCGTATCGGAAAGTTGAGCCACGGAAGATACCTGCCAGTCAAGGTGCCAGCAGAAGATATTTATAGAAAGGACACAAGACCTGGCCTCACGGGGATACACCTCCACTACAACTTCATCGTTAGAGAACTGAAACTTGGCATCGACGAACCTGAGGTTCTCTGTTGTGTTCGTAAACTGCAGAAGACATGGAACGGAAAACGTTTGTTGCTCGAAAAAGTAAATTTCGAGCTTCTCGAGGCTGGGGGCGGTGATCCGATCAACAAGCGCTTCCAAATCAGCGCTAACACCTCGGAACACAAACCAGCGGAGGTTAGGAAGCATTACGTGTGTCGTGATTGGCATATGCATTAGTTGCCTCTCCACATCAGGACTGGGAACAGGGTGTGAAAAGCCGATCGCAAGTGTCTCCAGAAGGGGCGTGAATGAAAGCCATTGGAGCAGAACAGTTGGTTGGAAGTGGATGAACGGGTACTGAATGTAAAGACAGAGTCTGACGAGGCCCACAATAGTCGTAAGTCCTATCGGAAAGGCAAAGCCGAACAGCGTGAGGTGATGTATGTGTGGTGCTTGAAGCGTTTTAGGAAGTATCAAGACCGCAGCATCCGTCGGAGTCCCCACAATCAGGTATTCCAGGATTGGATATTCACCATCGATGGCCATGAGGAGCTTCTCCAGCCGTAGACCAGGCATCCAGAGGCGGATGCGGCGGACTCGATCACGCCGCTCGAGAGCGAGAGTTATTCCCTCTTCATCTCTAGTAGAGATGCCTTTATCTCCACCATCATAATCAATAATGATGGGAAGGGGAGGAGAATGTGCCAACATGTCTGCAACGGGTGTGCCAATTGTACAGACGAGGCAAAGAGCCAGGTAGGACGCAGACCCAAATATGAGGCTCCGCCATCTTCGGCAGACGTGCGTGAGTTTGTACCACCACTGCTCGCGGTCCCATTCCTTCCCTCCCATGACACGTACACGATCGTCGTCATCGTCGTCAAAGATGTCCGGTCGATAGAGAAGAAAGACGTTAAGAAGCGAATCATCGTCGAGGATGTGGATCGACGCAGCAGGCGGACTGTTGCTCGTGATAGAACCACGATTATTCACAAGCTGAAAGCATAACTAGTGAAAGAAGCGTACCTCTGCAGTTGAGACTTGCTATGTATTGCACCTTGGCAGATTTGTCCGGTGGATTTAAGGGGAGAGGCGGTTGATGAGCAGAGACCCATGTCAGGGAGAAAGCGTTGTATATGGTTGAGATAGCGGGGTGGCCAGCCTCATGTAATCCTCGTGGGAACAGTGAGAAGCGCTGAACCGTGACTGATTGCGAGTCACTGGCGGTTCTCAGGCTAGAGCGTAGCGTATCAATCCGCAGCTAATCTTCAGATCTTCAGATCTCAACTTATTCCACCCGATCAAGATTATGTCCTCCCCCACAGGCCTCGGAGACAGCAGTCTGATCATTTCAGCGAAGAGGACGGCGAGCCCCGACATTATGACGACCTACCCTCGTTCAAGATTCCCCCGTTCCGAATTCGACGCCGAGTACGGAATATCTGAATCCGATTTCCTTCTTTTTCGAGGCCATCCAGACACAGAAAGCGTCGATCCAGTTGTCAGGGAAATGGGAATAGGAGGTGGATGTCGGCGGAGGTCAGCGCCTATTCAGCGATCTTTTGATGCCAATTGCGATTTGAACGTTTGAACCCTCAATGCGCTTCAAGTCAGTCAACCAAAGAGAGGCCTGAGTTCTACCGCTTCGGCGATGGCGTCGTCCAGATACAGTATTACCCGCTGTCCAATAAACGTAAATAAACCCCGGTCACAATTATCAAACGGTAGTTCACGTCACCTCTCTCAAAAGCTCGTCACCACTTTGAAACAGACCGCGGGAAAGGCAGAAGCAAGAAAAGCCGAGAACGTTGATTCGGTGGTGTAGTTTTTGGAGAAGGTGAATACTATTTTTATATTGTATCTTCGCATAGTCATCGTAAGCTATGGTTTAGGGCTATGATCTGAGAAAACGAGGTGACAAAATGTCTTGAAGGGAGGCGTAGTATGAGAAGTATTCGGCCACTAAATATACGAGGGTACCATTGATCCGAGGAGTGGTGGCCGTCAAGTGGATCCCAGCCTAGAAGCATCGCGCCCCTTTCTACTCCTCCACCGTGACAGTCAGCACGATCGCTCTTCGTCTCGACTATCGCACATACTCCAAAGGCGCTGGCAATCCGTTCAGATGCACGGTGGTCATTAGCGTCGCGGCGATGCTCTCTGCCATTCGCCCTATTAGCGGCGTGCGCAAAATGCCTTGGAAAGACTTCCCACCGCTTGATACGCGACTATGACCTACTGCGTACGCATTCGACGACGGAGGACATGCGATCATCGCACAATCAACCACTAGTGTATACCTCGACCGAGGTGTTTGGCGATCATTAGGACGCGGGTAGTGTCGAGACGCACCTGCCATGTCACGACATAGTGATGAATGATCTAGATTCTCGACATTTCCCGTGGATAACGGCGGATTGGGAGTCGGTGGTAGGGAGTAATGGCTTTGGTACGTTCAGTTCCATTCTCGAAGCTTTCCTTGTCTAATCACATGCGTGCGCAGCGATGACGACAGGATGGAGGGACTTCGGTCACCGTGTATCGTATAGGTTAGATACCCGCCATAAACTGAAACTGTGCTCCGGCCTAGATTTACAATGCGTGTCTCAGTTCGATTATAATATAGCAGTATTGACATCGCTGCAGGATCGCCGATTACAGTTGCGTTAGTTGTCGTCTCTGCGGGCGGTTGTGTTAACACCCGACAATTAATGGATCTCAGTCACAACTCAGATTCTACAACATCACCTTTCAGTAAGAGCTTTCAAGGCATGTTCCACTTGTTGCGTCCCTCGGCCGGCATTGGCAACATCATTCGAAACGTAGCTTGAGCTATTTATAAATTCGTTAACAACGCGCCACCAAATGAGCGTCCAATTTACTCGTGGTACGTTCTCTATCTATAATACAAATCTAGGCCAAAAACGGTTAGCCAGTCAACACTACAGTAGTCAGCAACTCCGAAGTCTGATTAAAAATAAAGAATTCTCCCGGTGCAGTGTTTCCATGTACAAGACTATAGATCTGCTCAAAAAAGTTTGGTGGTGAGACCATCAGGGACAACCATGGGGAGAGGGATGTATACGCCAATCCAAACCGCGGATATCATCCGAGGGACTTAATTTGTTAATACCAAGAGTTACCAAAGAGTACACCTTACTATAACTGCGTTAGGTAGGTTTCCTATTGTAAGTGAGCGGATGGAAGGCAGACAAACATGGGTTTTTTTGTCCTCCGGCGCCGTTACTCGGGGCAGTGCGTTGAGCGAAACAGGCGCCCCTTATTTGGACGCAAGGTACACCACCGCCGTGTCCCCAATCGCCTCGTCTGTACTTGTGGATGAATTGCATGTCCAATGGTGGTAGGATGAAGGCAAGTGGGGGTGATGGCGGATGTGGCGATGCACTGCCATGGGCCGTCGCGGCAGTCACGGTGGAGACTCGAGGCTCACCCCACTCAGGCTGGCAGTTAT
>WNFO01013427.1_pt1 | contig 13482 bp, 10 predicted proteins | sample 5400251 | NCBI WGS metagenome assembly WNFO01 (sample SAMN13153354, study PRJNA577476) | soil metagenome | isolation source: 100 cm saprolite under Madrone tree | place: USA:California | collected 2016-06-14 | reverse complement strand
AGTGGAAGCCTACGTGGGTGAGCGTGTTGACTACTTCGTCGTGCGTGGCCTGGCGAAAGTGCTCACCGACGCGGCAACCTTCACTCCACTGGCGACTGCTCTGCCGCCAGTCCAGTTGCGTGAACGGCTCTTCGTCCATGGCCCGGTATTTACAACGCCCCAATTATTTCAACCTCGGACACGCTACGAGGTGGTAAGTAATGTGGCAGATGAACTTGGCATCTCCCCCGTGCAAGTGGAGGCAACACTCTTCGCGGACCGGCCTGCAACCTATATTCTGACAGATGCCGGGCCGCAGTGGACAGCTGAAGGCTTACTCGCTCGCTACAACCTGGAACTGGCTCGCGGCGTACTCTATTGGGCGTCACACATCACGATTGAGGCAGCGAGTAACTATAAGGACCTCTGGCGATACATCAAACTCTTCAAATTAATGTTCTGGGCTGAGCCAAAACCAGAAGGAGGCTATCGCATCGATCTTGATGGCCCCATCTCCCCTTTTGTGTCTTCTACACTGCGTTATGGCAGACAAATGGCAGCGTTTCTCCCTGCACTGCTGCTGTGTGAGCAATGGCAGATGCGTGCCCATGTACGTCCGCCTCAAGCACAAGGAGAAGTGATCTATCAGCTTGACCACACCAGCTCACTGCACTCACACTTCAAAAGCTCAGGTCTCTTTGATAGTCGTCTTGAAGCAGACTTTGCGAGCGAATTCGAGCAAAAGATGGGCGGCAAACGAGGACATTGGCGACTCTCTCGTGAAGACGAGGTGCTCCTCCTAGGGGATACGGTGATGATCCCCGACTTCATGCTCGTTGACGAGCGGGATGAGAACCGGAAAATTATGATCGAGTTAGTGGGTTTTTGGCATCCACAGTATCTCCGGCGAAAGATTGAAAAGGTTCGTGCAGCCAACTGTGCTTCTCTTCTTTTGCTTGTCTATCAAGGCTTGAAAATCACGGACGACGCTTTTCAGGATGTGGCAAGTGAGGTTATCTTTTTTAAGCAAAAACCTGTGCTGAAAGAGGTGATGGACACCGTCGAAGCAATGGCCGAGCGCGTCTATGGTCCGCGCTCGCAGCCAAAGAGGAAAAAGCGAAGCGGCGTAAAGTCTTAGAAGCAGTCAGGCACCTTTGAGGTTTTTTGCTGTACATCCCCAGCAATAGAACGGTTATGCCTCAGCGTCTATGGTGTCGATGTCGACAATGGTGTCGGCGTCGATGTGAGCCTTACTCTCCTGCTGTACGCGCTCCATCCTTGCCGCGATCAGTGTACCCAGCATCAGGAGCATGAGCGCCAGGAGCAACTGCGGCGGTGGGGTGGAGAAGTAATGCACCAACGCACTGAGAGCAGCGCTACCGAAGAGTGCTATCAGTACGATACGATCTGCTATGTTTCTGCTGCGGGTGAGCCAGAAGAGTGAAACGAGAACTGCGGCAAGAATGCTTGTTGTGACCAGGCGCTCAACAGTAAACACTGGCAGGATGCGCCCTATTATCTGCTGCATGGTGGATGAGACCAGTGGCAGGATCGGACGTTTCCCGCTGCCGGCCAGGATAAGCAGACAGACACCACCGCTCAAGAGCACAAGTATGCGCTCGGTGTGGGCGAATAGACGATTCCAATGTTGCCTTGCAAGTGCAGAAGCATAGATCAGCAACATCAAGGCAAAAAGTCCATCCAGAACGTATTGATTGCTTATGGAGAGAGCTGGGAGGCTGGCGCTCAATGCCTGGAGGTTCAGCGTGGCAGAAGCAAGATAGTTGCTCTGGTTTCCGATGGAATTCAGCAGGAGGAGTGCGCCTATCGTGACAGCCAGCACCATGATAGCCTCAACCACGCTCTCAATGCGCCTCAACCACAGGTATTTACGGCGCAAAAGCCTATTTGCCCACACCAGCCCAAGAGTGAGCACGACAAATATTCCCATCAGATAGGCGGTGACGATGAGACCATCGGCTAAAGAAAGCAAGTTGGTGCCTTGTGGTGTGGTGAGCAATGATGATGCCTGCTGGACATAGCTCTGCCCCAGAGACCACATCGTGGTACCCAACACCAGTGTGATCACTGCCACTGCTATTCCATCTATCACATTTAGTTGGCGACGATCCCAGAAAATCAGCAGACGAAGAGCAAGCATCACCAGAGCAATTGCCAGGATATACAGGACAGCCCGGTTGGCCAGAACGGACACGAACACGCCACGTGTTCCTGGTCGCGCGGGTGCCCCTCCCAGAAATGACTGCAGGAGCAGTATTTGCGTGGCGAGCCAGAGCGTGGCGATGAGGCGTCCCCACTGCGAGAAGAGCGCGAACACGGCCAGCGCGAGTGGCACTATTGAGAGTACCAGATTCATGCCCACAAGCAGTGACGGGCTCATACGAGGATTAATGCTCGCCAGTTCCCTACCACCAAGTGTGTACTGGAACAAAAAACAGGCAATGCTCAGGATGAGCACCATCCAGCCATCAAACTGCGTAGATGGGCTGTTGAAGCGTATGAGCGAGCTTACGAGGATGATACCAAGCAGTACTGCAGCGGCGCTGTTCAAACTAACCCCATCGTAGAGTCTGCTTGCGAAGTGAACTAACAGGAGCCGGTTGCCCAAGAAAATTTGTAATATGAGTTCTATTCCCGCTACCCCTGCCAATGCCAGGTGACTCAGACGAATAAACCAGCTGGTCGGCCGAGACGTCAGAGAATCAGTCCATACGGCCCTGCGCGTGACAACTTTCCCCTCAAAGGCTAAGAGCGCAATGACTAGCGTCCCATAGGAGAGCAAGTGCCGGAACAAATTGATGGGCAGCCTACCACCTAATTTGCCCTGGAAGTCAAGCGATGCAAGGAGGGTGAGCAGTGCAATCAGGACAAAGACGCCCGCACCGAGGACAATTTTACGTGGTGTAGGCTCCTGCAGCGAACCGAGGACAACAACGCCACAGAGAAGGACGAAGGCTGTCAGTGCCAGCTCAGCAGCTGCATATGAGTAGCCAAAGCTCATGTAGACAATGACGACTAGAACGATTTGTGCTATTAGGACCAGGCCCAGGAGGAGCTGAAAGCGCCAGGTCCAAATGTTCTCGCCAGATGATACCATGAGATCAGAAAACTCCTGCTTGAAACAGACTGCTTGACGGTAAGTAGTCCCCTGGAACTCTTGAAGGAGGCATAAGCGAATAAATCCCCCCCTTTTACTATACAGCCAATGTGCCATATCATGCTATGTCTTGCTGCTAGGCGCGTAGGGCTAGCCCTACGCGCCGTCGGCCTGGGCCTTCTCAACCGCTCGTTTCAGCACTTCGTATGGCTGTGCACCCATCACCAGGTACTTGTTAGCGAAGATGAGCGCGGGCACACCGTCCAGCCCGTACTCGTGTGCCAGGGCAATATCGGCATCAACTTCCTTGCTGAAAGCAGGACTTCGCACGATGGTTGTGAAATCCCTGGTGTTTAGACCCACACTGTCCGCGATTTCTTTCAGGACTTGTTCGTCATCAATCACACGCGCTTGCTGCCAGTATGCTCGCATTGCCGCGGTGTGGAAGGCATTGCCTTTCCCCTGAGATTCGGCGTACTTCGCAACTACGAGCGCAGGGCGGCTATCGACCTCAAATGGACCAGGGTTGAGCTCCAGGCCATACTGCTCCCGTGCGCGCTTTTGCAAAAGTGGACGGGAAGCCTCTATCTGTGCGCGCCGTTGCGGCGATATAGGCGGAGAACCTGGAGGACGCAGTTGGAACGCACGCCAATGGAGGGTGACATCGTAATTTTCTTCGAGCTTCTCCAAACTGGAGGCTACCAGGAAGCAAAAGGGTCAAACAAAGTCCGACCATACATCAATGCGCATGGACATGTGCTTCCTCCTTTCTGATGTCTAGAGTATATCACAAGCATGATAACTTTTTGTAATCTGAAACGTATTATAAACGTACCCTTCTACAGAGCTTCTGTTCACTACGTCATGGCAATCCCCCATGGGGCTCACCCAGTTAAGAACAGGTAGACGAAACGTGTAGAATATGTGTTATGATATATTAGTAATTCGGTATTGCAACACTCTATCCCGGGTGATCGGAGATCACTGAAGAAAGCAGGTCTGAACTATGGATGCTCAGGCTCTCTATATGTACCAACGTAACCCCAATGAGCAGCGCCCAACCGCTCCGCAACGTCGCAATCCCAATAATGGGGGCAACGCCAACAATAACGGTGGACCCCGTGAGAGTATGACAAGGGTGCTGTGGCGCTCGCTCCTCATCGTAGGCGTGGTGTTCTTGGCCTGGTACCTTTTCCAATACTTCACGCAGAGTCCAAACAGCAACAGTCAGAAGACGATCGACATTCCCTATAGCAGCTTCTATGCACAGATCCAAAGCGATAATGTCAGGACTGCGGTTTTCCAGGGACAGGATATCACCGGTGACCTGAAAAACGCCATCGCCAATCCTGATAGCAATAGCAGCATCAAATCGTCGACACACTATCATGTCACGCAGTTGCCCGTTAGTGATCCAACGCACTATGGTGATCCCAACCTGATCCCGCTACTGCTTCAGCACCACGTGGATTTCAGGGCACAGCCACCAGCCGATAATAGTCTCTTGTTTACCATTCTCAACTTCCTGCCGTGGATAGCCCTGATCGGCCTGTTTTTCTTCATTGGTCGCCGTGCAACCCAGGGCCAGCAGAACATCTTCAGTTTTGGCAAGAGCCGCGCCAAATTGGTGCTGGAGGATAGGCCCAGTACCACATTTGCCGATGTGGCAGGGGTCGATGAAGCGAAAAATGACCTGGTGGAGGTCGTCGAGTTCTTGAAGACTCCACAGAAGTTCCAGCGCCTGGGTGGAAAAATCCCCCGTGGTGTCTTGCTGGTAGGACCTCCTGGGACTGGTAAGACCTTACTCGCACGTGCTGTGGCCGGTGAGGCGAGTGTGCCATTCTTCTCCATAAGCGGCTCTGAGTTCGTTGAAGTGCTGGTCGGTGTCGGTGCTAGCCGCGTGCGTGATCTGTTCGACCAGGCCAAGAAAGCCGCACCTAGCATCATCTTTATTGATGAGATCGACGCCGTCGGTCGCCAGCGTGGCTCCAGCATCAACAGCAACGATGAGCGCGAACAGACGCTGAACCAATTGTTGGTGGAGATGGATGGCTTCGATACGCGCCAGGCTGTTGTGGTTATCGCTGCCACTAACCGTCCCGATGGTTTGGATAAGGCGCTGTTACGTCCAGGCCGCTTCGACCGGCGGGTGACAGTGGAACGTCCCGACTGGAATGGTCGCCTCGCGATCTTCAAGATTCACACGCGAGATGTGCCGTTGGCGAAAGATGTGGACCTGGTTGCCCTCGCCCGTGCCACGCCCGGCATGGTCGGTGCCGATATTGCCAATCTCGTCAACGAGGCCGCCTTACTCGCTGCCCGTCGCAACCTGGACGCCGTGACACAGGCCTGCTTCAGCGAATCTCTGGATAAGATTACCATTGGCGCGGAACGCCCCCTGGTGCTCGGCGAAGAAGACCTGAATGTCGTCGCCTATCATGAAGGTGGTCACGCCCTGACCGGTCTTCTGCAAGAGTATGTCGATCCGGTCAGAAAAGTCACCATCGTGCCGCGAGGTCAAGCCCTGGGCGTCACGCAATACACTCCCCTGGATGATCGCTACAACTACTCCAAAGAGTACCTGGAGTCGCAACTGGTGACTGCGCTTGGTGGCCGTGCTGCTGAAGAGGTGGCGATTGGGCGCATCACGACGGGCGCGGAAAACGATCTGCAGCGCGTTACTGCCATTGCTCGCCAGATGGTGACTCGTTGGGGCATGAGTGATCGACTCGGTACCATCTCCTTCAGCGAGCGCGAAGACCCATTCGCAGGCACGGCTCTGGCAACAGGGTCGCGTGAGTACAGCGAGAGGACCGCTAGTATCATTGATGAGGAAGTCAACCGTATTGTGAAATGGGCCTATGATCGCGCTGTTAGCCTGCTCAGCAAGCATCGCACGACACTTGAGCGCATTGCCCGCGCGTTACGCGCGTATGAAACCGTCGATGCCAAGCAACTGCGCGAGATCATGATAGAGACCGGTGCTATCAATGACGCCCCGGCCTCCTATATCGAGGCTGCCATGGGCTAGTTTTTGTGTAGCGGCCATGGCCGCTACACAAAAACTATGCGAGCCGCCGCATGTGAGTGAAACGATGCGTGACGACATAACACCACCTACAACGGAAAAGCCGAAGGAAACGAAAACCATCCTTATTCTGGAAGATGATCCTGAACTGGCCTGGATTCTCGTGCAATTCTTCCGGGAATATACCCACTACAACACCGTCTGGTCACATCGAGGCTCAGAGGCCCTCAAAGCCATGAAAGACGTCAAGCCTGACCTCCTGCTGCTGGACTACCGCCTGCCAGACATGGACGGTCTCCAATTTTATGACCAGCTCCAGGCTGACGATACCTTAGCAACTGTTCCTGCTATCCTGGTGACTGCAAATTGGGGACGGCTGAAGCGTGAAGTAGGGCGCCGCCGCATGATCGGTATAAACAAACCTTTTGACCTCGATACATTAAGCACTGCGATCGACGAGCTCTTAGCGTGAGAACGAGAGCATTTTGACGAGGCTCATTACGCTTTCATGACACTTCCTCCTTATACTAGTTCTAGAGAGGGCGAGGCGCCCCAACTGGGGAGTGGCCCGAAACCCTGAGCAGCAGGTGAGGAAATGCCTTCGTGAGAACCTGTTTGCCAGGAGAGTTCCACCCAAACATCTCCCTTATCACGTTCTCTTCTAAGCAGGGACTTGAACATCTTCACCAAAAGGAGATTACCATGTATCCAAACTCTATCTCGCATATCACCTCGTCGGTTCATGCCGACCGGGGCCATGAGCAGGCATTCCCAGCAGAACGCCAGCATCCATCTCCACTGCGGAGCAGCGGCCTGGTCGGTATGATTACCTCGCTGGCGCTACTCGTGTTGCTAGGACTGGTAGGCCCCTTGCCAGTTGCCGGCGCTAGCTCCGGGCCGACGCTTTACTTGCCGCCTAGCCCGCTTGTCGTCAATGCCACCAGCTCGCTGGGCGCACTCGTCTTCTACAACGTCACCGCCACCGATCCTAACTTCAGCCAACTCACTATTACTTGCTCGCCTCCCTCGGGCAGCAACTTCCCGGTCGGTACTACCATTGTGCGCTGCCAGGCTCGCAATCCGAGAGGTGCAGTCACCACGGGCTTTTTCCAGGTCATCGTCCAGGACACGACCGCGCCGACGCTCTACTTGCCACCCAGCCCGCTCATCGCCAACGCCACCAGCTCGCTGGGCGCAATCGTCTTCTACAACGTCTCGGCTACCGATCCTGACAACTTCTCAAGCCAGCTTAGCATCAGTTGCACGTTTCCATCCGGCAGCAGACGAGCTTCTAGAGCGATCTCGAGCGGTCGCCGCCCATAGCCATGCCTGAGCCAGCAGGGCATGGTGGATCGCCTCGTTGAGGTAGCCCTGCCCGGCATACCAGCGGCCGGCCCGCAGGTGTAGCAGGGCGATGTCCACGCCGTCGAGTTGCTGCTTATGATGAAAGCCAGGAAATCAGCCCTATCGTGAATGGGGACTGGTCACCGGACACGTTGCTTCAGAAGGATGGCAATTAATAGCCTTACTCGGAAGCCGCAACCCCCCTGACCAGGTACGCCAGCGTCCTCATATCGCCCACCAGGAACGTCTCCTTCACATCTACCGGGCGAGCCCCACCCTGTCGGTTGACCCACACCGTCGTATAGCCCAACTCCTTCGCAGGCACAACATCATACTTAAAGCCAAACCCCGCGTGCCAGATCTCTGACACCTGCAACCCCAGGCGTTCACGTGCCAGGTGAAACCCTTTGTGACTCGGCTTGTAAGCACCCGCTTGCTCGGCAGTGATGATGTCATCGAATTTCACGCCGATGGTCCGTTCTGTTTCCGCGATAATCGCATCATCCGTATTCGTAATCAGTAGCACCTTCACGAATTTCTGCAAGTCAAGAATGGCGTCTTTGGTATCTGGAAACGGCTCCCAATGCCCCATCGAATCTGCAAACGCCTCCACATCCGCCTCATCATATGCGAGGCCGGACTGCTCCAGCGCCATCTTCATCGTGTCGTGCAGCACCCGGCGATAAGGACGATATTGCTCCTCGATGTAGTGAAACTGAATCTCTTCCCATCGCGCTTGCAGCGTTCGTGGATCGATACCCGTAACATTGTTCGCCGCCAGGCGTTGCGCAAAGAAATGCTGAATGGCCGCCTCCCAGTCGATCAAGGTGCCATAACAATCAAAGGTGATGGCCTTCGGTAGTGTTATCATGTGAGAACCTCGTGTGTCTAAAAAGCATTGTTGTTGAACAAACCGCCCAATACTGTTATACTACATCATACCGAAACTGGAAATGCATATTGCACAGGCTTTTACCTAAACCGAAAACTGCGTTGGAGACAGGCGGTCCAGGACAGATCACCTCGCGCATAGCTTCTTAGGAGGAAACTCGGCTCTATGAAGGTTTATAAGGCGGAACAAATCCGCAATGTGGCACTGATTTCCCACGTTGGAGCAGGCAAAACCTCATTCGTGGATGCAGCTCTCTATGACAGTGGCGCTGTCACCCGGCAAGGCAAAGTAGATGAAGGCACTTCTATCTCCGACTATGATCCCGATGAATTGAAACGGCACATGTCGCTGAACGTAAAAGTGCTCCCCGTCGAATGGAAACAGCACAAAATCAACTTCATCGACACCCCCGGCTACGCCGATTTTGTCGGTGAAGTCAAAGCCGGCCTGCGTGTCGCCGACGCAGCACTGGTGGTCGTGACAGCCGAAAAAGGCGTCGAGGTCGGCACCGAACTCACCTGGCAGTACGCCGATGAGCGTCACCTGCCTCGCATGGTCCTGGTCAATAAACTTGATCGAGAGAACACATCCTTCGACCAGGCCTTAGAATCACTGCGCACACACTTCGGCATCAAGGTCGTGCCCCTACAGCTTCCTATCGGTGAACAAGCAGCATTCAGAGGCGTGGTAGATCTCGTGTCGCAGAAAGCCTACACCTTTGAAGGTGGCAACAAAGTACAGGAAATCCCCGTCCCGGCTGACCTCAAAGAGCGCATCAGCACCGCCCGGGCGCAACTCATCGAGTCGGCAGTCGAGAGCGATGACGCGCTGATGGAGAAGTTCCTGGAGGACGAGGAACTCAGCGACGAGGAGATTCTTTCCGTCGTCAAAAAGGGCACGCGCAGCGGCGAACTCATCCCGGTACTGTGCGCAGCAGGCAGCAAAAACATCGGCGTGCAGACCGCGCTTGACGCTATCGTCGATTATTTGCCCAACCCTACCGAGGCATTACCAGAAGATGCACAAGCCTTTGGGGACGCACTCTCGCTGTTCGTCTTCAAGACGGCAGCCGCCCAGGTAGGCACCATCTCCACCTTCCGTGTCTACAGTGGGACGCTCAAAACAGATAGTCATGCCTACAATGTGCGCACCAAAGCCGACGAGCGCATGGCCCAACTGGTCACCCCTCGTGGCAAAACGCAAGAGTCTGCCCTTGAAATTCCGGCTGGCGATATTGGCGCGGTAGCCAAGCTTTCTAACACTCACGCGGGCGATACACTTGTCGGCAGCAAAGACGTGACCACGGCACTCGAACCAATCAATTTCCCTGACCCCTGTTTCACGGTAGCCGTCTTCCCCAAGAGCCAGGCCGACCTCGACAAAATGAGCAACGCCCTGGCACGCGTGGTGGAGGAAGATCGAACGCTACGAGTGAGTCGCGACCCGGAAACTGCCGAGGTGCTGATGTCTGGCATGGGCGAGTCGCACATCCAGATCGTGATCGAGAGTATCAAACGCAAGTACGGCGTTGATCTGGAGGTACGTGACCCGCGCATCTCCTATCGTGAGACCATCCGCAAGAAAGCGCGTGCACAAGGTCGTCACAAGCGGCAAAGCGGCGGCCACGGCCAATTTGGTGATGTCTGGCTGGAGATCGAACCGCTGCCCAGGGATAGCGAAGAGAAGTTCGTCTTTGAGGACAAGATCGTCGGTGGCGTAGTACCAGGCCAGTATATTCCGGGTGTCGAAAAAGGCGTGCGTGAGTCGTTGAAGCGCGGCTTCATTTCGGGCAACCCCATGGTCTACGTGAAGGTAGCATTGGTGGACGGCAAGTATCACCCCGTGGACTCGTCTGCACAGTCGTTTGAAATCGCTGCTTCGCTCGGTATGCAAGAGGGGGTGCCGCAGGCAAACCCCACGCTTCTGGAGCCCATCATGACGGTCACTATCACAGTGCCTGAAAACAATATGGGCGACGTGATGAGCGACATCAACACGAAGCGCGGGCGCGTGCTAGGCATGGCTTCGGCAGGCAATGGGATGCAGCAGATCACGGCGAATGTGCCCCAGGCCGAAATGCTGCACTATGCGACCGATCTGCGTTCCATCACGCAGGGACGTGGCTCCTTCACGATGGAGTTCTACCAGTACGAGGAGGTGCCCGCCAATATCCAGCAGGAGATTATCGAGCAGCACAAGAAGGCGGAAGAGAAGTAGAAGCCCGATTTTCAGGACTCCTCGTCGCACGTGCTCGATAAATCGGCACTCTACCCACGGCGACTCGTCTATGCTTGTGGTGGATGTGGGCTTTGCCCGCCGGCGGCGGGCAAAGCCCACATCCACCACAAATACCTGCGAACTGTCGTGTATACTTCCGTATATACACAAGAAGGAGGCTTGTCGGAAACTGGCAGAGTAGGCGCTATGATCCGTTTCCTTCCCGAAGCGATCGTCATAGCAATTCATGATGACCAGATTCGCCTATACGGCACCCCACCTGATATCACGGCGGGATAACTTGTACCCCTACTTCTTTTTCGACTCGCCAACCCGAGACTTATCACCGCCGCCTTTCGATCCACGCCCCTTCCCCTGCCTGGCACTCTGCTTCTTATCCCTGTGCAACACGGCATTCGCATCCGCCTCATGGCCGTGGCTCACCAACCACTTGCGGGCACGCCCATGCAGATCACTCAGCGTCGGGCTGCCTGCAACCATCATCCACATCGCAAACTCGGGATCAGCAGGCGTATCGGCATCCCATTGGTTTTCGGCTATAAGAAAATCTTGTACGCGCTTGACGTTCAGCGTTCGTAGCACTGCGTCCAGCCGTTGGCGAAAACTCGCGTATTCTGTCATGTCCCTCTTTTTACCAATTCACGCGGCCCCTCCTGAGGAGTTACCTCAGTTGTAGGTCTCTCACTTACGGATGGAGAAGGCCTGGCTGCTGGGGTAGCAGTATTCGCCTTTTGACGATTAAACCGTTCACCGAACTTCATGCCGGGCTTCTCTACCCATTTGAAGAACAAGAAACAGAACGGAATAATAACCACTAGCACCCATAACCAGTATACACTATACGCCTGCTCGGGCGGCCAACCCCTCAGCAAGGGCTGTCCCCATTGTATCAACACAAGCAGTAAAGGGAGGTGCCATATGTACAGACTATAGGAGATCATACCAATCCAGCGCAGCGGAGACCACTCAAACGGCCACTTGAGCCGAGCGGATCCGAAGAGGAGTGCGAGGACGCACAGGCCAAAGGACAACGAAATACAAAGCTCGCTTAATAGGTCGTAATCCTTGTAGAGAAGCGGATTGTTGAAGAGCGGCCACGTATTCACAAATCTCTGGTTGTAACTCCACAGGATCATGGCAAGCAAACAGAGCAAGCCAGCTCCCCAGAGCCAGGGACTCAGCTTTTGCAGGGTTGTACGTACCTTGGGCGAAATTGCAGGATGCTGCGCGTACACAAAACAAAGAGAGAGCAGCATTCCCACTCCGAAATCCTCGAGATACTTCCCACTGACGCCATAGATAAAGAACAGGATGCCATTGAGCATGGAACGGGGTACCAGAAATGTTTCTGCAGGATGCTGATCCATAAAGTAGGCGCCAAAATAGCGTGAGAAGAGACCCCAGGCAATCAAGGCCAGGAGACAGGTGACAGTCGTGGGCAAACGATAGCCCTGTTTGACCCGCCATACGATCAGGCGCATACCCAGCACCAGCAACGGCAAGAGCATATAATATTGCCACTCGATTGCTAGCGTCCAGAACGGGGCGTTGAGTTGTTTGAATGTGGCATGGGAAGAGTCCATGAGGAATGCGAAAAACAATCCCAGTTCTTTCCAGTGTTGCGGTTGTAAGTATTGTCGCTGGAAAAGCAGGACGATGAGTATCAGCGACAGGTAATACGCCGGCAGAATGCGGAAGATGCGCCGCACGTAGAACTGCCGTATGGAAGGCCACGTTTTCTCAAAGAGCAGCGCCTTCGCGAACGGCATAAAGAGCAGAAAACCGGAAAGGACAAAAAAGAGCGTCACCCCATACTTTCCGAAGTACAGGAAAGAATTGAGCAGTGAAGGAGCAGGTGATTGAGGGTCCCATATATGCAGATCACGCGGTATCCGGTAAATATGAAACCAGATCACGATCAAGCAGGCGAACGCGCGCACACCATCGAGTATCGGGATCGTATTTTTCTTTGATGAATCTTCTAGTCCCGCCCGTATCCACTGACCAATTGCCATGGCAATCTGAATGCCACCTGTTCTAGCCATACAGGAGAATGTGCCATATTCCCTCTGGTCTGGAAAACATGCTTACTCTACCTCGAAGGCAGAGTATATAAACGAGTATCCCGGTGTATCACGTTTCATCCTGGTCAGACGGATACACTTTTACCTGAAGAAAGGGGAATACTCGATAGCCTAGTTCAGCATACTGCGGTCGGGATGATCGGCAAAATGGCTGTCGCCGACGAGCATTTGGCGCAGAAATGGCACCTCGCGGTGCAAGAAGGTAATCTCCTCTTGGAGGCGTTGCAACGTCGAGGGATTTTCCAGCAACTGCTGCTTCTGTTCATTCTCTGCATCCAGTACCGAGGCAATGAAGTAGGAAAGCTCGGCAGGAATGGTTGGCAGATCGACCTGCATCGTTTTCCTCCCTGCCGCCTCCAGTAATATACTCAGGTATGTTCTGAACAGGTCCTCGGCCTGTCTAGCACAGGAGGTTAGCATATATGTTGGCTCAGAGATATCTTCAAACGGCTCTACCAGAGCGGAAAGATAGGGCTTCTTGCGATGTTGGCTGAGAATACGGAAGCGTTGCACCCCCCTAGCCATAAGGTTAAAGCGACCATCCTTTAGCTCATCCATTTCATGGATCTCCGCCGTGGTGCCAATAGGATACGTCTCCTCGTACATAAACTTGCTCTCCGGGCGCACCAGCACTACGCCGAAAGGCCGATTCTCTTGCTGGCACTCGGTAACCATCTGGCGATAGCGTGGCTCAAAGATATGCAGTGGAAGCACCATGCCAGGAAAAAGTACAAGATTTAAGGGAAACATGGGCAACTCAATAGCAGCCATAGGACTACTCCTTGTGTTCTGTTCAGCC
>WNFO01003397.1_pt1 | contig 13482 bp, 14 predicted proteins | sample 5400251 | NCBI WGS metagenome assembly WNFO01 (sample SAMN13153354, study PRJNA577476) | soil metagenome | isolation source: 100 cm saprolite under Madrone tree | place: USA:California | collected 2016-06-14 | reverse complement strand
GCCGTCGGCGCAAGGCAAAATGGGGCGTCGTGACAATGTGCATCGGCGGCGGCCAGGGCGGCGCGGGCTTGTTCGAAATCTACAGCTAGGCTTCGCGCCGTTCGGCATCGGCGGCACGGAAATGTGCCGTTGCAAAACGATCAAGGCACCAGCAGCGCGGCGAAATCATCGCCGCGCTGCTTTTTTTCGGATGATGCGTTGTGCTGTCGCGACCAGGGTTTTCCTGCAGCGAGGCAGCCTGGAGCCAAAAAGAGACCCAGCGCCGATGCGCTGGGTCCAAGTGAAGACACTTCGGGGGAGAACGCGAAGCGTCCGCTATTCCGACATGGAGGTCCGTCGGAAACGCTGAAAGCTATTGATTTACGGATTCGGCGGCGGTGCACTCTTGCCCGGCTGTCGCAGCGTGCAACAGCGCGCCGCCAATGATGCGCGAATGTGCGCGGAATTCCGCCACGACCGCATTTTCCAGAGTGACGCTGACATCGTAGATACCGGAGCGAGCGGAACGTACGACTTCCGTCGCCGTCGCGACCAGGCGGTCGCCGAGCTTGGTCGGCAGCAAAAACGAAATGCAACAATGCGCAGCTACGGTCCGTTCATTGTAGGTATTGGACGCAAGCGAAAATGTCGTATTGGCAAATGTGAAAATCGCGCCGCAATTGGTGACGCCGAGACCGTTGACCATCGCAGGCAGCACGGTCATCGCGACCTCGGCGTGCCCGGGCTTGATCGATAACCGCTCGAGGCCAAGGGTTTGCGGCGCATCGTCTTGGCTCCACAGGAAATCCGCGCATGCCAGCGCCAACTTACGCGACGAAGTGGCTGTCTCATTACTCACCGAAAGCTCCTCGAATATCTTTTCGAACGCAATGCCGAGGTGGAGCGAACACGTCCCACGGGCCGAACTGACGTTTCTGCATGCCGCGAGATTCGGCGGGACCGTACCGCGATGCAAAATGTGCCGCGTCCTGCGGTCGGAGGATGAATCGCGATATCAGAAACAGGTTCAAGCGATGAATCGGTGCCCACAACAATTCTCTCGAACGGTAGCGGCAGGCAATGTCCTCGCTTCCAAGATGCGTACTGGCACTCACATCTATCCTGTCGGATCGCAACCGGTTATTCTCAAGGGATTAGGATTGACGCACCGTGTCCTTCAATCGATGGACGCGGAGCACCAGCCGGCTTGCTAACGCGAGGTCGCTTGTCCCTCTGGGCTTGCTTGCGGACTGGTAACAAACCGAACTCGAAAGGGAGAGCGATGGCTCACGTTGGAAGCTGCTTTTGCGGCGCAGTCAAATTAGAGGTTACCGGTTCGCCGGAGGCCATGGGTTATTGTCACTGCAGTTCTTGTCGCTCGTGGTCCGGCGGGCCTGTCAACGCCTTCAGCCTCTGGAAACCGGATGCTGTGCGGGTAACGTCGGGAGCCGAACATGTGACCACGTTCCAGAAGACCCCGCTCAGCCAGCGTCAGTATTGCGCCAAGTGCGGCGGGCACCTGATGACCAATCATCCGCCATTGGGTCTGATCGACGTATTCGCCGCCACGCTCCCGACGCTGGCCTTCGCCCCCGGCGTTCACGTCAACTATGCCGAGACGGTGCTGCCGATGCGCGACGGCCTGCCAAAGCTGAAGGACTTCCCGGCCGAATTCGGCGGCTCCGGCGAGGCCATCGCGGAATAGCGGTTGCTTCATTCGGCGGTGGCCGGTCGGCGGCGCCGCTAATATGCGATTTCCAGTGAAGGGGACCCGTACGTCCGGGTCCCCTTCGTCGCTCTCATCGCACAAGAACGACGGTTGGACCCTCCCCGCTTTCGTCGTAGTCGATATCTCCGAACTCATCTTCAATCATGGTGCCAGCACTCCTGCGGATCAAGCAAGGTTGGCGGAAGGCGCGCCAAGCGACGACCGCCGAGCGGACAATCAATCAATCGATCGATCGTCCGAGCGACGGCTGCGCGAACTTCCTTGCCAAAGAAGATGCTTGATCAGCGTTTTGTGATCACGACCTCGAGATACTCGCTCGGAACGACCATGGTACCGTCTTCCGCCCGGTTCATCCGCCCGATCAGCGCAAGCAGATCTTTTCTTAAGCCCTGCTGGTTCGCCTCGTCGAGGGCGGCAAAGGCCTTGAGCGTCGGCCCGTAATAGGTCCTGAAGACTTCCACGAAATGCTCTGGCGATCGGTAGCGGAACGCGAAACTGCGTGACTCGCAGTTCATGGAAAGTGCCGCCGCTCCGAACATCTCCGTGATGTGCGCCCTCGAGCCCCACAGCGCCGGTGACTTTGAACCGGCCGGCGGCGGCAGGTACTTGCCAAGCACCTTGAACAGCTGCCCGATAAAGCCTTCCGGAGTCCAATTGGCGAGGCCGATCTTGCCTCCACTCTTGCACACCCTTGCGAGTTCGGCTGCCGCCTTGTCATGATCGGGCGCGAACATGACGCCGAAGGTCGAGACGACAACATCGAAACTGGCGTCGGCAAAGCCCAGCGCTTCCGCATCGGCTTCCTTGAATTCAACCGACAGGCCTTCCGCTGCGGCGCGGAGCCGGCCGCGCTCGAGCAAGCTCGGCACATAGTCGGTGGACACGACGTCACACCAGCGGCGTGCCGCGGCGAGCGTGACGTTGCCGTTTCCGGCGGCGACATCGAGAACCTTCTGACCTGAGCGAAGGTCGAGGGCCTCGCACAGTTGCTCGCCGACGATCTGAAGCGTCGTGCCGACGACGGCATAGTCGCCGGACGACCACGCGGCATGCTGGCGAAGCTTCAGCGCTCCGAGATCGGGCTGGGCAGTCTGGGCGCTCTGGACAGCGGAAGATAGTGCCATGAATATTCCTTCCTGAAAGCTTGAGGGGTCTGATGTTTTCATGTCGGGCCCGTCGCTGATGCGAGCGCCCTTTGCGACTCGGCGTTTGTCAACGCAGGGAGCGTTCCGCGGCGGGCGCCTGGTGATCGGCAGGATCGACCGATCTGCGACCAGGTAATGGAAGCAGCATCGAAACGCGTTGTTTGTAGCTGCGATACTGGTCGCCGAACATTCCAATGAGATCGCGCTCTTCGAGCTGGATGCCGATCAAGATGTAGCCGGTCGTCGCCAGTGCGAACAGCAGATGACCCGCGGTCATCAATGGCGTCGCCCAGAAGGCGAGCAGGAAGCTCAGATAAATCGGATGCCGCACCAGCCGGTACAGCAGCGGGGTGTGAAATTTTGCCGCAGGCAACTCTTTGCGGAAGAGCCGCGCAAATACCTGGCTCAGTCCAAACAGCTCGAAATGACTGAGCATGAAGGTGCTGACAAACAGCAAGCCCCAGCCGAAAAGGGAAATCGCCTCAAGAGCGGTTGCAATGACCGGATTCTCCACCGTCCAGATCGGCTCCGGAATCGGCCGCCACTGCCAGTACAGCAGCAACAGCGCGAGACTGGAGAACAGCACGAATGTACTCCGTTCGGTGGAGGGCGGCACGAACCGCGTCCACCGGCGCTTGAAGCCTTGCCGCGCCATCACGCCGTGTTGTACAGCGAACAACACGAGCAGCATGGTATTGATGAGTATGCTCTCGATCAGCGGCCCCGCGGCGCCTGAATCGATCGACTTCGGAACGACCAGATTACTGACGAAACCGATCGCATACAGTATGGTTACGAGAAACACCGCGTAGGCGCTGATTCCATAAATGACTGCAACCAAACCTGCCATTAAAATTCTCCCGAACGAATTCAAATTTGATGATCTGCAGACTTAGATCGGACCACGGCCTTTCCTCTATCCAATTTACGACAGCGCTATCCCGATCATGAAATTTTTCGGTGTATTTTGGTGTTCATAGCCATAGTCATATTGTCGGAGTGTTTCCCATGAATGCATGCCCCCACCGCCCCTCGAGCAAATCTCTGCTGCCGCGTGGCGTCCGCCGTGCGCTCGATGCGATGCGCGCAAATGTCGGGCGCGACTGGAGCGTGACCGAGCTGGCCGACGTCGCGGGCGTATCCAGTCGAACCCTGCAGCGGCAATTCCGGGTTTTTCTCGGTAAGGCGCCCCGCACGACGCTTCGTGATGTCAGATTTGAAGCTGCGCGCCGCGAACTGCTGCAGGGCCTGCCCGATGCCAAAGTAACGGATGTCGCGCTGCGCTGCGGCTTCCCGCATGGCGGGCGGTTTTCCGTCGAGTACCGCCGACGTTATGGCGAAACGCCGTCGCAGACCTTGAAGCGGCAGGCTGTCTTCGTCGGTGCGTTGACATCAACGCCCTCGTTTTTTGTCTCCCGTCGCGATCGGCCAACGATCGCGCTGGGTCCGATCGACACGAGCGCGGAGAACAACGAGGCCGCGCGCAGCATCGCGGATGAGCTCGCGATCGCTCTCACGCGAGCCGGCGTCTCCGTTACCAACCGACCCGGTTCGGCGCGTTACCATTTGACGGGTCTCATTCGCGGGTCAGACCGGCAGACACGCCTGATCTTCCGTCTGATCGATGCCGAAACCGGCCGCCACCTGTCGGCGCACCGTTTCGATGGCGCATTCGGAAATGACGCTGCTCCCGACGAGCAGCTCGCGACCAGAATCGTGGCCGCGCTGCAGCCGTGCTTGCGCCTGGCGGAAATCGATCGCGCCGGTCGCAAGCCGGACATCGATCTCAGTCCGCACGACCTGGCGCTGCGGGCGATGCCTTACGTTCTCTCGCTCAACGCCGACGGCAACGCGCACGCGCTGGGTCTACTGGAGCGCGCGATGGAGCGCGACCCCGACCATGCGCTATCGACCGCGCTCGCCGCTTGGGCATACGGGCAGCGCATCGTCTATCATTTCGCCGCAACTCCGGACGAAGACCGCGCGCGAAGCGCCGAACTGGCTCGAAAGGCGCAGAATCTCGCCGGAGATGCCACGGTGCTTGCCATCCTCGGCAACGCCCTCACCTTCCTCCACGATCTCGATGCGGCGGAGCAGGTGATCCGCAAGGCACTTTCGATCGACGGCGGCTCAGCCTGGGCGTGGAGCCGCAGCGGATGGATCGACGTCTACAGTGGCGACGCCGAATCGGCCATCGAGCGGTTCAAGATTGCGCTCGACCTCGCTCCCAACGACTGCCTCGCGTTCAATAGTATGGTGGGCATCGGCTGCGCGCATTTCGAGTCCGGCCGCTATCGCGAAGCGGCGGACTGGCAGCAGCGCGCACTGGTCGAGCATCCGTCAGCGAGCTGGATCCATCGGACCATGTGCCCCGCCTATGTGCTGGTCGGGGCCGAATCCGAAGCCCGTCGCAGCGTCACGGCCCTGCGGGAAGTCTATCCGGAGCTGACGGTCTCGGAGGTGCAGCACGGCCTGCCGCCGCTGCCGCAATCCTACTGCGATCGTGTTGTCGACGCGCTGCACAGCGTCGGGCTGCCGTTATAGGGGCCGCGCGCTCTCAATCAAAAAGACAATGCGAGGGTCTGATTCAACTCCAGTTGAATCAGACCCTCGGCAAGATAAGGTTCGTCTTGTGGATCCTGACCCGCGACACGCGTCGCCTCGGTCTCGGCAACGCGCCTCAGGCGACGCATTCTAGTCTGAATGGACATCCAGGACCGCAGTCGGCCGCTCGCTCTGCATCGCATTTAATTTCTGCAAAGCGACAATGTGGGCAAATGCGAAGACCATTATCAAAACCGCCAACATGAAATAAAGTCGCCACGTCATGAAATCATTGCTCCGCATGTTCAATATGCCGCGCCTCAAGTCCCGCATCATCAACGCAGTGAAGAACGCCGATACATCGATAGTCTTGAACGAGGTGCCGATGCTCATGGATCACGCGAGCCGCCAACAGGCTTCGTGAATCATGTAACGCGTTAAGCACGCCGCCCCGGACCTCGGTCATGCCCGACGCCAATGCCCGCGCGAAATTGCGCAAGCGGAGATACAGTCGTCGTCCTCTCCAATTCCATCGCGCTGCGCTAACGATCGGGTCGGAAGGCCGCCTCGCTTCGGTGGTAAATGCGTGCATCGAACCTGCCCTGCTGTGTTTCGCGGGATACGAACATAGGATTCGGCAGACTCACGGTCGTCATTCATTCAGACGACGGGCGATTACGATCTCTTGAACACGGCTGAGCATCCCCCGATCGGAGGATGCTCAGCATGACCTGACTTTCACGGATTGCGGCATCGGTAAGTGAGATAGATCACAGCGATGCGTAACGATTTCGCGCCATACAATACTGTGGCCAACCTGCTGCCTTCGAAATGCCACTGACTCGTAATGTCTGTGCGACGGTAAGCGAATGCCATTTCATTTCAAATCATTGCACCGAGGCCAAGAGCCATGAACGATAGCAAGCGGCTGCCAACACTGATTGGTGATATCTACGACGCCGTAATCGACCCCGCGCAGCGAAACAACGTCCTCGATAAAATCGCCAGCTTTACCGGGGGCCATTCGGGCGGGCTTCTCTCGAAACACTCCCTGAGCAAGTCCGAGGTCTTGTATTGTTATGTCGGCGCCGACCCGAACAGCCTGCAGGTCTATTCGGAGAGCTATCCGAAACTCGATCCGACGGCGGACTCGCCGTGCTTCGGCGTCGAACAGGTCGTGAGCGCCACGGACCTCGTGCCCTACGAAGAGTTTCGCCGCGGCCGCTTTTACCAGGAGTGGGCGCGGCCGCATGGCTGGGTCGACGTCGCCAGCGCAGTGATCGAGAAATCGGCGACAAGTTGTACGTTCCTCAGTGTTGTACGCCATGAGGCCAACGGCCTGGTCGACGACGAAATGCGGCGGCGCATGGCGCTCCTGATACCCCACGTCCGTCGCGCCCTGCTGATCGGCCAGACCATCCATCGCAAGCAAACCGAAGCGGTGTGCTTTTCCGATGTTCTCGATGGACTGAGTGCCGGCATGATCCTTGTCGATGCTAACGGTCGGATCGTCCATACCAACAACGCAGGCAATGCCATTCTCGACGCCGGCGACTTCCTGCGCTCGGTCTGCGGCCGGCTCGTTGCCAGCGATCTGGCGATCAACGCCGCCCTGCGCGAGATCCTCGTCGCCGCGAATGCGGGCGATGCGGCGCTTGGCGTCAAGGGCATCGCCCTGCCTTTGACCGCGCATGATGGCGAACGCTACGTCGCCCACGTGTTACCGCTGACCTCGGGCGCACGCCGCGAGGCCGGGCTCGCCTACAACGCGGTTGCCGCATTGTTCATTCGCAAGGCATCGCTGGAACCCTTCTCGCCTCCCGAAGTGATTGGCGAGATGTACAAGCTGACGCCGACCGAGCTGCGCGTGCTGCTTGCCATTGTCGATATCGGCGGTGTCCCCGAGGTAGCGGCGGCCCTGGGTGTTGCAGTCACCACGGTCAAGACTCACCTCAGCCGCCTGTTTGAAAAAACCGGCGCTGCTCGACAGGCCGATCTTGTCAAGCTCGTCGCCGGATTTTCCACGCCGCTGGCTGGCTGATCAATACCGGAACTAATGAGCCGCAATCATCGCGGAGCAATCCGCAGATTGCCGTCGCGCATGTCGAGGCCAGGCACATAGGCGAAGTAGTCCCGGTCGGGCCCGGGATACTTGCCCGAAAGCCGCACCTCCACGCAGTCCCGCCCGTTGAAGAGCGCTGGCGTCACCGACACATTGCGTGGCGTGACCTGGGCCGCATCGGCCAGCGACAATACCAACGGACGCGGTTCGGCAGCCGCAGCCTGCAGTACCTTTGTGCACAGAACAGCCGCCGGTCCAGCCAACAGCGCGCGCCGGTTGAGAAGCGCAGCATGTGGCGCGCCATGCCGCGGTAGATTCAGAAACTGCGGGCCTTCTTTGTGAATCATTGTGATTATCCGTCATCGCGTTTCCGACGCGGCGCTGGGCATAACCCCACATCTCTCGCTCGCTCGCGCGTCGTTCAATTCGCGTCGTCCAATTGAACGACAAGCGATTCAACAGATCGTCATCACGTTTCGTGTGAAGACCTGATGACGAATCGCGATCCCAAACCTATGTATCGGCGCACTGGAGGCAAAGGTCGATGCGCGCATCCATCAGCCAGGTCGCTTCACCCGTTCGCAATGCGCGAGCTGAATTGAGTATTCGGATACACGGTCATGCTGAATCGTCTTTTTCTAATAGGTGTGATCGCGAGCATCTTATTGGCACATGGGATTGTGTTGTACAAAATCGATGCAGGAGTTCGCTCAAGCGACGTAACGCCAGTTATGGCCTCGCGCGCCCGCAGGGCGTTCTGGTGAGAGCGCAGCCGTTTCAGACCAAGCGAAACCGAACGGTCGATGTCGCGATCATCAAATCGTGATGGGGCCTCATCATCGGATTCCGCGCTGTCTTTGATCGAGTCTAAATTATTCCAACGGCGTCGAATAACATCGCCCGCATCGGTGCGGAACAGTCGATATGCAATCTGTGTCCCCCGTCCGGATGACGCCGCGAATCGTCAAACCATTCATACGGACATCGTGGAGCGACAGCCCTTGTTTCGCTTCTTCACGCTTCACGCGCGCGTGACGGCTCATTTTTTTCGCCGTCACGAGCGCAGCGTGAGACGTCAGATAGAGGAAAACGACAATGACGATGCACAGGGATATCCGATCATTCCGACCGGCCGCGCCGACCATCCGGAGACGGCTCACTGTCCTCCTCAATCGCTGGGTCGCCGCTATGATCGCGCATCGCGAACGCGAGGCGGCACGTTTCGTGCTGGGTCATCTCAACGACCGGGCGCTAAAAGACATCGGCATCTACAGATCTCAGATCGACGACGGTCTCGCGGAGATCGCGCGAAGACGCGCGCGGTTGCAACGATCCGAGCGGCCTCGATAGACGCGAACCCGCTCGATCCGCTACTGGTCACCACCAGCAAGACACGAGACACAATTAACTCAGAGGATGCATGCCTAGATTGATCTTGGGAGCCTTCGCCGCCGCCAGTCTCGGACTGCTGATTTCCGGATCGGCACACGCAGCCAAACCCTTCCCTTCTCCCAGCGCTCCAGCGCCGGTTTCCTATCGTTCCGTCAAAGTCGATGGCCTCGATATTTTCTATCGCGAAGCCGGAGCGGCGAATGCGCCGACACTCCTGCTCCTGCACGGCTTTCCCTCGTCCTCACGGATGTTCGAGCCTCTGTTGGCGCGGCTTTCCGGGCAATTCCATCTGTTAGCCCCAGACTATCCGGGCTTCGGACATAGCGACGCGCCAGATCCTAAAGCATTCGCCTATACCTTCGATCATATCGCGGAAGTCATGCAGCACTTTACGGAAGCGGTCGGGTCCAGCCGCTATGTACTGTACATGCAGGATTATGGTGGTCCTGTTGGATTTCGACTCGCCGTCGCGCATCCTGAACGCGTGCAGGGCATTATCATCCAGAACGCCGTCGCCCACGATGACGGTTTGGGACCGCGTTGGAACCGAATGCGGGAATTCTGGGCGGACCGAGCGGCGAATGAGGCAGGCTTCAGACAAAGCCTTACGTCCCTGGCCGGAGCGCAAAGGAGGCATCTCGGCGCCAGTCCCAACGCCACGAATTATGATCCGGACCTGTGGTCGGACGAGTTCGCGTTTCTCAACAAATCTGGCGAAAGCGACATCCAGATCGATCTCTTCTTCGACTACCGGACCAACGTCGCAAGTTATTCCGCGTGGCAGGCCTGGCTCAGGCAAGCGAAGCCGCCGACGCTCGTGGTGTGGGGACGATACGATCAATCGTTTGAGGCGGCGGAAGCGCAAGCTTACAAACGCGAGATTCCCGACGCTGACGTTCACCTGATCGACGCCGGCCATTTTGCGCTCGACGAGAAGCCTGATGAGGTGGCGGCCCTCGTAGGCGCGTTCATGACCAAGCTTTCAAAGTCAAGGCGCCCGCGATCGACGCCAATGAAGAGCGCGTATACGCCGCGATAACCGCTGTTGGCATATGGCGGTACTCGGCTCTCAACGATCTCCGATCCGCCGTCCGCCCTGGAGCTTTCAAGCATTTCACGGATCGCCAAGGGCAGAATTTCTGGGCGCCGGACCGGCTGGCAAAGCGGCCAGTCCGGCCTGCCGCGCCCCATATAACATATTGAAATATCACAATAATTACTCGAAGTCCGAGACGAATGCGGGGGACTGCGGAGATGAGCGCGCGGCCCTGCGCCTTGCTTGGTCTCGGCCAGTCGATTAGCGCATTTCCGTCGGCAAACGCTGCGATCGCTCTGCGGTATTGCGTCATGATATATGGCCAATATACGCTTGGGATGAGTGTAGCGCCCGACCCGCCGGCGCTCTCGCCGGGGTGATGTGAGGGACGATTTGAAATCGAAAACATCGACGAAGCGCCGATCTCGGGCCATCGAGGTCGAGGACGGTACGCTGACAGATCGTGCCTATCGCGTACTTGAAGAGATGATTGTCACGCTGCAATTATCACCCGGAACGGTGTTGTCCGAGCAGGCGCTTGCGGTGCGTCTGAAGATCGGCCGAACCCCGATCCGGGAAGCCCTGCAGCGGCTCGCGAGAGACGGCCTGGTCGTGATCATGCCCAGGCGTGGCATCATGGTCTCCGAGATCAATTTGAGACTGCAGCTGCGGCTGCTCGAGGTGCGGCGCGAGCTGGAGCGCCTGATGGCGAGCCTGGCGGCCGAGCGCGCCACGCCGGAGGAACGCCGCGAATTCGCGGAGGTGGCAGAAGCCATGCTCACCGCGGCCGCAAAGGCCGACGACATCGCATTCATGCGGCTCGACCAGCGCTTCAACATCCTGATCGCGACAGCGGCCCGAAACGAATTCGCCCGGCGATCGATGGGCCTGATGAACGCGTTGTCGCGCCGGTTCTGGTATCAGCACTATCAGCAGGTCGCGGATCTGCCGCTCGCCGCCAAGCTGCACGCCGCGGTCGCGGAGGCGGTCGCGCAGAAGAAGGCGAAAGCCGCCGCGACCGCGTCGGACCGGCTGATCGACTACATCGAGGATTTCGCGCGCAAGACGCTCGATACATGAAGCGTTTTCGAGCGAAGTGGAATCCGGTTCGCGTGAAGAAAACGCGTCAAATAAAGCATAGAGCCTCTGGGCTCCAAGCGCATCAGTCAAATGTAATGACGCTGCGAATGGCTTCACCGCGCTTCAACGCATCGAAGCCGTCGTTGATCCCGTCAAGCGTGATGCGGCGGGAGATCAACTCGTCGAGCATCAGGGCGCCATCGAGATAGGCCCGCGCCAGCAGCGGAAAATCGCGGCGTGGGCGCGCGTTACCGTAGCTGACGCGGCGGATGCGTTTCTCCTGCATCAGCGAGCCCCAGCGGAACGAGACGTCCTTGTTCACATCGATCTTGCCGAGCCAGATGACCTGGCCGCCGGGCCGCACGGCTTCGGTGGTGTTACGAAAGGCCGACGCGCTGCCGGCCGACTCGATCACGACGTCGACACCGCGGCCGGCTGTCTCACGCTTTCCGGCAGCGATCACGTCGTCCGTGGACGCGTTCACGCCATGGGTGGCGCCCATCCGCGCGGCAAGCGCAAGTTTTGCCGGATCGAGATCGACGGCGATGATCGTTCCCGCGCCTGCCAGCCGCGCGCCCTGCACCGCGGCGAGCCCGACCGCACCACAACCGATCACCATCACGCAGTCACCGTGCGCGATCGCGCCGAGATTGAGTGCTGCGCCTGCACCGGTCATAACGCCGCAGCCAATCAAGCAAGCGCGGTCGAACGGGATCTCCTTGGGAACCGGAATGGCTTGCTGATCCGAGACGATGCAATATTCGCTGAAACATCCCAGAAACATCAGCTGCTGCAGATCGCGGCCGTCGGCCAGCATGGCGCGACTTTCGCCATCGAAGGCGCGTCCTTTCGGCCCTCCGCCGAGATACTCCTCGCACAGGATCGGAGAATCGCGGTCGCAATAAAAGCAATGCCCGCAGTGCGGATTCCACGACAGCACGACATGGTCGCCGGTGTTCACGCCGCGCGCCGCCGGGCCGACTTGTTCGACGACCCCGGCGGCTTCGTGTCCAAGCACGATCGGCAGCGGATAGCGCAGCGAGCCTTCGATCACTTCCAGATCGGTGTGACAAAGTCCCGCGGCGCGAATCCGCACCAGCACGTCGGTCGGCCTCAAGGCCGCAGCGGTGATGGTTTCGATCGACATTGGGGTTTGTGCTGCATGCAGCACCGCGGCACGATATTGCAGCGTCATTTACGTTGCCGCCTTGCCTTCAAGCGCGGTCAGGGCCAAGTCGATGTCATCCGAAGTCATCTCCCACTCATTTCCAAAATTCGCAACCACCGCGTGCATGAAAGGCTCCGCCGCCGCCATCGCCACGGCGTTGTCGCCGAGATGATCGACCAGCAGCGCCAGCGCCAATTGGCGTGGCTCAGGCCCCTCATAGCTCCATTCGAAACCGTTCTTGGTGAACTCCATGACATCAAGACAAGGATCAAGCGGTGCGCCATCGACGGTCACCTTTACGCCGTCGATGGTCCGGTCTCCCAGGTAACGCTTCATTCGGCTCTCCTCTCTTTGGACGTCGGCACGCACTCCCGTCACGGGGCGGCTTCGATTTTGCCCGCGATCACGCGCATGACGTCGCGGTCCCGATACGCTTCCGCCAGGGTGCCCGCGAACATCACCTCTCCCCTTTCAAGCACATAGATCCGATCGGCATAATCGGGAATGTGGTGCACGTTCGATTCGGCTATTAGCACGCCTCTGCCGGTGGCGCGGATCGAAGCGACACCCTTTGCGACCAAGGGGATGATGGCGGGCGACAGGCCTTCGAATGGTTCGTCGAGCAGCAGTAATATCGGATCGAGCGCCAATGCCCGGGCAATCGACACCATCTTGCGTTCGCCGCCAGAAAGCTCGGCTCCTCCGCGCGCCAGATATTGACGCAGTTTCGGGAACACGGCGTAGGCTTCTTCGATGCGGGCGCTGGCGCTGCGCCCGGACGGCCGGGTCCAGGTCGAGAGTTCGATATTTTCCGCCACGGTCAGGTCGGCATAGACTTCCGACTCCTCGGGCGAAAACCCGATGCCTCTTTGCGCGCGCTGCCAGGTCGGCAATTTGGTCAAGTCGGCGCCCTCGAAGGTGATGTCGCCGGACACCGCCTGACGATAACCCATGATGCTGCGAAATGTCGTGGTCTTGCCGGCGCCGTTGCGCCCCACGAGACAGACCAGTTCGCCCGCCGCGACGGACAGGCTGATGCCGTTGAGGATGCGGCTGCCGTCGATATCGACTTTCAGTTTCGACAAACTCAGCATCATGACGACTTTCTCAAAGAGTAACTCGAAGCCTCGCTCAAACTCTTGCTCAAACTCTTGTTCAGATTCTTGGGCGCGTTCCCACAACGGCCGATATCATGGCCGGGTCGGCGAAGAAGGCGTCGGGCGGCATGTCGGCGAGAAGAGTGCCTGCCTGCAACGCGACGATGCGATGTGAATACCGCTCAACGAGGTCCATGTCGTGCTCGACCTGAACGATGGCGCGCACGCCCGCCGCCTTGGCGGCGGTGAC
>WNFO01003686.1_pt1 | contig 13484 bp, 10 predicted proteins | sample 5400251 | NCBI WGS metagenome assembly WNFO01 (sample SAMN13153354, study PRJNA577476) | soil metagenome | isolation source: 100 cm saprolite under Madrone tree | place: USA:California | collected 2016-06-14 | reverse complement strand
CAAGCCGTTCAGGAGCTTGAGCGCCGCCGCCAGCTCATGGAGACCGTCCTCGAGAATATCCCCACCGGCGTTATTTCTCTGGACGCCACCGGAACCCTTCTGCGCGCCAACCACGCCGTGACCCGCATGTTTGGCGCCGGTGCCCGCGAAATCCTCTCCGTCGAGGCGCTGCTCGGGGCCGATGCAGCCCGCATCATCCAGCAGCTCATGCGCCGCTCCCTACGCATGGGCGTTGTCTCGCGCGAATTGGAAACCGTCGTGTCCGGAAGGGTCTTGCATCTCGCCGTGACCGTCAGCTCTCTCGGTCCCAGACGCGCTAACTCCGGATACGTTCTCGTCCTCGATGACCTCACCGAGATGCTGCGTGCCCAAAAGTCCGCCGCGTGGCAGGAAGTTGCGCGGCGCATTGCCCAGACCTCCGAAGCTCCTCTTCCCAATGATCCCGAGCTTACAAATCTTGCCCAGGAATGCTCTCGCCTCATCGAACGCGAAGTCTCGACTCTTGCCGCCCTGGTCAACGAATTCTCCCAGTTCGTTCGCTTCCCCGCCGCCAAGCTAACGCCCACAAATGCCAACACCCTTGTCCTCGAAGCCCTGGAAGTATTCTCCGGACGCCTCGATGGCATTACCGTCAAGACCTCCTTGGCGGAAAATCTTCCCTCCGTTCGCGCCGATGGCGGCCTGCTGCGCAGCGTTGTCATCAACCTCATCGACAATGCCGCCGAGGCCCTTGAGAACTCCTCTTTCCGGGAAATTGTCGTCATCACCCGGGCCCATGCCGACGCCGATACCGTCGAGATTTGCGTCTCCGACACCGGCCATGGCATTTCTCCTCAGGACAAGGACAAGCTTTTTCTCCCGCACTTCTCCACACGAGACCGCGGCACCGGCTTGGGTCTGGCTATCGCCGCCCGCATCATCGCCGAGCACGGTGGCAGCATTCACGTCGAAGATAATTTCCCCGTCGGCTCCCGTTTCATCCTCGAACTACCCGCCGCGGAACTTGCGGCAGCCGCCGCGACCGATCAGAACGGGACGGAATCCGCTCGATGAACCCCAAACCCCACGTCCTTGTCGTCGACGATGAAGCCGGCATCCGCGAATCTCTCTCCTCCATTCTCCGCGACGAGGGCTATCACGTTGCAGCCGTTTCCTCCGCCGAGGAGGCTCTCGAGCGCGCCGCCGCCGGCGACCTCGAGGTCATTCTGCTCGATGTCTGGCTCCCGGGAATCGACGGCCTGGAAGCCCTCAGCCGTCTTCATGCCATTCCTCGCGCGCCCGCGGTGATTATGATTTCCGGGCACAGCACCATTGAAACCGCCGTGCGCGCCACGAAACTCGGCGCTTTCGATTTCCTCGAAAAGCCTCTCTCGCTCGAAAGAGTCGTTGTTCTGGTGCGCAACGCGGTCCAGCAGCGCCGCCTGGAAGAGGAAAATCAGCTCCTTCGCAGTGAGTTGGGCCAGCGCTACCAGGTCATCGGCAACAGCGTCCCCATGAAGGCTCTGCGCCAGCAGATCGCCGTGACCGCTCCCAGCAACGGCCGCGTTCTCATCTATGGGGAAAGTGGTACCGGCAAGGAGCTTGTTGCACACGCCCTGCATGCCGCAAGTCTGCGGGGCAAGGGTTCTTTTGTCGAAGTGAACTGCGCTGCTATTCCGGAAGAATTGATTGAATCCGAGTTATTCGGCCACATCAAAGGCAGCTTTACCGGCGCTACGGAGGATAAAGTCGGAAAATTTCAGAAGGCCGACGGCGGCACTCTCTTCCTCGACGAAATCGGGGACATGAGCCTGCGCACGCAATCGAAAGTCTTGCGCGTCCTCGAAGAGCAGCGCTTCGAACCGGTCGGCTCCAACCAAACCATGACCGTCGATGCCCGCGTCATCGCCGCCACCAACAAGAATCTCGAACAGGAAATCGCCCGCGGCGCCTTTCGCCAGGACCTCTTCTACCGCCTGAATGTGATTCCCTTCTTCGTGCCTCCCTTGCGTGAGCGCAAGGAAGACATCCCCACTCTGTCGCGCCACTTCCTGAATGAATTCAGCGCTGGCTACGGAAAGAAAACGCGCGAATTGAGCGACACCGCCATGGAGGTGCTGCTCCGCTATCCCTGGCCCGGAAATGTCCGCGAACTGCGCAATCTCGTTGAGCGCCTCGTCATCGTCTGCCCGCAAGCCCGCATCGAGCCGCATCACCTGCCTCCCGAGCTTTTCCGCGGCGTTGCCGAAAGTCCGCACCATCCCTATTCCACTCTGCATGAGGCCCGCAGCGCCTACGAACGCGAATTCATCTTGCGGAAATTGCAGGAGCACCGCTGGAATATGACGCAAACCGCAGTTTCCCTAGGCCTCGAGCGCAGCCACCTTTACCGCAAAATGAAATCCCTCGGCATCGCCGCCCCGGATTAGCCCGCGCGCGACATCTTCCGCTCTTCTTCGCGCCGATCCGCTGCTGACGCAGCGGAGGAATTCATCTATTCTTGTTCCTCTTGTTGCGCATCTCCCAGCGCCTCGAGCTGCGCGTGCCAGTCCAGTTCGCGGACGCGCCGCGGATCTTCACGCCATCCCGGAACTACTTTCACGAATAATCCGAGAAATACTTTCGTGCCCAGCAACTCCTCCAATTCCCTTCTCGCTTCCGTCCCGATCTTTTTCAGCATTTCGCCTTTGTGGCCGATCAGGATTTTTTTCTGCGTGTCCCGCTCCACGTGCATGGTCGCTTCGATGCGCACCAGCTTGGGTGTTTCCTCGTATTTTTCCACCATCACGGCCAGAGCGTAGGGCAGTTCGTGGTACATCGCCTTGATGGCCTTCTCTCGAACAATCTCCGCGGCGAGAAAGCGCTCAGGCTGATCCGTCACCTGGTCTTCCGGAAAATGCGGCTCTCCCTCCGGCAACGCGCGCAGAATTTCTTCCACCAGCTCCTCGCAGCCATTTCCTTTCAAAGCAGAAATCGGCACGATCGCGGCAAACTCAAACGCTTTCTGATACGCGTCAATCAGCGGCAGCAGCTTGGGCTTTGGCAGGCCATCGATCTTGTTGACCGCGAGAATGGTTTTCCCCCGAAACCGCTGCGCTTTTTCAAGCAACATTTGATCCGCGTGCGGCTGTGTGCTGCTGGCATCCACCACCAGCAACAATAGTTCGATTCCTTCCACCGCCGCGGCCACCTCATGCATCATCTGCCGCCCCAGCGCTGAGTCCGCTTCGTGCAGCCCCGGGGTATCCACGAAAACAATTTGTCCCTCCGGCCGCGTCACGATTCCCTGGATGCGGTTCCGCGTCGTTTGCGGCTTCGACGTCACAATGGCCACTTTTTGCCCCACAAGCCGGTTCAGCAGCGTTGATTTCCCCGCATTCGGCCGCCCCAGGATGGCCACGAAACCTGACTTATGCGCTTTCCCCATTCTTCCTCATCTCAACGCTCGAAATTCTGCCCGCGGAAAAGACGGTCGCCACCGGTCAACGCGCTTCCCGCTTGAAGGCATGTTCTTGCTGATCGTGCAGCGAAGGCGAAAATACTAAGTCGTGGCGGCCGGCGCCGCTTTTTGTTTCTTGATCCGCAGCCGCAACACTTTTCGCTGGTTGGCTTCGAGGACTTGAAAGCGGTACCCCTCCAGATCCACTTTATCCCCCGGGGCCGGCACTTTTCCGGAGACATGACTTAACAATCCCGCAACCGTCGTGACTGTCTCGTCTGCGCTTTCGCCAAAATGCACACCTAACAGTTCTTCAACGTCGCGGATGGCCATGCTTCCGCGCATGACCAACCCTCCGTCCGGCTCCCGCACCACATCGGGCGCAGGCGGCTTCCCGTCGTTTCCTTTCTCTCCCACGATCTCCTCAACGAGATCTTCGACTGTGGCTATTCCGGCTACCAATCCATGCTCATCGATGATCACCGCCAGCGGCTGGCCTTTCTGCCTCATTTCCCTGAGCAGCTCTGACCCCACCTTCGTCTCCGGCACAAAAAGCACGGGGCGGACAAGTTCGCGAACTTTGCGCTTCGGCAAGTCCTGATCCGCGATGTGCAAAAGGTCCTGCGCGTTGACGACCCCGAAAATATCATCCAGCGAATTTTCGTAGACCGGCATCTTCGAGAAATGCTTCTCGATGAACTTCGCATGCAGCTCTTCCAGCGCGGCGTCCGCCTGCATGGCGACAATATCGGGACGCGGCGTCATGACTTCACGCACTCGCTTGTCGCTGAATTCCACTACCTGCTCGATGAGGTCGGCCTGGCTTGACTCGATAATGCCTTGCTCTTCCGCCGCTTCGACCAGCGCTTCGATTCCCTCTTCCGTCCGCTGCTCTTCTGTTTTCTCCGACTCCTGTTCGGAAATGCGCGCCAGCGACTCGGCCCCTTCCAGGAACACCCGGACGGGCCACACCAGCCACATCGCCGCGCGAATCAGCGGCAGTAGCGGAATCAGCCACCGGCCCGTGGTGCGGTACAGCAACATGTCCGGAATGAAATGCATGAGGATGATGACTTCGAGGCTCAAGAACACGCAGAATTCGACGAACGACTCCCACGTGCCCGGAACGAAATACACCACGCCGCGCGTGGTCTCCAGCACGAGAAACGCCAGCCAGAAATGCCCAAGGATTCGAAACGTCCGCCCGCCGCTGCGCCGCTTGATCCGCAGCTTGGGCTCGATTTCCGCTTCGAAGATCTCCAGATGCTCGTGGATGCGGCCGGTGTTCATCCGGCCGAGCTCGCGATAAATCAATGTGATGTAGGAAAAAACCGGCAGCCCGATGGCGAGAAGAACCACCCCCAGAACGTATGCCCAGCTGTACATACTTAGGCCAATCCGAGCCGCCGCCGCAGTCTTTTCTCGAGTCGGCTCATCTGCCCGTGATCCGTTTCATGGTCATAGCCTAGCAGATGCAAGACCCCGTGAAGGATCAGCGCGCGCAATTCGCTGCTCAAGCTGCGCCCGTTTTTTTTCGCGTAGCGCCGGGCCGTTTCCGGCGCAATGGCAACATCCCCCAAATATCGCGCCGGTGAACTCCTCGCCCTTCTTTGCTTCTCCGCCGCTCGCCACAGTTTTCCCGCTGGAAACGACAGCACGTCGGTGGGGCCTTTTTTCTTGCGAAACGCCTCGTTCATTCGCGCCATCTCTGCGTCGCTTACCAGGCAAATCGTGACGTCGTTCCCCGCGAGCTCCAACTCCTTCCGCACGCGGCGCAGGAATGTATCGAGTGGCCCCCGTGCCACGCGTACTTTCCGCTGGCGGTTTAGAATCATCCTTTCTGAAGTTCTTTGCTTTGTTCTGCGCCGGACTCGCGGACTTGAGCTCCGGCTTTTCCATTCCCGGTATTTCCGCCGCGCGAAGGCTGCGTCACATCGTATTCCTCATACGCTCGAATGATCTGCTGCACCAGGTTGTGGCGCACCACATCTTTTTCCCCGAACTGCACGACCCCGATGCCCTCGATCTTGCCGCATACTTCGAGCGCCTCGATCAATCCCGACCTTTTCCCCGGAGGCAAATCGATCTGCGTGGTGTCGCCGGTGATCACCGCCTTGGAGTTGAACCCCAGCCGGGTGAGAAACATCTTCATCTGCTCGCTGGTGGTGTTTTGCGCCTCGTCCAGAATCACAAACGAATCGTTCAGCGTGCGCCCGCGCATGAAGGCCAGCGGCGCCACCTCGATAATACCCTTCTCCAGAAACCGTTCGAGCTTGTCCGCGTCCAGCATATCGTAGAGCGCGTCGTAGAGCGGCCGCATGTACGGATCGATTTTCTGCTGCAGGGTGCCGGGCAGAAACCCCAGACGTTCTCCGGCTTCAACCGCGGGACGCGCTAGAATGATGCGGTTTACCAGCTTGGTCAGCAGCGCGCTCACCGCCATAGCTACCGCGATGTAGGTTTTCCCCGTGCCGCCCGGCCCGATCCCGAACATCATGTCGTGCTTCTCGATCTCTTCCATGTAGCGCCGCTGGCTGGCGTTCTTCGGCATGACTTGCTTCTTGCCGAACGCCCGCGCGCGAGCCGGTTCGAACATTCCGCGGGGGGATTCGTGCGGCTCTTCCGTGGCCACGCGCATCAGCGACTTCACTTCCGCGCTCGAGAGCTCCCGCCCGCGCCGCGTGAGGTGATTGTATTCCTCGAGGATTTTCACCGCCTGCTCCACGCCGTCCTGCTCACCCTCGATGATCAGCCGCGTATCGTGCAAATGCGTGCGCACGTGCAAGACGTCCTCGAGCAGGCGCACATTTTCATCCAGCGTGCCGAATAAGGGTTCAATTTTTCCGGAAATGTGAACGCTACGTCTCATCCAAGTGGAAGGTCTTCCTGGTACAGGAGCCGGATGCCCGATGGAATTCCTCCTCGAAACAAGAGACCACGAAAGCGGGGTACTCAGGGAGAATCTTCTTCCACCCTAACCCACCCCTGCGCCGGGGTCAAGCCAAGGGACGTTGAACAGTAATCCCGGTAGTGGGTCAGTTTCCGGTTACCGCGTTAATCAGGAGTTGGCAGCGGTTTCCTCTAACAGCGCACGGCTTGTTACGCTTAGATAACGGTCGCAAAACACTGCATATATGGGTTCCTAGATACTTGTGCTAGATTTAGAACAAATGGCTAGGTAGTCCCGCGATATAAGGCCGAATAAAGCAAGTTTTCTATGCCTGATCCCATCCAACCAGCGCCTTTCCCAGACCAGAACCTCAAAAAAGATAGGGAAATTACCCCGTCCTGGTTTTCGAGACATTCGTTCGGCATATTCTACGGTTTTCTTGTTTTGGCAGTTTGTGTGGGCTTGGGATGGCTAGGCCAACGCGTCGCAAAATCCATTCAGTCGTACTTTGCGAGTCAAATCCGTCACAATCCAAATGCTTCCGAAGCCTATCGGGCCATCGACCACAGGGCACAAGTCCAAGCAGAAGAGCTGTTCAAGCGGTTGGCCTCTGGTGACGAAGCCGCCGCCGATTCCATTCTTTCCTTGTCAGACGACTGGACAGGAAAAACACAGCGCACCTCGGCTACCAGCCAATTCCTGTCGTCCGCTATCAATTCCCCGAACGTGCATATTCGCGAGGCTGCCATTCAGGCTGAACTTGCACTCGAGGGAATAACGCGCGACGAAATCGGACTCAACAATCTGGAAGGGGCCGTCGGTGATCCACGCAAGCGTCTCTGGGCCCTCTGGCTTCTGGGCGCCTTAGGCAACCGTGGGGTGAACCCTGATCATGCCGCCAAAATTATCGAATCCTATCTCAACGACGCAAATGTGAATGTACGAGCAACCGCAGTAGACGGGCTGTCTCTGGTTGCCACTGACGAAACCCTACCAATGCTTCTTGATCGCTTCCGTAACGACCCTTCTCCCATCGTCCAGGAGCGTGCGGTGTGTGACATGGCTCAGTCCGGAATGTACAGCCACGCTCTTCGCATGCGCGCGGCGGAATCGCTTGTAAGATGGCTCGATGACCCTTTGCTGACCGGCCAGCAGCGCACTTGGACGTTCCAGGCGCTCCACGATATCACCGGCGCTTCGCTGGGTTCTAACTCGGCTGCTTGGCGCAATTGGTGGTCCAAGAATTCAAAGAGATGAGCCTGTCAGAGCGCCGCAATCGGTCTTGCTGGTTGGCCCCTTCTGCTCCTCGCAATCATTCCCGGTTCTTTCGGTGCAGTGTTTTTCTGGTTTACGACGACTTCGCCCTAGTGCAGGTAAGTGCCTGGTAAGTCGCCTAACCGGAGATTTGAAGTAACGCTTCACTTTTCCGGTTAGCGCGTTAATCAGGCACTTGGTCGCCACTCACATGAAATGTCTTTCGCCTCAATTAGCCAACGGCTGTTGTTACTCAATAGAACCTCGTGCAGAACAAACCCGTTATCCGACAATCGAATTTCATCAATTAACCAGTCCCCATGACCAGACGGCGTCTTAGGGCTTTCGAGTGAGTACATCTGGACATCGGCATAACCGAGTAAGAGATGGCCGTCGTGGAACGCTCCCAAGAGACGAGCAGATATGCGGAGCGAGCGGTTTTGCAAGCGTCCACCTGTCGCTGGTTCGTCAATTGTGAGAGATTCAATCCAGGAATCATGAGGACACCGGTGGTCGCTGTAGTCGTAGTGCCAAGCAGCGGTTGCAAACTCGAATGCAGAAAGGGGAAGGCGTTCCTTAACAGACTGTAAGTACTCCCGGTAAGCTCTAGATTGTTCGAGCAACTCTGAGACATCAGCCGCTCTGCCTGCTTTTGCGAAGAACTTCATTGGTCGCTCCCAGTGGTCGAAGGAGAGCGAAATTTACCACGGTTCCCGGAGAAAAAGGTTTCAGTGCCTGGTTAGTTTGAATGTATAAGTCGAAGGAGGAGCGCTTGGTGTACAAAAGCTGAACTCAGCGACCGAGCTGATTCAGAGACACCAAGGAGGCTCCCCCATGCAGAATATGTATTACATCGGGCTGGATGTGCACAAGAGGACGATCAGCTACTGCGTGAAGGATGGCAGTGGCACGATTCACGCCCAAGGCACGATCCCTGCCACGCGTTTGGACCTGGACCGCTGGATGAAAACACTGCCGCAGCCGTGGACGGCGGCGATGGAAGCCACGGTTTTCACCGGGTGGATCTACGATCACCTGCAGCCACACGCCGCCGCGCTGAAGGTGGCGCATCCGTTGATGCTGCGGGCCATTGCGGCGGCGAAAAAGAAGAACGATCGCATCGACGCCAACAAGATCTGCGACTGCCTGCGCTGTGATTTTCTGCCGGAGTGCTACATGGCCTCGACCGCCATTCGCGAACGGCGGCGCACGCTGCGGTACCGCAACCTGCTGGTCCGCCAGATGGTGCAGATGAAAAACAAGATCGGCATGCTGCTGATGGAAGCAGGCGTGAGCTACAACAAGCAGCGGCTACACAAGGCCGGCTATTTCCGCGAACTGCTGGCGAGCAACCCCGATATCGATGAAGGACTGTGTTCGCTGCTGCGGCTGTGCCGCGAAACGGTGGTGCGCCTGGGGAAAACCGAGAGTGCCCTGGTGCGCTCACTGGAACGCGATTCGTTGCTGATGGAACGGGTGGAGCGGCTGATGACCATTCCCGCAGTCGGTCCGATCACGGCGCTGACCTGGGCGCTGGAGGTCGGGGATGCGAAGCGTTTTTCCTCGATCAAGAAAGCCATCAGCTACTGCGGGCTGTGCGGGGCAGAAAAGAGTTCGGCGAACACCGTGCAGCGCACGCCGCTGTCGAAGCAGCGGAACAAGCATTTACAGACGACCTTGATCGAAGCGGCAAAAATGGCGCCGCGCAACAGCCCGGCACTGGCGATGCTCTACGACAAGGAAAAGCAGAAAGGCAATGCCAATCGCGCGACGCTGGCGGTGGCGCGGAAGTTGGTGGCCTACCTCATGGCGATCGACCGCGGGCAGCGGAATTTTCAGGTAGTGGAGGTCAGCGACTGCGCCGCGGCGTAAGCGCGGTGCAGAACAGGGAGGATTTCTTCGACGCGTGGCCTGCCAGGTCTTGCCGTTAAACCGACTGGGCGAAGGGGCGCAAGCTCCGGGTGCTCTCGTTGATAAGTTTCGAGACTGGCAGGAAAGCACAAACTCAATCTTCTGTGCAGCCCTTCAGGGCTGAGACAGCAAATGGAAGTCTGGTTCTACTCGAGTAGGAACCACGGCCGTGAGGCCAACACACGCGGCGAGAGATCAGAAAGGATTTGTACCCGCGCTCCTCCGAAGCGCGTCGGGAGAGCTTTTGCCCTCTTGACAAAGACTCATCATGGAAGTCGGTTGACCGGACATGTCCGATTAGCGTTTATCAGGAGTTGGCAGTCGGACAGCCGGAACCGGAACCTGCACAGGCGCGCCTATTTTCTTCCTGCAAATCTAATTCTCGCCGTGAACGCCCGCTCCTGCCCGCCTGAAAAAGCCCCAAAATTAAGGGCGTCGATATTGTTGACCACCGTATTGGGATTTTGGCGGCCAAGAGCGTTAACCGCTTCTATCCGGGCCGCCCAAAGATAGCCGCGGAAGCCGAATTTCTTCTCGAGAGCGAGATTCAGGCTGACGTACGACGGGAAGCGCCTGGAATTCGGGGGGCCCACGAGTTGCTGCTGGAGACTGATCACACTAAACGGATAGCCGCTTCTGTACTCGAAGAAGTAACTCAGCTGGACGCTCCAGATATGCGTGGGCGTCCAACCCCATGTTAGAAGCCGGTTCGGCGCGTCCCAGGCCAGGGCTCCGGACTGCTGCGCAGTGAGGAAGATCGAGCCCAAAGTGGGGTTCAAGACTTGGTCGGAACGTGCACGCGAGCGCGTGAAGGCGGCGAAGACTTCCGTGTCCTTGGAGAAGATATGGCGCCCAGACAGCGTAGCAGATCGGTAGCGGTCTTTCCGGTGATCTTGGAGAAGAAAAGTCCCGCCTAGTTGCGTGGGTTCCTGGTCGATGTAGGCGAATTGGTGGAAGCCGTTGCGGGCGAGCAATTCGACGCCGATCAGCGTGTTGCGCTTGATCTTCTGCTGCCAGCCTGCGCTGGAAATGGTGAAGCGTGGCTGCTGTAGTCCTCCTGAGGGCAGCACGAATTGACTTACGACCGGCGGCAGTAACGGCAATGTTCCGGTGCTGTCGTAAAATGTGTCGATCTGGCGTTGGTCGGACGCCTGGCCGATCAACGAGAGATTCAGCGGTGCATTGTAGATGCCCCAGCCGAGTGAGAGTTTTGCGCGATCATCTCCGAACGGAAGAAAGCTTGCGGAGACGCGCGGCTGGGTCATGGCCGTCAGCGTCCAGTGGTCCCAGTCCGTCCGCAAACCTACTTGCAACAGGAAGCGTTTGGTAAGGGACCAGGTGTCTTGCGCGAAGCCGCCGATTTGTGTGTTCGAGAAATCCGGCATGGCGTCGCCCGCAAAGATCGATCGGCGGACCAGCGTGCCGTCCGCGCGAAGGGCCTGTACTTCTCCGCGCCGGACGGACTGCGTGAACTCGAGCCCTGCCACGTTCGCCCCGGCGGAGAGCTGGTGCGCTCCGTGCCAGTGGCGAGAAGCTGCCGTCACACTGGTCATCGCTTGGAAGCGGCGCCCCCGCTGGTGCCGCCGCTCGAAAAAATTGCCGCTCGCGCCATTGATCAGCAGGATGTAGGGTTGGCTGCCTTGCGGTTTGATCTCCAGCACGCTGGTGTCAGCGGCGATCCCGACTTCGAAAAGAGTCTCGTACAACCACAGCTGGTTCTTCAGCGAGACAAAGGCCCGGCGGCGCGCTGCATCCACGGTGGTTGATTGCGGATCCAGCGCGTCCAAGCCGAGGTTCGTGTCCTCCGCGCGGCTGTACAGCGCGTTGATACGCAGGATGTGCTTGGGCGTTACGTTGTATTGCAGGCGGAGGAGATTGTCGCCTGCCCACTCGGTCCTGGTGTTGGCGCCCGAGGGTTGTTGTTTCACGACCGCGAAGGTGTGCTGCAAGCTGATGGAATCGGAAAACCAAAACCGACCGCGTTCCACCGGCCCGGAGAGCGTGAGCCGCGGATACCAGTTTCCCAGGTGCGCGCCTTCCTGAATATTGATGCCCGGGATGGGATTCGACGTCCCGAAGCGCCAGCGATCATCTCCGTCCACGGTTTCCAGACTTAGAACGCCAGCGCCGGAGTGCGCGTAGCCCGCGCCGATGCGTCCCGCCTGCACCTCTGCCGCTCGAGTTGCATCGACATTGAACCGCGAGGTCAGCGCGCCATTGGCCGGGTCGCCAATTTCAAATCCATCGAGCAGGTATTGCGTGTCCGAGGAGCGTGCTCCGGCTAGGTGGAGATCGCTGCGGTTGTCGCGCACGATTTCGGGCAAGGCGATCAGGCTCTGCGCCAGGACGTGCGTGCTCGGCACCGGAACGTCGCGAATGTCGCGGGCGGTGAGCGTGGAGCGCTGACCCGTGTCGTGAGTATCGATTTGATTCGAAGGCGCTGCGACTTGTACTTGCTCGTGCAGCTCCTGCGCGTGGTTCAATGTGAAGGTGAGTTCGTTGGAGCCCGCGCGGAGGGTAAGCGCCTTGCCGGAGAGAAGGAAGAAGCCTTGCTTGTGGACTTCGGCTCGATAATCTCCGGCGAGAAGATTTCGCAGAGTAAAACGCCCGGCACCGTCGGTCTCCGCTCCGTACGTTCGCCCGGTGATATGCTCCAGCTTGATTTTGGCGGCGCCAATGGGGACCCCGTTTTCGTCCATCACCACGCCGGTGCAATCGGCGGAATCAGCCGCACGGATTTGCCCACAAGCAAGGATTGTGAGCAATGCAAGGACGGCTGCGATTAAACGGGTAAGCGCCATGCAACACCGATTCACCGGCTTCGCCTTTGATTATAGAGGGACTGAGTGATTTATCTGTGCAAGATGGAAACGCGGACCATTGCGGTGCCCGGCATGTCACAAGGAACAAGAAAGAGGCTGTGAATTGGCTCTAATTTTTCATGGTCGCATTCTACTTCACACGGGGAGCCCAGCGAACTATCCCGCCTAATCATCAGCAAACACTGCTACGCAACAGGGATAACTCCCGATAAGTTCGGCTTACCGAACATCTGAAAATGTCCGGTTTGCGCGTGATACGTCCAGCGGATGGCAATCCCCCAAATTCCCCAGAACCCCGTTTCTCGGGAATTGGACCGAGGAGCGCGATTCTCCCTTGCATTGGCATGTCACGAGGACCAACATCTTCTACGGTGTGAGAGCGCTCTTCTTTGACCGGCAAGTGATATGAAGCGATGCCTGTTCGTGCTGGGAGTCCTGCTGGTTCCATACCTACCGGTCCGTGCCCAGGAATATCCGGGAATCGAGTTCTTCGGGGGCGGCTCGCTCGACAACGCGAATATCGTCGGCCGGGAGAACTTTAGTGGTTGGCAAATCAGCGCAGCCTTCAACCCACATCGGCACGTGCGACTGATCGGCGATTTCGGCGGCCAGTATCATGACACCAACATCACGTTCCAAGGCCAGCGAATCACGATCAGAAACTACCAAGTTCTGTTCGGGCCTCAGTTTTCCTGGCGCAGCAAGAGAACCACTTGGTTTGCACATCCTCTATTCGGCGCCGCGGCAGCACACTTCGCCACGCCTTCCGGCGATATCCCTGCTGTCGACTTCGGCTTTGCCACGGCTCTGGGCGGTGGCGTGGACGTAAATCTCGGCCGGTTATTCGCCATCCGCGTTTTTCAAGCTGATTATGTCCTGAGCCACATGCGTCCGGATCTGCCGAGCATTTCGCCGCTGGCGGGACAACTCCCGAACCTTAGTGACTGGCAGCACAGCTTCCGCTTGGGCTTTGGTGTTGTCGTCCGCCTCGCGATGCACGACGGCAAGTAACTGAAGGCACGTCCTGCTTCGCTGCGCATTGTCGGACCACGACAGCGCGCCGCAGGAAAGTTGAGGGATCGAGGAGGTTAGCATGTCCGAATATGTCAAAGTAGCGCAGGCGAGCGAGCTTGAACCTAACCACGGGAAATTGGTTGAGGTGCAAGGAAAGAAGATCGCCCTGTTCAAC
>WNFO01034114.1_pt1 | contig 13490 bp, 12 predicted proteins | sample 5400251 | NCBI WGS metagenome assembly WNFO01 (sample SAMN13153354, study PRJNA577476) | soil metagenome | isolation source: 100 cm saprolite under Madrone tree | place: USA:California | collected 2016-06-14 | reverse complement strand
CACGGTCGCTTCAGTGAGCTGGACGCGCTGGCTCGCAGGAGCGGGTTCGTCCCGGCCGACTGCATCCTGTTCGACTTCGGTCTATCCAGCGTCCAGCTCGACGCCCCGGAACGCGGATTCAGCTTCCGCGGTGAGGGGCCGCTGGACATGCGGATGGACACCACCCAACAGCTCGACGCGGCGCGCATCGTCAACGAAGTCGGTGCAAAAGAGCTCGAGCATGTGCTGCGCGACTACGGCGAGGAGCGATGGGCGCGGCGGATAGCACAGTTCATCGTGGCGCGCCGCCCGCTGCGCACGACCACGGATCTGGCCTCAGCCGTGGAGGCGGCCATCCCCCGACGGGCCTGGCCTCGCGACATCAACGTCGCGACCCGAACCTTCCAGGGCATCCGCATCGCCGTCAATGACGAGTTGGGCGAGATCGAGGCAGGACTGAAGGCAGCTCTTGAGATTCTCAAACCCGGTGGTCGTGTGGCGACGATCAGCTTCCATTCCCTGGAAGACCGCTTGGTGAAGTCATTCTTCAACGTCGAGTCGAAAGACTGTATCTGCCCACCCCAGCAGCCAGTCTGCACCTGCGGCCACCGGGCAACCCTCCGCATCGTCACCCGCCGTCCCATTCGCCCCACCGAGGCGGAGTTGACGGCCAACCCCCGCGCTCGGTCGGCGCGGCTGCGGGTGGCGGAAAAGATCTGATCCCAACCCATCCCAATCCAAGTCCTGGCGTCCGGTCCACCCCGCCGGCCGCCAGGCACAAGTTATTGAAATAAATGAGGCACACGTCTTGACATCGACCCGAATACTCACCCGGCGGCGCCTTGGCGTTGCCGCCCCTCAGCACGTCCCGGCACGCCGGCGACGGCGCACGCGCGGCTTCGTGCAGGTCGCGGGCTCCGTCGCCGCCGACCGCCTGCAGCTGAACGCATACGCGCACGCCTACCTCGCGTTGGGCGCGGCGCTGGTCGCCATCCTTTTCTATCTGGCGCTCGCGGCGCAGGTCACCCAATCGTCGTACGACATCACGCGGTTGCAGGACCAGCAGCGCCAGCTCATCGCCGAGCAGGACCAGCTCCGCTACCAGGAAGTGACGCTGCACGCTCCGGCCCAGGTCCAGCAGTCCGCCGCCCAGAGCGGGATGCAGCGCACGGCGCCGGTCGCGTACGTGCCGGCGCAGCCGGTGGCGATCGACCTGCAGGCGCCCGCGGGCGCCTCCGGCACCGACGCCACCCCGTTGTGGGCGCGCTACCTCGGTGCGCTGTTCAACAAAGTCGGGGGCACGCGTGACGTCATGGCGGCCGGTAAGTGAGCACAGGGGCTCTTCGCAAGAGGGCCCCGCGAGTTGAGCACGTCATGGGGGCGCGGCTGCGCATCCTGGCCCTGCTCATGGTGGCTGCGCTGCTCGCGGGCACGGTCTGGGCGCGACTCGCTTACTGGCAGGTGCTGCGCCACGTGCAGCTTTCGGCGTCGGCCCAGGCCCAGTACCACGAGCTCGTGCAGCTGCCCGCGCTTCGCGGAGTGATCTTCGACCGCAACATGACCCAGCTCGTCGTCAACACCACCGTCTACTCCGCGTTCGTTTCCCCCGACCAGATCGCCGCCGCTGTTCGTGACCGCGTTGCGAGCGGCCTTTCGAGCGTGCTTGGAGTGGACAAGGCCAAGGTCATGCAGACGCTCGAGTCGGACTCGAAGTTCGCGTATATCCTCCGGCGGTTCCCCCAGGCCAAGGCCGACCAGCTGCGCGCATTGAAATTGCCCGGGGTCGGGCTCGAAGATGAATCACAGCGGTCGTACCTGCCAGGGATCGCGGCGGGCTCGAGCCTCGCCGCGAACCTGCTCGGGTTCGTGACCTACGACGGCCAGGGCCAGCGCGGGCTCGAGCAGTACTACCAGAAGGAGCTGGCCGGCATGCCGGGATACATCTCGAGCTACCGCGACCTCGCCAACCGGGAGATCGTCCTGGGCTCGCACACGCACCAGGACCCGGTAAACGGGTCCGACCTCGTGCTGTCGCTCGACGCCAACGTGCAGTACCAGGCCGAGCAGGCGCTGGCTGACGGAGTCAAGAAGGCAAATGCCGAGAGTGGCAGCGTGCTGATCATGGACCCGGCGACTGGCGGCATCGTCGCCTGGGCCGATTACCCGAGCTACGACGCCAACAACTTCAATCACACAGACCCGGCTCTTTTTCAAGACAACGTTTCCAGCTACCTCTACGAGCCGGGCTCGGTGATGAAGGTGGTTACGCTGTCGGGGGCCATCAACCAGGGCGCGATCACCCCCAGCACCGTCATCAACGACCCCGGCTACCTGAACGTCGGCGGCTACCGGATCGCCGACTGGGACCATCGCAACCACGGGAACGTCAACTACACGTACGTGCTGGACCACTCGCTCAACGTCGGCGCGATGAAAGCCATGCTGGCCGAGGGCCACACCGCGTGCTACAGCTATCTGAAGGGATTCGGCTTCACGCAGCCGAGCGGCATCGATGTCGCTGGAGAGACCGCGGTGACCCTGCCGGCGCAGGACCAGATGAGCGACAGCCAGTACGCCACCACCGCGTTCGGGCAGGGCATCGGAGTCAACATGGTCCAGATGCTGGCCGCCGTCAACGTCGTGGCGAATGGAGGTCGCTACGCGCCGCCGCATGTGGTCGAGCGTGTCGGCACCACCGTCAACCCGCTGCTGCTGAAGCAGCAGCGCCAGGTCATCACCCCTGCCACCGCACAACAGATGACGGCGATGATGGAGGATGTCGTCCAGCACGGTTCCGGCTGGACGGCCCGCGTCCCCGGATTTGCGCTCGACGAGGCCGGGAAGACAGGGACCTCGCAGATTCCCGTCAACGGTCAGTACACGCTCGACGTCTGGGCGTCGTATGTCGGCTTCCTGCCCGCCAACCACCCGAAGTTCACGATGATCGTGGTCATGCGGAAGCCACATGTGCCCGGGAGCGATCGAGATTGGACCCTCAACGACGGTTATTTCACGGCGGCTCCGGTCTGGCAGAAGATCGCCCAAGCCATGGTCGTCGACTGGCGCATAACGCCGGACTAGGAAACCTGTGAAATCTTCGATTTCACAGGTGGAAAAGACTCGATTGCAAAGAATGGTGACGCAGCGATCCACCTCATGGGGTCCCCGCCCTTTGGTGGCGGGGGGATCCCGAAGTGAATTAGGGCTAGAGCTCCACCTGGACGACCTCAGGAACCTGCCGCCAACCCTATTCGTTTCACACTTAAACGTATGAAGCTCACCCTCCTCGAGCTCCTCGAGGCGACCGGCGGTGGCGAGATCGGCGGCACCCAGGTCGGTAACACGTTCGGGACGTACCACACCGACTCGCGCGAGGTGGTGCCGGGCGGCGTGTTCTTCGCCCTGAAGGGCGCCAGCATGGACGGCCATCGGTTCATCGCCGACGCGCTCAGCCGTGGCGCCGCGGCGCTCGTCGTCCAGCGGCGGACCGAGCTGTCCCACGGAGTCGTGGAGATCATCGTGCCCAATACGTGGGACGCGCTCTACGCCGTGGCGCGTTACGTGCGCGAGCACGTTGATCCGCTGGTGGTCGGCGTCACCGGCAGCAACGGCAAGACGTCGACCAAGGAGATGGTCGCAGCCATCCTCGGGCGCAAGTATTCGGTCCTGCGCACGACGGGCAATCTCAACACCGAGACCGGTGTGCCGCTCACGATTCTCAAGCTCGAACCCGAGCACGAGGCGCTCGTGCTGGAGATGGGGATGCAGCGCGCCGGCGACGTCGGCCGGCTCGCTCAGCTGGCGCAGCCGACGGTCGCGGTCGTCACGAACATCGGCAGCGTGCACATGGAGTTCTTCGAATCACGCGAGCAGCTCGCGCGTGCCAAGGGTGAGCTCGTCGCGGAACTTCCTGAATCCGGCCTCGCGGTCCTGAACGCCGACGATCCCTTCTTTGCACTGCTGTCTGAGATGTCCACGGCGCCGGTCAGGAGCTTTGGTTTCGGAGCCGGCGACCTACTCGGTGAGAACTACATGGCCGCCGATGATGGCGGATGCGCATTTACGGTCGCTGATATCTCCGTCCACCTCGCGCTCGAAGGCCGCCATCAGGCCCGCAACGCGCTGGCGGCCTTGGCCGTGGGAGAGTTTGCGGGCGTCAGCCTCGAGCAGGGCGGCGCCGCGCTCGCGGATGTCTTCGTCGCGCACCGTCTCCAGGAGCACAAGACCGCCAAGGGCGTGGTCATCGTCGACGACGCCTACAACCGCCGCGCCGCCGAGGTGTTCGACGCGGTGGCCGTCCTCGACAGCGAGCTCGGCAGCGTGCTCGCCGACGCCGCAGGCGCGCACCTGGTGCCAGACCGGGAAGCGGCCGTGATGTGGGTCAAGAACAACGCCCGGCGGGGCGACAGCGTGCTGGTGAAGGGGTCGCACAGCTCCGGGCTCGACGAGGTCGTGAAGGAACTCACGAGATGATCTTCGACGTGATCACGTTCGTGGTCGCGTTCGCCCTCGCGATCGTCCTCTATCCGATCGTCATCCGAACGTTGCAGCGAGCGAAGGCTGGACAGGTGATCCAGTCGGAGCTGCCCGAGAGCCACCAGAGGAAGGCCGGCACGCCCACCGGCGGCGGCATTCTCTTCGCCGTCCTGGGCATCGTCGGCGGGCTGCTCGCCACCCTCGCCGGGCACGCGGGCGCCTGGCCCGCCGTCGGCGGGCTGGTCGCGGGCGGCCTCATCGGCTTCGCGGACGACCGGAGGAAGCTGCGTGTGGGCTCGCGCGGCATCCCGGCGCGGCTCAAGTTGCCCATCCAGGTCCTCCTTGCGATTCCGGTTGCCTACTTCGCGCTCTCGGTAAGCGGTTACCCCTGCATGGCCCTGGCTCCTTGTGGCAGCGGATATGAGTACCTGCTGCCGTTCGAGCCCTGGCTCGTGTTTCCGCTGGCCGTCATAGCAATCGTCGCCACCGCGAACGCGGTCAACATCACCGACGGCATGGACGGCCTGGCCGGGGGCCTGTCGGTGATCGCGATCGCCGCGATGGCGCTGCTGCTGCCGGGAGCATGGGCGGGCGAAAAGGCGGTCGCGATGTCGCTCGCCGGTGCGCTGGTCGCATTCCTCGTCTTCAACCGATATCCGGCGCGCGTCTTCATGGGTGACACGGGCTCGCTCGCGATCGGGTACGCGCTCGCCGCGATGGCCATCCAGCAGGGATGGCTCGCGCTCCTCCCGCTGCTTGCCCTCGTGTTTGTATTGGAGACCCTCTCTGTCATCATTCAGGTGGCTTACTTCAAGGCCAGCGGCGGACGTCGTGTTTTCAAGATGGCCCCGATCCACTACACGTTCCACCACCAGGGTTGGTCTGAGAACCGCATCGCGCTCACGTTCTGGGGCGCGGGGCTCGTCTCAGCGCTGGCTGCTGCCGGGGTGGCGCGGCTGATCACGTGACCGCCCTCGTGGTGGGCGCGGCGCGCAGCGGCGTTGCGCTGGCCGGCTACCTCGCCGAGAAGGGTGAGGCGGTGCGGGTCGTCGACAAGAAGAGCGAACCCGAGCTCCGCGACACGGTCGCGCAGCTGCCGGCGGGCGTCGACCTGAGGCTTGGGGGCTATGACGACTCGGTCCTTGCCGATGTCGACGTCGTCTACGCCAGCCCCGGCGTGCCCTGGGACTCGCAACTCCTGAACGACGCGCGCAGGCTCGGCATCAAGGTGTCGAGCGAGATCGACCTCTTTTTACGCCTGTGCCCGGGCACGGTGGTTGGAATCACCGGCACCAACGGCAAGACCACGACCACCGCGCTGACGGGTGCTGTGCTCGCGGCAGGCGAGCGGCCGGTGCTGGTTGGCGGCAACATCGGCGACACCGTTCTCGATCGTCTCGACGAGGTGACCCCGCGCCACTGGGTCGTGCTCGAGCTGTCGAGCTTTCAGCTCGAGTCCGTCGAGAAGCCGCACCTTCACGTCGGGGTGATCCTGAACATCACGCCCGACCATCTCGATCGCCACGGCACGTTCGAGCGCTATGTCGACCTGAAGGCGCGTGCGATCGAGTTCGCGGGCGCCGACGATTTCGCGGTCCTCAACGGTCGTGACCCGGCTGTGCGCGCCCTCACCTCGCGCACGCGTGGGCATGTCGTGTGGTTCGACGAGCACCGGCCCGTGCCCCCGATGCTGCTGCCCGGCCGCCACAACCTCGAGAACTCGCTCGCGGCGGCAGCCGTGGGCCGCATCGCGGGACTGTCCGATGACGCCATCGACCGCGCGATCCGTTCGTTCAAAGGCGTCGAGCACCGCCTCGAGCTGGTCGGCGAATGGGACGGGGTGCATTGGTACAACGACTCCAAGGCCACCAACCCCGACGCGAGCCGCGTCGCGCTCAGCGCATTCCCGAAGATGCCCCTGGTGCTGATCGCCGGCGGCTACGGGAGCGGCTTCGAGCTCGGGCCGTGGGTGGCCGACGTGCTGCGCAGCGCCGATGCGGTGGTGTTGATGGGCGCCTCGGCCCAGCTGCTCGCGAAGGAGCTCGCCGATCACCCCAACGTCGTGCGTGCGGCAAATCTCGAGGAGGCGGTCGAGCTGGCGGCGGCTCGCGCGCGTCCCGGCGGCGTCGTGCTCTTGAGCCCCGCCTACAAGAGCTTCGATATGTTCAAGGACTACGAGGAGCGGGGCCGCCGCTTCAAGGCCCTTGTCCACGAGAGGTTCGAAAAATGAGCTCCGGGGTCCGGTCGGTCAAGCACCCCGACCGGCTCCTCATGTTCACGACCGTGCTGCTCAGCGGCGCGGGGCTGGTCATGGTCACCAGCGCCAGCGTCGCCTTTGCTTACACGCAGCACCAGTCGGCCTTCTACTACGCGGAGCGGCAGGCGGTCTGGATGGTCATCGGCTTCGCCGGCCTTTTCGTGCTCGGACGGATGGACTACCGACGCTTGCGCCCGCTGGCCCCGGCGGCGGCGGTGGCGGCCACGCTCCTGATGCTGCTGGTCCTGGTGCCGCACCTCGGCGTCACGGTCAACGGCGCCCGCCGCTGGTTCGATGCGGGCCCGCTGGGAACTTTTCAGCCATCGGAGCTGGGCAAGCTGGCGTTCGTCTTCTTCGTCGCCCATTGGGTCGATCGCAACGCAGCCCACCTCGGCGACCTGCGCAAGGGACTCGCGCCCTTCGCGGCGATGCTCGCCGGCGTGCTCGTTCTCCTCTTGCTCGAGCGAGACCTCGGCACCTCCGTCGTCATCGTCGGGATCTTCGTCAGCGCGTACTGGGCGGGCGGGGGTCGTTTTCGGCACCTGGTCCTGCTGGTGGCGGCTCTCGGCCTCGCCTTCCTCGCGATCACGCTGCTCGAGCCGTACAGGTTTGCCAGGCTGACCAATTTCAGAAACCCGTTCGCCGATCCGCTGGGGGCCGGCTTCCAGTCGACGCAGGCGCTCTACAGCCTGGGCTCGGGAGGGCTGTTCGGCGTCGGCATCGGCCACTCGGTCGAGAAGTACGGCTGGCTGCCCGAGGCGCACACTGACTTCATCTTCGCGATCACTGGCGAGGAGACCGGGCTCGTCGGGACCACCCTGGTGATGGCCGGGTTCCTGTTCTTCGCGGTGCGCGGATATCTGGCCTCCCTGCGCGCGCCAGACCGATTCGGCGTGTGCCTGGCCGCCGGGATCACGACCTGGATCGCATTCGAGGCCTTGATGAACATGGCCACTGTGACGAACACGCTGCCGATCGCGGGCGTGCCGCTGCCGTTCTTCAGCTACGGCGGCACTGCGGTCGCGACGACGCTGGCGGCGGTCGGACTCCTGCTCAGCGTCGCCCGCAATGGATCAGGTACCGGATTCGGGGATAACAAGAGGAAAGATGAGGCTTTTGATAGCTGGCGGCGGGACCGGTGGGCACCTCTATCCGGCGCTCGCGGTCGCGCACGCGTTTCGCGCTGAAGAGCCCGATGGCGCTTTGCTGCTGGTTGGGCGCAAGGGCGGCCCCGAGGAGCGGCTCGTGCCGGCCGCGGGGTTCGACCTGGCGACCGTCAATGTGCGCGGGCTCGACCGCGACGCGCTCTGGAAGAACCTCGCGCTGCCCGCGATCGTCCCGGCCGCGCTCCGCGCCGGCCTCCGCATCGTCGACGGCTTCAAGCCCGACGTGGTGCTCGGGATGGGCGGCTACGTGATGGCGCCGGCGGTCGCCGCTGCGCGCATGCGGGGGATTCCCTACGTGCTGCATGAGAAGGACGTACGTCCCGGCCTGGCGACGCGTTGGTTCGCGCGTGGCGCCGCCGCGATCTGCACGACTCTGCCGGGCACCGAGCAGCGGGTCCACAACGGGCGGGTGGAGATGACCGGCGTGCCGCTGCGCGATGGGTTCGAACCCCGCACGGCGGCGGTGCCGCCGCGGCACCTGCTCGTCACGGGCGGGAGTCAGGGCGCGCGCCATATCAACGAAGCGCTGTGGGGCGCGCTCGAAGAGCTGCGCAAGCGTTTCGAGGAGGTCGTCCACGTCGCCGGCCCGCAGGGGTCGGCGGGCGTGGCGGAGCACGCGTCGCCCGGCTACCGGGGGCTCACCTTCACCGACGACATGCCCACGCTGATGGCGGGCGCCGACCTGGTGGTGAGCCGGGCCGGCGTGAGCACGATCGCAGAGATCGCAGCGGTCGGCCTGCCGATGGTGCTCGTGCCGGGCACGTTTGGCGGTGGCCACCAGGAGGAGAACGCCAGGGCGATGGTCGACGCCGGGGCCGCGGTGCGCATCGGAGACGCCGAGCTGAGCCCGGCCACCCTGGTCGCCACTCTCGACGGGCTCACCGCCGATCGACTGCGCGCGATGGCAAAAGCTTGAGGTGGCGCCGGCCGGCACGACGCGGCGCAGCGCGTGCTGGCAGTGCTCCGCGAGGTGACGCGGAAGTGAAGGTGCACCTGATGGGCGTCGGCGGCGCCGGCGTGTCGGCGCTGGCTCGCGTGTTCCTTGCCCGAGGCGACGAGGTCAGCGGTTGCGACCTGCGCGAGTCGGACACCACGGCGGCGCTGGAGGACGCCGGCGTTCGGATCTACATAGTCGAGGCGGCGAGGGCGATGGGCGTCAAGGTGCTCTCCCGCGCCGAGATGCTGGCCGAGCTCATAGCCGGCTCCGACTCGATCGCGGTCGGCGGCAGCGCAGGCAAGACCACCGTGACCCACATGACCGGCCACATCCTCACCGAGGCCGGGTTCGATCCGACCGTGCTGGTCGGCGACGGCTCGAGCGCCCGCGCCGGCAAGTCCAGGTGGCTCGTCGCCGAGGTGGACGAATCCGATGGCACCCTCATACTCCATCACCCCAAGCGCGCGATCGTCACCAACATCGAGTTCGACCATCCAGATCACTTCCAGGACGTCGATGGGGTGCGTGACCTGTTTGCGCAGTTCGTGGCCGCCCTGCCCGCCGACGGCGTCGCGGTCCTTTCGGCTGACGACCAGCGCACGCGTTCGCTCGAGACCCCGGCCCGCCGCATCACGTACGGCTTCGGCGAGGGGGCCGACTACCGCTGCGATGAGAGCCGTCCGTTCGCGATCCACCACGCGGGGCACGAGCTGGGAAGGGTCAACCTTCGCCAGCCCGGCCGGCACAACGTGCAGAACGCGACCGCGGCCGCCGCGATGGCGCTCGAGCTGGGCGTGAGCTTCGCGGACGTGGCCGGCGCGCTGGAACGATTCCCGGGCGCGCATCGCCGGCTCGAGTTCCTGGGCGTGTTCCAGGGCGCCCCCGTCTATGACGACTACGCGCACCACCCGACCAAGGTGCGGGCCACGCTGCAAGCTGCGCGAGAGCTGCGGCATCGCCGCCTCATCGTGGTGTTTCAACCCCACCGCTATTCGCGCCTGGCGGCGTTGCTCCAGGACTTCTCGCGTTCGTTCGGCGCCGCCGACCGGGTGCTGATCGTGGATGTATACGGCGCGGGCGAGGACAACCCCACCGGGGTCCAGGCGAGCGACCTGGCGGACCTGATTCCTAATGCCGTGTACGTGGGTTCATTTGAGCGGGCTCGCGAAACCCTCGAAGGTCTGGTCGGCCCGGACGACGTTCTCCTCTTGATGGGCGCGGGTGACATCAGAAAGCTGGGCGATGGGCTGGCGCAAAGAATCTAACCTCGCGTGGCTGCGCGAGCTGCCGGGCGTGCGCCCGGGCGAGCCGCTCGCTTCGCGCACCTCGTTCGGCATCGGCGGTCCCGCCGAATATTTCTCCGAGATGGCCAACCCCCAGTCCATCGAGGTCGCTCTGGAGGGGTGCCGCCTGCGGGGCATCCCGCATCTTCTGCTCGGGGCCGGCACCAACCTGCTCATCGCCGACGCCGGGGTCGAAGGACTCGTCATCCGGGTGGTCAACCGCGACTACGAGGTCGAAGGCACGCGCGTCCGCGCGGGTGCGGGCTTGAAGATGATGAGACTGGCCAGGATCGCGGCCGACGCCAACCTCCGCGGATTCGAGTTCGCCATCGGTGTGCCGGGCACGGTCGGCGGAGCGGTCTATCAGAACGCGGGCTGCTGGGGTCATGAGCTGCGCGAGGTCCTGGTCGAAGCGCGCGGATTCCAGCCCGGCGCGGACAGGCGCACGTGGAGCGTCGATGACCTTCAGTTCGGCTATCGCACGTCGGCGCTTCGCGACGGCCCGCTCCGCGGCTCGCTCGTCATCGACATGACCATCAAGCTCGAGCGCGGCGATGGGGAGGAGGCCAAGCGCTTGATGGCGAAGCTGACCAGCGAGCGCAACGAGACCCAACCGATCAAGACCAAGAACTGCGGCAGCGTGTTCATGAATCCGCCCGGTGACTCGGCGGGCCGGTTGATCCAGGCGGCCGGGCTCAAGGGCGCGCGCGAAGGGAATGCGGTCATTTCGCAGCTGCACGGCAACTTCATCGTCAACGAGGGGGGCGCCACCGCAGTCGACGTGGCCGCGCTCATCGAACGCGCGCGGGCCACGGTCATGCATCGGTTTGGCATCGAGCTCGAGCGTGAGGTCGAGCTGGTGGGCAAATGGGAATGAGAATCGCTGTGCTTCGGGGAGGGCGCTCAGCCGAACGCGACGTGTCGCTCCGGTCGGGCGCGCAGGTCGAGGAGGCGCTCCGCAGGCGGGGTCACGACGTCACCGGCATCGACCTCGACCTGAGCACGTGGGACGTCCTTCGCGACGGCAACTTCGCCTGCGTCTTCAATGCCCTCCACGGCCGGCTCGGCGAGGACGGCACGGTCCAGGGAATGCTCGAGCTGCTCGCCATTCCATACACCGGCTCGGGTGTGCTCGCATCGGCGCTGTGCATGGACAAGGCGCGCGCCAACTCCGTGATGGCGGGAGCAGGCCTGCACGTTCCGGAGTTCGAGGATCTCGAGCTGAAGCAGGGCCTGAGCGCCGACGCCGTCGAACGGCTCATCGCCCGTTTCGGCCTGCCCCTGGTGGTCAAGCCCGTGCGCGAAGGCTCGACGATCGGCCTCACCATCGCCCGCGACGCGGACCAGGTCGCGAGCGGGCTGGTGCTGGCCGCGCGCTACGACCGGCGGGTCCTGGTCCAGCGGTTCGCGGCCGGCACCGAGATCACGGTCGGCGTCCTCGCCACTCCGGAGCTGCAGGTGCTGCCGACGCTGGAGATCGTCAGCGACAACCCCGTCTATGACTACGACGCGAAATACACGGCGGGCAAGTCGCACCACATCATCCCCGCGCGGATCCCGGAATCGGCGCGCGCCGCCGCGTCGGAGGCGGCCGGCCGCGCGTTCACCGTCCTCGGCTGCTCGGGGATGGCGCGTGTCGACATCATCGTGGACGCGGCGGGAACGCCTTGGCTGCTCGAGGTCAACACGGTTCCCGGGCTGACGGAGCTCTCGCTGCTGCCGGATGCGGCACGGGCAGCCGGCATTGAGTTCGGCGACATGTGCCAGCGGCTCGTCGACCACGCCATCGGCCGCCATCAACGTCACGTGGGTCCACCGGCCGAATGAGATTCCGTCGACGGCGGTCGTTGCTCCCGCGCTTTAGCAGGCGACCCAGCCCGGAGGAGGCCGCGCCGCTCAAAGGCCAGCTCTGGACGCGCTCGGAGCGCAACCTGAAGGAACCCGACGTGCACCCGATGCGTCGCGTCGTGGCCGCGGCGGTCGCGCTCGCCGAAGCCGCGCTGCTCGGATGGCTCTGGTTCGGGCCCGCGCTCGCGGTCACCTCTGTCGACATTTCGGGAGCGCATCACCTCACCGCCGCCCAGGTGGCGGCGGCGGTCGGACTCAGCGGCAGCGGGTCGGTGCTCGCGGTGGATGGGGAGTCGGATCGCCACCACCTCCTCGACCAGGTCTGGGTGCGCACGGCCACTGTCGACCCACAGCTCGACGGCACCGTCGTGGTGCGCATCAGCGAATGGCAGCCAATTGCCGCGTATCACACCGGGGGGAGCAAGCATTACTTCCTGCTCTCGAGCCAGGCGATCGTGCTGGGGCCGGCCGCCACGGCGGGCACGCTGGTCGACATCCAGGGCCCGGCAGGCGCGGACCCTCGGATCGGTGCGCAAGCGCTCGACACGACGCTCCTGACCGCGCTCGTCAACATCCAGCGCGGGTTTCCGGCCCTGATCGGCCAGGAGGTGTCGGGATTCATCCTCGATTGCAGCGGCGACCTGACCCTCATTTCCAAACGCGGCTGGAAGGTTTACTTTGGCCGCGTGCTGACGCCTGAAGAGTTCGCGACGCTGCACGACAAGCTCGCTGCGTTGAAGGCCATCGCGGGCCACGACAACGTCGACTACAACTCGGTCGACCTCGCGTACGTCAACGTGATGAACCCCTCCGAACCGGCCGCGGGCTACAAATCGCGCCAGCCGCCTTCGCCATCGCCAGGTGCGGTCCAGCCATCGCCTTCTTCGGTGCCTGCGTGCAAGTAATAGTCGTCGCGATCCTGTTCGCGCTGCTGGGCGTGCTGCTCGGCCTGATGTCGCCACTGACGATCCCGATCACCTACGCGCGTTACACCGCGGTCGCGCTGCTCGCGGCGCTGGACTCCATCTTCGGAGCGTTCAAGGCCTACATCGCGGGCACGTTCGAGCCGCGCGTTTTCTTCAGCGGCCTGTTGACGAACGCGGCCTTGGCGGCCGGGCTGACGTACTTCGGCGACAAGCTGGGGGTCGAGCTGTACATCGCGGCGATCGTGGCCTTTGGTGTCCGGATCTTCAACAACCTGGGTGCGATCAGGAGGCATTACCTATAAGCGTCGGTATCAAACCGAGGTACAAGTGCTAGCCCCGCCTGTGCCCTGACCCACAAAATCTAGCCCGCAAGCGCTCGGAAGCCCTTATAATCCCGTCAGCCCGCCCGTTATATCCATACGTTCCAGGAGGCGTTCCAGCACAGCATTGTCGCGGCGGAAGAGAGCCGTCGGTCTCGACCTTGGCACGAGCCGGGTCGCAGTGGTCATAGCCGAGTCTGACGAGCCTAACGGACCCGTGAGCATCATCGGGGTGGGCGAGAGCCCGTCCGATGGCTTGCGCAAGGGCGTGGTCGTCAACCTCGACAAGACCATCGCG